>Ga0207428_10000690_pt1 | contig 39183 bp, 31 predicted proteins | sample RhiMethybrSRZTD1_FD_187600 | JGI IMG/M metagenome (GOLD analysis project Ga0207428, IMG submission 187600) | Populus rhizosphere microbial communities from Tennessee, USA - Rhizosphere MetaG P. TD hybrid SRZTD1 (SPAdes) (version 3) | ecosystem: Host-associated > Plants > Roots > Rhizosphere >...
TTGCGGCGTCTGCCCCAAGCCGGTCGACGCCATCAACGTCACGACGACGACGAGCGAAATCGTGTGGGTCACGACCTCCATTATAGGGAACGTTCGCAGCGCCTTCGCGCCGCGAGGATCTCTTTGAGACATTCCCTGACCGTCCCTCAGGTGATAAGACCCTCGAAAATCAGGGGAGGATCCGGGTGGCCACGACCTTTCGTGGGAAGCTTTTATACGCTCATCACCCAAGTCTGCACACGGTGTGTGTCGCTGTACATCGTGATCTGTCCGTGTCGGACCTCGCTCGACGCCAAACCGACATCAAGACCGCTGCGATTCTCCTGAATTGAGCCGATAAGAACCAATACGACTCCTGGATCGCATCTTGCCTCCGACGGGGTCAAGGCTCGGGTTGCTGTAGCCCGGGCCAGGAGGGTTCGTCCGTGGACGACTTCGACATCGCACCTAGCAAGATAGGCGAATCGGCGCAGCGGGTCGTGGACCGGGCGGTGGAGGAATCCCGCCGCCGCGATCACGTCGAGCTGACGAACGAACACGTCTTTCTGGCATTCACGCAGGTCGAGTGGGACACGTTCGCGCAGGTGATGTGCGAACTGGAGCTGAATCCCCACGAGATCCTCGGCGAGCTCGAAGACCGGCTCGGCGATCTCCGTCGTGCGCCCGGCCGCGACCTGCGCGTTGCGGGCGCGACCAAGTTGGTGTTCAAGCTGGCATTTCATCAGGCCAGCCGCGCCGGTCGTCAGACCATTGAATCATCCGATCTTTTTTCCGCCATTTTTGAAGAGAGCCAGGGAATCTCCGCTTCGATCATTCGCCGTCACGGCGTGGAGCCAGATGTGCTCGTGTCGAGAATCAACAGCCGCATGCGGGACAACGAACTGCGCGAAGAGCGTCTGCGCAAGCGCTTCGAATTGCCGCCGTTCCTGAAGAACTTCGCGACGAACCTGAACCTGCTCGCACGGCAGGACAAGATCGCGCCGGTCTACGGTCGCGACCTGGAGATCCAGCAGGTTCTCGAAATCCTCTGCCATCGTGAGCGGTCGAACTCGGTGATGCTGATCGGCGAACCGGGCGTCGGCAAGACCGCGATCGTGGAGGGCCTCGCGCGCCGGATCGAATTCGAGCCCGAATCGGTGCCGGTGCGGCTGCGTGACTGCCAGGTGGTGAACCTGCAGATGAACAGCATGGTGGCCGGCACGATGCTCCGCGGCATGTTCGAGGACCGCATCCAGAACGTGATCCGCGAGATCAAGGAGCGGCCGAACCTGATTCTGTTCATCGACGAGGCGCACACGATGGTGGGCGCCGGCTCGGCGCTCGGTGCGCCGTCGGACGCGGCCAACGTGTTCAAGTCGGTGCTGGCGCGCGGCGAGGTGCGCATCATCGGCGCCACCACGCTGAGCGAGTACAAGGAGTACATCCAGGAAGACGAGGCGCTGTCGCGACGCTTCCGCACGGTCACCGTCGACGAACCGTCGATCGAAGAGACGCGGCGCATTCTCTACAAGGTGCGGCCGCGACTCGAGCGCAACTACTCGGTGCGTCTGGCCGACGAGGCGATCGAGGCGGCGCTCGAGATGGCGCCGCGCTATCAGCGGCATCTCCACCTGCCCGACAAGGTGATCGGCTGGCTCGACACCGCCGCCGTGCGCGTCGAGATCGATCGGCGGTGGGAGGTCACCTCGGACGACGTGCTCGACGTGATCTCGCACGCGTCGCAGATCCCCAAGGACATGGTGTTCCGCGACGTCGGCGATCGGTTCAAGGACATCAAGACGCGTCTGGGCAAGCGCGTGATCGGTCAGAAGAAGGCGATCGAAGCGGTGGCGCACCGCCTCGTGTTGAACAAGGGACCGCTGAAGGACGGCTTCGATCGTCCCGACGGCGTGCTGCTCTTCCTCGGACCGACCGGCGTCGGCAAAACCGAGCTGGCCAAGGCGGCGGCGGAATTCCTCTACGGCGATGAGAAGAAGATGATCCGCATCGACATGTCCGAGTATCAGGACGGACACATCGCGGTGGACAAGTTGATCGGCATGCCGCGCGGGATCGTCGGCAGCCAGCGCGGTGGCATCCTGACGAATCAGCTGAAGGACAACCCCTGCACGGTGGTGCTGCTCGACGAGATTGAGAAGGCGAGCCCGAGTCTGCTGAACCTGTTCCTCCAGGCCTTCGACGAGGGCTGGCTCACCGACGGCCGCGGCAAGCGCGTCTATCTGTCGGACGCCATCGTCATCATGACGTCGAATGCCGGCTCGGAGCATTTCCGCAAGCTGCAAAGCCCGCTCGGTTTCGGCACGGGTCAGCAGCACGTCGAGCAGGTGTTGGCAGACATCAACAAGGAGCTCGAGCGGCGGTTCCCGCCGGAGTTCCGCAACCGCATCGACCAGGTGGTGGTGTTCGAACCGCTGACCAAGGACGAAGTGAAGCAGATCGCGGTGAAGTACATCGACCAGGTGACCGCATCGCTGCGGCGCTGGAACAAGACGCTGGTGATCGAGCCGGAGGCGCTCGACAAGCTGGTGAGCGAAGGCTACAGCATGGCGTACGGCGCGCGCTTCCTGAAGCGCGTCATCGACGACCGCATCAAGCTGCCGCTCAGCCAGCGCTGGAAGGAAGCGAATGCCTTCCGCGTCATGGTCCAGGAGGGTCAGATCGTTGTCGAAAGCGTCGGCCCGCGTCTGCTGACATCGTCGTCGGAGGATGCGATCGCCGTCTGACGGGTCGTAATTCAGAAGGCAGAATGCAGAATTCAGACACGAACTGAATTCGCAAGGGCGGGGTGGAAGGCGTATGTCCTTCACCCCGTCTTTTCGTGTACGGGCGTTGGCTGCATGCTGAATTCTGCATTCTGCATGACGCGCAGCTTCGCAGCGGCTACTGCCTTCGCGACCTCCTTGCGATACGCGACCGGCGCGTATTTGCCGGCGTACAACTGGCGATACCCATCCACCAACTGCGGATACTCCTGCTCCAACCACCGTATGAAGTGATCGCGTGTACCGCCCTCGAGGTGCATCACATTGGCGCCGACGATGCGGGCGCCGTGATCGGCGGCGGCTTTGATGGTGCGTTCGATGAGCGACGGCTTCGACGAGATGCCCGGGACGATCGGTGCCATCAGCACACTCGCGTCGATACCGGCATCGACGAGCTCGCGAACCGCACGCAGCCGCTGCATCGGATGCGCGGTGCCCGGCTCGAGCGCCCGCCAGACGTCCTCGTCGACGCATGGCACGCTGATGTGGACACTGCATCCGCCTCGCGCGGACAAGTCGGCAAGGACGTCCTTGTCGCGCACGATCATCGGGCCCTTCGTCACCACGCTCGTGGGGTTGTGGAATTCGCAGAGCACTTCGAGGGCGCCACGCGTGATCTTGTACGTGCCTTCGATCGGCTGATAGCAGTCCGTCGCGGTGCCCATGGCGGCGAGCTCACCGCTCCAGGACGGCTTCGCCAGCTCACGCCTCAGGACGGCGACGAAGTTCGTCTTCACGAAGATGATCGACGTGAACTCGTCGTCGGCACCGAGCTCGAACTGCGAGTGATAGCGGCGCGCGTAGCAATAGTGGCATCCGTGCGTGCAGCCGCGGTACGGGTTCAACGTCCAGGAGAAGGGCATTCCCTTGACGTGGTTCAGCGCGGACCGGCAGATCACTTCCTGGTAGCGAGCGGCGTCGGCCCGCCGCATCGCTTCGGTCAGCGCCTCGGCGCCGCCGGCTCTGACGGTGTCAGCGATCTGCCGTGTCGTCGGTTTGGAGCGGCCGAGATCGAACAGCAACGGGGCGATTTCCATGGCAGTCTCGGATCTTTCGTCCGATTTTCGCCACAGACTATCATCCGCGCGACGAAGCGTTCAACCTCTGCCTGTGCTGGCCTGCTCCCGCCAGTAATTCAACAGATCGTCCAGCATCCGATCGAAGGAGATCTGAGGCCGCCACCCGGTTGCTCCCTCGAGGCGGGAGAAGTTGCCCGCGAGAAAGCGGACGTCGCTGGGACGCATGCGGGCCGGGTCCGACTCGACGCGAACGGGGACCTTCGCACGTGCCACGAGCGAATCGAGCAGCGACCGGATCGAGCGCGCGGTGCCTGACGCCACGTTGTAGACCGAGTTCGAAACGCCCGCTGTCATCAGGGCCGCATACGCGCGGACGACGTCGCGCACGTCCGAGAGGTCGCGGTGCGCCTCGAGATTGCCGACGCGAATCACCGGCTCGACGCGGCCTGCTTCGATCATCGCGATTTGCCGCGCCATGCTCGGCGCGGCAAACGCCGGCGTCTGTCTCGCCCCGGTGTGATTGAACGCACGCGCAACGATGACCTCGAGCCCGTCCTCCCGAACCGCGCGCCGCGCGAGTTCCTCCTGAGCGAGCTTGCTCAACGCGTACGGACTGGCCGGTGCCAGGGCATGGTCCTCATCGATCGGAGCGTCCGATGGCGCGTAGACCATCGCCGAGCCGGTCACCAGCACCCGGCACGGCTGACCCGCGCGACGCAAGGCGTCCAGGAGATGCTCGGTCCCGAGGACGTTGCCTTCGAGGCCGCGAGTGGTGTCGCGCCACAGGTCGGCCACGTGTGCGACCCCGGCGCAGTGATAGACGTGCGTTGGCCGCAGCCGATCGATGGCGCGGCGCACGCTGTCGCGATCGAGCAGGTCGACGTGGTCCCAGCGGGCGAGCGGTTCGAGCTCGGGAGCAGGTGCGGATCGTGTCCACCCGACGACCTGCTGCGGGGCGTTGAGGAGCTGAAGAAGGTGACCGCCGGCGAAGCCGCTGGCGCCCGTCACCAGAACCACGTCGCTCACCGCTGATGGTACTGGGCGGCGTAATACGCGCGGAAGGCGGGGTCCTGTTCCTTGATCGGCCGCCACCACCACTGCTCGCGACGGTACCACTCGACCGTGCGGCGGAGGCCGTCCTCGAACGGTACCTGAGGCGCCCACCCCAGCGCACGCAGCTTCGATGTGTCGAGGCAATAACGCCGGTCGTGTCCCGGACGATCGGCAACGGGCTTGATCAGCGACGTCGGCTTGCCGAGCGCCTCGAGGATCCGGTGGGTCAAGTCGACGTTCATCACCTCGTTGCCACCGCCGATGTTGTACACGTCGCCGGTGATGCCCTGGTCGATCAACAGGTCGATCGCGCGGCAGTGATCGTCGACGTGGAGCCAATCGCGCACGTTGCGGCCGTCGCCGTACAGCGGCACCGGGATATCGTCGATGGCATTGGTCGCGAAGAGCGGGATGACTTTCTCCGGAAACTGATACGGACCGTAGTTGTTCGATGCCCGCGTCACGATCACCGGGACCTGATACGTCGCCCAGTAACTGTAGGCGAGGCGGTCGGCGCCGGCCTTGCTCGCCGCGTACGGATTTCGCGGCTTGAGTTCGTCGGTCTCGCGGCTCGCTCCCGCCGGCACGCTGCCGTAGACCTCGTCGGTCGAAATCTGGACGAAGCGCCGCAACGCCGGTGCGCGCCGTGCCGCCTCGAGCAACACCCACGTGCCCTCGACGTCGGTGCGGATGAAATCGCCGGCCGCAAGAATCGATCGATCGACGTGCGTCTCCGCGGCGAAGTGCACCACGATCTCCGAACGCTCGACGAGCGGTCCGCTCACGGCCACGTTCACGATGTCGGCATGGACGAACTGGTGGCGCGGGTGGTCGATGACATCGTGGAGGTTCTCGCGACGGCCCGCGTAGGTCAGCTTGTCGAGCGTCGTCACCCGCCAGTCCGGATGCGTCGTCAGCGCGTACCGTACGAAGTTGCTGCCGATGAACCCGGCGCCGCCGGTCACCAGGACATCAACCATCTTTGCGCGACCAGTCGTAGGGCAAGGTATCGTGAGGCTCGAGGCGGTACTCGTCGGGGTCGGCGTACGAGTAGGGCTCGGTCGGGACGTTGACGACGAGCGAGACCTCGGTCGAGATGCACTTCCAGCCGTGGTAGACGAGGTTCGGCACCTGCACGAGCAGCGGATTCTGCGTACCGATGAAGAACTCGTTGATGGCCCCGTTCGTCGGCGAGGCCGGCCGCGTGTCGACGAGCACCAGCTTGACCATTCCCGCCACGCAGACGAAGTTGTCCACCTGCCGCTGATGGTAGTGCCACGCCTTGACGACACCGGGGTACGTCGCCGAGACGTAGACCTGGCCGAACTTCGTGAACAACTCGCTGTCGTCGGCGCGGAGCATCTCCATGAGCCAGCCCCGCTCGTCGGGGATGACGCGAAGCGTCTTGGTCTTGACGCCGTCGATGCGCGGCTGCTTGGCGACCGTCGTCGCGTAGGCCGTCGGATTGCTCATCCTCTCTACCACCTTATTCCGACTTCCGAATTGTCACCCAACATGAAGCGATATGCGCTGGGTTTCCTCGGCACGCGATAGATCCTCACGTTCTTGCCGATCAGGCTGTCGGTCACGCGATTCGCGAGGTCGCGCAGCGACGAGCCCTCGAGCACGATGCTGTGCTCGATTTCGCTGTCATGGATCTCGACGTCGTTCATGATCGACGTGAACGGGCCGACATACGCGTGCACGATCTTCGCCTTGCAGCCGATGATCGCCGGTCCGCGGATGACCGAGCGTTCCACCACGGCGCCGCGCTCGATGACCACTTTGCCTTCGATGCGGCTGTCTTCGTCCACGATGCCGTCGACCCGCTGCTCCAGTGTCTCGAGAATCAGACGGTTCGCCTCGAGCATGTCTTCGAGCTTGCCGGTGTCCTTCCACCATCCATCGACGATCTGCGGCCGCACGGTCAGGCCGTGATCGATCAGGTCCTGGATGGCGTCGGTGATTTCCAGCTCGTTGCGGAAGCTCGGACGGATCCGTCCGACCGACTCGAAGACTTCCGGCCCGAACAGATACACCCCGACGAGGGCGAGATCGCCGATATATTCCTTCGGTTTCTCGACGAGCCGGACGACGCGCCCCTCGCGCAGCTCGGCGACGCCGAACATCTGCGGATCGGGCACCTTCGCCAGCAGAATCTGCGCTGACGGCCGGTCGCGTGTGAACTCCTGCACGAACTGCGTGATCCCTTTGTTCAACAGGTTGTCGCCCAGGTACATCACGAACGGATCGGTGCCGATGAAGCCTTGGCTGATCTTGACGGCGTGCGCCAGGCCGCGCGGCGCATCCTGCTCGATGTAGGTGACGCGCACGCCCCATCGCGATCCGTCTCCGACAGCCGCGCGGATCTCGCTCTGCGTGTCGCCGACGACGATGCCGATGTCGCGGATGCCGGCATCGGCGAGCGCCTCGATGCCATAAAAGAGCACCGGCTTGTTGGCGATCGGCACCAGCTGTTTCGCGCTGGTGTAGGTCAGCGGCCGCAGCCGCGTCCCCCTGCCCCCACTGAGAATCAGTCCCTTCACGTCGCTACTGCGCTCCGAAGGCGCCGAAGAAGTTCGAGAACGTGCCCAGGCCCGCCAGGACGAACCCGAAGTTGAAGCGCCGGTCGGACGAGACCGGGATGTCCGAGGCGTAGTTGTATTTCTGGAACTCCACCATGAGACCACAGCACTGCGCGAGGTACGCGGCCGAGATGTTCTGGCTCTGAATGTACGAGCGGGCGATGTCCCAATTTAGCGCGTAGGTCAGGTGGGCCCGGTCACCGAGCCACCGAAGCGTCGTCCCACCGTAGATGAAGTCGCTGTTCGATGCTCGATTGTGACTGTAATTCAGGTTCGCCGAGGCGGTCGCCAGATTCATCGTCCCGCCGGCCGAGATGGTCGCGAGCCCGAGGCCCGACACGTCGTACTCCACGCGCGAGTTCAGATCGAACGCGTTGCTCGGCGACACGCGTGCGGTCAGCGTAATCGGCGACAAGTCGGAGGGCGGGCGCTGCGAACCGACGGTGCTTTGATAGGACGAGTCGTACAGCGACGATTCGGGATTCGAGTAATAGGTCTGCTGGATGCCGACGGTCACGAACTCTCGCGTCTGCCCCCGGACGCCGTCGACCGTGTGACCGCGATAGAACAGCCGGTTGGTCAGGCCGTAGGTGAACTTTGTGTTGCCGCTCACCACGAAATCGGACACGTCGCTGCCGTTCTTGGGCGTGCTCGTGTAGTCGGAGATTTGGCTCGTGAAGTCGCCGGTGAATGCGGGCTCGATCACGTGCTTCAACCGCTCGGCCCATCCGCTCTGCAGATCCCAGATGCGGGTGAACACCGGACCGACGATGTCGGAGCGCAGCGACGAATACTGCCTCACGTAGGCCCGATCGTCGAGCGCCCCGCCGCTCGTCGTCGCGCGGCGCGAATAGCGCGTGGTGCGATACGTCGCGCTCGTGTTGACCGAAAGGAACGTCAGTCGCGACAGCGGCACGCGGATGGTCGGGGTCACGTCGAGCCGGCCGAAGCTGTCATCCTGGACGACCACGTCGTCGACCACTGATCGGCTCGGGATGAACCCGTATTCGCTGTTGATGGATGCGTAGATCGGCGCTCGGAACAGCCGCTGCGGCGCGAGGCTGGCGGTCACGCGCGGGGTGCTGCCGTAGACGGTGGAGCTGGTGCTGCTGCTGAACACCTCGCTGCGCTGATAGAGCGCGCTCGTCGACACCGGCCCGACGCTCCCGGTCAGTCCTGCTTCGATGGTCCGCCGGTTGCGCGAGGCCTGATAGATGTTCTGGTGATAGAGCTGCTGGTTGATCAGATCGCTGAAGTAGTCGATGCGTGCCCGCGCGCGAAACGTCCGCGAGATCACCTGGCTGACCGAGCTCGTCACTTCGTAGCTCGAGCTGGCAGGGACGGTGTTGATCTGACCGTTGCTCGTGTAGGAGGCTTCGCTCTGATCGAAGCGGTACAGACGCAGGTCGCCGGCGGCTCGCGGCGACGCGATGTACCGGTATTCCATGCCCGTCCCCTGGCCGGCACGCGTGAACCAATCGTGGAAGAAGGTCGCATCGTGGCTGCGGCCGATCGCCCAGAAAAACGCGTTGCTGATGCCCTGCCCACGGATGGTCGACTGGTTGTAGGTCGGCAGCAGGAAGCCGGTCTGCCGGCCAGTGTCCTGAATCGGATAGTAGATGATCGGCAGGTACATGATCGGCACGCCCTTCACGCGCAGCACCGTATCGCGCGCGAAGGCGTAGTCGTCGAGATTGAGCACCAGGCTGTGGCTGGTCATCTGCCAGCGCGGCGTCGGCTGTGTGCAGGTGCTGAAGCCGCCGCGCGTGATCCGGTACTTCTTCGGCCCGATCTTCTCCACCGTCTCGCCGAAGAAGTAGACGTCGGCATCCTGATTGCCGAACTGCTTCCGGTCGGCCATCGCGCCGAGCGACATCATCCCCTGCGCCACGCTGAACGTGCCGGTGCTGTTATCGACGTTGAATTCGACACGCTCGGCGGCGATGCGTCCCTCGGGCCCGGCAAACACGACGTTGCCCTCCGCCACCAGGCGCTTCGTGTCGTTGAAGTAGTCCAGACGGTCGGCAAAGATCTTCGTCTGATTGTCGATCGGCAGCTCCACGTTGCCGGTCCAGCGCAGATGGTTGGGCGAGACCTGTTCGACGCGATCGGCCCCGCCTTCGACGCGATCGAAGAACGAGCCTCCGGCCTGCGGTGTTGGAGTCGGTTTCTGCTCCGGGCGCGGCGGCTGCGCCAATGCATGGGGCGCGCTGGTCGGGCTGACGCACACGATCAGGGCGACGACGAACCAGCGCATGGAGAACCGCGAACGCACGAAGCAGGCAGGCACTGGGACATCACCGGAGAATAGCACGGCGAATCAGGCTCTCTCGTACCGCCCCCACCAGAAAGATCGAGCCGGCGACGCAGACGGTCGGCGCCATCTCGAGCGCCCGATCCACCGCGCGCGCGGCGTCGGGCTCGACCAGTACGTCGATGGCGCCCGCCTCTCGCAGGTGCGCCGCGAGATCGTCGGCGGGCCGCGCGCGCGGCGTGGGCGCGGCCGTCGCAATGACGCGCGACACGGTCGGCAGCAACGTGCGGACGATTTCAGCCACGTTCTTGTCGCGCATCACTCCCACCACCAGCGGTGGACGTTCTGGATGCCAGCGTCGTAAGTAGGCGGCAAGCGCACGAGCGCCTTCCGGATTGTGCGCCGCGTCGAGCAGCACGCGACGGTCGCCGTCGATCGTCACCAGCTCGAGTCGCGCCGGCCACTCGGCCCGTGCCAGACCCCGCTCGATCGCCGCGCGATCGATCCGCGTGCCAGCCGCGGCAGCGGCCTCGAGCAGCCGTACTGCAACGAGCGCGTTGGCGATCTGGTGTTCCCCCCGAAGGCCCAGCGCGACCGGGCCGTATGTGGCGTGAGGCGTCTCAATCGTCAGACGCGCCCGTCCATCAACCAGCTCGGCCTCACACCGTGCGTTGGCCGATGCGTCGATGAGCGTGGCGCCGCGCTCGTCCGCAACCCGGCGCACCACGGCCCGAGCCTGTGGCGGCAGATCGCCAGCCACGACGGTCATGCCGCCCTTGATGATGCCGGCCTTTTCGAACGCGATCGCCTCGAGGGAATGGCCTAGATGCTGCTGATGGTCGAAATCGATTGTCGTGATCGCTCCCGCGACCGGGGTAATCACGTTCGTTGCATCGAAGCGTCCGCCGAGTCCCACTTCGATCACGGCGACGTCGACGCCGGCCCGACGAAACAGCTCGAACGCGGCTGCCGTCGTCGCCTCGAAGAACGTCGGCGGCACTGGAAGCACGCCCGAGCGCTGCAGACGCTCGGCACACGCCAGCACGTGGTCGACGGCCGACTCGAGGGCGGCGATGCCGACGGGTTCGTCGTCGATGACGAAGCGCTCGGATAGATCGCTGAGATGTGGGGACGTGTACCGGGCCGCGTGGATGCCGGCGGCGCGAAGCGCCGCATGTGTCATCGCGGTCACCGACCCTTTGCCGTTCGTGCCGGCGATATGCAGCGACGTGAACGCACGCTCGGGGTGATCGAGTGCCTCACAGAGACGCGTGATGTTGTCGAGACCGAGCTTGATGCCGAAGGTCTCGAGCGCAAACAGCCGCTCGAACACTAGTGCTCGTCTGAAGGCCTCAGGGCCCAGGCCTCAGGCCGCAGAACAACGGGCCCCAGGGCCCAGGGCCTCAGAATTGATGGAGGGCGTAGAGCGTGCGGCCTGAGGCCTCGTGATCTGGGGCCTGGGGCCTGGGGCCTGAGGCCTGAAATCGGAGGCATCACTGGCTAGCGCCGTGAGTCGAGTGTGGCGGCCGCAACCCCGACGGGCTCAGGTTCGGCCGAGCGTCTCCGTTCGGCGCCCATGAATCGGAGCGCGCGGGACAGCGTCGCCTTCATGTCGCGCCGATCGACGACGAGATCGAGCATGCCTCGCTCCACGAGGAATTCGCTGCGCTGAAACCCCTCGGGCAGTTTCTGCCGAATCGTCTGCTCGATGACGCGCGGACCCGCGAATCCGATCAACGCCTTCGGCTCGGCGATGTTCAGGTCGCCAAGCATCGCGAAGCTGGCGGTGACTCCGCCAGTCGTCGGATCGGTCAGCACCGAGATGAACGGCAGCCGCGCGCGATCGAGGCGCGCGAGCGCGGCCGATACCTTCGCCATCTGCATCAGCGAGAGCGCCCCTTCCATCATGCGCGCCCCGCCCGAGCACGAGATGATGATCACCGGCTGACGCCGCTCGAGTGCCATTTCGACCGCACGCGTGATCTTCTCGCCGGCGACGATGCCCATGCTGCCGCCGATGAAGCCGTACTCCATCGCCGCGACGACAACGTCGATGCGATCGAGTTGTCCGGTGGCCACGATCACCGAGTCCTTCAGCCCCGAGCTCTCTTGAGAGGCCTTGAGACGATCGCGATAGGGTTTGGTGTCGGTGAATTGAAGGGGATCGGTGGAAGTGAGGTTGCGGTAGTGCTCCCGATACTGGCCATCGTCGAAGAGCCCTTTCAACCGCTCGCTGGCTGATATGCGGAAGTGGTGGGCGCACTTCGGACAGACGTTCAGGCTGCCCTCGAGGTCCTTGTTGTAGATGAGTTGGCTACAGCCCGGACACTTGACCCAGAGGCCCTCGGGTACTCGACTTGGCTTTTCGGCCGTTGACGAGGCGATGGGTTTCCGGGTCTTCTTGAACCAGGCCACTGGGGGTAATTAAGCAGGTAACAACCCAAAAAGTCAAAACTCAAAAACCCCGCTTTCACCTTTTGTCCGTTCGTCACGTCCGCGGGACGTAGTACTGCGTTCCCCGACCCATGGCTTGGATCTGCTTCAGCAGGTCCTCGAGCGCATCGTCGCTGCCGGCGAGATCGAGCTGCGAGGTTTCGACCACCAGCAGCGGCGTGGCGCTGTAGTGAAAGAAGTAGTGCTGGTACGCCTCGTTCACTTCTTTCACGTAGCCCTCGTCCGGATCGAGTGACTCGCCTTCGACGTCGCGCGCACGGTCCCGCAGGCGACGCACGAGCACGTCGGTGGGTGCCTGCAGATAGATCACGAGATCGGGTGCAGGGACGTCCTTGGCCAGCAGATCGTAGAGACGCTGATAGATGAACAGCTCGTTATCGTCGAGATTGAGATACGCGTAGATCTTGTCCTTGTCGAACAGGTAGTCGCTGACCGTCGACTGCGCGAAGAGGTCGCCCTGATGCAGCGTGAGCTGCTGGCGATGTCGATTCAAGAGGTAGAACAACTGCGCTTGCAGCGCCGCTCCAGCGCGGGCGTTGTAGAAGTCGGCGAGGAACGGGTTCTCGCTCTCCTCGAGCACCGCGGTCGCATCGAGCCGTGCGCCGAGGCGTTCGGCGAGCGCAGTCTTGCCGACGCCGATTGGACCTTCGACCGCGATGTACCGAAAAGACATGTGGGGGGCTCGCCCAGGGCTCCACGGCCATACAACGATGGAGGCCTCGGTGGGTTTTTCGTGCATGCTATCATCGCGACCGATGCGCACGGTGAGTCGCAGCGCACTGGTTGCTGTCACTATCGCCATCGTCTCTTCTGCCTGCGCCTCTGCTCCGATCGTTCCCACCGTTCCGGTCATCACGTGGGACCAGAAAGTGAGCGCGATCGTCCGGCTCGAGGATCAGCGCATCCTGCGTGAGCCCAACCCGCCGGCACCGGTCATCCTTCGCCCGGCAACGAAGCGAGAGCCCGCAATCGTGGCGCCGCCACCACCGACGGATCTCACCCGCCTCCTCAAGGACGAGGAAGCGCGAGTGCGGCGCCGCGCGGCGCTGGCGATCGGCCGCGTCGGGTCGACGGAAGGGATCGAGCCGCTCACGGCGCTGCTCACGGACAGCGAAATGGAAGTGCGGCAGATGGCCGCGTTCGCGCTCGGGCTGATCGGCGACGGGATGGCGCGTCCCGCGCTGCTCAACGCATTGAAGGACTCGCAGTCGATGGTGCAGGGACGGGCGGCCGAGGCGCTCGGGCTCATCGGCAATCGCATGGATGCCTCCGCCGTGTCCGCGATGGTGCAGGCGCACGTTCGCTCCGGCGTTCTCAAAGGTGTGATGCCCGATGACCTCGGGTATCCGCTCTCGCCGCAAATCGAGGCGACGCGCCTAGGACTCTATGCACTGACGCGGCTACAGGACTACGACGCGCTTGCCGCGGCGGTGCTCGCCAACGGTCAACCAGTTTCCGCGTGGTGGCCGATCGCGTACGCGCTTCAGCGCGTCGGCGACCCTCGCGCCGCATCCGCGCTCACCGCGCTGTTGTCCACGCCCGGTCGGTACACCGCAGCGTTCGCCGCTCGTGGTCTGGGCCTGGCCAAGGCGACGCAGGCCGCGCCGGCTCTTCGACAGATCGTCAGCGAGCGGCGTGCGCCGTCGGGTGTAGTGGTTCAGGCGATCCGCGCGCTCGCCGCGATGGGGGACGCGGCGGCCGTTCCCGTCCTGCGGACGATCGTCACGACGCCGTCGGCCGATCCGGCGCTGCGTCTCGAGGCGACCACCGCGTTTGCGACGCTGGTCGATGCGTCGGCGCTCGATCTCCTGCTCGATCTGCTGTCGAACCCGACGCCGGCACTTCGAGGAGCGGCATTCGGGGCGCTTGCCCGGGTCGATCGCGATACGTTCCTGTCGACGCTGGCCGGCCTCGATGCCGATCGCGACTGGACGGTGCGGGTCGCGGTCGCCAACGCGCTGGCGACGCTGCCGGCCGAGCGCAGTGTTCCGCGGCTGACGGTGATGCTGCAGGATTCGGATCAGCGCGTCATTCCCGCGGTGCTCGCGGCCCTGGCGGCCGTCAAAGCGCCCAACGCCGAGCGCATCCTGATCGATCGGTTGAAGACCGGCGATGTCGTCGTACGGGGCGCCGCGGCGAGCGCGTTGGGCGACCTCAAGCCGACGTCGGCCGTGCAGTCGTTGATCGACGCGTACCGAGGCAGCGCACCCGACCGGGAGTACGGCGCCCGCGCCAGTGCGCTCGGCGCGCTCGCCAAGATTGATCCGGCAGCGGCGCGGCCCGTGCTCGTCGAGGCGCTCAAGGATCGCGACTGGCCGGTGCGGATTCGTGCGGCGGAGCTCCTGCGGCAGCAGAACGCTCCGGAGCAGCCCACTCGTCCAGCGGCCGCGGTGCCCATCGGGAGTGCCGAGTTCCAGGCGGTCGTGGCCCCACGCTATTCGCCGCACGCCTACATCGAGACCGACAAGGGCGCTATCGAGATCGAGCTGGCGGTGCTCGACGCACCGCTGACGGTGGCCCACTTCATGACGCTCGCCCGCAAGGGATTCTTCAACGGCATCGCGTTTCACCGGATCGTGCCGGATTTCGTGGTGCAGGGTGGTGACCCGCGTGGAGACGGGGAAGGCGGGCCGGGCTACACGATTCGGGACGAGCTCAATCAGCGGCCGTATCTTCGTGGCGTCGTCGGCATGGCGCTCGACTGGAAGGATACGGGCGGCAGTCAGTTCTTCATCACGCATTCACCGCAGCCGCACCTCGACGCGCGCTACACGGTGTTCGGCCACGTCGTCGCCGGGATGGACGTCGTCGATCGCCTGCTGCCGTGGGATGTGATCCGCAGCGTGAGGGTGTGGGACGGGGTCAGTTCCCAGTAGCTCGCTTCGCTTGCAGGTGCGTTCTCCCGTCGGTCGCGAGGTGCGTTGAAAGGTGTGAGTTGGAAGTTGGGATTTGGGAGCTGATCGATTGAGGCCAACCCCCGATCCCACCGCACCTGGTGCACTGGGATCAGGAGTTGGTTGTCTCGCGTGGCGGTTATCTCTTCTTCGCCGCCTTCTTCTTTGCGCCCTTCGCTTTCTTCGCCATGTGAATCCCCCCCTTCGCCCGTGGTGTGGATACGCGAACGCGTCAGCGGAGCACTCGGCGCACTCTGCCGCCTGGCACGTCGGCCCGATTGTCAGTGACGCTGCTTCGCGGGCTCGCTCCCGGGCGCGGGTGGCGCGTCGGGAGATCTTGAAAGCTGTGGGACAAAAAAAAGGGGGTGCTCCCTTCGAGCACCCCGTGAAGCCGTGCGGAAGAACTACCGCTTCTTCGCGGCCTTCTTCTTCGAGGCCTTGGCTTTCTTCGCCATTGTGTTCTCCTCAGGATTAGCAGCTCAGCCTCCGACGAACCGCTTGGCCGTCACAACGGGTGGGCTGAGCCATCCACCCTCATACCAGATGTAGATTATGGGTGAGATTTCCTCAGTGTCAAGCACAAAATCGATCGGCTTGTCAAAGATCGCCGCGCCGCGATGTCCGGCCACAGCATCAAATCGCACCCACGTTGTCAAGTGTCGGATCGACGACGCGCGTTCAACAGCGTGAGCGCGTCGTCAACTCAAAACTCAACACGCAAAACTCAAAAAGGGGTCGTGAGTTTTGAGTTCATCGCGCGCGTGGCGCGCGTAATCCCGCGCGCGCGGCCGGCGCAACCCGATCGGGATCACCGGACGGCACATGCTCGAGCGCCGCGCGATACGCGGCGATCGCCTCGCTGCGCTGCCCGAGACGATCCAGTGCCTGACCGAGCTGCAGCTGGGCGCGCGCCAGCGCGCCGACGGGTGTTGCAGGCTTACTGTCGATCACCGTCCGGAGCTGCGTCACGGCGGCGTCTGTCTCGTGACGTCGATCGAGCTGGCGCGCGAGCCCGAGCCGGGCGGTGGTTTCGGCCATGACCGGCTCGGCGATGCGGCCGCTCTGTGCCGCCTCCAGCAGCGTCTGCCACGTGCGCATGCTCGCCGCGGTGTCGTGGAGATACACGTCCTCGATGTCGGCGATTCGCTCGAGAAAATGTGGATTTCTCGGGTGGCGCGCGCGCAGATCGCGAAGCAGTTCCAGCGCCCGCTGCGGCTGCTTCTCGTACCACAGGTACACGAGATGGAGCTGATAGTCGGCTTCACTGCGGAGCAGTTCGCCCTGGTCGCGCGCCTTCAACATCTCCTCCAGCCCCTCGACCCGGTCGCCGCCCGGGAGCAGCAGCAGCCAGCGCAGGAACTTCGCCGCCGCGGGGGCGACATCGGCGTAGTAGTGATACAGGCCGATGCCGAAGTAGGCGTCCTGCAACGCCGGGTCGAGCGCGAGCGAGCGCTCGAGCGCGTCCTTGATCCGTTTGCCATCGCGCGCGGCGGCCAGCCGTTCACCCCGCAACACGCGCCATTGCGCGCGGGCCCCGTATGCGCCGCCAAGGTAGAACCACGGCTCGGCCCGCATCGGCTCGCGCATCGTCCAGGCGTCGATCGCGGCGATCGACGCATCGGCGCGTTCGCGGAAGTCCTCGTCGCGGGATCGATCGTTCGGGTCGAGCTGAATCCGCCACCAGGTGGAGACGACTTCGAGGAGCTGGCAGGCCTCGCGTGGTGCCGTGGCTCGTGCCGAGCGAGTGGCACCGCTGCCGCCGCACGCACGCGTCAACAGGGCTGGGACGTCGTCGAAGCGCGCGTCGTAGATGGCGTCGTAGGCCGCGGCCAGCGCCGGAGCGGCCGTGAGGTGTGACGGTTGCGGCGTCTGCGCCGACGCAGGAACCAGCGAAGCCACCGTGACGACGAGCGCGACCAGTCGTATCAGACGCGTCGGCGGCCGCCGGCCGGTTCGTCGCGTCACGTGATGCTGGTTTGAAGCCGCTGCTTCTCCGCGTGCCGGTCGAGCGCCAGCGTCAGCAGGCGCTCGAGCAGTTGCGGATAGGGAAGGCCGGTCGCCTCCCACATCTTGGGGTACATCGAGATCGACGTGAAGCCGGGGATGGTATTGACCTCGTTCAGATACAGCGCGTCGGTCTTGGCGTCGACGAAGAAATCGACGCGCGCCATGCCGGCCAGCTCCAGCGCCTTGAATGCCTCGACGCTGAGTCGCCGGACGCGATCGATGACCGGCTGCGGCAAGTCGGCCGGCACTTTCGTGACGGCCCCGTCCGGATCGATGTACTTCGCCGTGTAGGAGTAGAAGCCGTCGCGATGGGTCACGACGATCTCGCCGGGAATCGACGCTTCGGGATCGTCGTTGCCCAGCACGGCGCACTCGATCTCGCGCGCGTTCGGCACGCCCGCTTCGATCACGATCTTCCGATCGAATTGCAGGGCGAGCGCCATCGCGTCACACAACGTGGCATCGGACGTCGCCCGTGAGATGCCGACGCTCGAGCCGAGATTCGCGGGCTTGACGAACACCGGATAGCCAAGGCCGCGCACGACCTCCGCCGTAATCGCCGCCGGCGAGCGCTCCCACTCCCGGCGCAGCACCGTCAGGTGCTTCACGATCGGCAAGCCCGCGGCAGCGAAGAGCGTTTTCATCACCGCCTTGTCCATGCCGACCGCCGATCCGAGCACGCCGGCACCGACGTAGGGGACGTTGGCCAGTTCGAGCAGCCCCTGAACCGTGCCGTCCTCACCAAAGGGACCGTGCAACACCGGGAAAATCACGTCGACGGCCGCGAGCGCGGTCGTCGGATCGACGACGCGTCCGGCCGGAGCCGGCGGTCCCAGTGCCGTGACATCCGCCGCCGATGCGTACGCTGGTTCACGGTCGGACAGGATCCATCGGCCGTCCTTGGCGATCAGGATCGGCACCGGCCGAAAGCGGCTGCGATCGAGGTGCTTGAAGATCGAGCTGGCCGACACGATCGAGACCTCGTGCTCGCCCGAGCGGCCGCCGTAAATCACTCCAACGCGAATCACAGTCAACCCCTTCAACTAATAATAAACGTCTTGGCGAGTGCGTTTCGGTTCCGCGTGTACGGGCGCGAGGGGGCGGCCCGCCTCGGAGAATGCGACACACCTCACGGGGTGGTGCACACGCCGGCATTCATGCCGGTGGGCACGCAGGGATCGGTCAAGGCCGTCCTCAACCGCGACGTGGCCGACGCGGGCGCGGAGATCATCCTCGGCAACACCTATCACCTCTATCTTCGACCGGGCGACGATCTGATCGCGCGCCGTGGCGGTCTGCACCGATTTATCGGATGGGACCGGCCGCTCCTGACCGACAGCGGCGGCTTTCAAGTATTCAGTCTTGCCGCGCGTTGCGTGATTACTGAAGACGCCGCCGAATTCCAGTCCCATCTGGACGGTTCGCGTCATCGGTTCACGCCCGAGCACACCGTCGACGTTCAGGCCAGACTGGGCTCCGACGTCGCGATGGTGTTCGATCAATGCCTGTCGTATCCCGCGACGCACGATGCGGCCGCCGATGCCATGCAGCGCTCCGTGCGCTGGGCGGCGCGGTGCCGGCAACGATTCGAGTCGTTTCCGTCTGCCGGCGTGACGCCAACCAACCCCGGGCAGGCCCAATTCGGGATCATCCAGGGTGGCGTGTTCGACGACCTGCGCCAGGAGAGCGTCGCGGCTACGGTCGCCATCGGCTTCGAAGGCTACGCGATCGGTGGATTGAGCGTCGGCGAGCCGACCGCCCAGATGTACGACATCGTCGGCCGGACTGCATCGGCATTGCCTGCGGACCAGCCGCGATACCTGATGGGGGCCGGGACCCCCGAGGACCTGGTCGAGTGCGTCGCGCGCGGCATCGATCTGTTCGATTGCGTGATGCCGACGCGCAACGCGCGGAACGGACAGCTCTTCACCAGTCAGGGCCGGATCAACATCCGGAATGCGAAGTACGCGGAGGACGACCAGCCGCTCGATCCGGCGTGCCGCTGTTACACGTGCGCGAGTCATTCACGGGCGTATCTGCGGCATCTGCACCTCGCCGGCGAGATGGCCGGTGCTGCCCTTAACACGTTGCATAACTTGACCTTTTACCTTGACACTATGCGGAGGATCAGAGAGGCTATTCGTTTTGGAAACTTCGATACATTCAGGCAGGAGTTCCTTCGCTCGGTTTCCCGCCTGTCTCTCGATTGATGACGCCAGCAACCGTCGGATCCGCACTATTGAACACGGCGTGGCCGTTTCTGCTCGGCATGGCCTCGCCTCAGCAAGGGGCGCAGGGCCTCCTCTCGACGTTGATCCCGATGGTGCTCATTCTCGGGATCTTCTACTTCGTCATGGTGCTGCCGATGCGCAAGCGGCAGCAGAAGGTCCAGGCGTTCCTGCAGGCGTTGAAAGCCGGTGACCGCGTCGTGACATCCGGGGGCATCTACGGCTCGATCACTCGCGTGAACGATCAGTCGGTCCAACTGCAAATCGCCAATAACGTGCGTATCGAAGTCTCGCGCTCGGCCATCGTCGGCTACCAGGGTCAAGAGCCGGTCTCAGAGAGCAATCCCTCATGATGAAGAACGTCCGCACGCGGGTCATCGTCATCCTTGCGGTCATCGCGCTGTCGATCTGGGCCTTCGTCCCGCCATCGCAGAAAGTGAAGCTCGGCCTCGACTTGAAGGGCGGTGTGCACCTGGTGCTGCGCGTCAAGACCGACGACGCATTGCAGCTCGAAACGGAAACGACGGTCGAACGGTTGCGCGATTCGCTTCAGCGGGCCAGTGTGGCGTTCGCGAAGCTGGAGCAGACCAGCTCCACTGAATTCAGGGTGGAAGGCATCCAGGACGATGGGGCGTACCGGACTGCCGCGATCGAGGCGGACACCAACTTCGACCGCTCGTCCGAAGCCGGGGGCTATACCTATCGTCTGAAGCCGAACATCGCAAACCAGCTTCGCGATGGCGCCGTCACGCAGGCGCTCGAGACGATCGAGCGGCGTGTCAACGAATTGGGCGTGGCCGAGCCGATCGTCGCGCGTTACAGCGGGCAGGATCAGATCCTGGTGCAGCTCCCTGGCGTGAGCGACGTTCGCCGCGCGAAGGAGATCATCCGATCGACCGCCCTCCTGGAGCTGACGCTCGTCGACATGGGGCCGTTCTCGACGCGTGACGACGCGCTCAAGGCGTACAACAACAGTCTGCCGTCGGACCTCGAGATTCTTCCCGGACGCCAGGAGGGCGGCGGCACCGCCGGGACGGCCGGGACCGCGTTCTACGCGCTGAAGAAAGTGGCCGCGGTCACCGGCCGCGACCTTCGCAACGCGCAGCAGTCGGTCGACGAGTACAACCGGCCGGCGGTCCACTTCTCACTGAAGCAGGATGCGGCGGGCCGATTCGGCACGTTCACCGAAAGCAACATCGGACGACCGATGGCCATCGTGCTCGATCGGCGGGTGATGTCGGTGGCGACGATTCAGGCGCGGATCACCGACAGCGGACAGATCACGGGTATCAGCCGCGAGGAGATGGTCGATCAGGTGATCATGCTCAAGTCGGGCGCGTTGCCGGCGTCGATGGAGTATCTCGAGGAACGCACGGTCGGCCCCTCGCTCGGCGCCGATTCGATCCGCGCCGGCGTGACCGCCTCGCTCGCTGGCCTCGCCTTCGTCGTGCTGTTCATGTTGTTCTACTACAAGCTGACGGGCCTCAATGCGGTCGTCTCGATCGTCGTCAATCTGGTCATCCTGCTCGGATTGATGGCGTTCATAAGCGCGACGATGACGCTGCCGGGCGTGGCCGGGTTCATTCTGACGATCGGCATGGGCGTGGATTCGAACGTGCTGATCTTCGAGCGCATCAAGGAGGAGCTGGGGACCGCCCGCGGCGTGCGTGCCGCGGTCAACGCCGGCTTCGATCGCGTGTGGTGGACGATCGTCGATACGCACGTGTCGTCGCTCATCGCGGCGCTCCTGCTGCTGCAGTTCGGCACCGGTCCGATTCGTGGCTTCGCGGTGACGCTGATCATCGGGTTGCTGTCCAACGTGTTCACGGCCGTGTTCGTGTCGCGCACCGTGTTCGAGATCGTGCTGGCGCGGCGCCAGCCGAACGCCCAGACCTTGAGCATTTGACATGCAGATACTCACCAACGCCAATTACAACTTCATCCGCTGGAAGTGGCACGCGATCACGCTGTCGCTGGCGGTGATCATTGCCGGCGCGGTCATGATCGCGATGCGTGGGCTGCCGCTCGGCATCGATTTCTCTGGCGGCACGCTCGTCGTCGTGCAGTTCGAGCAGGCGGTCACCGAGCAGCAGGTCCGCGACGCCGTGTCGTCGCTGCCCGGCGACGAGGTCGTGCAGCAGTACGGGGCCGCAGCCGATCGCCGGATTCTCGTGCGGCTCCCCCAGCCGGAGGGTGGCACGCAGTCCGGCACGCTCGAGCAGGCATCGATGCAGGTCGAGGAGGCGCTGCGCAAGGCGGGGCTGCCGAAGTTCGAGATCGTCAATCGCGAGCTGGTGAGCGCGGTGATCGGCCGCGATCTGCAGCTGCGCGGCATCTACGCGACCATCGCCTCGTTGCTCGCCATCACGATTTACATCGGCATCCGCTTCCGGTTCTCGTTCGCGGTCGGCGCGATTGCGGCGACGCTGCACGACGTGTTCGTGACGCTGGCGTTTCTGATGTTCTTCGGCTACGACCTGTCGCTCAACGTGGTCGCCGCCATCCTGACGATCACGGGGTATTCGGTCAACGACACGATCGTGATCTTCGATCGCGTGCGCGAGAATCTGCGGTCGCGCCGGCGCGACACGCTCGAGCAGATCGTCAACGACAGCGTCAACCAGACGCTGAGCCGCACGATCATCACAGCGGGGCTGACGTTCCTCTCGGTGCTGGCGTTGTTCCTGTTCGGCGGTGAGGCGCTCGAAGGCTTCGCCTTCACGATGCTGGTCGGCATCATCAGCGGCACTTACTCCACCGTGTTCATCGCCTCGGCCATCGCGATCCTCCTGAGCCAGAAACGTCGCCATGGCGCGGCGGCGGCCGTCGCCGCCACCGACGCCCCGGCGCAGCCGCGCCCCGGCAAGAAGCAGCGCCGGGCGCGCGCCTCGTGAGATAGCAGCCAGGCCGGCAGGGGAGTCGTCCGTTGACTCCGTCCCCTCCCCTGCCCCCTTGCCCCCTATCCCTTGCCCCCTTCTGTGTGAGCTACCTGATCGCCGCGCTGCTCGGGATCATCCAGGGCCTGACTGAGTTTCTGCCGATCTCATCGACGGCGCACCTGCTGCTGGCGGCGCGGGTGTTCCACTACGACGACCCTGGCGGCGTCTTTACGGTGATGATCCAGTTCGGCTCGGTGCTGGCGGTCATGTGGCTGTATCGCGCCAAGATTCTGGGCGTCACGCTGGGGTTGGCGTCCGATCCCTCGGCCCGCCGGTTCGCGCTGATGCTGGTGATTGCGTCCATTCCGGCCGGACTCGCCGGCGTCCTGTTGTCGGATTTCGTGAAGGGCGACCTGTATCAGCGGCCCGCCGTGATTGCCTTCGCGTTTATCATCGGCGGCATCGCTATTCTGCTGATCGAGCGGTTCAGGCCCCGGCCGGTCGTCTTCGAGGCCGACAAGACGCCAGTGCTGCGGGCGCTCGCCGTCGGCGTCAGCCAGATGTTGGCGCTGGTACCCGGCGTGTCGCGTTCGGGCGCGACCATCATGGGCGGCATGCTGGCGCGCGTCGATCGTCCCGCGGCCGCCGAGCTGTCGTTCTTCCTGGCGATGCCGGCCTTGGCCGGCGCCTTCGTGCACGACCTGTGGGAAGTGCGCGACCACCTCGCCGCCGAGCGCGGGCTCGAGATCGCTATTGGTTTCGTGATGGCATTCCTCGCGGCGCTCGTCGTCGTGAAGCCGTTTCTTCGCTATGTGGCTCGATCCGGGTTCGCCCCGTTCGCGTGGTACCGCATTGCGGCCGGACTGGCGATCCTCGCCGCGTTAAGAGCCGGCTGGCTGTGATGCAGTGGCTTCGCCGCAGCTTCATCGCAGGCCTGCTCGTCACGGTACCGCTCGTCATCAGCGTGTTCGCGCTGGTGTGGATCTTCGGTATCATTGATGGTTTCACAGCCCCGCTCGCGAGACAGGCCCTGGGTCAACCTGCCGCCGGCACGTTGCAGGACTACGTTGCACGCTTCGTCGGCGTGCTGGTGACGCTGCTCGTCGTGCTGACGGTGGGAGCGGTGGCGACGAACGTCATCGGCCGAAGACTGCTGGCGCGAGCGGAGGGCTGGCTGATGATGATCCCGGTGTTCCGGACCATCTACGCGCCGGTCAAGCAGCTCGTAGGGGCGTTCTCGCCCGACTCCGAGCAGGGCTTCAAGCGCGTCGTGATGGTAGAGGACCCGCATCGTGGCTGGGTCCTCGGGTTCCAGACGAAGGAGTTCAGAGTCGAGCGCAAGGCGGGTCCCGAGATCCTGGTGGCCGTATACGTGCCGACGAACCATCTGTATCTCGGCGACATCCGGATGTACCCGCGCGACCGCGTGTTCTTTCCGGAGCTGACGGTCGAGGAAGGGATCCGGATCGTCTTGACCGGCGGCATGTCGCTGCCGGGGCGAATCGTAAGCAAGCAGGAGCCACAAACGGGGCCGGCCGCGCACAGAGCGCGGGCCCATGAGAGGAGCTGAGACCGTGATGACCGAGTCGATCAGAGGATTCGGCCGAGTGAGTCGTGCCGTTGCGCTGTGGGCGATCGCGGTGGTAATTGCACTAGCGGTGCCGACGTTGACGCAGGCGCAGGCCCCGGCGGACCCGGCACAGCCGACGGCGCAGGCGGCGCCGGAAGCTGCGGCCCGAGGCGGTGGAGAAGCGGACATCAAGCTGCCCGATCTCGGCCTCGTGCCCGTCGGCGGCTACAACGGACGGACGCTGCTCATGGCCGGTCTGGGCGTCTCGGTGTTCGGGCTGCTGTTCGGACTCGTCATCCTGAACCAGCTAAAGAACCTCCCGGTGCATCGTTCGATGCGCGAGATCTCGGAGTTGATCTACGAGACGTGCAAGACCTATCTGATCACCCAGGGACGGTTCATCGCCATCCTCGAGATCTTCATTGCCGCGATCATCGTGTTGTACTTCGGCGTGCTGCAGCAGCTCGGCGTCACGCGCGTCGCGATCATCCTGATCTTCAGCGTCGTCGGCATTCTCGGCAGCTATAGCGTGGCGTGGTTCGGCATCCGTGTGAACACGTATGCCAACTCGCGCACGGCGTTCGCGAGCCTCGAGGGCCGTCCGTACCCGGTGTACGCCATCCCCCTCAAGGCCGGCATGAGCATCGGCACGCTCCTCATCAGCGTCGAGCTGCTGATCATGCTGCTCATCCTGCTGTTCATTCCGGGCGACTATGCCGGGGCGTGCTTCATCGGCTTCGCCATCGGCGAATCGCTCGGCGCCGCGGCGCTCCGGATCGCGGGCGGCATCTTCACGAAGATCGCCGACATCGGATCCGACCTGATGAAGATCGTCTTCAACATCAAGGAAGACGACGCCAGGAACCCCGGCGTGATCGCGGATTGCACCGGCGACAACGCCGGCGACTCGGTGGGCCCGAGCGCCGACGGCTTCGAGACCTACGGCGTGACCGGCGTGGCGCTGATTACGTTCATCTCGCTGGCGGTGCCGCAGCAGAACACGCAGGTGCAGCTGCTGGTCTGGATTTTCGTGATGCGCGTCATGATGATCATCGCCAGCGTCGGTTCGTACCTGCTGAACGAAGCGATCGCCAAGGCGCGGTATGGTTCGGCCGCGAAGATGAACTTCGAGGCGCCGCTGACACAGCTGGTCTGGCTGACGTCGATCGTGTCGGTGGTGCTCACATTCGTGGTCTCACGCCTGCTGATTGCCGACATGGGCGACGGCACGCTGTGGTGGAAGCTCTCCGCGATCATCACGTGCGGCACGTTGGCTGGGGCGATCATCCCCGAGCTCGTGAAGATATTTACCTCCGTGGAATCGAGTCACGTCCGTGAGGTCGTAACGGCGTCGAGGGAAGGCGGTGCGTCGCTGAACATCCTTGCCGGCTTCGTCGCCGGCAACTTCAGCGCTTATTGGCTCGGTCTCAGCATCGTGTCGCTGATGTCGATCGCCTACTTCGTGAGCGGGTGGAGCACATCGATGTCGTCGCTGATGCTCGCTCCGGCGGTCTTCGCGTTCGGTCTCGTGGCGTTCGGCTTCCTCGGGATGGGTCCGGTGACGATTGCCGTCGACTCGTACGGCCCGGTCACGGACAATGCGCAGTCGGTGTACGAGCTCTCGGTGATCGAGTCGATCCCGGGCGTCCAGCAGGAGCTGAAGAAGGACTTCGGCCTGAACGTCCAGTTCGAGCACGCCAAGGCGCTGCTCGAGGAGAACGACGGCGCCGGCAATACGTTCAAGGCGACCGCCAAGCCCGTACTGATCGGGACTGCGGTCGTCGGCGCCACGACGATGATCTTCTCGATCATCGTCGAGTTGACGAAAGGTCTCACCGAGAACACCGATAAGTTATCGCTGCTTCACGCGCCGTTCCTGCTCGGCCTGGTGACCGGCGGCGCGGTCATCTATTGGTTCACCGGCGCGTCGACGCAGGCGGTCACGACCGGTGCCTACCGCGCGGTCGAGTTCATCAAGGCCAACATCAAGCTCGAGGGCGTGACGAAAGCGTCGGTCGAGGACAGCAAAAAGGTCGTCCAGATCTGCACGCAGTACGCGCAGCGCGGGATGTTCAACATCTTCCTCACGGTGTTTTTCGCCACGCTCGCGTTTGCGTTCGTCGAGCCGTACTTCTTCATCGGCTACCTCATCTCGATCGCGCTGTTCGGCTTGTATCAGGCCGTCTTCATGGCCAACGCCGGCGGCGCCTGGGACAACGCCAAGAAGATCGTCGAGACGGAGCTCAAGGCGAAGAACACGCCGCTGCATGCGGCGACGGTCGTCGGCGACACCGTCGGCGACCCTTTCAAGGACACCTCGTCGGTGGCACTGAATCCGGTGATCAAGTTCACCACGTTGTTCGGCTTGCTGGCGGTTTCGCTGGCGGTTCGACTGAGTGAGGAGAGCGGACCCGGCACGAGCCATTTGCTTGCGGCCGTGTTTCTGGCGATATCGATCGTGTTCGTCTACCGCTCGTTCTACGGGATGCGAATCGGCTCGGCTCACTGAGCCCACGTGTGACGACACTGTGGCGGGAAAAGGGAGCTTTTTCGGTCGCATTGCGGCTGGGGTTCCGGGATAAGATCCCCGGTCGCGACTCTGGTGTGGCCGGAAAAAGGCGAGCTGGGAGCCTCTTCTACGGGCTGTCAGCCGCACCGGGCACGCGGAGCACTTTGGGACATTCGGTGTCTAAGCCTGCACCGGTTGCTCTCAGCGGAATGTGAGCAGCCGGCCGGGCTGGCAGCGGAAGGTTTCGTTGACACCCTTTTTTAGGGGTAGCTATAATCGGCCGCTCTGCGCGCCTCGGAGCTCGCTTTCAGAGAGGAAGAAGACCCTTGCCACGTGATGAACGCATATTTGGCGATATCGTCGATCCTTCCATCAAGCTCGGAAGCAATCAGGGGAAGTCAATCGGGCTGACGATTTTCCTCGAGGCGCTGATTATCGCCCTCATCGTCATCATTCCCCTGATGGCGACCGACATACTTCCGACGCCGCCGTCGATGATGGCCTTCGTCGCGGCGCCACCACCACCTCCGCCCCCGCCGCCGCCCCCGCCGCCCAAGGTCGACGTGCCGAAGCCGGTGGAAGTCGTGAACCCGAATGCAGCGCCGACCGAGCCGCCGCCCGAGATCAAGCCGGAGCCGCTCGACACCAACTTCGATCGCAACGTCGGTGTCGAGGGTGGCGTGCCGGGTGGTGTCGTGGGTGGCGTGGTCGGTGGTCTTCCGGAAGCACCGCCACCGCCGCCACCGCCGACGCAGCCGGTACGCGTAGGTGGCCAGATCAAGCAGCCAACCAAGACCAAGCACGTCAACCCGACGTATCCGCCGATTGCGCAGTCCGCGCGGGTGCAGGGCGTCGTGATCATCGAAGCGGTCATCGGGCCGAACGGCAAGGTGCAGGACGCGCGCGTGCTGCGCTCGATTCCGCTGCTCGACCAGGCGGCACTCGATGCGGTCAAACAATGGGAGTTCACACCCACGCTGCTCAACAACACACCGGTGCCGGTCATCATGACGGTCACCGTGCAGTTCACGCTTAGCTAGACACCGGCTAGCAATTCACAGAGGCAGACCCTAGCGGGATGCGGAGGATGGAGTAATGGACGTTCGGAAAATGCGGCAGATCGCGTTTGGAGTAGTCGGTGTCCTGGCGCTGAGCGCGCCTGCGTTCGCGCAGGAGGCGGCGCCGGCGGCCGGCGGCGGGCTGGATCTCTATGACATGTTCGCGCAGATGGGCGCCCTCGCCTGGGCGGTCGCCATCATTCTGTTCGGCATGTCGTTCCTCTCGGTGGGCATTGCCATCGAGCGGATCTACACCTTCAGCCAGGCGCGCAAGCAGTCGAAGCTGTTCGCGCCGCAGGTCGCCAAGCACCTGCGCGATCAGCGCCTGAAGGAAGCGATCGCGCTGTCGGCGTCGAAGGACTATCGCTACAGCCATCTCGCCAAGGTCGTCCTCGCCGGCCTCCAGGAGTATCAGTTCCAGCAGGAAAGCGGCACCAACCTCAATCGCGACGACGTTCTCGACACGGTTCGCCGCTCGATTCAGCGCGCCTCGGCGCTGACGACCAACGATCTGAAGAAGGGTGTGAACACGCTCGCCACGATCGGCTCGACGGCACCGTTCGTCGGACTGCTCGGCACGGTCGTCGGCGTCATCAACGCGTTCGTCGGTATCGCCTCGACCGGATCGGGCGGTATCGCTGGCGTGTCGGCCGGTATCGCCGAAGCCCTCGTCGAAACGGCGCTCGGGCTGTTCGTCGCGATCCCGGCGGTGTGGTTCTACAACTATCTGACCAGCCGCCTCGAGTACTTCGGCGTCGAGATGGACAACTCCTCGTCGGAGCTCGTGGACTACTTCATCAAGAAGACCGCCTAGCAGCGCACTATGACAGGCGGCGGTCAGCGATGAACCTTCGCTGACACGGCCGCCGTCACGACAGGAGTTCAGTTATGGCAATGAATGTGGGCGGCGGTGGCGGAGTCAAATCCGACATCAACGTCACGCCCCTCGTCGACGTCATGCTGGTGCTGCTCATCATCATGATGATTGTGGCTCCGCTGCTGCAGCAGGGCGTGGCCGTCAGGCTGCCGGTCGCCACCAACACGACCGAAAAGCCCGACACGCAGGATCAGACGGTGCTGGCGATCGACGCCAGGAAACAGCTCTACCTCAATGCCGTGCCGGTGCAGAAGGACGATCTGCGGCGTCGCATCGAGGAAGTGCTGGAGAACCGCAAGGATCGCGTCGTCATCATCAAGGCCGACCAGGACGTGGAATACAGCGCGGTGATGGACGCGATGGACGAATTGAGAGCCAGCGGTATCGAGGACATGGGCCTCATCACCGATCCTCGGCAGGGCGGCACCTCGAACGCGGGCAGGGGAGGCGAGTAATGGCGTCCCACGCCCACAAGCACCACGGCGCCGAGCGCGTCTTCCAGGGCAAGGTCCTGAAGGAGACGGCGGACATGAACATCACGCCGATGATCGACGTGTTGCTCGTGCTGCTCGTCATCTTCATGGTGACCCTGCCGCTCAACCAGCGCGGTCTCGACGTCAACCTGCCCGCAGAGACTCAGCAGCCCAAGCAGGCCACACCCGACATCAGCCAGATCGTGCTCAACTACACGGCTGACAAGAAGATCTCGATCAACAACAAGGACGTCCCCCTTCGTGACCTCCCGGAGTTCTTGCGCGCGACCTTCGAGGAACGCAAGGAGAAGACGATGTTCATCATGGGCGCGGGCACGCTGCGCTACGGTGAAATCGTCGAGGTCATCGACGCTGCCAAAGGCGCCGGCGTCGAGAAGGTGGGTATCGTCACCGAGGGCATGCGCCGCGCCTCGTCTGGCGGCAGCGAATAGCGCCGGGAATAGCGACTGCTCGCTCGTCTTGTGAAAGGCCGTCTCGCTGGGACGGCCTTTTGTGTGTACGGGGTCTGTCTACTTCATCACGCTCTTCGCCCAGGCCGCATCCCCATCGTTGGTCGCGGGCGGCACGCCGAGCACCTGGGACAGCGCGTCGTAGATGTTGATGTTCTCGAACGGCGGCACGGTGACGCCGGTCTTGAACGCCGGCCCGGACGCGACGAAGATGCCGTGCATCGAGCGCGCGAGCGTCGGATCGTAGCCGTGCTCACCGCGCGGTCCCACCTGACCACGTCGGCGCCGGTCGTTGTAGGTGCTGCGCGCCAGGATTTGCCAGCCTTCGTCAACCACGCCGACCAGCGGTGGGATCCGAGGGTGATCGCGGTAATGCCAATGCGCCGGCGTTTCAGCGCGGCGGTAGACCTTGAGCCGCGGATGCGCTTTCGACAGCGCAGCATAGACCGCATCCTCGCGGTCGGCCCGTGGGAACACACCGAGCGTTGGATTGATGTCCACCACTTCGACGTCCTCGAGTGCGACGTAGTCGTCGAGGACGACGACGCGATCGAGTGAGGTTTCGGCCATGCCGTGGTCCGACACTGCGACGATGTTGACGCGGTCCAGGAGACGTCGCCGCTCCAGCCCGCGAACGAGCCGCCCGAGATAACCGTCGGCGCGGCGCACCGCGTTTCTCACCTCGGACGAATTCGGCCCGTAACTGTGTCCCGCCCCGTCGACGTCCTGCAGGTACAGCGTGAGGAACGTCGGACGACGATCCGGCGGCAGGTCGAGCCAGCCAAGCACTGTGTCTACCCGCGTCGTGCCGGGCGTGCGCTCGTCGAACGGCGCCCAGAAGTTCGGACGGATGCCTTGTATCGGGGCCTCCGTGCCCGGCCAGAACATCGCTGCCGTGACCTGCTTCGCGTGCTGCAGCGTGACCCAGATCGGCTCGCCGCCCCACCACATCGGGTCTGTCACCTCGCGTGCGTTCGTCATCGTCATGCGTCGGCCGGTCGGCGGATCCTTGATCGAGTTGGCGACGATGCCGTGGTGGCCCGGATAGAGCCCGGTCACGATCGTGTAGTGGTTGGGGAAGGTTTTCGACGGGTAACTGGGGATCAGCTCGCCGCTCACGCCGTTCGCGATGAGCCGGCGCAGGTTCGGCGCCGAGTAGAGCGATTCGTAGTCCCAGCGCCAGCCATCGAACGAGACCAGGATAACGGTGGGCTTGCTGTCGTCGCCCCGAAGGACCGGGCCTGGCCCGAAGGCGCCAAGCAGCCAGAGAAGAAGGAGGAGCAGGACTCGACGCGTCACGCGCAGAGTGTAATCGAAGGGGAGGCGCGAGTCTTTGGTGGCCGAAGACCCGCGCCTCTAAGTGCGGACTAATTGAACGAGTACCGCAGGCTGATCATGTACTGATAGACATCACCGGTCGATGCCGACGTCTGGAACGACTTGGTGACCAGTTCGTTGTTCGCTGTCGCCATCCGGTACGTCGGGCGCCCCTGTGCGTCGACACCGACGAAGCTGAGGAGAGACACCTGCGCGTTGGTGTTGATCGCTGCGATCGGACGCTTGCCGACGCCCCAGCTGTCGTTCAGCAGGTTGCCGAAGTTGAAGAAGTCGAACCGGAGCTGGAACGCATTCCGCTGTCCACCGACGTTGTGGAAGAGGTCCTGCAGAATGCTCAGATCCACCCGGTTGACCATCGGAAACCTCGCGCCGTTTCGTTCGGCGTACTCGCCACGGTGATTTTTGAGATACGCATCCTGCTGGATGTACGTCTCGAACGCCGCCGCCTGTTCCTCTGGCGAGAACACGCGTGTGCCAACGGTGAGCGGCACGAAGTTCATCTCCGAAGTGTTCCTAGGGATGTAGATCAAGTCGTTTCCATTGATGCTGTCGCTGTTCATGTCGCCGGCGAAGACGTAGCTGAATCTGGGCGAGGCGCTCAGCGTATTGGACTTGACCTCCCAGAACATCGAGACGGTCGTGCTGCCGAAGTTGAAGTACTGTCGGCTGAGCGTCGCGAGTGCGAACGCGCGGTGGCCCGGCGACCACATCGAGAGGGCGACGCCGGCGTTGTTCGGATCGCCGTGATGTGCGACACGAGAGAAGCTGGTGGCTGCCGTCGATTCCGGATCGACCAGACTCTCCGACTCGCCATAGCTGTAGGCGCCGCGCAACGACAGGCCGAACCGCGTGTTCTTCGTCAGCGTCTCGGCGAAGTTCCATGATTTCCCTTCGTTGCCATTCTTGAGCACGTAGTTGACGGTGACCTGATTGCCCGGATCGTTGTTGATTCGATTCAGGCAGCCGCCAATCTGACCTGCTGCCGCGCACGCCGCGCCGGTCCAGCGCGGTCTGTTGTCGACGCCGCTGAACGTCGACTGTGCCGCCGGCAGGTTCGCGTTGATGTAGTAGATCCCGTTCACGTCTTTCGCGAACAAGTACTCGGTCGTGCTGACGATGCCGAGCGGCAGCTTGTAGTCGACCGCGATGTTGTTGCGCCAGACTTGCGGGAACTTGAAGTCGGGGTCGGTGACGTTGAGCGCGTAGCTCGACGCGCCGGCGCCAGTTGCCGGCAGCTTGTAGGTATCTGGATTGGGGTTGAACGGGAACGCCGTGGTCGGACCATCGACGAGCCGCTCGCCAATCAGGACGCCGGTGTTACCGATCTGATTCGAGATCCACACATACGCCGGTCGTCCGCTGAACACGCCCGTTCCACCACGGACCTGCATGCGCTGATCGCTGTTCACGTCCCAGTTGAGTCCGAGTCGCGGCGACCAGAGCACCTTGGTGTCAGGCATGCTGCCAGTGGTGTACCTGACGGCCGCACCGGTCTCATCGCGGAACGACAATGCGTCCGCGGCTGGATTGGCGTAAGCCGTGTTCTTGAACTGCGAGACATCGAATCGAAAGCCGCCGGTCACCGTCAGGTTGCCACGCGGACGCCACTCATCCTGCACGTAGCCGGCGCTGTACCACACGTCGAGCGGTTGCAGCGGCTTGTCGAGCTGCGGCAGGTTGCTCCAACGCACATGGAACGTCCTGAGCTGCACCGGCGACACGGTACGACTCGGGTTCGCGAGATAGCCGTTCGCGTCCGTGTAGAAATCGGCCAGCGAGTTGTAGGCGTATGCGCTCTGCGGACAGCAGCCGAAGAACACGTTGTCCGAGTGATATTTCTCCGTGTAGGCACCGAAGGTGAGCGAGTGCGACGTGCTGAACTTGGTGAAGTTGTCCTGCAGCTGGAACGTGTTGTAGCGGAGCTCGTTGTTGACCGTGAACGGCTCGAAGCCGAAGGAGGTGTACGCCGAGTTCGCCTCGAAGACGTCGACGAACGGGAAGAGGGTGCTGCGATAACCGCGGCTTTCGTCCTGCGTCGTATAGCCGCTCTGGAACGAGTTCGCCATCGAGCTGCCGATGACGGCGTTCCACTCGCCGATGCCCGACCGGATGTTTTCGAGGATCCGGTAATCGGTGTTCTCGAAACTGAGATACGTGGAACCAATCGCGCTGCGGCCCCGGAGCGCTGACCCCGAGCTCGAGACGCCGACGTCGGTGAACGAATCGAGGTAGTTGTAGCGGAAGCTGACCTTGTTGTTGTTGTTCAAGTTGTAGTCGCTTCGCACCATGAACCGCTTCGCCGGCGTGTCCTTCGGGATGTCGTTGAACGGCCCCGTCTCGTAACTGAAATTGTTCTTCAGGAAGCCGCTCAGCGCCGTGAGATCGGATGCGAGCACGCGCGACACGTTGCCAGCGACGACTTCGCCCGGCTGCGCGGCGCGGAACGTCGTCAACGGCCGGTTGTCCTTCTCGTCTTCGTAGTTGCCGAAGGCGAACAGTCGGTTCTTGATGATCGGGCCGCCAGCATAGCCGCCCGTATTCCGGAACGTGAACTGCCCGACCGTCACCGCCTGGCCCGCAGCTTCAGTGCCGACCCAGTCGTCGCCGCGCGCCCGGTGGTAGAACGAGCCGACGATGCGGTTGGTTCCGCTGCGCGTAACGGTGTTGACGCCGGCACCGACGAAGCTGCCCTGCCGCACGTCGAACGGCGCGACGTTGACCTGAATCTGTTCGATGGCCTCGAGCGAGATCGGCGCGACGCCCGTGCGATCGCCTGGCTGGCCCGCCAGACCGAACGAGTTGTTGAACGACGAGCCGTCAACCGTGATGTTGTTCATCCGGTTGTCCTGGCCGACGAAGTTGTTGCCGCTTGCTTGCGGCGTCAGGCGCGTGATGTCGCCGATACGACCGGTCAGCGTCGGGATGGTCGCGATTTCGAGACGGCCCACGGAGGTGGCCGCTCCGGTTCGGCTCGAGCTGAACACCGGATCGGGCGTCGCCGTGACGGTCACGGTTTCCTGGACGGCGATCGCGCGCACACGGAACGTCAGGTCGGCGGCGACGCCGAGCTGCACGGTGATGTTTTCTTGCGTCTGCGGCTCGAAGGCGGTGCCGGCGCCGCTGGTATACGTCACGGTCACGCTGTACGGACCGCCCACGCGCATGCCGGGAATCGTGAACCGGCCATCGGCGCGCGTCGTCGCCTCGTAGCTGGTGCCCGACGGGACGTGAATCGCGATGACGCTTGCGCCAGCCATCGGGCGCATCTGCTCGTCTGTGACGACGCCGTTGAGGGCACCAGTCGTGACGCCCTGGCCGAAAACCGTGCCGGTGGGGGATACCAGCAGGCACAGCGCGAACAAGGCGAGCGTACGGATCCCGAATGACTTTTTCCGGTTCAGCAAACGCTTCATTGATTGGACTCCAGAAACAAGCTACGAACGTGCAACGTACCGAACCCGACCGGCCCCGCGGAGTCTCAACATACTAAGCGCAAGTCACGGGCGGGTAAATAACGGGGATAAACGAGTGCGCACGCGGGCCGGGCGAAAAGGGCCGTTCGTCCAGGAACGGCCCTTCCGGCGATTAGGTTGTTCGGCGGACTTACTTCGTCGCGGCGGCGCCGGCGGCGCGCTGCTTGTCGCGGACGGCCGTCGCGCGGTCGCGGAACTGGTCGGCTTCCTTCAGAATCTGCTGCTGCTTGGCTGGATTCTTCTCGAGGAGCGCCTGCGCTCGGAGCAGGAGGCCCTTGTACGTCAGCGCCTCGAAATAGTCGGGCTTGAGCTCGATGGCCTTGTCGACGGCCTGGAGACCGGCGCCGACGAACTTGACCTTGTCGGGTTCAGGCGTCGTGAAGTCCCGGTACGCCTTTTCCCAGTAGTAGGTGGCGATGGTGTAGAACGCTTCCGGGTTGTTCGGCTCCTTCTCCGCACGGGCGTGCAGGGCTTCCATCGTCTTGTCGAATTCACCCTGGCGGTTGTAGAACGCGGCCAACGTCACGTACGGCGTCGGGTCATTCGGCTTCATGTCGCGCGACTTCAGGAGCAGCTGCTCGGCCTGTTCGTAATCGCCGTTCTCTTCGTAGATTCGCGACAGGTACGTGTAGTTGCTCGGCTCGTTCGGCTCGAGCTCGATCATGCGGCGGAGAATCGGTTCGGCCTGGGACGGGTCGTTCATCTTGTCGGGCCCGTAGGCCGCGACGAGATATTCCATCGCCAGCTTTTTGATCTTGGCGTCGTGCTCGACTTCGGCCGATTTCTTGTAGTTCTCGATCGCCTTGGTGAGCATGGCGTCGTTGTTGGCGTCGCCCTTTTTTGCGGGACGGTACTGGTTGTCGTAGCTGTTGCCCAGGAAGAAGTAAGCGGCCACGAGGCGCGGGTCGGTGCACGTCGACTCGGACCCCCGGCATGCCGCAAGGGTCTCTTCGTACTTCTCCGAAGCGGCCCTGTAGTCCTGCTGCTGGTAGAACTGGTTGGCGTCCTTGAACGCCATCTTGCCCTTGAGCACACCGAACTGGCTGCAACCAGCCGTGACTAACCCGAGCGCCGCGATCAGGGCGCTGGACATCGCCCTCGACGAAACCCTCACCATCACATCCCCCTCAGTGCGCGGCGGCGCGGTTCGCACGCCGGACAGGAAAACGCGCCAGTATAGTGGTCCGTTTTCTGGCCAGTCAAGGGTCCGGCTATCATGAAGATGCCGGCGATGCAAGCTGCCGTTACGGACGTGGCCGGACGCGCGTCTCCGGAAATTAGACACCGCTTTTCATGATTCGATTCGAGACGCTCCTCGAGAAGGTGCGCGCTTATAGCCCGGAAGCCGATCTGGAGCTGTTGAGGCGGGCCTACGTCTTTTCGGCGCTCGAACACAAGGGACAGGTCCGGCATTCCGGCGAGCCGTATCTCGTGCATCCGCTCGAGGTCGCCGACTCGCTCGCCGACATGAAGCTCGACGTGGTGGCCGTCGCCGCCGGTCTGCTTCACGACGTCGTCGAAGACACGCTCACCACGCCCGAGCGCATCGCCGAGTTATTCGGCCCCGAGATCGCGCACGTCGTGGAAGGCGTCACGAAGATCGGCGCGATCCCGTTCTCGTCGAGCGAGGAACGACAGGCAGAGAACTTCCGCAAGATGCTGCTCGCGATGGTCGACGACATCAGGGTGATCCTGGTGAAGCTCGCCGACCGTCTGCACAACATGCGGACGCTGCACCATCTGCCGGAGGAGCGGCGCATCAAGATCGCCCAGGAAACGCTCGACATCTACGCGCCGATCGCCAATCGCCTCGGGATGAGCAAGGTGAAGAACGAGCTCGAGGAGCTGTCGTTCAAGTATCTCGAGCCGAAGGCGTACGAGTCGCTGCGCGCGAAGGTCGAGGCGAAGCGCAAGCATGCGGAGGCAATCATCGACGAGTTGACCCGCGCGCTGCGGACCAAGCTGCAGGATGCGCAAATCCCGGTGATCACGCTCGACGGCCGCATCAAGCGCCTCTACAGCATCCATCTCAAACTGAAGCGGCAGAAGATCGACCTCGAACGGGTGTACGACTTCGTCGCCCTCCGAGTCGTGACGCAATCGGTCAAGGATTGCTACGGGGCCCTCGGCATCATTCATCAAACCTGGTCGCCCGTTCCGGGACGCATCAAGGACTTCATCGCGATGCCGCGCCCGAACGGCTACCAGTCGCTTCACACGTCTGTCATCAGCGAGCACGGCTTCCCATTCGAGCTGCAGATTCGCACCGACGAGATGCATCGGCGCGCCGAGGAGGGCATTGCCGCCCATTGGAAATACAAGGAAGGCCGCGTCGGCGACCATCGTGACGAGCGCTACTTCCTGTGGATGCGGCAGCTGCTCGAAGTGCAGCAGGAAGTGCGCGATCCGCAGGAGTTCCTGCAGAACCTGAAGATCGACCTCTATCCCGAGGAGGTGTACATCTTCACACCGAAAGGCGAGGTGCGGCAGCTGCCGCGCGGTGCGACGGCGGTCGACTTCGCGTACACCGTTCACACGGACGTCGGCAATCAGTGCGTCGGCGCGCGGATCAACGGCAAGATGGTGCCGCTTCGCACGCGGCTGCAGAATGGCGACATCGTCGAAATCGTGACCCAGTCGGGTCACAAGCCGAGCCGCGACTGGCTGACCTTCGTCGTCACGTCCCGTGCGCGCAGCAAGATCAAGCACGTGCTCCAGAGCGAGGAGCGCACGCGCAGCATCGAGCTCGGGCGGCGTCTCTTCGACAAGGAAGTGCGGCGCTATGGGCTCAACCCGGGGACGCTCCTCGAGAGCCCGGAGCTGACCAAGTTCGCCGGCGAGTACGGCGCGAAAACACCAGACGAGCTGCTCGCCCACATCGGCTACGGCAAGTTGTCGGCCCGAACGGTCCTGCAGAAATCGGTGAAGCCGGAACAGCTCCGCGAATCGTCGCCGGTCGTTTCGATCGTGCGGCGTGTCCTCCGGCCGGGGATCGGCGCCGACAAGATCAAAGTGCGCGGCGCCGACGATGTGATGGTGTTCCGCGCCAAGTGCTGCAACCCGATTCGCGGTGAGCGGATCGTCGGCTACATCACACGCGGCAAGGGTGTCTCGGTGCACTCATGGAGCTGCTCGAACGTCATGAACCTGATGTTCGACCCCGAACGGCGCATCGACGTGGAATGGGACAGCCCCGGCACCGATCAGGCGCCGTACATCGTCCGCCTCACGATGCAGGTCGAGGATCGCAAGGGAATGCTCGCCGAGATCAGCGCGAAGATCTCCGACATCAACACCAACATCACGAACATGGAAGCGCGTACCGGCGACGATCAGCAGGCGCGCATCGACATGACCGTCGAGATTCGCGACGTGAAACATCTCGAGAAGGTGATCAAGTCGATCAAGGGCGTGCAGGGGGTGATTGGCGTGGAGAGAAGTGCCCGAGCGTAATGCCAAATGCAAAATTCAAAATGCAAGAGAGGCTGACTCGGCTCGTTCCTTTTGCATTTTGCATCTTGCATTTTGAATTACGGGAGCACTGCGATCGCGTCCACCTCGATCTTCACGTCCCGCGGCAGCCGCGCCACCTGCACGGTCGCGCGCGCCGGTGGCGGGTCGACGATGTAGCGGCTGTAGACCTCGTTCATCGCCGCGAAGTCGTTCATATCCGCCAGAAACACCGTCGTCCGAACGACGTGGTCGAAGCCGACCCCCGCGGCGCGGAGCAGGGCCGCAAGGTTCTGCATGACCCGATCGGCTTGAGCACTGATGTCGCCGCCGACGAGATTGCCCGTCGACGGATCGACGGGAATCTGTCCTGAGACGAAAAGCAGATTGCCGGCCTTGATGGCCGGTGAATAGGCGCCCATTGCCTTGGGCGCGTCCGGTGCGGTGACGACCTGCCTCACGGCCGTATGCTGTGCTTCGGCGCCCAAGTCAGGCGACCTTGGTCACCTTCCCATTGCGAAGGCAGCGAGTGCATACGCGGATGCGCTTCGTGGTCCCGTCGACGTTCGCGCGGACGGTCTGGAGGTTCGGCTCGAACCGCCGCGGACCGACGTTGTGCGCGTGAGAAATCGTCCGGCCGACCGCCGGCCCCTTGTGGCATATCTCGCACCGCTTCGCCATTGATTGCCTCGATGCCCTTCGTGGGCGCAAACCCTAGATTGTAGCAGCTTCAGGGCAGTATCAACGAGCTCTGCGCAGGCGTCGGCGCATCTGCGGCTCGCGCCCCTCGCCGCAGTTGGAGCAGACGGCTCATCACGTCGAGATACGCCGTCGCGCCGCCCGACGTGGCGTGTCCGACTGTGCGCGCGCCTTCGTCGATGGCGCGAAGCGCAATGGCCGCCTCGCCATCGTTGACCGTCGCCCCCTGCGAGCGAATCTGCGCGAGCATGGCCGTCAGGTCGTTCATGAGGCGCAGGGCCGTCGATGATTGCGGCTTGTGTTCGTAAATCACCCCGCGGCTGGAGGTTTCGAGTGTCGACGCCAGTGAGGCCGCCGCCTGCGCGACATCCTCGTCAACCAGCCGCGCAAACCCCTCCGGCACATGACGCGCGATGGCATTGTGGAACAGGAAGAAGAGCTGGTACTGACGCTCGGTGAGATGCTGAATGCCCGGCAGCAACACGGCGACGTCCTCTTCCTGCTGCCGTTTGACCACGGCAGGCGGATGCTCGCGTGCCGCGGCCAGATGGGGGCAATCGTCGGGGCAGGCGATTTCCACCAGCCGCTTTGTGCCGCAGCACACCGAACAGATGGTCTGATGGAGCGCGGGACAGGACCGTCGAGCCTTACGCTGACTGCAGACCGGGCACGTCATCGAGGTGAAGCTTCGCACACGGCCTTGACGCGGGCAACGCCAGTTGTCCTGTCGCTGACGTTCCGTTTCTGACACTCGTGCTCGCTTATGTGACACGAGAGGCAGACATCCCGGATACCGACGAGCTCGAAGTAAATTCTACATTTTGTAGATTTATCTACACGGCCCAGCAATAGCGGGGGAAGACCCAGGTACTCCCGCGTGGAAGTGTCGGCTTGGCCCCTATTGAAAACCGCGGCCGGTCTTGGCACCTAACTCATTTTAAATCTGTATTTTGACATCCTGTCGTCACGGTACAGCCCGGATCGCCGTTCTGGAATATAGCCCCGCGCCGCTCAGCAGTGCTCTGGAAACGACAGTTCCGTCTTTGACGCCTGTCATTTACAGGGTACGACCGGGACGGAAAACCTGTGAACGCGGAGCGGCGTCTAAAGGGTCAGTAACAGCACGACAGA
>Ga0207428_10000693_pt1 | contig 39143 bp, 32 predicted proteins | sample RhiMethybrSRZTD1_FD_187600 | JGI IMG/M metagenome (GOLD analysis project Ga0207428, IMG submission 187600) | Populus rhizosphere microbial communities from Tennessee, USA - Rhizosphere MetaG P. TD hybrid SRZTD1 (SPAdes) (version 3) | ecosystem: Host-associated > Plants > Roots > Rhizosphere >...
GCCGGGCTGGCGCGACTCGGCGGCCTCCGTCCTGGAGCGACGGTGATGGACGGGACACTCGCCCGGCGCGCGGCGTGGCTGGCTTCGGCGAAGGCTCTCGCGTTCGCGCTCGGCTTCGCGCTGCCGCTGATCCTGGTGCGAACACTCAGCCAGACGGAGTTCGGGATCTACAAGCAGGTGTTCCTCTTGCTCAACACGGGGATGACCATCCTTCCGCTCGGCTTCGCGATGAGCGCGTTCTACTTCTTGCCGCGCTGCGAGCGCGGACGCGCGTCGAGTCGGCTCGTCTTCAACATCGCGATATTCCACCTGGCGGTCGGCGGCGCCGCCGCGCTGGCGCTCGTCGCGTTTCCGGGCGCGCTCGCCGCGATCTTCGCGAGCCACGAGCTCGTGGCGTACGCTCCGGCGCTCGCCCTCCTCGGGTTTCTCGCGATCGGGACGTCGTTCCTCGAGATCATCGCCGTGGCCAACGGCGAGGTCGCGCTGGCCGCGCGCCTGATCGTGCTGACGAATCTAGTGAAGACGATCCTGCTCCTGGGCGCCGCGTGGCTCGCCCCCACGATCGACGCGCTGATCGCGGCGGCCACGGTCAACTGCCTGCTGCAGGCGGCGCTGCTCTTCTGGTACCTCGACTCGCGGTTCCCGCGATTCTGGGCGACCGGCGACTGGCGCATGATGCGAGCCCAGCTCGGCTACGCGCTGCCGCTCGGCGCGGCGGCGATGCTCTCGATGGCGCAGCTCGACCTGCACAGCTATTTCGTCGCGCGCTCGTTCGACGCCGCCACCTTCGCGATCTACGCGGTCGGGTGCTTCCAGCTGCCGTTCCTCTACATCGTCAACGAGTCGGTCGGGGCGGTCATGATCCCGGCGGTCGGGCGGCTCCAGCGCGAGGGCCGACCGTCCGAGATCGTCGGGCTGATCGCCAGCATGATGCGCAAGCTCGGCGCCATGTACTTCCCGCTCTACGCGGGGCTCGTCGTGACCGGGCGCGAGTTCATCACGGTCCTGTTCACCGACAGCTACCGGGCGAGCTGGCCGATCTTCGCGGTGAACCTGACGTTGATCCCGCTGTGCATGCTCACGGCCGCCTGCGACCCGGTCCTTCGCGCCTATCCGGCGTACACCGCCGTCCTGGTGCGGATCCGAGTCGTGCTGATCGCGGTGCTGGCGTTCGGTCTCTGGGCGGTGACGGCGCGCCACTGGCTCCTCGGCGCGATCCTCGTCATGGTCGGCGTCAACCTGATCGATCGCATCGTCGTCAGCACGATGCTCGCCCGCATGCTCGAGATGAGCTGGCGCGATCTCGCGCTGTTCCGCGACGTCGCGAAGCTGGCGCTGGCGGCCACGGTGGCGGCGCTCGCCGCGGAGGGTGTGCGCGCGCTCCTCTCGGGCGCGGCGCCGCTCGTCGTGCTCGCCGCCGCTGGCGCCACCTTGGCGATCGTCTACGTGCCGATGGTGTGGATGCTCGGTGTGCCGACACCGACCGAGCTTGCCGCGCTCCGCCGGCGGGCCGTCGGCGCGGGGCTCGGGTTTGCGCTTCCCTCCGCGCAGGCGAGGGTCGAGCGATGAGAATCGCGGTGGTCGCGCCGAGCCTCGAGATCGTCGGCGGCCAGTCGATCCAGGCGCACGCGCTGTGCGCCGGGCTTCGTCAAGCGGGCTACGAGGTCGACTTCATCCCGGTCAACCCGCGATTTCCGCGGGGGCTCCGCTGGGTGCGTCGCTGGCCGTATGCCCGGACGGCCCTGAACCAGTCGCTCTACGTTCCGAGCCTGCGTCGCCTGCGCGCGGCGGACGTGGTGCACGTCTTCTCGGCGTCCTACTGGTCGTTTCTGATCGCGGTGGCGCCGGCGCTCCTGGCCGCACGCCGCTTCGGCAAGAGGATCCTGCTCAACTATCACAGCGGCGAGGCCGAGGATCATCTCGCGCGCTGGGGCGCCCTCGTGCATCCCTGGCTCGCGCTGGCGCACGAGATCGTCGTGCCCTCGGAGTATCTGCGCGCGGTGTTCGTGCGGCACGGCTATCCGGCGCGCGCGGTCCCGAATATCGTCGACACGGCGCGGTTCACCTATCACGATCGGATGCCGCCGCGCGCGCGATTCCTCTCGGCGCGGAACCTGGATCCGTATTACCGGGTCGACGTCACGATCGACGCCTTCGTGCTCGTGCGCGAGCGCTTCCCCGAGGCGACCCTGACGATCGCGGGCGACGGCTCCGAGCGAGCTCGCCTCATGCGGCGCGCGGCGGCGCTCGGCGATCGCGGGATCCGCTTCCTCGGACGCGTCAACCCGGCCGACATGCCCGCGCTCTACGCCGCGGCCGACGTGTTCGTGAACGCGTCGGTCGTCGACAACCAGCCGCTGTCGGTGCTCGAGGCGTTCGCCGCGGGACTGCCGGTGGTGTCGACGGCCACCGGGGACATCGCCGCGCTGGTCCGCGACGGCGAGACCGGTCTCGTGGTGCCGCCCGAGGATCCGGCGGCGACCGCGAAGGCGCTCGCCGTGATCCTCGAATATCCGGTGCGCGCACTGCGGATGGCCCGCCAGGCCCGGTCCGAGGTCGAAGCGTACACCTGGGGTCGCCTGCGCGAGCAATGGGCCGCCGCGTACGCGGGGGTGCCGGCATGATCCGGCGGCTCGCGCGCACCGGGACCGACGAGCTGATGTGCCGGGGCCGCCAGGAAGTCGGAAAGCTTCTGGAGCGCAGCGGCGTGCTCGCCCGCGCGGCGCTCGGGCCGCATCGGCTGAGCCTCGAGCACTTCCGCGCCGTCACGCCGCGCCGCTTCTTCGAGGGCGCGGTCAACGATCGGACCGCCGCGCTCCTGCTCGGCCGGATGCCCGAGGCGCGCGACGAGATCGTCGCGGCCGCCGAGGCCGCGTGCCGTGGCCGCTTCGATCTTTTGGGTTACGCGGGGCTCTCGTTCGGCGATCCGATCGACTGGTGCCTCGATCCCGTCTCCGGCCGGCGCGCGGCGGCCGCGCACTGGAGCATCCTCGATCCGCTCGACCCGCTGACGGTCGGCGACAGCAAGGTGATCTGGGAGCTCAATCGTCACCAGTGGATGGTGACGCTCGGACAGGCCTACCGCCTGACGGGCGAGCCGAGCTTCGCGCGCGCGTTCGCCGCCTACGTCGAGCAGTGGCTCGACGCGAACCCGCCCGGCGTCGGGATCAACTGGGCGTCGAGCCTGGAGGCCGCGTTCAGGACGATCTCGTGGTGCTGGACGCTCCTGCTGCTGCGCGGAACGCCCGTGCTCACGCCAGCGCTCTTCGACCGGATCGTGCGCTCGATCTGGGCCCACGCCGACCACGTCGAGCGTTATCTCTCCTACTACTTCTCGCCGAACACGCACCTGACCGGCGAAGCCCTCGGCCTCGCCTACGTCGGGCTCGTGTTCCCCGAGCTTCCGCGCGCGGATCGCTGGCGCGAGCTCGGGATGGGGATCCTGGTCGCCGAGAGCGCGCGCCACATCCTCGACGACGGCGTCTACTTCGAGCTCTCGACCGGCTACCAGCGCTACACGCTCGAGTTCTATCTGCACCTCACGATCCTCGCCGAGCGCAACGGGTATGCGATCCCTCCGGCCGTCGCGGCGCGCGTGAGCCGCATGCTCGATTTCGTGGTGGCCGTGCGCTTTCCCGACGGGTCGATGCCGCAGATCGGCGACGCCGACGGCGGCACGCTGGTCCCGCTGGCCCGGCGCGCCCAGCACGACTTTCGCGGCGTGCTCGCGACGGCGGCGGCCCTGTTCGGCCGCGCCGACTGCGCGTGGGCGGCCGGCGGCGTCACGCCCGAGGTGCTCTGGCTCCTCGGCCCGGCCGGTCTGGATGCATATGACGCGCTCACGCCGGCGCCGCCGGCCGGCGCGCCGTCGCGCCTTTTCGCCAACGGCGGCTTCGCGGTCATGCGCAACGGCTGGGCGGCCGACGCGCACCAGATGATCGTCGACGTCGGGCCGCTCGGCTGTCCGGTTAGCGCCGGTCACGGCCACGCCGATCTCCTCAGCGTGCAGTGCGCCGTCTTCGGCGAGCCCTTCGTGGTCGACTCGGGCACGTACTGTTATGCCGGCGATCCCGCGAGCCGGAGCTACTTCCGCTCGACGGCGTCGCACAGCGCCGTGGTCCTGGACGGCGCGTCGCAGGCTGCGCCGGCCGGGCCGTTTCGGTGGGCGGCGCGGCCGGGCGCGCGCCTGCTCGACTGGCACTCGACGACCGGGCTCGAGCTGGTTGACGCCGACCACCGCGGCTACGCCGCACTCCCGGGCGGCGGCGCCGTGCACCGGCGCCGGGTCGCCTTCGTCGACGGCCGCTACTGGATCGTCATCGACGACATCGATGGCGAGGGTGAGCATCACGTCGACCTGCAATTCCAGTTCGCGCCGCTCGTTGTGCACGTCGATCCCACCCTCTGGGCGCGGGCGCGCGGCCGGACGGGAGCCGAGCTCTTCGTGCGTCCATTCGCCGGCGTCGCGCTCAAGCCGAGCGTCTACGCGGGCGAGCTCGATCCGATGCGCGGCTGGGTCTCGCCGGTCTACGGACGGCGCGAGCCCGCGCCGCTCCTGGTCTATTCGACGGTGACGACCTTGCCGCTGCGCCTGATGACGGTGCTCCTGCCGAGCGCCGGGCCGCGCGCGGCGGCGCCCGCGGTGTCGGCGGCCCTCGACCCGACCGGCGCGCCCGTCGGGCTCGTCTTCGACGACACGGGCGAGCGCATCACGTTCGGCGGAAGGGCCGAGCCATGATCTGGGCCGCGTTCTTCAGCCTGGGACTCGTCGTGGTCTTCGTCTCGTACGCGGGCTACGCGCTCTGGGTGGCGTGGCTCGCGCGCGTGCGGCCGGTCCCGACCGCCGCGAAGTATCTACCAGATGCGCTCCTGCCGACGGTGACCTGCGTGATGGCCGCGGCGAACGAGGCCGTGCGGATTCGCCACAAGCTCCGGGCGCTGATTCATCAGGATTATCCGCAGGACAAGCTCTCGATCATCGTCGTGAGCGACGGATCCACCGACGCCACCGACGCGATCGTGCGCGCCTGGGCCCGCCGCGATCACCGGATCCGCCTCATGCGGACCGAGCGAAGGAGCGGCAAGCCGACCGCGCTGAACCTGGCGCGGCCCGAGATCGCGAGCGACGTCGCCGTGCTGATGGACCCGCGCCAGGCGATCACCCACCGTGCGATCCGCGAGCTGGTGGCCCAGCTCGCCGACCCCGACGTGGGCGTCGTGTCCGGCGATCTGCGCGTGAAGGGCGACGCGTACTGGACGTACGAGGGCTATGTGCGCAAGTGCGAGTCGAGGTCGGGCTCGATGGTGCAGGTCACGGGATCGCTCTACGCCCTTCGCACCGTCGATCTGCCGGAGATTCCGCCGGACACGATCCTCGACGACGTGTACGTCCCGCTCACGGTGGCGCTCGGCGGCCGGCGCATCGTCATGGCCGAGGCCGCCGGCAGCCTCGACGTCGCCACGCGCTCGGCGGGCAACGAGTTCGTCCGCAAGGTGCGGACGCTCGCGGGGCTCGTGCAGATCTGCCACCGCGTCGACGGCTGCCTCAACCCGGCGCGGAACCCGGTGTGGGGCCGCTTCGTCGTGCACAAGCTCTCGCGGCTGGCCTGTCCGTATGGCCTGCTCCTGATGCTCGTGGGAGCTGTGATGGCGGCGCGCTTGTCCTACAGCACGGGGCTCTTGGCCGGCGCCGGAGTCGGGCTCGTCGCGCTCACCGCGTGGCGCGGCCCGGCGCCGCGCGCGGTGTCCCGCGTGGTCTCGCTGCTCCGGTCGTTCCTGGCGCTGAACCTCGCCGCGTTCTGGGCGACGCCGTCCTACTACCTCGGGCGCACGTCCGTCACGTGGCAGCGGGTGGAGGTGGATCGGACATGAGCGGCGCGCTCCGTGTGTTCATCCTGACCGAGAAGGATCCGTTCTATCTCCCGGTCTTCTTCCGCGAGTTCCTCGCCGGCGTGCCGCGCGATCGCGTCGACGTCCTCGGCATCGACATCACGCCGCCCTTGAATCAGGCGACGCGGAGCGCGCTGGCGCGCAAGCTCTACCGCTTCTACGGCGGACGCGACTTCGCGCGGCTGCTCGGCCGCTTCGCGCGGGTGAAGGCGCTCGATCTCCTGACGCCCACCGCGGTGTGGGCCGGCACGATCGAGCGCCTGGCCGCCCACTACGCGATTCCCAGCCGGGTCGTCCCCAACGTCAACGCGCCCGAGTACGTCGCGCGCGTCCGCGGCCTCGCGCCCGATCTCCTGATATCGGTCGCGGCATCGCAGATCTTCAAGCGCGAGCTCCTCTCGGTGCCGCGGCTGGCATGCGTCAACGTCCACACCGGGCCGCTGCCCGCCTACCGCGGCATGCTGCCCGTGTTCTGGCAGATGTACGACCGCAGGGAATCGATCGTCGTCACCGTGCACACGATGACGGTCGACATCGACGTGGGCTCGGTGCTGCTCCAGCGCGAGGTGCCGCTCGACGGCGACCGGAACCTCGACCGCGTGATCCGCCGGATGAAGCGCGAGGGCGCCCGGGCGCTGATCGAGCTGCTCGAGCGGTTCCACGCCGGCACCGTGGAGCCCGTCGCGATGGACCGCGGTCAGGCGCAATATCACTCGTTCCCGGGACGCGTCGAGGCGGACCGGTTCCGTCACATGGGGTATCGCCTCGTATGATCCCGTGCCTTCTGACGTTCGACATCGAGGACTGGTTTCAGGTCGAGAATCTGCGCCCGCTGTTTCCGCCCGAGCGCTGGGAGTCGATGCCGCGCCGGGTGGCCGACGCCACGCGCCGGGTGCTCGGGCTCCTGGCCGAGAGCCAGATCCACTCGACCTTCTTCGTGCTCGGGTGGGTGGCGGAGCGCGAGCCGCAGCTCGTGCGCGAGATCGCCGAGGCCGGCCACGAGGTGGCGAGCCACGGCCACGGCCACGTCATGCCCATGCAGCTCACACGCGCCGAGTTCCGGGACGACGTGGTCCGCGCCAAGAAGGTGCTCGAGGACGTCTCGGGACGGGAGATCGTCGGCTATCGCGCGCCGTCGTTCAGCATCGATCGCGAGCGGCTGGCGATCCTCGAGGACTGCGGCTTCCGCTACGACTCGAGCCATCATCCGTTCGACCTGCACGACCGCTACGGCCGGCTCGGGGACCTCGGCACCCCGATCGCGCCCGGCCTCTATCGCGTGGGCGACCGGATGATCGAGCTGTCGCTCCCGGTCGAGCACGTCGGGCCGGTCGTGCTACCCGCGTCGGGCGGCGGCTATTTCCGGCTCTACCCGGCCGCGCTGTTCCGGCGGCTGGTCGCGCGCTCGATCGCACGGCGCGGCTCGTACCTGATGTACCTGCATTCCTGGGAGTTCGACCCTGGCCAGCCGCGCGTCACCGGTGCGGGCGCGGCGCGCGGGACGCGCCACTACCTGAACCTGTCGCGCACCTTGCCGCGCATGCGGCGGCTGATCGGGATGCTCGAGACCCTCGGCGCGCGCTTCATGACGGCGCGTGAGCTGGTCGATCACGTGGTGACCGCATGAGGCTCTCGGACTGGGACGTCTACCGGTTCGGCCTGCGGGTCGGCGCCCGGACGTTTCCGGCGGCGCCGCGCGACGCGCTCAAGCGGCTGGTGCTGCCGGTCGAGTACATCCGCTGCGCCGAGTTCCGCTACGTGCTCCAGCATCTCGACGTCGTCCAGGATCACCGCGTGCTCGACATCGGCAGCCCGAAGCTCCTGTCGCTGTTCCTGGCCGCGCGCGTCGGCGCCGACGTATGGGCGACCGACCTGGTGGACTACTTCTTCACCGCCTACGGCGCCTACGCAGCGAGCGTGCGCAAGAGCTGCCGTGGACGGTACCGCATGGAGACGCAGGACGCCCAGGCGCTCACCTATGGCGACGAGGCGTTCGACCGGATCTTCTCGGTGTCGGTCGTCGAGCACATCCCCGGCGATGGCGACGTCGCCGCCATGCAGGAGATCGCCCGCGTGCTCAAGCCCGGCGGCCTCGTCTGCCTCACGGTGCCCTGGAGCGACCAGGGCTACTCCGAGGAGTTCCAGGCCAAGGGCAACGCCGATGCCTACTGGGTGCAGGGTGGCAGCGAGGAGCGCGTGTTCTACCAGCGCGCGTACGACCGCGACTCGATGGAAAAGCGGCTGCTCGGCCACCACGGTCTCGACGTCGTCGACGTGAGCTTCTGGGGCGAGCGCCGGATCGCGGTCGAGGACGCGATCCTCAATCGCCGGCTGCCGCGGCTGGCCCGGTACGCCATGCTGCCCGCGCACTTCGCGCTCAACCGGATGTTCCTCCGACCTCTCGGGGAAACGGAGCCCTCGCGGAAGAAGGTCGCGTGCGTGACCCTCCGCAAGCGGGCGGCCTGAGGAGACGGCACCATGTGCGGCATCGTCGGTATCGCCGGTCTGAATCCGCTCGAGCCCGTCGACGAGACCCGGCTCAAGATCATGCGCGACGTCTTGCGTCACCGCGGGCCCGACGGTGAGGGTCTGTGGACCGAAGGTTCGGTGGGCCTCGGGTTCCGCCGGCTGGCGATCATCGACGTCCAGGGCGGCGCCCAGCCGATGCCGAACGAGGACGGCAGCGTGTGGGTCGTCTTCAACGGCGAGATCTACAACCACGCCAAGCTGCGTCCCTGGCTCGAGGCGCGCGGCCACCGGTACCGGACGCGCGCCGACACCGAGACGATCGTCCATCTCTACGAGGAAGAGGGCGAGCGGTGCGTCGAGAAGCTCCAGGGGATGTTCGCCTTCGCGATCTGGGACCGGGCGCGGCAGCGGCTCCTGCTCGCGCGCGACCGGCTCGGCATCAAGCCGCTCTACTACGCCTTGACCGACCGCGAGCTGGTCTTCGGGTCGGAGATCAAGGCGATCCTCGCGTCGGGCGCCGTGGCTCCGGCGCTCAATCGCGCGATCGTGCCGGAGTTCCTCGCCAACCGTTACGTCGCCGGCCCGGAGACGTTCTTCGAGGGCGTGAGAAAACTCCTGCCCGGGCGCACGTTGACGTGGTCGCTCCGCGACGGCCTCGCCGAGCGGCGCTACTGGCAGCTGCCCACCGAGATCGACAGCGCGCCGCTCAGCCAGACCGAGGCGGCCGCCAGCGTCCGCGCCGGGCTCGAAGCCGCCGTCGAGAGCCACCTGATGAGCGACGTGCCGCTCGGGCTCTTCCTCTCGGGCGGGCTCGACTCGAGCGCCCTGGCCGGGCTGATGGCGCGGATGGTGAAGACGCCGATCCGCACGTTCTCGGTGGGCCTGCCCGAGGCCGACGCCAACGAGCTCGACTACGCGCGGCTGGTCGCGCGCTCGGTTCGCTCGGTGCATCGCGAGGTGGTCGTCACCCCAGGCGAATTCTTCGATGAGCTGCCGCGCCTGATCCGGCACGAGGACGAGCCGATCGCGTTCACCTCGAGCGTGCCGCTCTACTTCGTGTCGCGCCTGGCCGCCGAGGACGTGAAGGTCGTGCTCACTGGCGAAGGGGCCGACGAGCTCTTCCTCGGCTACCACCGCTACCGGATCACGCACTGGAACGACCGTCTGGGCCGAGCCTATCGGCGGCTGGCGCCGGCGGCGCTCACCTCGGGGATTGCGGGCTCGCTGGGGCGCCTGCCGCGCAGGCTCCAGCGGTACGCCCGGCGCACGTTCCTCGCCCTGGCGCCCGATTCACGCCAGCTCTTCTGCGAGAACTTCGCGGTGTTCCCGACCGCGATGCAGCAGGAGCTGCTCGCCGATCCCGCGATGCTCGCCGCCCGCGATCCCTACCACGAGGCGCTGGCCTGCTACGCGGACGCGCCCGGAGGAGATCTCGACCGGATGAGCCGCGCCGATCTCCAGACCTATCTCGTCGAGCTCTTGATGAAGCAGGACCAGATGAGCATGGCGGCGTCGATCGAGAGCCGCGTGCCGTTCCTCGACCACGAGTTCGTCGAGCGCGTCGCCGCGATGCCCGGCAGCGTGAAGCTCAGGGGCTGGCAGACGAAGGCGGTGCTGCGGGCCGCGATCCAGGACGTCGTGCCGCGCCCGATCCTGACCCGCCGCAAGATGGGCTTCCCGGTGCCAGTTGGCCGCTGGCTTCGCGGCCCGTTCCGGCTGCTGGTCGACGACCTGGTGCTCGGACCGCGCGCGCTCGAGCGCGGGCTGTTCGATCCGGGCGCGCTGCGCCGCCTGGCCCACGCGCATCGGACCGGCGCCGCCGAGCACGGCGATCGGCTCTGGCTCCTGATCAACCTCGAGATCTGGCAGCGGATGTTCCTCGACGGCGAGGACGCCGGCAGCCTTCTGGAGGACCTGGAGCGGCCATGCGCCTGATCTGGGTGAAGGTCGGCGGCCTCTGGCCCGTCAACACCGGCGGTCGGATCCGGAGCTTTCACATGCTCCGGGAGCTCTCGCGACGCCACCACGTGTCGCTCCTGACGACGCACGCGCCGCCGGACGATCCGCAGGCACTCGCGGCGGCGCTGCCGGAGTGCGAGGTGGTCTCGGTGCCGTGGGCGCTCGCCAAGCAGGGGAGCGCGCGCTTCGCGCTGGCGCTGATGGGATCGTGGCTCTCGCCCTTGCCGGTCGATCTCTACAAGGCGCGCGTTCCGGCGCTGCGCCGCGAGCTGTCACGGCGGCTCGCCGGCGAGAAGGTCGACCTGATCGTCGCCGACTTCCTGCTGGCGGCGCCCAACGTCGGGCACTCGGCATCGCCGCCCACGGTGCTCTTCGCGCACAACGTCGAACACGTGATCTGGCAGCGCATGCGCGAGGTCGAGCGCCGGGCGTGGCGGCGGGCGCTGCTCTCCCTCGAGAGCCGCAAGATGCGCCGCTACGAGGCGCGCGCGTGCGCCCGCGCCCGGCTGACGATCGCCGTGTCCGACGCCGATCGCCGCCTTCTCGCCGCCGCCGCGCCGAGCGCGCGCGTGAGCGCGGTGCCGACGGGGGTCGACGTCGACTACTTCGCCCCCGACGGGGTCGCGGAAGCCCCGGACCGTCTGGTCTTCACCGGGTCGATGGACTGGTACCCGAACGAGGACGCCATCGCGCATTTCATCGAGGCGGTGCTGCCCCGGATCCGCCGCGCGGTTCCGACGGCCGCGCTGACCGTCGTCGGCCGTAACCCGTCCGCACGGCTGCAGGCGCTCGCGGCCGCCGCGGGTGTCGAGGTCACTGGGCTCGTCGACGACGTCCGGCCGCACATGGCGGCCGCGGCGGTGTACGTGGTGCCGCTCAGAGTCGGCGGCGGCACGCGGCTCAAGATCTTCGAGGCGCTGTCGATGGCCAAGGCGGTCGTCTCGACGACGATCGGCGCCGAGGGCCTGCCGCTGACGCCGGGCCAGGACTATCTCTCGGCCGATGACCCCGCCGCGTTCGCCGACGCGGTGGTTGCACTCCTGCGCGATCCCGTCCGCCGGCGGGCGATCGGCGCCGCGGGCCGCCGTCTGGTCGAGGCGCGTTACTCGTGGCCGCGGGTCGTCGACGAATTCGAAAACCAGTGTGAGGAGGCGATACGCCATGCGAGTTAGCGTGTTCGGTCTCGGGTACGTGGGATGTGTGACGGCGGCCTGTCTGGCGAAGGCCGGCCACACGGTCGTCGGCGTGGACGTCAACGCCGAGAAAGTCGCGATGATCAACACCGCTACTTCGCCGATCGTCGAGCCCGGTCTGCCGGAGCTCCTGCGCGAGGTGGTCGCGAGCGGGCGGTTGCGGGCGACGACCTCGAGCGATCACGCGGTCGCTGACTCGGACGTCTCGCTGATCTGCGTGGGCACGCCGAGCCGCGCCAACGGGCGGATCGACATCGACGCGGTCGTGCGCACCGCACACAGCATCGGCCAGGCGGTGGCCAAGCGCGCCGAGCCTCACACGGTCGTGCTGCGCAGCACGGTGCTGCCCGGGACGGTCGAGCAGCACCTGGTGCCGGCGCTGCTCGAAGGCGCCGGCGGCCGCGCAGCGACGCGGGTCGCGGTGAACCCGGAGTTCATGCGCGAGGGCTCGTCGCTCAGCGACTTCGCCCGGCCGCCGCTCACGCTCGTCGGCTGCGGCGATCCGTCGACCGCGGCGCTGCTGCGCCTGCTCTACGAGAGCGTGCAGGCGCCGTTCGTCCACACCTCGATCCGTACCGCCGAGATGGCCAAGTACGCCGCGAACGCGTACCACGCGCTCAAGGTGTGCTTCGCCAACGAGGTGGCCGACGTCTGCGCCGCGCTCGGCGCCGACGGCTCCGAGGTGATGCGCATCTTCGCGATGGACAGAAAGCTCAACGTGTCCGAAGCCTATCTGCGGCCGGGCTTCGCGTTCGGCGGCTCGTGCCTGCCCAAGGATCTGCGAGCGTTCCTCTACGCCGCCCGCGCGGCCGACGTGTCCGTGCCGATGCTCGCGTCGGTCCTGCCCTCCAACGAGGGCCAGGTGCGGCGCGGGGTCGACGCGGTGCTGGCGTCCAGACGGCAGCGGGTCGGCGTGGTCGGTTTGTCCTTCAAGGCCGGCACGGACGATTTGCGCGAGAGCCCGATGGTCGCGCTGGTCGAGACCCTGATCGGCAAGGGATGCGACGTCAGGATCCTCGACCGCAACGTCGCGATGGCGCGCCTGGTCGGTGCGAACCGCCGCTACATCGAGGAGGAGATCCCGCACATCGCCTCGCTGATGTCCCAGAGCGCTGAGGCGCTTCTGGCCCACGCGGAGGTGGTCGTGATCGGCAACGCCTGCGAGGACGCGACGGAGGTGCTCGCGGCGATGCAGCCGCAGCACCTGACGATCGATCTCACCCGGGGCCAGGCGGCGCGCTGGGCGTCGCGAGGGTCCGCAGGGGCCTGACATGTCGTCGCGGCTGTTGGCGATTACCGCTGGGCTCATCGCTGCGCTCGTGGCGTCGGCCGCGGATCCGGCCGGGGGCCCGAGCGTCGCCCAGCCGCCCACCGCGACGGTCGAGACGTCGTGGGCGGCGCCGTCGGGCCGCACGATCGCGGTACCGAAGGGCGGTGACCTGCAGGCGGCGCTCGAGAGCGCGCGGCCGGGCGACACGATCGCGCTCGAGGCGGGCGCCGTCTATCGCGGTCCGTTCACCCTACCGAAGAAATCGGGCTCGGAGTGGATCGTGATCCGGACCGGCGGCGAGGGCGCGATCCCCGAGCCGGGAACGCGGGTCGACCCGGGCCGCGCGCGCGCCATGGCGAAGCTCGTGGTGGCGCGAGACTCGGGCCCGGCCGTCAAGACCGCGCCGGGGGCCCACCACTATCGGCTGGTCGGCCTCGAGATCAGGCCCGACGAGGACGCGTTCGTCTACAACCTGATCGAGCTCGGCTCGGCCGAGGCGGCCTCGGCCGACGACCTGCCGCATCACGTGATCGTCGACCGGTGCTACGTCCACGGCGATCCGCGGCGCGGGACGCGGCGCGGCGTCGCGCTGAACGCGGCGCACGCCGCGGTGGTCGACTCGTACGTGGCGGACATCAAGGAGGTCGGCGCCGACTCGCAGGCGGTCGGCGGCTGGAACGGCCCGGGCCCGTTCAAGATCGCCAACAACTATCTCGAGGGCGCCGGCGAGAACGTCATGTTCGGCGGCGGCGACCCGGCGATCCGGGATCTGGTGCCCTCGGATATCGAGATCGTGCGCAACCGGATGGCCAAGCCGCTGGCGTGGAGGTCCGGCGACCCCGCGTACGCGGGCACGGCGTGGACGGTCAAGAATCTCCTCGAGCTCAAGAACGCCCGGCGCGTCCGCATCGAGGGCAACGTGTTCGAGGGAAGCTGGGTGCAGTCGCAGATCGGCTTCGCGATCGTCCTGACCGTCAGAAACCAGGACGGCCGCGCGCCGTGGTCGGTCGTGGAGGACGTGATCTTCGCCAACAACGTCGTCCGCGGCGCCACGTCGGGCATCAATATCCACGGCCGCGACACCAACCATCCGAGCCAGCCGACCCGGCGCGTCGAGATCCGCAACAACCTGTTCGTCGACATCGGCGGGCCGCGCTGGGGCGGCGACGGCCGGCTCTTCCAGATCGTCGACGGTACGGCGTCGATCGTCATCGACCACAACACGGCCGTCCACACGGGCACGATCATCACCGCCGAGGGGCCGGCGACACACCGCGGCTTCGTGTTCACCGACAACATCGTCGCGCACAACTCGTTCGGCATCGCCGGCACGAACGTCGGGACGGGAAGTCAGGCTCTCGACGCGCTCTTCCCCGGCGCCGTCGTGAAGCGCAACGTGATCGTCGGCGGCAGCTCGGCCGAATACCCGCGCGACAACTTCGTCGTGCGCTCGTGGGCGCAGGTCAAGTTCGAGGACCTGGCCCAGGGCCGGCTGCGGCTATCTGACGGCAGCCCGTTTCGACGCGCCGGACTCAATGGAACCGACGTCGGCGCCGATGACAAGGCGCTGCGCGCCGCCGTCGATGCGGGAGCGAACGGCCCCCGGTAGCCCAGGCGATGATCGCCAGAGACAAGGTCGCGGCGTTCTTGGTCGCCCACCGGGGTCGGTGCTTCTGCGAGCGCTGTCTGGGGCACGCCGTCGGCATCGATCCGTCGACCGGGCACCGCGCCGCGACGCGGATCGCCCGCGCCGGTGGATTCATCCGGGAGTACGGCGTCTGCTCGGAATGCGGCGAGAGTCGACTCGTCACGCGGGCGGTGCTGTTGACGTCCACGGGAGACGTTCCCGGGGAGTGAGGACCGAGCGTTGATGGCGACGGTTGTCGGCGAGGCTCCCCGCGTCCTGGGGTTCTCGTGGTCCCGCACCGCGTGGCGCCTGGCCGTCCTGACCGTCGTCTACTTCGCGGCCGGCAAGGTCGGACTTTTGCTCGCCTTCGTTCACGAAAGCGCGACGCCGGTGTGGCCGCCGACCGGGATCGCGCTGGCGGCGCTCCTGCTGTACGGCTATCGGATGTGGCCCGCGATCTTCGTCGGCGCATTTCTCGTGAACGTGGTGACGGCGGGATCGAGCGCGACGTCGCTCGGCATCGCCACCGGCAATACGCTCGAGGGGGTCCTGGGCGTCTGGCTCGTCCGGCGCTGGGCCGGCGGCCCCGCCGTCTTCGCTCGCGCGCAGACGGTCTTCGCGTTCGCCGGGCTCGCTTGCGTGGTCGCGCCGGCGGTGAGCGCCAGCGTCGGGGTCGCGAGCCTCGTGCTCGGCGGACAGGCTCAATCCGGGCTCGGCGAGATCTGGCTGACGTGGTGGCTGGGCGACATGGCCGGAGCGCTCGTCGTCACGCCGGTCATCTACCTGTGGGCGGCCGAGCCGCGCGCGCGCCCGGCGCGCCGAGAGCTGCTGGAGCTCGTGCTGGTGCTCGCGGCCGCGCTGGTGGTCGGCCTGGTGGTCTTCGGCGGGTTCGGTCCGGCCGCGATGAACGGGCATCCGATCGAGTTCCTGTGCATCCCTCCGCTCGTCTACGCGGCTTTTCGGTTCGGCCAGCGCGAGGCCGCAACGTGTGTGGCCCTCCTGGCCGCGCTGGCGATCTGGGGCACCCTGACCGGTGAGGGCCCGTTCGCCCACGAATCCGCCAACGTGTCGCTCCTGCTGCTCCAGGCGTTCTTGATGACGTTGATGATCGTGACCTTGCCGCTGGCCGCCGTGCTGCGCGAGCACGCGCAGAGCAAGGCGGTGCTCGCCCACACGGCCGCCATCGTGGCGTCGTCGGACGACGCAATCATCGGCAAGACCCTGGACGGCGTGATGACCTCGTGGAACGAGGGCGCCGAGCGGCTCTACGGGTACACGGCGGCCGAGGCGATCGGTCGGCCGATCTCGCTGATCATTCCGGGCGAGCTCCGCCACGAGCTGCCCGCGATCCTCGACAAGCTCTCGGGCGGCGTGCGCATCGAGCATTTCGAGACCACGCGCGTGGCCAAGACCGGGCGCCGCATCGACGTCTCGGTGACAATCTCGCCGGTACGGGATCCGAGCGACCGCATCATCGGCGCCTCGTCGATCGCACGTGACATCACCCATAGAAAGCGCATGGAGGCGACGACCCGCGAGCGGGATACCTTGCGGTCGGTCGCGAGCCTCGCGGCGGGGGCCGCGCACGAGATCAACAACCCGCTCGCGGTGGTCCTGGGCCAGGTCCAGCTCCTGGCCAACGAGCTCGGGGGAGCGCAGCGGCAGCGGATCGCCGAGATCCTCGAGGCCATCGATCGGATTCGCGCGATCGTCGCCCGCATGCGGCACCTGACCCACGTCGAGCTGAGCGACCCCTATCCGGGTCTCCCCGCGATGCTCGATCTCGCCCGCTCGAGCGAGACGGCCTCGCCTCGCGTGGACACCCTCGTCATCGTGGCGCGCGAGGGCCCGGCGCGTTACGAGGCGCTGCACACCATGTTCGCCGGCGGGAGCACCGAGGTGATCTTCGACCGGCGCAAGGGCGAGCGGCGCCGCTCGGGGCCCGGCGCCTCCGGCGGACGCCGGCGAGAGGATCGGCGCCGGCGCGACGTCAGCGCAGACCTGCGCACGCGCGGGTGGACCTTAGTGCTGCGGTAGCTGTCAGATTCCTGTCTCGCACTGTCAGACCATCGACTCCGATCGGATGCGACGTCGCGCGTGAGGGCCGAAGCGCCAAGCGTGTCGCGCGGTTCGATCCGGCGCAATTTCCACACGTTCACCTTCTTCTGACGCTCTGGCTCGGCCAACCTGGCATCGGCGATGCTTGCGGCGGCAACTGTAGGAGGTGTGATGGTCCCTGAACCGTTCCGCGACGCTGCGATTCTGATCGTCGACGACGAGCGGTCCATGGTCCGCCTGCTGGAACAGCTGCTCGCGCACGCCGGCTACCAGAAGCTCTCCGGCACGAGCGACCCGCGCGAGGTCGTCCGGCTCTGCGACGAGCTCGAGCCCGATCTGGTCATGCTGGATCTCCGGATGCCGCATCTGGACGGGATCGAGGTGCTGCACCAGCTCAAGCGCCGGCGGGCAGAGACCTACCTGCCGGTGCTCGTGCTGACCGCCGACGTCTCGCGCGAGAGCAAGCGCGCCGCGCTCGAGGCAGGCGCGAGCGACTTCGTCACCAAGCCGTTCGAGCAGACCGAGCTCCTGCTGCGGGTGCGCAACCTGCTCGAGATGCGCTTCCTGCATCGCGACCTGCGGCGCCAGAACGAGACGCTCGAGGTGCAGATCCAGGAGCGCACGCACCAGCTGCTCGAGGCCGGGAAGCTCGCCACGATGGGCAACCTGCTGGCCGGCGTCGCGCACGAGCTCAACAGCCCGCTGTCGGTCATCCTCGGCCAGGTCGGGCTGTTCTCGCAGACCGGCGTGGATCCCAAAGCCCGCGCCCGCGTCAAGGACATCGGCGAGGCCGCCGAGCGGTGCGTGCGGATCGTCCGGAGCTTTCTGACGATGGCGCGGCGGCACCCGCCGGAACGGGGCCACGTGTCGCTCAACGACCTGCTGCGCGAAGCGGTCGAGCTCCTGTCGTTCGAGCTGCGGATCGCCAACATCGAGATCGTCTACGACCTCGAGCGCGACCTGCCGCTGGTGTGGGCCGACGGACACCAGCTCAGGCAAGTCATCGTGAACCTCGTGACCAATGCGCGGCAGGCCGTTCAGGACTCGGCGCCGCCGCGGCAGCTGCGGCTGGCGACCCGCTACGACGAGCGGCGATCGAGCGTCGGGATCGAGGTCGCCGACAGCGGGCCGGGGATCCCAGCCGAGGTCCGCGCCCGCGTGTTCGAGCCGTTCTTCACGACCAAGCCCGACGGCGAGGGCACCGGACTTGGACTGGCGCTGGTGCGCGGCATCGTGGAGGGGCACGGGGGCACGATCGAGATCGAGTCCGCGCCCGGCGAGGGCGCGCGGTTCATCATCAGCCTGCCGCTCGGAGCGCCGCCGGAGTCCCAGGAAGAGAGCGGCGAGCTTCAGGCCGCCGGACCCGTCGTCGGCAAGAGCATCCTGATCGTCGACGACGAGCCCGCGGTCGCCTCGCTCCTGGCCGAAGCGTTGTCGCGCGACGGCTACAAGGTCGACATGGCCGCGAACGGCGCGGTCGCGCTGCGGATGCTGGGCGCGCGCGACTACGACTTGATCATCAGCGACAGCGGGATGCCCGAGCTGAACGGGCGCGAGCTCTACCGGGAGATCGAGCGGCGCGAGCCGCGCCTGAGCCGGCGGTTCGTGTTCGTCACCGGCGACATCCTGAACCCGAGGACGCGGGCATTCCTGGCCGAGACGGGGGCTCCCCAGCTGGAGAAGCCGTTCACGGTCGAGAGCGTCAAGCGAGTGGTCCGCCGTGCGCTGCTCACGCTGCAGCGGGCCGGGTCGCCGGCTAACCCTTCCATCCCCACTGGACCGCCGAACGATAGCGCCACCCGCCGCGGTGTCTGAGCGAGGCCAGGCCTCGCTCGCCCCTGGCCGCGTCGAACGCCGCGAGCCGGCCGTGGGGCGCCAGCGTTTCCAGGTCCAGACGGAACCTGAACCAGATCGTTCCAAAGAGTCCGATCGCCCCGCGTGACGGCGGCGCCGAGTCGAACATCAAGACATGCCATCTCGGCGATGGCGATTGGCGCGGCCGCGTAATTTCGTAGCCGTCCTGCCACGAGGCCGTTTCGGCGCTGTTCAACTGCTGCCGCAGGGTCTCGGACACCGGCGCCGCGAGCGCCGGCTGGCCGAGCTCGAGCAAGAGATAGCAGTAGAGGATCTTCGCAGCGGCGCGGTGCGCGCGCCGCCACTCGTCCGCGGAGGCGACGGTGGTGGCGCCGCCTCGGGTCGACTTCGCCGCGACAACCGGCGCGAACTCGCCCGCCAGGAAATCGTCGGTGATTCGCCGGACGCGTGCGCCGCACTCTGCGCACACCGCACGCTTCAACACGACGCGTCCCCCGAGCGCGGCGGGAAGAATCGGCTCCGCGGCCAGGGCTGCGGCCTCGAAATCTCGACAGCAGTAGATGCAGGGGCGGCGGGTCATCGGTGTCTTCACGGCGCAGCCCAGGTGCACGGGGCATACCACCGGCGCCGCCGCTGCTGCAGTTACAGCTGTCGAAAGAGAAGATCTGGAAATCGCGTCGAGCCGACCATGGACGCGTGAGAGCCGTCGGTCGCGAAGTGTGAGGTCGAGCTGTCCTACCGTGACAGGCCGTCGCGCGAGGCGCGCGACGATGCTCAAACTGACATTCGGAATGGTTGCGAAGGAGCGCCGGACGCTCCGCCCGACGGCGAAGCGCCCGGCGCGCGTGTGCTAGTTGCCGCTGGCGAGAAGCGCGTTGCCGATGCCGCCGCTCGTGTTGGCGATCGAGACGGCCAGCGCCAGCCCGGAGCTCGAGGCGACCCGACTCGTGTAGAAGACCGTCCCGTTCCTCGCGTAGCTCACCACGCCTGCCTGAACGTTGATGCGGAAGACGTCCCCGGCCGCGAACGCGACGTCCGTGCGGTAGACACCGGCTTCGCGGACCTCTGCGACGCCACCCTGCAGGCGCAGGCCGAAGGAAATCGAGTTGGGATTGTTCACGCTGAAGCTCGAGGTGAGCCCCGCCACCCGCAACGTGCTCGTGGGACCGGCGGTGAATTGCACGTAGCCGTTGCTGGCGGCGATCCGCTGCTGGGAGACGGCGCCGGCGTCGTAGCAGCCGTTGCAGCCCGAGGTCTTGCTCACCGATCCGCCCGACACGGTGACGTTGATCGGACTGGTCCAGACGATCGACGCGGGCGCCGTAGACCCGGATCCCACAGATGGGGTGGAAGGGGCGGACGGCGTGGAGGACGAGCTGGACGACGAGCTCGCGGCGCTGGTGATCACGGCGCCGCTGACCGTCGCGCTCCGGTTGGCGAGTGCGGCGGCGAGGACGAGCGGATATCCGGGCGTGGCCGCGCTCGAGTAGAAGACGGTGCCGTTCTTCGAGTAGCGCACGACGCCGGATTGCACGGCGATGCGGAAGACGTCGCCGGGGGCGAATGGGGTGTCGGCGCGGTAGACGCCGCGCTCGCGCACCTCGGCAAAATTGCTCTGGAACCGGAGGCCAAAGGCGATGCTCCCCGGGCTCGAGACCGCGAAGGACTGGGTGAGGCCGGCGGTGCGCAGCGGCCCGTTGGCGCCGGCGGTGAACTGCGCGTAGCCGTCCCCGGCCGTGATGCGCTGCTGGGTGATGGCGCCGGCGTCGTTGCAGCCGTCGCAGCCGCTGGTCTTGGTCAGCGAATTGCCGCTCGCCGTCGCGTTGACGACGTTGATCCACGTGGCGCTCTGCGACGTGCCGGTAGCACCGCTCGAAGGGGCGGACGGCGCGGGCGTGGGCGCCGGGGTCGGCGCCGGCGTCGGAGCAGGCGCGGGAGCCGGGGCCGGCGAGGGCGCAGGGCTCGAGCCCGCGGCCATGGCGGCGGCCATCGCGGTGAAGTCGGCGCCCACGTCCTTGCCATCGGTGCCCGCGCGGACGTACGGCGTGCCGGCCGCGAGCGCGTAGTTCTTGCCGGCCATATTGATGAAGCCGACCGCGGAGAGCGCCGACGGGTAGTAGTTGTCAGCCGGCCAGGTCGAGGCCGATCCGCCGACGATCGCGTTGCGCGTGAACGACGAGCCGGGGAAGTAGGCGTTGACCGCCGGCATCCCGAGGCCGACGCCATAGTCGCCGAAGATCCCGTACAGGTTGTAGGACGCGATATTGTTGGTGAACACGAAGCTCGTCGACGTGAGCAGTGACTTGTTGTAGGTCGCAGTGATCGTGTTGCCGCTGTGCAGCACGGTGTTGTGGTCGATGAAGATGTCGGCGCCGCCGTCCGCGATCTGAGCGAACGTGCCGGTCCCGCCCCAGCCCGCACCGTTGATGTCGTCGAACAGGTTGTTCTGAACCAGGATCCGCTGCGTCGGCTGGCTCGGGTAGATGTTGTCGGTGCCCAGGATGTTCATCGCGCCGCCGCTGTGGCGCACGATGTTGTTCGTGAACGTCACGTCCCGCACCATCGACCACGGCGCGGTGCCGTCCTGATTGCGCGGGGTGAAGAGGATCCCGTAGCCGTTCTGCGCATCGCCCCAGTTGTTCTCGAACAGGTTGCCATCCACCAGGACGCGCTGGGCGTTCTTGAGCTCGAACAGGTTCTTGACCGACCAGTGGATGCCGGCGTAGCTCGAGTGGCCGACCCGCCACCACAGCGGCTTGAACAGGTAGTTGCGCCGGATCTCGATGTCCGACGGAACCAGGTTCGCGATCCTCGGATCGGCGCCGCCGAACAGGAGGTTCTCGCCGGCGCCCTCCAGATAGTTGTTCACGATCTTGAACGGCCCCGGGCCGTTGTACGCGGCGATGGCCTGACTGTCGGCGCCGACCTCGTGCAGCTCGGAGAGGTAGGAGTCCACCACCGCCGTCCGCGCGCTGTTCATCAGGATCGCCCGGCGGACGTTGCCGGTAGACGTCCCGTGGATGTAGCAGCGGTCGAAGGTCAGGTCGGTCGGCACCTGCGCGAGCGTGGTGTTGCCGTTGGGCGCCTCGAGGACGACCAGGCCGTAGTTGGTCGCGCTCGTCGACGCGAACGTCGTGGTGATCTCCACCCCGACGAAGCGGTAGTGGTGCGCGCCCGCGGCCGTGCTGATCGCGGCCGTCGTGTTCGGGCTCACGATCTTCGGCATGAGGCTCGCTTGCGCCGGTCCCACGCGGGTGCCCGGAGCCGGCAGGCTCGACAGCGCCGAGGTCTGGATGTGGATCCAGCCGCTGCCGCTCTTGGCTGGGAGCGTGAAGTTGCCGGTATACGTGGCACCCGCCTGCAGGACGATCGCGTCGCCCGGCTGCGCGGAGTTGAGCGCACCCTGGAGGTCGCCGCCGGCCGGCACGCTGAGCTGCCGCCCGGTCGGCGCGGAGTAGGTCGTGTTGAGAAGTATTCGCGGCCGCTCGGGAGACTGAGCGGAGAACGTGGGCACCACGCCCAGCAGCAACAGCACCGCTGCCGGACCCAGTACAGATTTCCAGCGATGGAGCATGGTGGTCTTTTTCCTTTCTCGAGCGCGAAGACCACCAAGCCCGCGAGCCGTCCTACGCCATGTAAGACCTCGGCTCGCTCAGAACTCGCCGCGGACGAGTGCCATGGGTGTGGCCTTTCGCTGCGGCGGCGGGGTGCACGGTGGGTGCCATGCGGTCATTCAGCAACGAAATTCGCGTGAACGGTGCGTCAGAAAAGCTGGAAATCGCGCCGACACTCGGCGGTCATCAAATTTGCCGCGCGAGCCTCTCACGCGTGAGAATCGCGAGCTCGCGTGACATCGAGTCTCGGTGCGGACGGTCGTCTGTGCGTTCTGGCATGGAGTGTCGGCGCGACGTCGCGAGTCGAGCGCGACTATTCCAGCGTGACGAAGATGCAGTTACGCAGCTTGCCGTCGATCGCCTTCGACAGATGTCCCTTGCCGTGGGTGTCCTCGACGAGCAGCACTTCGCCGGCGCCGATGCGCCGCGACTCGCCGTCGCTCGCGGTGATCTGAACGCCCGCGTCGAGGTTGATGATGTACTGCCGGCGCGGCGCGGGGTGCCAGTCCAGATCGTAGTCCGGCTGCACCTCGCGGAAGATGATGCCGTTCGCCGGCATCCGCTTGGAGAGCCGCCCGGCGCGCGTCGATTCCGCGTACTCGATCTCGACGTCCTGGAAGTGCGACTCGCCGTTCTTGTCCGCGTAGAGACGATGGATCTTCATGAGATCTCCTCCTTCTGGGTGCGCCGATCATAGTGGGAGCGGCTATACTCCCGCAAATGACCACCAAACCGGCCGTCGGTCTCGTCGCGGTCGCCGGGCGCCGTCGCGCGACGCTCGAGATGGCGCAGCGACTCGAGCGGGAAGGCTTCACGGGGATCTACTGTCCGAGCCCGGGCGACGGTCTGGCGCTCTGCCAGGCGCTCGCCCAGGCCACGCGCGAGATCCCGTTCGGCACCAGCATCGCCAACATCTACACGCGCCATCCCTTCGACTACGCGCAGACCGCGGCCGTCGTCCACGAGCTGTCGGGCGGCCGGTTCCGGTTCGGGATCGGCGTGAGCCACGGGCCCACGCACGAGCGCCTGGGGCTCAAGACCGGCAAGCCGCTCGACGACATCAAGAAGTTCGTGAGCGAGGTGGCCGCGGCCGGAGCGCAGGTCGGTGCGCTGCCGCCCCTCGTGCTGGCGACCTTGCGCCGGCGGATGGTCGAGCTGGCCGGCGAGATCGCGCAGGGCGCGGTGTGGGCCAACGGAGCGCGCTCGCACATGGCGGCCTCGCTGCGGCAGCTCCCGGAGCGCGCACTGAACGATCCCGGGTTCTTCATCGGCAACATGGTGCCGACGTGCATCGACGACGACCGCGCGGCGGCGGCCGCCGTGATGCGGCGCACGCTCGCGTCCTACGTGCGGCTGCCGAACTATCAGAACTACTGGATCGAGGCCGGCTACGAGGAGGAGATGCTGGCCATCCGCGCGGCCCTGGCGCGCGGCGAGGTCCAGCGCGTGCCGGAGCTCATGTCCGATCGCTGGCTCCGGGACGTCACCTTGTTCGGCAGCCTCAAGGACGTTCGCGACGGTGTCGAGGCCTGGCTCGCGACCGGCGTGCGCACCTTGATCGTGGTGTCGTCGTCGACGCGGGGTGGTCAGATGGTCGCGCTCGAGGAGCTCATCCAGGCGTTTCGCTGACGGAGGCGGGTCGATGCGACAGCTCGAGGGCAGGGTGGCGCTCGTCACGGGCGCGAGCAAGGGGGTCGGGCGCGTGATGAGCCGCATGTTCGCGGCGGAAGGCGCCGCCATCATCTGCGCGGCGCGCTCGCGCGATCTCGTGGAGGAGACGGCGGCGCTGGTGAAGGCCGACGGAGGCCGGGCGATCGTGGCGGTCGGGGACGCCGCGGTCGAGGCCGACGTGCAGCGGATCGTCGAGGCCGGTGTGAAGGCCTTCGGCAAGCTCGACATCCTGGTGAACAACGCGGGCGACGGTGGCCCCACCAAGCCGGTCCAGGACTACACCGCGGACGACTGGTTCTACACGATCAACTCCTGTCTGACGAGCTCCTACATGTGCAGCCGCTTCGCGGTGCCACATATGATGAAGGCGGGCGGCGGCGCGATCGTCAACATCTCCTCGACGGCGGGCCGGCGTGGGCTGGCCTATCGCATCGGTTATTGCTCGGCCAAGGCCGGCCAGGTCGGGATGACCTACTGCCTGGCGCTCGAGCTGGCCCCGCACAACATCCGGGTCAACGCGATCGCGCCCGGCGCCGTCGCGGGTGATCGCATCGATCGCGTGATCGCCGGTCAGGCGCAGGTCAAGGGCGTGTCGGTCGAAGAGGAGCGCCTGCGCTTCGTCGAGCGCTCGCCGCTGAAGCGCATGTCGACCGCCGAGGACATCGCCTCGCTGGCGGTCTATCTCTGCAGCGACGCCGCCAAGAACCTCTCCGGCCAGTGTATCGCGGTGACGGCCGGCGAGCCCGCGGTCTAGGCGCTACCAGGCCTTGCGGCGGTCCAGCCGGTCCTCGACCCAGTCGAACGACTGGACCGACACCCGATACGCCGCCGCCGTCGGCACCGCGACCTGGAAATAGGCGCGGTTGTTGGGCGGAACGTCGCGAACCCACGTGGTGGTCTTGGTGACGGGCTTGCCGGCGCCGTCGAGGCCCTCGACCAGCAGGATCATGTGCGCGGCGCGGCGGTTCCCGGTGTTGTAGACGTAGCCGTCGAGCTTCTGTCCGGCCCGCGACCACTCGAGCTTGAAGTAGCGATCCAGCGTTTCGGGCGCGTAGAGCTCGGCGGCACCGGTACGGCCTTCGATTCTGGGCCCGACGGCCAGCAAACCGACGAGCGTCGCAAGCGTGAGAATCGTGGATTTCCCGGCGGAGCGCATGGCTTCAGTGTGACACGCGAGCCCGCCCGCTTCCAGACCAAGACAGGAGCAGGAAATTCGGGTATCTTCTGACGACCGGGAGCATCAGGGAGGCGCCAGCATGGCTACGCTGACCGGGTCGGACGTTCTCGCCAAATCGCTCGTCTCGCAGGGGATGGACACGCTCTTCTACATCATGGGCGGTCCCATGATCGAGACCGAGGCCGCCGTCATCAAGCTCGGCGCGCGAGCCGTCGACACACGTCACGAGCAGGCCGCGAGCCTGATGGCGCACGCCTACAGCCGCGTCACGCGAAAGCCCGGCGTCTGCATGGGCGCCTCCGGGCCGGGCGCCACGAACCTCGTCACCGGCGTGGCGAACGCCTTCGTCGACGCGGCCCCGATGATCGCAGTGGGCGGCTCGAGCCCGCGCGTCCTCTACGAGATGGAAGCGTTCCAGGAGATCGACCAGCTCGCGGTCTTCAAGCCGATCACGAAATGGGCCGCGCGGATCTACGACACCAACCGCATTCCCGAGATGGTCGCGACGGCCTATCGGCAGGCGACGACCGGCAAGCCCGGTCCCGTCTACCTCGACGTGCCCGGCGACGTCCTCGGCCAGTCGATCGACGAGTCGACGATTGCGTACCCGCAGCCCTGGGCGCGGGCGCCCCGCACCTACGGCGATCCGGCGGCGATCAGCGAGGCGATCGCGCTGCTCGCCCGGGCCGAGCGGCCGCTGATCCTGGGCGGCAGCGGCGTGTGGTGGTCGGATGCGGCCGCGGCGTTCCAGGCCTTCGTCGACGCCACGGGCATCCCGTTCTACACGACGCCGATCTCGCGCGGCACGGTGCCCGAGGATCACGAGCTCGCGTTCCTCAACGCGCGCGCCAAGGCGTTCAGCGAGGTCGACGTGCTCCTGGCCGTCGGCACCCGCTTCAACTTCGTGATCCAGTTCGGCCGCCCGCCGCGGTTCGCCGCCGACGCGAAGGTGATCCACGTCGACGTCAACCCGACCGAGCTCAACCACAACAGGCCGGCCGACGTCCCGATCGCCGGCGACGCGCGCGCGGTGCTCGAGCAGCTCACGCGCGAAGCGCGCGGCAAGATCGACCCGAACCGCTACTCGCGCTGGGTCTCGAAGCTCAAGGTGCTCGACACCGAGAAGGGCTCCGAAATGGACAAGCAGATGAGCTCGGAGGACACGCCGATCCATCCGCTGCGCCTCTGCCGCGAGGTGCGCGACTTCTTGAAGCGCGACGCGATCCTCGTGGTCGACGGTCAGGAGATCTTGAACTACGGCCGCCAGTCGATTCCGACGTACGTGCCCGGCCACCGGCTGAACTCGGGCGCGTTCGGCTGCATGGGCGTCGGCTTGCCGTTCGGCGTCGGCGCCAAGATCGCCAAGCCTGACACGCAGGTGGTGGTGCTCCACGGCGACGGCTCGTTCGGCATCAACGGGATGGAGATCGACACGGCCGTGCGTCACAAGGTCCCGGTCCTGTGCGTGATCAGCAACAACGGCGGCTGGACCGCGGATCCCAAGCAGGACAAGCCCGGCCGGAACCTCGGCTACTCGCGCTACGACAAGATGGCGATGGACTTCGGCGCGCACGGCGAATACTGCGAGAAGCCGCACGAGATCCGGCCGGCGCTGGAGCGCGCGGCGGCCTCGGGCAAGCCCGCGGTGGTCAACGTCGTCACCGACTATCGCGCTCGAGCGTCGACGATCCGCTTTTCCTCGTACTCGACCTGATCCGGAGGAACACATGGCGAAGGCGCTCGACGGGATTGTGGTGCTGGACCTCACGCAGTACGAGGCGGGGCCGAGCTGCGCCCAGATGCTCGGCTGGCTGGGCGCCGACGTCATCAAGATCGAGCCGCCGGGCGGTGAGCCCGGGCGACGCATGGTGTCCGAGAACAGCGAGCTCGACGCCTGGTTCTTCCTGATGCTGAACAACAACAAGAAGGCCATCACGCTCGACCTCAAGGCGCCCGAAGGCCGCGCGATCCTCAAGAAGATGGTCGAGCGCGCCGACGTCCTCATCGAGAATTTCGGTCCCGGGTCGTTCGAGCGGCTGGGCTTCGGCTGGGAAGACCTGCGGCGCATGAACCCCAGAATCATCTCGGCGTCGGTCAAGGGCTTCAACCCGACCGGTCCGTACGCGAACTACAAGAGCTTCGAGATGATCGCGCAGGCCATGGGTGGCGCGATGAGCGTCACGGGCGTGGGCGATGGCCCGCCCACGAAGGTCGAGGCCGGACTCGGCGACACGGGCGCCGGCCTGCATCTGGCCATCGGAATCCTCGCCGCGATCGTTCAGCGCCAGACCACCGGCGTGGGGCAGCGCATCGAGGTCGCGCAGCAGGACGCAGTCCTGAACCTGGTTCGCATCCACGTGCGCGAGCACTACTCGCTGGGGAAGCCGGTCCCGCGGCGCGGTAACCGGTCGCCCGGCGGCGCGCCGTCGAACCTGTATCGCTGTCGGCCGTTCGGGCCGAACGACTACGTCTTCATTCACTGCGCAACCCTCGAGATGTGGAAGTCTTTCTCGAAGATTCTCGGACGCCCGGAGCTCGGGGACGATCCGACCCTTGCCGACCGGATGGGTCGCGTCGCGCGCAACGACGAGCTCGACGCGCTCGTCGAGGCGTGGACCGAGAAGCGGACCAAGCACGAGGTCATGGAGACGCTGGGCGCCGCGCAGATACCCTGTGGCGCGGTGCTCGACTCGGGCGAAGTGATGACGGATCCGTCGCTGGTGAAGAGCGGCATGATCGTCGACCTCGAACACCCGACGCGTGGCAGCTATCCGATGCCGGGCAACCCCGTGCGCATGTCCGATTCGCCGACCGAGCTCAAGCGTGCGCCGCTTCTCGGAGAGCACAACGCTGAGGTGATCGGCCGCTGGCTCGGCTATAGCGTCGAAGAGCTGACGGCGTTACAGAAGAAAAAGGTGATCTAGCGCGTCGAGGAGCTTTGTAAGTTATCGATTCGGCTGATTTATTCCGGAAAGAACCTCGGGCCGGATTGGCAGTGCAGTCTGTCACAGTGTCCGGGGTCAGGCGCTGGAAGCGCCTCGTGTAACACGCTGAGAACAATCGAGATCCGCCATTGGGGCCCCGTGGCACTTCGCTTGCTCCCTACTGGAGATCGTCGCCCATGTCAGGCATAGTCAAGCGCTCCGACAAGCCGTTCGAGAGACCCACGAAACGCGTCCTCATCATCGACGATGAGGAAACCATCCGGCAGGTGCTCACCGAGTTCTTCAACAGCTTCAGTCACGGGATGACGTACAAAATCGAGACGGCGGCGAATGGCGCCGAAGGCGTGATGATGATGCTGCGCGGCCGTCCCGATCTCGTGCTGATCGATCTGCACATGCCGGTGATGGACGGGCTGCAGGCGCTCAAGCAGCTTCGCGGCTTCGACGCGAACGTGCCGATCATGGTGATCACGGCCAGCCGAGACACGAAGGCCGCGGCCGAGGCCCTCAACCAGGGCGTCTTCGCGTTCATCCCGAAGCCGTTCGACTTCGGCCAGCTCGAACATCTGGTCGCGCTCGCGCTGAACGCAGGCCGCCAGCGACCGCAGCCACTCAGCCACGCCTGATCCTCGACTGAAAACACGAATGGCCGGGAGACGCCTCCCGGCCATTCGTGTGTAAAGCGCCGGAGCCCGAGCTAGCGGATCAAGCCGTAGAGCCGGCCCGCGTTCTCGCAGACAACCTTGCGCCGCACGTCGGCCGGAAGATGGCCGAGCTCACGGGCGATGTACTCGCGCGAGTCCGGCCACACGCCGTCGGGATGCGGGAAGTCCGAGCCCCACATGACCTTGTCCACGCCGAGCTCGTCGAGGAGCTTCACCCCGATCGGATCGGTCTGATAGGTCGCCCAGCACTGCCGCTTCCAGTACTCGCTCGGCGGCATCGTGAGCGAGAGATCCTTGAACTGATCCTCCCACTCGGCGTCCATGCGCCAGAGCACGTACGGGATCCAGCCGATGCCCGACTCGCCGAGCACCAGCTTCATGCGCGGGTAGCGCTCGAACACGCCCGAGAAGATCATCGAGGTGAGGATGTTCGACATGTTCATCTGGAACTGGGTGATGTTCGACGCGAACGCCGAGCGCGCCACCGGCAGATCCACCTTCGGCGCGTCGGGCGCGTTCGCGCGCGTCGGATCCGAGCCGATCATGATGATCTTCCGGATGTTGTCGGGCGTGTAGCCGCCGACCGTGTGGAAGTGCAGCGGCAGCCCGCAGCCGTCGATCACGTCCCACAGCGGATTCCAGTACGGATCCCAGAGCGGCTTGAGGTCCGACGAGTTGGCGATGTCGAGCCCGCGCAGCGCCCCGCGCTTCACGACGCGCTCGACCTCGGCGATCGCCGCCTCGAGCGGATGATTCGGGAGCGCCGCGAGGCCGACGTAGCGGTCGGGATGAGCCGAGCAGAAGTCCGCGAGCCACTCGTTGTAGATGCGGAGCACCTCGACCCCGGCTTCGGGATCGTTCATGCGCCCGGTGGTGCCGAGGACTCCGTAGAGCACTTCGGCCTGCACACCGTCGCGGTCCTGGTCCTTGAGCCTGAGGTCCGGATCGGTGATACGGCGAATCCCGCGCTTGCCGTCCTCGTAGAGGCCGGTCGACGCCATCCGGTCGGAGCGATGGATCCGCCCGGGGATGTACTCACGGCCGGCCGAGCCCATGCCGCAGGCCAGGCCCAGGCTCGCGCCCCGGTTCGTGACCCACATCGGGCCGCGCGGCCCCTCCTTCGTGTAGGGCATCCGGTCCTTGAGGGCCGACGACGCCCGCGACGTGAAGAGATCGGGAGGAAGCCAGCACAAATCGAGGTGGCAGTCCGCGGAGATCATTTCGTATTTCATGGCCGGGAGCGTAGCAGCAGCGAATTGACAAGGCAAGTCGCCGGGCCTAGGGTCTCTCCGCACAGGGAGGATCCGACATGAGATTCACGGGCAAGATCGCGCTGATCACCGCCGCGGGCCGGGGCATCGGACGGTCGACCGCCGAGATCATCGGACGTGAGGGCGGGACGGTCGTCGGCGTCGAGGTCGACAAGGACGCGCTCGACCAGGTGGTCGGCGCCGTTCGCGCCGCCGGCGGGACCGCGCACGGTCTCGTGGCCGACGCACTGGACGGCACGCAGGTCGCCGGCGCCGTCAAGCGCATCGTCGACGAGCATGGCCGCATCGACATCCTCGTCAACGCGGTCGGCGGCAGCACGATCATCGCGAAGCCGTCAGCGCCGGTGGACGAGCTCACGCTCGACGACTGGCAGCGGATGCTCCATTTCAATCTCACCGGCACGTTCTTGTTCACCAACGCGGTCGTGCCGGTGATGAAGCGTCAGCGCAGCGGCAAGATCGTCAACATCTCTTCGATCGCCGGCCGGGGGATCAGCCCGACGAGCAGCAGCGCCTACGCGACCGCAAAAGGCGGCATCATCGCGTTCACGCGCAAGCTTTCCTTCGAGCTCGGCCCGTACGGCGTCACCGTGAACGCGATCGCGCCGAGCCTCACCTTGAGCCCGCGGCTCCGGCCGCGCTGGGATCGCATGTCGGACGAGGAGCGCGCGCGTGAATCGGCGCGGGTGCCGCTCGGCCGGGTCGCGCTGCCCGAGGACCAGGCGCGGGTCATTTGCTTTCTCGCGTCGAGCGACGCCGACTTCGTCACCGGGGTGACGATCGACGTGAACGGCGGTCAGTAGCCTGCGGCGCGGCGCGCGATGTCGACGTCGATCAGGTCCTCGAACCGGTGGGCCCGCTTGATGAAGCCCGCGTCGAGCAGGATCGTGTGGAGCGTGTCGTACCCGGTGCGGGTCAGCGCAGGATCGCGGGCCCAGGTCGACTGCCTGAGATAGCGGTCGATTGCCGCGACGCGGATTCGCGGGTCGACATCGGGGAACGCGGGCGCGATCACCGCGGCGATCTGCTCGGCCGAGCTGGCCGCCATCCAGCTGAGCGTTCGGGCGAGGCCGCGCACCAGGCGGACGAGCCGCTCGCGATCGCGCGTGAGCGTCTCGCGGGTCGCCATGAGCGAGCTGAACGGCACCGGCCCGGTCGCGTCGCCCATCGAGGCGACGAGATGGCCGGTACCCTCGGCGAGCAGGTGATCGACGACCGGCGGCCCGTGCTCGATGAAATCACCCTTGCCGTCACGAAACCCGGCGACCGCGTCCTCGTTCGATAGCCCCCGCAAGAAGGTGACGCCTGCCGGATCGACCCCGTGTCGCCGCAGCACCGACTGCATGCAGAGCCACGGCGTGGGCGCGCCGCCGAACGAGATCACCGTTTTCCCGATCAGATCTGACCAGGCGAAGCTCGGGCGCGGCTGCCGGCTCAGCAGGAAGAAGCCGTTGCGGTCGTTGACGTTGGCGAAGTGAACGGGTGCGGCCCCGCCGCGATCGGCGATATCGAGGCTGCGCATGATCCCCGACAGCGACACGTCCGCGGCGCCGCTCTGGAGCGCCCCGACCGTTCCGGCGGCGAGCGCCGGCGTGTCCGGATCGACGTCGACGCCCTCGGCGGCGAAGTGGCCGCCGTGGATCGCGACAGGGAGCGGCGCGTAGAAGATCGAGTGGAACGCGACGACGATGCGGATGGGGCGCTGGGAGCTCATGGCGACGGAGTATAGCCCCCGCCGCGGCCGCCGGCTTCGGATGATTCCTGGCCGCGTTGTGAGATGTTTCTTTCCATTCTCGCAGGCCTGCTGCGCCGTATCCGGCTGATTTCACTGATTTTGAATCAATGGCACCTGCCTCGCATCCGACGTTGGCGTGGTGTCAGACGGCATTCACCAGAGCTACGCCCGGCCGTCGCTCGAGCGAGCGCACGACGATCCAGCCGAACGGCAGTTTCGTCGGCGACTGCGGCTCTATCAGGAGCTGACCGTCCGCGGCGGCGTCGCGGTCGTGATCATCGCCTTCCAGCTCGTCTTTCCTGTGGAGCCGTTGGCCATTGCGCGCTGCATCTCGCTGCTCGCGCTGTTCGGGCTCTTCCTCAACGGGCCGTATTTCCTCGCGGCGCGAAGCGGGCGCGCCTTCCGCGCGCAGGCGTATCTCCGGATGCTCGTCGACGTGCTGCTGCTGAGCGTCGGGCTCTACTTCGCTGGCGGGATCGCCGCGGCCCACTTCATCGGCGTGTACCTGATCGTGGTGATCTACGCGGGCATCAGGTTCTCGAGCCGCGCCTGCCTGGTCGCGACGGCGGCGGCGAACGGCAGCTACGTCACGATCGTGTCGCTGCAGCATGCCGGGCTCCTGAGCGCGCCGTTCGAGCTACGCAACGCGACGATGATCGCCGCCTTCAACCTGATCGTGCTGAACATCGCCGGCGGCCTCACCGCGGTCCTGGCGCGCGCGCTGCGCGAGAGCCGTCGCCGTCTGCGCTCGACGTATCAAGAGCTCGAGCGATTCGTCGAGGCGATTCCGGACGTCATCTACGTCGTCGACCGCGCCGGACGGCTGACCCTCTGGAACCAGAAGCTCGAGATCGTGACCGGGCGCCGCGGCGAGACGCTCAAGGGCGAGCTCCTGAGCGACTTCTTCGCCCGGGAGGATCGCGCAGCGTTCCGGGCGGCGCTGGCGGCCGGCCTCGAGAATCGACCGTTCGAGATCGAGGGCCGCCTGCGCGGCGCTGACAGTGTGTTGGTCGCCTACCAATGGACCGGCGCGCCGCTCGTCGACGCGCAGGGCGTCGTGAGCGGAATCACCGGGGTAGGCCGCGACGTGACCGAGCGCAAGCGCGCCGACGACATCCTGCGCCAGCGCGAGAGCGAGATGCGCCAACTCCAGAAGATCGAGGCGATCGGCCGGCTGGCCGGCGGCGTCGCGCACGACTTCAACAACGTGCTCACCGTGGTCATCGGGCGCAGCCAGCTCATGCTCTCGCGCTACCAGCCCGACGATCCGGCGTATCAGGACCTCGAGCAGATCGAGAGCACGGCGCAGCGCGCCGCCAGCCTGACGCGTCAGCTGCTCGCGTTCAGCCGCAACCAGTCTTCGGCGCGCCAGCCGCTCGATCTCAACGCGACCGTCACCAGCATCAGCGACATGCTCGCGCGGCTCATCGGCGAGAACATCGAGCTCGCGGTCGAGCTCGATCCCAAGCTCGATCTCGTGCTGGGCGATCCGAGCCAGATCGAGCAGATCATCGTCAACTTCGCGGTCAACGCGCGCGACGCCATGCCCGGCGGCGGACGGCTGACGATCGCGACGCGCAACGTCATGCTGAACGCGGCGTTCGTGGCGACGCACCCGGCCGCCGCCGCGGGGCCGCACGTAGTCCTCGAAGTGCGCGACACCGGCGTCGGGATGGACGAGGCCGCGCTCCAGCGTGCGTTCGAGCCGTTCTTCACCACCAAGCCGGCCGGCAAGGGCTGCGGACTCGGGTTGTCGACGGTGTACGGCATCGTCAAGCAGCACGAGGGCTATACCGCGGTCGAGAGCGAACCGGGCTGCGGCGCGACGTTCCGGGTCTACCTGCCGCGGATCGGGGCGCCGGCCGAGGCCCCGCGGGGCGACGGCGCGCGCGATCCGCTGCCCCGCGGCGACGAGACGATCCTGCTCGTGGAGGACGAGGACGCCGTCCGCGGCCTCGTGCGTGAGATCCTGAGCCGGCTCGGCTACCGGGTGCTGGCCGCCGCTGACGGGCTCGAGGCACTCGCGCTGAGCGAACGCTTCGCGGAGCCGATCCATCTGCTGCTCACCGACGTGATCATGCCGGGCATGGACGGACGCGAGCTCGCCGAGCGCCTGCTGCGCACCCGGCCCGACACGCGCATCCTGTTCATGTCGGGCTACGCCGAGCCGCCGATTCCCGAGGACATCCTGCTCCAGAAGCCCGTCACGTCGGACGCGCTCGCCCGCAAGGTCGCCGAGGTGCTGCATCAGCCGGCGCTCGCCGGCTGATTCGCGCCCGCACCGGGGCCGCCATGCGGCCCGCACCGGGCCGTCCGCGGCCCGCACCGGGCCGTCCGGCCCGCTCCTAGGCCGCTCGCGGTTGACATGGCGAGCGATTCGCCCATAATCGGCTGCCATGCAATTCTCCCTGCGCAATCGCCGCTAGCCATGCGCTATCCGTGGCCGGACGGCAAGCAGTCCGCGGTCGTGCTCTCGTTCGATTTCGACGCCGAATCGGGGTTTCTCTTCCGCGAGCCGGAGAAGGCCAAGCGGAGCCTCGCCGACCTCGAGGAGCGGCGCTTCGGGCCTCGGGTGGGCGTCGATCGAATCTTGAGAATGCTCGACCGGCTTCGTCTGCGGGCGAGCTTCTACATTCCGGGCTGGACCGTCGTGAACCACCTGCCGCAGTGCAAGCGGTTCCGTGACGCGGGCCACGAGATCGGCGCGCACGGCAACGTCCACGAGGCGGTCGCCCTCCTGGACCAGGCGCAGGAGAAGGCGGTGCTCGCCGAGCAGCTGCGGATCCTGTCCGACGAGCTCGGCGTTCGTCCGGCCGGGTATCGCTCGCCGTCCTGGGACGTCAACGTGTGGACCCCGGGCCTCCTGAAGACGCACGGGTTTCGCTACGACAGCTCGCTGATGGGCAACGACGTCCCCTACGACGTTCCGACCGACGAGGGCCCGCTGACCGAGATCCCGGTCCAGTGGATCATGGACGACGCGCCGCTGTTTCGCCACGTCTACGGCGCCACCAACGCGATCGCCGATCCCGGCCGTGTGCTGCAGATGTGGAGCAAGGAGTTCGTCGCGATGCACCGCGAGAACGGGTGCTTCGTGCTGACGTGCCATCCGTTCATCAGCGGGCGCGCCTCGCGCGTGGCGCTGATCGAAGAGCTGGTCGCCTCCATGCGCCGCCAGCGCGGCGTGTGGTTCACGACGTGCGAGGAGGTGGCGCGCTGGCACGACGAGCACGGGCGTTCGGGCTCGGCTCCGTCGACCCGGCGCGTAAAGCGCGCGCGGCGCTGACACGCCGATCGAGTGACTCTCAGAAGAACCGAGGAGGGAAGGACAGCAATGCCGCGATTCGTGACGGTGGCGAAGGCCGACAGCATCCAGCCGGGCCAGATGATCAAGGTCGAGATCGACAATTTCCCGGTGGCGGTGGCCAACGTCGGCGGGGCGTTTCATGCGTTCGATGACACCTGCAGTCACGAAGACTGCTCGCTCGCCGAGGGCGATCTGGTGAAGACCGCCGTCGTCTGCCCGTGCCACTTCGCGGAGTTCGACGTGCGCACCGGCGCGGTGCTCGCTCCGCCGGCGACCGTGCCGATCAAGGTGTATCCGGTGCGCGTTCAGGGCAGCGACCTGCAAGTGGAGTTCTGATGGCGACGGTCGCGATCGTCGGCGCCAGTCTCGCCGGGTCGTCGGCCGCCGCGACCCTTCGCGAGGAGGGTTTCGACGGGCGCGTGGTGCTCATCGGCGCCGAGCCGCAGCTGCCGTACGACCGGCCGCCGCTCTCCAAGAATTATCTGCGCGGTGTGACGCCGTTCGAGAAGACGCTGCTGCGTCCGGCCGACTTCTATCGCGAGCGGGACATCGAGATGCGGCTCGGCACGACGGTGACCCGCGTGGACGCTGAGAAGCGCACCCTGGCGCTGCACGACGGCGAGCGGCTCGACTTCGATCAGCTGCTCATCGCGACCGGCGGCAAGAACCGCCGATTCCCGATTCCGGGCATCGATCTGCCCGGCGTCTATGATCTACGGACGGTGGCCGACGCCGATCGCATCCGCGAGGCGATGGCGCGCGGCGGAAGAGCGGTCGTCGTCGGGCTGGGCTTCATCGGCGCCGAGGTCGCGGCGGCGATGCGTCAGTCGGGCCTCGACGTCGTCGCGATCGAGCCGTTCAAGACGCCGCTCTACCGCGCGCTCGGCGAGGAGATCGGGCGCGTCGTCGAGGGCCTGCATCGGGACAACGGCGTCGAGATGATCCTGGGCGACGCGGTCACCGCGTTCGAGGGGGCGGGCAAGGTCGAGCGCGTGGTGACGCGCAACGGGCGGCGCATCGACTGCAGCCTGGCGGTGTTCGGGCTCGGCATCGAGCCCGCGACCGAGCTGGTCGCCGGGACTCCGGTGCGAGTCGACAACGGCATCGTCGTCGACGATCAGTGCCGGACCAACGTGCCCGGCATCTTCGCCGCGGGCGACGTGGCCAACCACTATCACCCCGTGTGCGGGCGCCAGATGCGGGTCGAGCACTGGCAGAACGGCGTCAAGCAGGGCGCCGCCGCGGCGCGGAGCATGCTCGGCCGCGGACAGACGTACGACGAGGTTCACTGGTTCTGGTCCGATCAGTTCGACGCGAACATCCAGTACGCCGGCTTTCACGCCGCGTGGGATCGGATCGTCGTGCGCGGCAGTCTCGAGTCCCGGAAGTTCCTCGCCTTCTACCTGACCGGGGGCCGCGTCGAGTCGGTCGTCGCGATCAACCAGGGGCGCGACATGCGACGGACGTTCCCGATCATCAAGGCCCGCGCCGCGGTCGATCCGGCGAGCCTCGCGGATCCGAACGTCGACCTGAGAACCCTGGCGCCGACGGCCCCTTAGCGAGGGCTACGGATGCGCGGCCGAGTGTGGCTCGTGGCGCTTGTCGCGCTGCTGTTCGCCGGGTGCGGGGACAAGACTATCGCGCTCAGCTATGCTCCCAGGCCGGCGACTCCCGCGCTGACGGACGCTCGGGCCGTGACGGTGTTCGCCTTCCGGGACATGCGTGGCGATGAGGGTGACGGCCATTCCAATCGCGTGGGCGGCATCTACGGTGGGTACGGGAACCAGCTTTCGAAGGTGTGGACCCCCACGCCCTGGATGCGGACGCTCGTGAACGCGCTCGTGACCGGATTCCAGAGCCGCCGCGTGCCGACGCAGTCCGCGGCCGACCGCGAGTTCCAGGCCGGCGATCCGTCGGTCACGGGGTACGCGCTCGGCGGCGACCTCAAGAACTTTTCCACCGAGGCGCGCTACACCAACTCGGCGCACATCAGCGCGATCGTCAAGCTCTACCGCAGCGACGGGACGATCGCGGCCCAGAAGGAGATCTCGGAGCGCGTGCGCTCCGAGTACGGAGGCGGTGGGGTCCTCACCTCCGTCGACGATCTGCAGCGGATCATGAACCTCGCACTGAGCCAGTTCGTCCAGCGCGTTGTCACGGATCCCGACATCGCCGCGCGGCTGACTCGCGACTGACCGAACCAAGAGGCCCTGATGATCAAGCGATTCTCGACGCTCTACATCGGCCACATCGAGCTGGAAAACTGCGGACACGCCGGGACGCCGGCCGACGACCGCCGCTATTCGAACGACCGGGTGATCGAGGCGTTCGAGACGACGCTCGAGCTCGCGAAGACGATGGACGAGCTGGGCTACGAGGCCCTGTGGCTGGCCGAGCACCATTTCCAGCACGAGGGCTACGAGTGCATCCCGAACATCCCGCTGCTGGCCGTTCACATCGCCAACCACACGCGGCGGCTGAAGATCGGCTGCGGCTTCAACATCACGCCCACCTGGCACCCGATCCGCCTGGCCGAAGACTACGCGACCGCCGACATCCTGACGCGCGGGCGGTTGATCTTCGGCGTCGGGCGCGGCTACCATACGCGTGAGGTCGAAAGCTTCGGCAATCCGATGCTCGACGCGGAGGCGAACCGCGAGCTCTTCGAGGAACAGATCGAGATCATCCTGAAGGCGTTCAATCAGCCGTCCTTCTCGCATCAGGGCAAGTACTACACGATCCCGCCGGCGGTCCCGTATCGCGGCTACGAGCTCAGGCAGCTCACCTTGGTGCCGCGGCCGGTCCATCTGCCCGTCGAGATCTGGCAGCCGATCGTGAGCGGCAGCGCCCGCGGCCTCGAGTTCATGGTCAAGCACGGGATCAAGGGTGTCGTCGCGGCCACGGCGGAGCAGTTCGCGGACCGCTGGTTTCGCGACTATCAGGCGGCGGCGCGGGCGCACGGCCGGGAGCTGGCACTCGGCGAGGATTTGATCCTCGGCTTCCGCATGAGCATCGACGACACCCAGGAGAGCGCGATGCGCAGGGTGCGGCCCTTCTTCGAGGAGCACGCGAAGTTCATGGGGCCGCTCGGGATGCTGCGCTACAGCGAGGAGCACGTGAAAGCGGTCGCCGAGCGCCGGGCTCAGTCGCCCACCGCCGCGACGATCGAGAACGGCGTGCAGAACCGCACCTGGCTCTGCGGTCCCGCCGAGGAGTTCATCGGCTACCTGAAGGAAGTGGAGCGGCGCTATCCCGGTCTCGAGCACGTGATGGTCTCGTGCCCGCTTGGAACGCCGCGGAAGATGATGCAGGAAAATCTCACGCGCTTCGCGCGCGAGGTGATGCCGGCGTTCAAGTAGCCGGGCCGCCCCACGGGGCGCGCCCGCGCCACGGGTTCGCTACCTCGGCGGAGGCGGCGGAGGCGGCGCGCCGGCGGGCGGCGGTGGAGGCTGCGGCGGAAGCGGCGCACCGGCCGGCGGCGGCGGAGGCGGTGGAGCTCCCGCGGGCGGCGGCGGGACGTTGACCGGCCGGGCGCCTGCGCTGTAGCTCGTCGGCAACGCTCCCCGAGCCATCGGGATCTGGTTGCCCTTGGCGTACATGCATTGCATGTAGGTCATGTCGAAGCGCCGCTGTGCGGTGCTTCCCGCGTCCGCGCCGGCTGTCGCGCCGGCAACGGTGCCGCCGAGCAATCCGACTCCGGCGCCCGCGGCGGCGCCGATCGCGGGATTGCCCGCCGCGGCGCCGAGCGCTGCTCCCGCGGCGGCGCCGACGGCCGTACCGATCGCCGCGCCGCCGACGGTCGAGCCAGCCGAAGCATGACCCGTCGTCGTTCCCGTCTGCTGTAGCGCCCATTGACGGCACGCCGAGTCGTCGACCTGGAATTGATCGAAGTTCTTTCCCTGGCCCGGGAGCACCATCACGCTCGGTCCGGTCGGAACTGTGGCACACGCCGTCACGAGGAGCCCGACGGCGACGCTGAGAATGGGCGTGCTGCGTGTCATGAGCTCACCTGCTCGCTACTGCGCCCGCGGCGGAACCTTGACCCACGCCTCGGGGCACGACTGAACGTTGGGGTAGTACGCCTGCGAGCTCTGGCAGAGTACCAGGAGCTCTGGGCCGGCCCCTGCTCGACGAAGACCGGTGGTGATTCGACGACCGGAGGCTGATCGACCACGACCATCACCATCGCTGATCTTTTCATGTGTCCTCGCCACTCTTTGGACGCCGTGGCCGCGACTCACATTCGTTCGACACCGTTGTAGACGAAGTCGAGGCGCATGGGGTTTACCGGGCACTAGCCATGTGTTTTCATGTGCTTGTGGGCCGCGCCCGCGGCCCGACCTCGAGCCCATGAAGTATCTACTCAGGATTGACCTCTCCTGCTTAGATGGGCAGCCGAGCTGCCCAAGAGGAGAGGCCGATGATTCGACTCAGCGACGTGAAGGTCCGGCTGCAGTACCGGTGGCGGGTGCGACAGC
>Ga0207428_10000694_pt1 | contig 39141 bp, 36 predicted proteins | sample RhiMethybrSRZTD1_FD_187600 | JGI IMG/M metagenome (GOLD analysis project Ga0207428, IMG submission 187600) | Populus rhizosphere microbial communities from Tennessee, USA - Rhizosphere MetaG P. TD hybrid SRZTD1 (SPAdes) (version 3) | ecosystem: Host-associated > Plants > Roots > Rhizosphere >...
TCCAGCGCGTGTTCGACCGTGCCCGTCACGAAGGCTTCCTGACCGTCGCCCACGCCGGTGAAGAAGGCCCGCCCGAGTACATCTGGGAAGCCATCGACCTGCTGAAAATCCAGCGCATCGACCATGGCGTGCGCGCCATCGAAGACGAACGCCTGATGCAGCGGATCATTGACGAGCAGATCCCGCTGACCGTGTGCCCTCTGTCGAACACCAAACTGTGCGTGTTCGATCACATGTCGCAGCACAACATTCTCGACATGCTGGAACGCGGTGTGAAAGTGACCGTGAACTCCGATGACCCGGCGTACTTTGGCGGTTATGTCACGGAGAACTTCCATGCCCTGCACACCCACCTGGGCATGACCCAGGACCAGGCCAGACGCCTGGCGCAGAACAGCCTCGATGCGCGGTTGGTAAAACCCTGAGCAACACCGCAAATCCAACTGCAGGAGCTGGCTTGCCAGCGATGGCACCCTCTCATTCATCAATGATGGCGAATGTGGCACCGCCATCGCCGGCAAGCCGGCGCCTACAGTGCCATTTCCAGCTCGGTTTCCAGGGCAAAGCGATGAATTTCGCGCTGCCCTGACGCCGTCACCTGCAAGGCCCGGGAATCGTTGGGCAGGCTCAGCCACCCCGACTGCATGAACAGCTGCAACAAGGCGGCCCCCAGCGAGCCGCCCATGTGCGGGCGTCTTTCGCTCCAATCAGGGCACGCGCAGGCAACCCTGCCGTTGCGATGGGCCAGCGCCTGGATGAACACTCCCCGTGCCGCCAACTCCGTCGCGCCCTTGAGCGTGACCGTGACCCGCTGATCCGAATGCTCGATCCAGCCCGCTTCCAGCAATCGCTGATACAGGTCGGCGGACAGGGTACCCCCCAAGTGATCGTCGCACAGCCGGGCACTCAGCAATGACGAGCGCACTGCCCGGGGTTTGACGAGTGGCGCATTGCGCTTGAACACGTCCGGAATATCCTGGGGCGCGCTGGCGAAGGTCGCACTGGCCAGCGCTTCGATTGCCGCCCCGATCTCGGGGGCAGCCAGGCGGAAGAAGCGTTTGCGGCCGCGGCTTTCAACCCTTAACAGACCTCCAGCGGACAAACGCCCCAGGTGTGCACTGGCCGAAGACGGTGACAGGCCCGCCAGTAAAGCCAACTCTTCGGTTGCTCGCGCCGAACCATCCATCAAGGCCCACATCATTGCGCTGCGCTTTGGGTCAGCCAGCAATGTGGCGATCTGGCTGATGCAAGGTGCATGTTCCATGTACAGGGGCTTGCTAACCATTAGTAATAGTCTAGCGTTCAATCAATGTGTTAGCGCACACGAGGAAAAGATTTGGAGTTCTCAAAATCAAAATCCTCGTTCTTCGATGCTGTGTCTCTGAAAAGGGATTTCGATTCATCTGATTGGGAGCTAGCGAATGAACCTTGTGTGGTCTACACAGGACCTGGTGATAGCCGGACATCCTTATCCCTGCTTTCCCATCTTGCTCTGGGACACGATGGAGAGTTGCCGCCCAGCCAATGACTTTTTTCGACACTACCTACTACGTGGTGCCATAGGCTCTGAAAAGTCTTGGCCTAGCATTGGCAGAGCGTTGTACGACTATTTCAGCTTCCTCCAAGCGAATGACCTTGAATGGCGCGATGTTGATCGTGGGGAGACAAAAACCCTCGTTGCGGGATATCGGGACTACTCTAAGGACGAATGCGGACTGGCAGTATCAACGATCAGACAGAGACTTCATTACGTTTGCACATTCTACGAATACGCAAAGGCACAAGGATGGATTAGCAAGCTTCCATTTGAGTACGAAGAGCGAACCGTTAAACGCGAAACGGGCTACCTAGGCCACGTAAATGCGAGCGGCGGCAGAGTAATGGCAAACGGTGTTATGCCCCGAAAGGATAAAAATCTTCCAAAATATCTGTGCCTGAATGAAGTGAGGGCGCTGTTGGGTGCCGCGGAAAACCCGCATCACCGCATGATGATTAGACTCGGGCTACAAACCGGTCTACGCCGTGAAGAAATCGCAACATTCCCGCTAGCCTACGTCTTTGATCCCGAAAAAGCCGGAAGACACGAACGGAACATTCGCCTCACTTTAGATCCAAATGATGGAAATAAAATGCTCACGAAGGGTAACAAGGCCCGGCAAATTTACATCAACCGCAAGCTGTTATCAGACCTGCACCGCTACGTAATTCAAACTCGCGGTGAGCGAGCAGCTTTAAGCTCCACAATACATAAACAACTATTTCTCAACCAATTTGGCGAACCCTTTGCCAGCGATGGAAAAGGAATCGGACGCATCGTTAGAAATATTGGTAAAGCTGTGGAAATAAAAGTCAACCCACACATGCTGCGTCACACCTACGCCACCCACACCTTGGTCGCCCTCCAGCGTAATCCCAGCAAAATTGACCCTCTCGTGTACGTGCAGCGGCAACTTGGCCACAGCTCAATTCAAACAACGATAATTTATTTGCATTTGATCAACGACTGGGTTGATAACGCGGTATTGAGCTATGACGAAGAGTTAAATGAGAGTTTGGAGGCGCATCATGGGAAAGCGGAAAATTTACATAAAAACTGACCTATCGATTCCAAATATAGAGCACATCCTAGATCAGAAAGGTAATGTGGTAATACCTTCCGAAGCTATTCCACCACCGAATACCGTGATCCAATTCGGGCGGAATGCGACAACCGTAAGAACGTTTGATTTTTCTCGCTGGTACGGGATTGGAATCGATTCAATCACCTACTCTTTCCAGAAACAAATTGAACGCTTTATGGCTGGGCAAGACGCTCAAATTGAAGTGAGCACAATAATTATTCACTGCAGAAATTTGCGACTTTTCCTTAACTACCTCCATCTGCGCTCGAATGGATCCGGAAGAGATATAACGCTGGCCGATATCGATAGAGAGTTGATAGAGGACTACCTCGACTTTCTCGCCACAACCAGAGTGAAACCCGCCTCTCAGCGTATATATTACTCTACAGTGAAACGCGTAATCTCCGCACTTGGTAGGCGAGGACTGATCAATGTGGTCACCTCAGGTGATGCGGCCACTTTCCCGCGTAACGCGTTTCCTAATGTTAATCACCAAGCCAAAAGCGAGGAACCACTACCGAAGAAGCAGCGCCAAGCATTCGCAGCTGCAGTCAAACAAGCGGTCATGCCTATCTGGTTTGATGAGGAGCCATTGACTAGCGACTTGTTAGTCTATGCCCTCCTGATTGTTGCATTGCACACCGGGCGCAATACCACGCCATTGCTAGAAATGAAACGTAATTGTTTGCACCCTCATCCTAAGGACAATAGAACGTTCCTCGTACTTTGGAAACGGCGAGGGCACAAAAATAGCAATGTAACCCTGGCTAGCGATAGCGTAGATGCACCGCTGATAGATACCATGCCCACCATTAAGATTAACGTCGAGCGCCTGATTCGGCGCGTGATCGACCGCACTGAGACTCTACGTGAGGAGGCCCCCATCGAACTACGCGAGCAAGTCTGGCTGTATCGGTCACGCTCTAGCACTATGAAAGGCCAGGTTAATGCACTCACTGTAACCAAATTGGAACGCGTCATCCGTAAACTAGTGACTGAATATGGACTAACAGATAGTGACGGACATCCACTACGCATTAATATTTCACGCCTGCGCAAAACGTTCTCCAACCGCATCTTCGAGCTTATGGACAGCGACCTAGCAGCTACTGCCATTGCCCTCGGCAACTCACCCCAAGTGGCCGACCGAAACTATCTCACGCCTGGAGAGAATGCAAAAAGCAATTGGCGGTTTATGGGCGAGCTTCTCGTTGAAGAGTTGCTTCACCGCACCATCGGAGCGACCTATCACACTACCCCCATGGGAAGTTGTAGTGACCCCGTAAACGGCCAGTACGCTCCAAAGATAGAAGGTGCTACCTGCATCAATTTTCTCAACTGCCTGCGTTGCCGACACTACGTGGTAACGGGTGAAGATCTGTACAAATTGTTCAGCTTCTACTTCCGCGTGTTCGCCGAACGAGAGCATATGGACAAGCGGCGCTGGGCGAAGAACTATGCACATATCCCTAGACTGATTGATGATTACATTGTGGCCGAAGGCTTGCGGCGCGGAGCATTCAAACTCACGGCCGTCAACACAGCTAGGGAGCAAGCTCGTGCCGAACCGCACCCATTTTGGTCTTTCGATATAGTGTCAGATTTGGAAGCGTTCGCATGAGGAACAATAAGGTCACGACGCCTCGGACTTTTATTAACTCGCAGCCGGGAGATTTACGCGAACTTTCTGAAATCGAGCGTGATGCGCTTATTGTGAGTTCCGTTCAGGTCGAGGGACGCTGGATCACTCTCAGTCGCTATGGCGATGATGTATGGAAAATCGATGGCCTGCCAAGTAATTCGCCTGACTCCCGAAAGAATATGGATTTCAGACGCGTGCCTGCTCAATTTCGTGCAGTGATGAAAGAAATGTTATATCGCTATCGACGGCGCGGCCGCAACGGCCAGAAAAGACCTAGTGCTGGAACACAAATAAGTTTTTTTGGTTCTGCCCTGCCATTTCTTCGGTACTTGGAATCACTTAAAGTCAGCCATTTAGGATCAGTCCCTCCTATTTTGTATACGAACTATGTCAACGAATGCCGTAGTATTCAAAGTATCAAAGGGAGACCATTAGCGCAAAGCAGCATCTTGAATCGGCTATTGGCAGTCGAAGCTATTTTCGAACTAAGTCAGTACACTCACGACCCACTCAAAATACATCCGTGGCCTGATGCCTCACCTAAAACCATGGTTGGGTTGACCGGTTCGGGCTCATACCGTTATCAGGGTGGTAAGACACCGCTAATGCCCGACGACGTATTCTGTACATTGTTCGAAAAAGCCTACGAGCAAGTTATGCAAGGCCAAGCTCTTCTCAATCTGCGTGATGAAGTCAATGCAATTGGCAATAGATGCAAATGGAGCTCATACGGAATTATTAACTATACCCAAAAAAAATATCTAGCTGCTCAGGGCTGGAAAGGTGGCATGACCGGATTTAATAAGGCAGTAACAAGCTTGAGAACCGCTTGCTACATCGTAATTGCGAGCACCACCGGATGCCGAAACCATGAGTTAGCCAATGTGCAGTCAGGGTCGCACCATCGTACCGAAGACAATGAAGGTAACCTCTTTCATTGGATGCGCTCAAAATCAGAAAAGACTTATGCGGGAATACATGACTGGATGATTCCGGTGGCTGCAGTACGAGCTCTACGTTTAATGGAGCGTTGGGCGGAACCTTATCAATCCTTGATAGCTAAAGAGATTGTCGAGAGACGCAAAACTGATCCGCATGACCCCGAAATTGCCCGTGCGCACTTGCATCGTCATGCACTATTCCTCGGAGTGATCGATACCAAAACCAGTCGAATTCGAACTTTAACGCTAACATCTTGGAAACGCACCCTTACAGAATTCTCCGTAGACGCAGGGTTAGATTGGTCGCTCACAAGTCACCAGTTTCGTCGAAAATTTGCTAACTATGCTGCGCACAGCCGGTTTGGAGATCTCCGCTATTTGCGTGAACACTTCGCACACTGGAGTATGGATATGACGCTCGGTTATGCCATGGATGAAAGTTGGGGAAGCCATCTTGATCTAGACCTATACAATGACATTCAAGCTGAATACGAAGACATTAAATTCGGCATTGTGAATAGCTGGACTGATGCCGACTCACTGGCAGGTGGGTACGGCCGTTCTTTCAAACAATGGCAGCGCGACCCATCAAACTTAGCCATTTTTAAAGACCATAAGACGATGGTGGTATCAATTTCTGAGAGCACCGCTATCCGCAGCAACGGACATGCTTGGTGTACTGCCGACAACGATGGATGTGTGGGTAACACACTAGATCCAACGCGTTGCGGGAATTGCAATAACGGTGTGATCAGCCGGGGTCATATTGGCATTTATCGGCAGCTCTACCTTAATCTTCAGGAGTTACTGCAATGTAGCGATATTGGCGAAACTGGTCGAATTCGAGTTTTACGCGATATGCAGCGCTGCAGAGATGTGATGATACAACTTGGCTATGACCCGGAGAACATCGCAGCATGACAAATAAACGTAAACCTTGTGACATCCGTGAAAAAGAATTACTACTTGCGCTCTATCGAATTCGACGTGGTAGGGCAAAGACAGGCGAAAGTAAGTTAACGATTGCCGCAGTAGCACGTGAAGCCGGCGTCTCGGCGGCGCTCATACACAATCACTATCCACAAATCGCGGAGGCTATCCGTGAAGCTCAAGGACGATCTAGTCGTGCTCAGCGTGACATGAAGCACCATGACCTTCTTGCTGAACAGGAAAAGAGCCGCAGGTTGCGTGAAGAGCTTGAGAAGCTCCGCGGAAAGATAGCCAGCCTTGCATCTATCAACGAAGTGCTTTTAAACGAGAATCGAATACTGAAAGCCAAACAGAACAGCTCTAAGGTGATTGATTTCCAGTGATCCTACCCATTCAGCCCGGAAAATTCAGAGAAGCTCGTAGCATGTTTACTCTGTGGCCCCAGATATGGCTAAACAATAACCTCAGCACGAGTATTAACCGACCATCAAGGTTGAGGCGGATACCATATGGTCTTGGATAATAGATATTCGTTGGCTGAGCGATTGTACGATTGATGCTGCGTGTCGCATCGGTCGTGACCAGGAACACGTCAATGCTGTTTTTACAGCCTCTGGGACGGGCCAAAATCAGCCTTTTTTAGACCGACAACGCCTTCATCCAACCGTGAGCACCGTTGATTTTCATGACCCGTTTCATGTTGTAGGCGAGCACATTTAAACTCATCTCCGCACCCACCCCGGCCAGCTTCCGGGTCAGGAAGTACGTCGCACCCATCCATTGTTTCAGCGTCCCAAAGGGAAGCTCAATCCCAACTGCTGACAAACCACAACGAACTGGCGGCAGACGCCTCGAATGGCTTTGCTATTGTCTTTTCGGGAGTTGGCGATGGTCTTGATATTGGGCATCAAACGCCCGGTTAGCCACTTCAGCTCGACGTTGCGTTGGGCTTCTCGTTCCAGGCGCCGGCTCGACTGGATACGGTTGAGATAGCCGTAGATGTAGATCTTCAGCAAAATCGCCGGGTGGTAAGCAGGCCGGCCGGTGTCAGCCGGAATAGCGCCGTCAAAACCCAAGGAGACCTGGTCGAGTCCATCGACGAAGACGTCGACTACGCGCACCGGATTGGTATCGCTGACATAGTCTCTCGGGAAGATAAGTACTTTGGCCTCGATTTTCACCTTGAATAAAGCGCTTCATAGGCGATCCTTGCGATGATTTCCGAGGAAATTATAGGTGGTCGCGCAGGTTTAAGAGTGCATCTTGGTACAGCTAGCCTACAGGCAGTAGGGAATCACAATGGCTGAATATTGGAGCATGTTAAGGATAACAGCATCGACTCTAGGCTCGTACAGCCAGGATTCAGAACAGGGCCTACCTCTTGGTGCTACCCCGTTCGTCTTCAGGTAACCGATCCTCGAGCCGATAAGAGCGGACTATAGCGTCAGCTACGTGCAAAGCACTATCATTGCACAGACATTTGTGGAATGACTGCATTTCACGCCGATACGGTGAAACTCAATAACTCCTAAGACGACCGGTAAGGTTGGCTACGTCCGCCAGAACGACACCTAACTTATCCAATATGGCAAAAATCAACAGGTGGTGAATATGAGCGGTAAGTGCGTGAAGCCTATTTTCTTCGATGTGATAATTATTTGCGTGAGTAATATTATTTCGAAGCGTACAGATTTCTGTTAACAACTCAGCTGTCACACCCAGGCCTTTCTGTATCGACCCAGGTAATGAGTGAAGGAAATCAGTAACACATTTTTCGGTATTGTATTTCTGGCCGTTAAACCGCTTCAACCCTCCCTCAAAACTTTTGACCTGCTTAGTTGTCAAAGTGCTATTGGCCTTAACCCATCCTTTTGCAAGCCGAGAGAAACAAACAAATAAATCTTCAGATAGATAGTATCTTTTGTTGTAGCAATGCTTTTCTAACAAGCGAAAATACCCTAAAAGTCTATCTTCAGCATTACCCATGTTTCGATACTTTACATATTTATCTAGCAAGTCAGGAAGTTCGGAATCTGGATCAAAATACAATGCAAAAGATGATAGAGGAAAAGGCACAATTCCCCAATCTTCAAACATTGGATCTTTACCTAATGGAAACATCGCAAACGTGTCATTTTTTTTCGACTGCGAACTGGTGTTTACACAGTAGAGAGAGCCCTTTCGACTGTATCCATGCAAATCATAGCGCAGAGTAATGGTTTGCACGGAGGGCTCTGTACCCGTCAAAAACGCGAGAAGGTTGTAAATACGTCTGTAAACAGAGAAAGGATCGATAGCGTTTTCTTGCAATCCAAATTGATAAAATAATGACGGTGGGAAGGTAAACCCCTGCTCATATAACATATGAGATTGACGATATACTCCGTTATATTTCACGCCTATGTCTTCGCTTTCGTTTGCAGCTGCGGAAAATTCAATTAATAACGGTTCAATGTCTTCTCGCCTGTAACTCGCCTCAAATATTTTTTCCTGCGTCGTGGTATACCCAACCCATTCATTTACAGTGGTTGAAAATATATCCAGCGATTCAAATCTCCCATCTTCGGGAGCACCTCCAGGACAAAAAATTACTGTTTCAACTGTAAATTCAATTTCGTTAATTCCGACATAAGGGATGTGGCTAATTATTGCGCTTTTGGAGGCAGTAGCATAAAGCCCCTTGAGAATAAAGACATTACCATGATCTTCGCACGTTGCTTCTGTTGCATCCCATGACAACTCAAAACCACGTTCAGACACGACCTTAAATTTTATCAGCTCTGGAGTTAGGTGAAGTGTGCCAGCATATCCAGCGTCACCTTCACGATAAACTACGTTAAAAAAATATTCCTTGTTTACTTCTAGTTCCGTGACTTCATCAAACATGAGAACGCACCAAAAACTCTCCTAATCCTTGGATCATCTTGTACCTGAACAGAGAAAAAGGCAAAGTGCCATGCGTGCGGTAATGTGTTACAGCCTGATGCGTTTGATCTTTATGCTGAGCTGCATTGAGGTGGCTGCTCCGGTGGTGAATCCCGGGGCATTACTCGGCACCGGACTCGATCCGTGCGTATGGGAAGTTATGGGGCGATTGCTGTCGGTCGTGAATAACCGCTTTCGATCCAGAGCTGCCGCGACAAGCAGCATTCTGGCAACGGCAGTCGCCGGGAAACCTAGCGAGAGCTGGCGAGCACTTCGTTGCCAGCCATGTTCTGCCTGACTAAAGAATTGGCAAAACGCCCCGTGGCTTTATAGCCTGGAGCTTAGCATGTGTCCCATTTTGGGGCATACTACTAACATTTTCTTATGCAGTCCCTGAAATGATCAAAAATGCCTCCGAGCTGTTGACAGCTTTCATCGCCGCAGAGCGAGAGAAAGTTGACTCCATCGACATGCCACATATGCCTACACTCGGTAGTGCGTACGAAGCGATTGCCAATGCAGGTATCGAAAACAGGTTCGTTTTACCACCAGATCTTGACTTGCGGGTTGTATCCGGCTTTATCAGCGGCATCCCTAACCAAATAGACGGAATGTTAGTCAGCGGCGAAGGACAGCGATACGGGTTAACTGATCAGTACATATACCCTATCGAGCAAGTTCTGTGCGTGCTGGAAGTAAAGAAAACACTGAACAAGGCCGACCTCGTTGATGGGATTGGGCACCTAGCTGCAGTCCAGCGCCTTTTCCTGCAGAATTTTTCAGCTCGGTATGAAGCGGGAGAACAGTTTGAGTTCGATTTGGCTCGAGAGTCATTTGAGAAGCTAACTGGGCGCGCCGGCCCTCGCACGAGTGCAGCCATAAACGCTTTGTCCGCCCCAGAACAGCTGATGTTCGGGATACTTGCTCGGCAGTTGTACGCCCCAATCACGGTGCTCCTAGGGTTCGATGGTTACAGCACTGAACGGGGTCTTCGAGAAGCAATGCTGGACATTGTTGAGTCCAGCGTCGGGCCGGATAGCAACGCATCTCCAGACCTCCTGCCTTCATTGATTACTGCTGGCACCTTTACTTTGGTTAAATGTACAGGTCGTCCTTATCTTGCACGCGGAGCGAAGGATGAGTGGGTAGTACTAGCATCCGCCAGGCATAATGTCGCTAGAATTTTGCTAGAATTTCTTTGGACCAAGATCTCGATGTTCTTCAGTGTGCGTATGCCTTTCGGGCCTGACATGGACCATGAGAACCTCAAGGAACTACTATTGGCCCAAGGCGTCATCCAAGATGACAGCGTCGCACTTCACTTGAACTCCGCTTCCTTCTCCGAAAAATATTTACAACGGCCTGCTTTAACAGTATGGGAGCCGGCAAAGCTCAGCTCTGCAGCTGTTCACTTAGCGGAGAGCGCAAGCTTTTCAGGTGGCTGCCTACAGCTTGATCAATCCCTTGCCGAGTACATTAAACTCCAACACTGCGCTGAGCTGGACCAGACTGTCACAGAGCTTGTTAAAACTAGCGTCTTCAGCATAAATGATGATTTTCTACAAGTTGTATCAAGTCGAGCTCTGATAGCGTCTTTCGATGATGGTACTGGTTACGCGGACCTAGACGGTGAGCGACTGCGGGCTTGGTGTGATGAACAAGGACTCGAACCATACTACGTAAGATTTTTAATGCTGGATTAATGCATCTAAAGCTCAGTGAGTAGTGCCACCACCCTCATCAGGGCCGCGAATCTGGACTCGCATGCACTGGGCTCCATGACCCTAATTCAAGTTGTGGTTTTTGGTGTATTGTTAGGTTACTAACTACATAGAGAATTAACATGTCAAAACTCGCAGAATTTCGTCAGCTCGAAAAACACTTGGCTGAACAGCTCCAAGCTCTCGAGGCCCTGAAAGGTGATGTTGGCCTCAAGAAAGAAATCGAGTTCGAGACCAAACTGCGTGCACTGCTGGCCGAGTACGGCTACAGCCTACCAAACGTGATCAACCTGCTAGATCCGCAAGCGAGTCGTCGCGCTCCTGCCGTCGATTCCAAAGCTGGCACCCGTAAGCCACGCCAGGTGAAGGTTTACAAGAATCCGCACACCGGCGAAGTCGTCGAAACCAAAGGCGGCAATCACAAAACGTTGAAGGAATGGAAAGCAAAACACGGTTCCGCGACTGTTGATTCTTGGCTGACCACGTGATTTTGGTTTGAGTACAAAAGGGCCCTCCGAGGGCCCTTTTTTAATCTCATTCAAGTGCGGCGGTTACGCAGGAACGTTTGACGGCAAACACCCCGATAGTTATAAAGAGGCCAAGGCATAGGGCATTGGCATGAGTGGCGGTATGAAAAAAACGGTTGCAGGCGTTGTGCTGATGATTATCGGCGGCAGCCTTTTAGCTTCTGCGGCTACTGCTAGCCACGCCGTGTCGTAAGCTTTTAGTAAAGATCAGGGCGAAAACACGAATGGCGCGGCCTTGAAGCTTAATAAGTTCCTCCCTTGGAGTGATATGTTTTTGCATGAAATGTTTCTAGGTGGAACCGGTAGAAAAACTATTTACTATAAAAAAGCAGTCGTCGATTTTGCAAATGAAATCGGGGTTGATATTTTCTTTTCGCGTTCAAATCAATACCTTGCAAAGTCCCCAGCCGAACTAAGAAAATGGGATAAGGAAATTAAGGAGCTAATTCTTCCAAACTCCCGAACGAGACTCATAGATAGTATTACTTGGTTTAATTTCTACGAAGGCCGACTGAGAGAGGTCTTCACCCTAATTAGAAAAAACAAGCTATATCAACCGAGCTGCCGAGCATGGTTAAGCACTACTGAGAAACTAATATTTGACAAACTATTGAGAGGCGAAAAGCTACTAACAAAAGAAGCGAACATCCTCATATCGGAAAATATTCTGACCAGAGATAAGCTGACTAAACATGGAAAGTTACACCTTTTAAGTAGAAAATCTCTGACCATCCAACTCTCTACGCTTTCCGTAGAAGTGCGTAGCGTTCCCGTCGCGTGGGCCGGCCCTCGTCCTGAATTTAGAGTCATGCAGTATCTAGAAAAAACCACGGATATGCGCTGGCTGTGGCTGGAAAATGAACTACACAGTATGTTTTCAGGATATTTTTACCAACCTCTTTACAAAACCCTGGGAATATCCGGCCATGCTGACAGCGTTGCAAAGAATCTAGAAGACTCACTAAAAGAACTTTTTACCCTACAATACTTCAACAGCACAATTGACAGGCTTGACGAGGCATTTCTGCATCCAGTGTTTCTAAACTGTTTCAGCGTGCCATCAGCTGAAGACGCTGCATTAATATTCCGGGCATTGGGGTATGACTTCTGTAGAGATTTATTTCTCGATGATCATGACACTCCCGGGGTTCGCCACATGGGGTGGCCAGACCTGATTGGAGTCAACGAAAACACTATTCAGTTTGTAGAAGTAAAAAGGGGGGACAAACTGACTTTTGGTCAACTTCGTAATTTTCCTTTCATACTGGAAAGAGCTGTACCGTTATACATCGCCAAAATTCAGAACGGGCAAGATGCCGAGGCTTTATGATCTGTCTTCCAGCTCGGCCAACTGGGCGGCGAGCTGTTGTTCGAGCTGACGGAATTCTCCAAGGCGGGACTCATGCCGCCAGATTAACTACTCTGAAACAGACTGCTACAGCTAAATAGTTGCCTACCATGAATGTTTGCTTTGGGTTGTGGCCTCTCACGACGGGCAGCAATTGGCCGTTCTCTGTCAGTCGTCACTACGGCGCCTGCTGGTCAAGTCGAATGCAAACGGTTGGTCAGTACGGATGCAATTTGCTGGTCAGTGGCAAAGCAAATGGGTGGCCAGCGGGACGCAACCTTCCACTGTCCACAGAGCCCCATTTTTTCGCATTAAATCGGGATTCGCTCATGCAGAGGAAGAAGACGTTTGATGATGCCTACAACTGCCGAAGCCGCATGATGGCGTCTGTGATGCCTTGAGCGTTTGTGTCCAGCGTTTCCATGGCCCCTAATGCGTTAGCAGAAACACTTCCCACACCATTTTCTGAGAGCCACTTGGTGATCTCCTCTATGGCAGCACATATGGCGTGCTGGTTGTGCAGGAGCAACGTGAGTGCATCCGCTGTGGCAATCTTGGCTTCTGAGTTATCTGGCATGGTTATCGTCCCTGAGCGATGTTGAGGGAATCCTAGTACATCTTACCGCTGGCTGGGACTGGGCGGGTAACACCCAATTGTTTGCGTTCGACCTAACCAGTCCTTTGGACCGGACTGACCAGCGCATTTTTTGGTTGTGACCGGCAGAGAACGGCCAAAAGCGGCCAGTCACAATGGGCCGCTGTTGAGTCCAAGATTTTATCAGGAATGTTTATCTGAGCCGGGATAGTCCAACCCTCACTAGACGAAATCCAGCGAAGCCTGACCAATATCAACCAACTCGCTGATCGTCACTGCAGGATAACCAGACGGCGATATGGCCAGTAGCGGCGCCCAGCGTTCAGCTTCTGAATAGCGGCCGTGCTTGTTGCCGATGCCCCCGTGATCACTGACAAAAACGACCAGGCGCTGAGGGATTGCACCCTGGGCGGAGGGTGACGCAAATGCCTTCTCCCAGAGGCGACGTATGCGGGCGTCTGTTTCTCGCACGGCGGCAGCGTAGCCCGGATCAGAAGGGTCGAAACAACGGCAACTAGGTACTGGCGTTGGCAGGTTACAACGCCGGCGAAATGTCCGTGGTCGAGTACAACGGGGTGCCTCCCTACGCCGAGACACAATTACGTCACCCTCGTGCAGTCCTTGACCGAACGCTATCGCAACCAACGCTAGTACCGTAGGGCGCATAACCCGGAACAGGTAATACGCCATCGAGGACGACTCGACGGCGATCGGGTTCAATTGCCTAGTTGCAACAGAAAGTCTTGTACGTAGGGAACAACCGATATTCCGGCGTGGGCCGTGTTGGGAACAATGTCTTGCTGAACACGTATGTCATACGCCTCAAGGTTACGTGCCAGTGTTGTGTTGCGCTCCACCCTTGTACGCCCGGCATCGTTGATACCTTTCATGTATTGCACCGAACCAGGGGCGTAGTGGATCTCCCAAGTCTCCAGATCTGCGGCGCCTACCAGGAGCTGGACATCCACCTCTCGCAATGCATCGAGATTCAAGCGTTTGCCGAAAATTGCCTCGATCCCCCCGGTGCCCACCCACCAGTCACGCCCCTCATCGATCAACGTCACCGAGCCAGGTGCACCGATAGACACGGAACGTAGACGCTCTGGGTGCAGGTAATAAAATCGGTTGGCAAAGTGGCCGCCACCTGAATAACCAAACAATGAAAACCGCTCGAAGGAATGGTTCAGAGCTGCGCAGACTTCATCCACCATGGCCAACAGGACTTCGTCATAACGGATGTCACCCTCCTTCAGGTATTTGAAGCCGTGAGGGTTACCATCGCCCAATGGACCGACCGGAAACAGCGGCGCGAGAATGATGTAACGATTGAAACGCCCGAACTCGGAAAACGCATCCCGATACTCGACCATCGTGCGTCCGGTACCATGTACCGCCACCAGCAGGCGGTGCCCTTCGGGTGCCTGATCAAAGGTCTGCGGGACATACAGACAATAGGAAAAACGCGGGTCCTTGCGGCACGAAAAAATGGTTGTGCTGCCACGGTAATACATCTGACGATGCCGCGCTTCGGGTGTGTCCTGAAGGTTGCTCAACATTGTGAAACCTCGTTGATAACTGTGCCATTATTGATAACTACAGCGGGTAAGGGTCTTGCACGTTCGACGACCCACCACGACCGGGATTTGTGGAAATTCACCTTTGAATAAAAAAACGACTGATCGCAGCCAATTGGTTTTGCTGATTTCAAACGACATCAATGCCGGTGTTCTGCCAACCGGTAGCTGGCTCAAGCAAATCGACCTCGAACACCGTTACGGCTGCACACGGCTGGACATCCGCCGGGCGTTGGACCAACTGGTCCTGAAAAACATGGTCGAGCACATACCCAACCGCGGTTACTACGTCCACACGCCGGACCTGACCCAGGTCTCCGATACCCGGGAAGTGCGTATCGCACTCGAATGCGCAGCCGTCGATCAGTTGGTCGTCACTGAAGAACGCTTGCAAGCCCTGGACGTCATCGCGCAGCGTTTCAGCCGCCTGGTGAACGAAGGCACGATGCAGGAGTGCTACAGTGCCAACCTCGAGTTTCATCGCGCGATCTACGACATGTGCACCAACCGGGTCATGATCGAATTCATTGAAGAAATCCGCAGCCGTCCGCCCTCGTCACCCGGTGGCACCTGGCGCACCCACCTGCGCGCCGAGCAGTCGAGCCGCGAACACTTCCAGATCGTTGACGCCTTGCGTAACGGTGACCGCGACCTGGTCAAGCGCTTGATCGCGGCGCACATCCGTCAGGTTCCGCTGGTGCAGTGAGCGTCAAGGCTTGACGCTCACTCCCCACAGGCGCGGCTTCTGACCGATCCACGCGTCGTAGCCCTCGACCTTCTGGTTCAGCGCGACAATGTCCAGGCCGTTGTACATGACGATCATCGGCACCTGGTCGATGAAGCGCTCATGCAGCTGATCGAAGATCACCTGACGCTTGGCGGTGTCACCTTCCTTCAGTGCCTGCGTCAGCATCTCGATCGCTTGCGGATCCTCCCAGACCTTGCGTGATTCCTTGTCCTTGTTACCTGTCGCCTGCTCGAAACTCAGGGCCGGGTCAAAGCGTGCCGAGTAAGTGAACGACATCGCCTGATAGCGACCGCTCTGGTAGCGCTCCAGCTGAGTCCCCCATTCCATGACCTCGACCTGCGCGTTGATTCCGACCGCCTGGAGCATGGCCTGGGCAATGATTGCCAGGTCATAGCTGGGCACCATCGAACGCTTGTTGGCGATGATGGTCAGTGGCTGGCCGCGATAGCCGGCCTCCTGCAATAGCTGTGCAGCCTTTTGTGGGTCGTAGGTGAAGCCGCGCTGCTCGCTTGGCCCGTAGTAACTGGAAGCCACGCTGATGATCGAGTTGTTGGGCACACCGAAGCCGTTGCTGGTGGTCGCAACCAGTTGTTTGACATCGATGGCAGCGGCAATGGCCTGGCGGATCCGCTTGTCCTTGAGCAGCGGATCGCGGGTCTGGAACATCAGCACGTTCATGGTCGCACTGGGGGCGGTCGAGACCTTGAGCGCGGCATGGGTCTTGATTTCTGGCAGGTCGGTTTCGGTGACTTCGGCCATGTCCAGGTCCCCGGAAAACAGTGCCGCTTTTACGGTTGCCTGATCGGGAATGATCACGAAGCGCACTTCATCGGCCAAGGCGGTCTTGCCACCGGTGTAACCGTCGCGCGGCCCGGACAATGGCTGGTACCCGGCGAATTTGTTCAGGGTGACGTACTGCCCGCGCTTCCATTCGCCCAACTGGTAAGGGCCCGTGGCGACCGGAGCAACGAACTCACCCTGGGCGTTGACCGAGGCCTTGTTCAAAACCGCCGTGCCGCCGCAATCGGTACGCGCCAGGGTCGCCAGGAACATGCCGCTGGGTTTTTCCAGTTGCATCACCACGGTGTGTGGATCCGGTGCCGTGACCTTCGTCACTTTGGTCAGCCCGCTGCCGTCGAACTCAGGCAGGCAACGCCACTGGGTCTTGGGGTCCATGTCGCGGTTCCAGCTCCAGAGCACGTCGTCGGCGGTCATCACCTCGCCGTTATGGAACTTCACCCCCTGGCGCAACGTGAAGGTGTAGGTCAGGCCATCGGCGGACACGTCGACTTTCTCCGCCAGCAAGGGTTTGACCTCGCCCTTTTCCCCATAGGCCACCAGCCCCTCGGTCATGTGCAACACCACCGCGTCGGAACGGTCGTCACGGTTGACGCCCGGGTCCAGGCTGCGAATGTCGGAGTTCATCGCCAGGCGCAGGGTTTGTGCCTGGGCAGCACCGCAACCGATCACGGTCATCATGCCCAGCGTCAGGGCGTTCAGTAAAAAACGATTCATAAGCGAGTCCTTGATTAAGCGGATACGGGTTGGTGCCGCCACCGGTGTGACGGCATTCGGGTCCTTCATAACGCGGCACTGCTGCGCAACTGATAACTGCCATCGTCGCGGCGCACCAACGGGTTGGCGGCCGCCAGCAGACGATGGGTAAAAGCGTGTTGCGGGTTGTCGAACACTTGCGCGGTGGTGCCGATTTCCACCAGTCGCCCTTGCTGCATCACCGCCACGCGATGGGCAATGCGCTCCACAGCCGCCAGGTCATGGGAGATGAACAGGCAGGCGAAGCCGTATTGCTTTTGCAGGCGCTCGAACAGCTCCAGGATTTGCTTCTGGATGGTCATGTCGAGCGCCGAGATCGGCTCGTCGGCGATCACCAGTTTCGGGTGACGAATCAGGGCCCGGCCAATCGCCACACGCTGGCGCTGACCACCGGAGAGCTGATGAGGGAAGCGCTCGGCGAAGATCGGCGACAGCCCCACATCGTGCAGGATGGTGCGCACGCGTTCTGCGCGGCCCGCCTGACTGAGGCCCGGTACATGGCGCAGTGGCTCAGCGAGGATTTGCGAAATCCTCGCCCTTGGATCAAGGGATGAAACCGGGTCCTGGAAGATCATCTGGCATTGCAAGCGGTGCTCGCGGTTGGCGCTTTTCAGGATGTCGATGCCGTCGAAAAAAATCTCCCCGGCCTGCGGATTGACCAGCCCCACCACCGAGCGGCCGAGGGTGGTTTTACCTGAGCCGCTGCCGCCGACCAGGGCCAGTGTTTCACCCGCGGCGATTTGCAGACTGACCTCATCCACGGCGCGCTTGGGCTTGCCGCGAAACAGGAAACCCTGACGCCCCGGGTGTTCGATGGTGACGTTGCGAATGTCCACAAGCGGCTTGGCAACCGGCGCACTGTCAAGGTGGCCGCGGGTCGGCAGTGCTTCAAGCAATTGCCGGGTGTATTCGGCCTTGGGACCGAGCAGGATCTGCTGTGTCGGGCCGCTTTCGATCGCCTTGCCGTTGTGCATGACCACAACTTTGTGGGCATGGCGCACCACCAGCGACAAATCATGGCTGATGAACAGAATCGCGGTGCCCTCCTCCCGCGTCAGTTCGAGCATCAGTTCGATCACGTCGGCCTGGGCCAGGGTGTCGAGGGCTGTAGTCGGTTCGTCGGCAATCAACAGCTTCGGGCGCAACAACATCACTGACGCCAGCATGATGCGTTGGCGCATGCCACCGGAGAACTCATGGGGAAAGGCATTGAGGCAGCGCTGTGGATCATCGATACCGATCCGCCGCAGCATTTCCAGCGAGCGGGCAAGAATGGTTTTTTCGTCCAGGTCGGTGTGCAGGCGCAGCCCTTCGGCCATCTGCTGGCCGATGGTCAATGTCGGGTTGAGCGAGACCATGGGTTCCTGAAACACCATCCCGATCTTCGACCCCCGCACCGCTCGCATCTGCTCGTAGGACAAGGTGCAAAGATCGCTGCCCATGAACTCGATGCGGCCGGACGCGACACGCATCGGCGGCGGCAACAGACCGATCACGGCACGGGCAGCCATGGTCTTGCCGCTGCCGGACTCGCCCACCAGTGCGACGATCTCGCCGGGGGCCATGTCGAAATTCAGGTGGTCGACGGCAAGCGGCCCGTCGGTGGCCACCTGAATGCAAAGATTACTGACGCGAAGCAAAGGCTTGACGGTATCCATTAGCGACTCATCCGGGGGTCAAGGCGATCACGCAAGGCGTCACCGAAAAGATTGATGCCGATCAGGGCGATGGAAATCATCAGGCCCGGGAAAAAACCCAGCCAGGGCGCCGTGACCAGGTGAGGACGGCTGGAGGCCAGCATGTTGCCCCAGGTCGCCGCCGGCGGCGGAACGCCCAGGCCGAGGAAGCTCAGCGCGCTCTCCGAGAGAATCGCCCAGCCAAACATGCTGGTGGCCAGCACGATCAACGGCGCCACACAGTTAGGTGCGATATGCCGCCACATGGTGTACAGCTCACTGTTACCGATGACTCGGGAGGCTTCGATGAACTCTCGCTCGCGCAGCGACAACACGGTACTGCGCACCACTCGCACGACCGTGGGGATGTAGGCCAGTCCCAGCGCCAGCACGATGCCGTACTGGCTGGCACCGACAATCGCCAGCAGCCCCAGCGCCAGCAACATGCCGGGGAACGCCAGCAAGGCGTCGTTTACCATCATCAACAGGCGATCGGTCCAGCCCCGCAGGTAACCGGCCAACAGACCGAACAGCGTACCGATGCTGATGGCCAGCAACACCGTTAGCAGGCTGATCCACAGGCTGGTGCGGGCACCGATGATGATGCGGCTGAACACATCGCGACCGAATTCGTCGGTGCCCAGGATGTGCGACCACGACGGTGCGAGGAAGCGGTTGGCCAGGTCCAGGCGCAACGGGTCGTACGGCGTCCAGACGATGCCCGCCACCGCCAGCACCACCAGCACCACCAGCACAATCAAGAGGCTGCCGCCGATTAGCGCATTGAACGGCAGCGGCCGTTTTTGCGTGGGGGCCTTGGCTTCAACAGTCGGTGCCGCGGCCATTTCACTTAAGGTCTTCATGCTTTCACCCGGGGATCGAACAGCGGATACATCAAGTCCACGAGCAGATTGACCAGCACGTAGACGAACGTAATGAGCAACAGGCAGCCCTGCAGCACGGGGTAATCGCGGGCGTAGATCGAGTCCACCATCAGGCGGCCGATGCCGGGAATGGTGAACACGGTTTCGATCACCGCGATCCCGCCCAACAGGTTGCCGAGGATCAGGCCGATCAGCGTCCAGGTCGGGGCAAAGGCGTTGCGCAGGGTGTGGCGCCAAAGCACGGCACGCTCGGACAGGCCTTTGGCCCGCGCATGGGCGATGTAGTCCAGGCGCAGCACTTCGATCGAACTGGCGCGCTGCATGCGGATGATCACCCCGCTTTCATGCAGCACCAGGGTAGCCACCGGCAGAATGATGTAGGCCAAGGCCTTACCGAAATCCGCCGAGAACGGTACGTAGCCCACCACCGGCAACCAGCCCAGTTCCAGGCCGAACACATACAGCAGCAACAGGCCCATCCAGAAGCCGGGGATGGACAGCAGGAGCGTCGCGGTCGTCACCAGCCCCAGGTCGACCAGGGTGTCCTGTTTCCAGGCCGCCAGCATGCCCAGCGGAACGGCGATCGCTGCCGCCAGCGCTACTGCGGTCAGGACGATGGTCACACTGACACTGAACCGCTCGAGCACCAATGGCAGCACCTCCTGGTGGCTGGTGATCGAGAAACCCAGGTCGCCATGGAACAGTGCCTTGAGCCAGATCAGGTACTGCACGACCAAGGGCTGATCCAGCCCCAGGGATTGACGCAGCTTGGTCAGGCTGGCCGGGTCGGCCATGTCGCCGAGCATCAGCAGCGCCGGGTCGCCGGGTATCAGCCGAATCATTGCGAATACCGCAATGGAGATCAGCAATAGCGTCGGAACCGCCATTGCCAGACGCTGAACGATCAAACGAAACATGTGGGTTCCTCGATGTTGGTACGCAGCCCCCGATCGGGCCGATCACAAACCGCTAATCGCCCAGTGTTTACCAGGTGGCGTAGCGCGCATAGTCCGATTCCATCTCCAGACGGTATTGGGCAAAGGTGCGGTTGATCGCGGGCAAGGGCGCGACTTCCATGAACCCGCTAGCCGGGCGCATCAGGATCATCGCCACCGTGGCTGACAGATTGTCTTCGCCGCTGGAGCTCGGACGCGGTGGACGGCAGACGGCGAAGGGTTTGCCGAAGTCGTCGAAAAACGCGGCTTTGAGGTGCTCAAGCGTCAGGCTGCCATGGAAGGGCTTGAGCATTTTCTCGACACGGATATCGCGATAGAAGCTTTCCGCCGCACCGCCGATGCCGGTGTTCTTCAATTTGACTTGCGCCACCGGGCTGCGCCAGTGGTTGGCATGCACCAACAGATCGTCGACCTCGTACAGCGGGAACACTTCATCGGGTGCGCATTCGTAGTTGATGCCAAAGCCGGAGGCGTGGCTGAGCATCATGTTGTTGGAGCCCGACTTCGGCGTCACCGCCACCGCTTTCATCGACAGCGCGAAGTGATTGGCTTCCAGCGCCTTGCGACGGATCAGTGGCAGGGGCACGCCGAGGGAGTGATAGTCACGGTCCGATTCCAGGTTGTTGCCGGTGATCGCGGTGCCGATCGAGTTCATGCCCGCCCGTGCCAGGCCGCCAGCTTCAGTGAAGGTCAGCAGGTCCGGACCATCGTCGCGGCGGATGTGCAAGACCACGCCTGTCTCCGCACATTCCATGCGCCAGTCCCAGTTTTGGCCGTGCAGCACTTCATTGTTGGCGGTGGCGCCCGGCAGGATGATCGCGCCGGTGCAGCCATCGAGTTCCGGTTTGTCCTGCAGGTTGCGCCGCCCCAGATGGATGATCTCGGTGCGGGCGTTGATCATCACAATCGCCTCGAAATCATGTCCCGAGCCCTCGGCGATGCCGCGCATCTCTTCCAGGTACTGCGGCTCGAACGCTTCGATATTGGGGATGAATTGATTCACCAGCCGCTTGATGCCGGCCCAGTCGTAACCCATGTCCAGCAATTGCTGGCCGTAGATTTCAATGCTGCGGGCGATGATCTGCGGACAGGCTTTGCCGTACTGCACACCCCGGGCAAATGCCCCGCCACTCAGTTCGATACACGGAAATAGACCAGTCATGCCCTGCCCTCAAATGGTTTGAGCAGAACCTTGAGCAAGGATCAGACCAATTTCATGAAAACCCAATCAATATTGGCGCCAATATAGTTTCCGATAAATTTGCAGCTCGGAAACGCACTGTATTTGCTCACAAAATGGGTAATAAATTCACAGATGTGTCAAAAAGTGGCATCCCGGGCTGGGCTAAGAACCCGGATACGTAACGGACAATTGCGGCGCCGCCAAATAAAGTGTTTGGTTGAGAGATACCTTTACTGACCGACAGTTATGGCTCGATCCCTTGAAAAAGTCGGATTTTCAGATCACCTGAACTCAGGCACGATCACCACCGAAGAACCTACTCATCCATGATCACGCCGTGCTCGGTATCGATCAGATAATTCGTGGAGTAAGCGCAGAACGCTGGGCCACCTGGAGCTGCGGTCCAGCGGGCTTGAGGATCAGTCAGCGATAGGCGCGTCGGTAGCGTTTCGGCCAGAGCCTCCTCATCGAGTGCCTCAAGATACTCGCGCACGGCGCGGGTGCTCAGGGCCGGATCGCTCCAGTTGACCTGTTCATCACCCGGTACACCACGCTGCCGGCTGGCATCCGCTTTGATGATGCTGGCGTCCACGGCAAAGCCTTCGCCTTTGACCAATCCGGCGGCCATACAACGACGCAGCACCTCGTTGAACAGCCAGCGAAACAGATCGCTGTCCCGGAAACGGCCGTGTCGATTCTTGGAAAAGGTTGAGTGATTAGGGACTTCATCTTCAAGACTCAACCGGCAGAACCAGCGATACGCCAGGTTCAAATGGGCCTCTTCGCACAGCCGACGCTCTGAGCGAATGCCGTAGCAATAGCCCACGATCAGCATGCGAATCATCAGCTCAGGGTCAATCGAAGGACGCCCAATTGGGCTGTAAAAATCGGCGAGGTGATGGCGCAGGTCGCTCAGATCGAGACACTGATCAATGCTGCGCAGAAAGTGATTGGAGGGGATGTGATCTTCAAGGTTGAACGAGTAAAACAGTCACTCCTGCCCACTCGATAACTGCCCCATCATGCTGCGTGCTTCCCTGCTGGCCAATGCAGAGATTTTGCCGCAGGCCAGACAGGGGAGCTACTTTTTCAACAGAATCGGTCGGAAACGGACGCTCAATAGCCACTACCCTATACTCAACGTCTGCGCTTCTATGCTGAGAGTTAATGAGGTGAGGTTTACAGCTATTGGTCGATACCTCATTTTGAAACCTAGACGCCGATATTGAGTGCCGAAGCTGCCAGTTTCGCCAACTCGAGCCTACTGCCTGGCTCAGCATCGTCTTCAAGCATCCAGGTTGCCGACAACCCTGTCCATGCAAGCACCCATTGCAAAAGTCTTCGGCGATCAATACTGGAAGCCCCCGCGATGAGCTCTATCCGACGCGCGAAGCATCCTGGTGCAAGCGCGCTTGCGTCATCGGGATTGCAGAGGATATTGGCATAATCAAAGCCTCGCTCGCCGTATAACCCCTTGGGATCAATGGCGAGCCATCCGGACTGGCCGAAATCAAGCACATTGCCGTGATGGATATCGCCGTGAAGTACCGCGACATCACGCGGAGCAGCCAAAAGCTCGCTTGCAGCCCTTGCACAGTGTTCAAGAATCCCGCCGTGAGTAGCCGCTGCGCTCCATAGCGCTTCGAACCATTGCACTAGCGGAACTAACTCAGGAATCGGCCTAGCGCGTGGAGTATGAAGGCGGGCTGCTACCGCACATAGGATGCGAGTGGCCTCGTCATCCCGGCCACAATTGACCATCTGCGTAAGTGAGGCCGAGCCTTGCGCGCGCTTCATCAGTAAGGCCTCACCATCGTGGGCCAGCACGGGCGCCGCACCGTCGCCTTCCCACCAAGCCATGAGCTGGTTGCCTGCTTGCTCCTCCGGCTCTTGCGAGATTTTCAGCATGGCTGGTATATCGCCCTGGCGAACGGGTAGTAGATTGCCATTCAACGAGACGAAAGCATCCCCGTCGATGGTCAGTGCCCATCGTTTCAGGTATTGATCAAACATAGATTCACTAAATCTCGCACTTTTCATAATAAAAAATTCTGATTCGCACTCGGTGAGCGCAGAAGAAGTCCTTCGGAATTGTCGCCCGAAAGGACATTACCGGCTGATAAGTATGAAATACCCCGAGTTTCGCTGACATGCTGGAAAATCATAATAACTGAATGGAGCATAAGGCCGAACGCCTGCTATGGGTCGCTTTCTGCCTCTCTCGACTGGCAGAGAACGGCCAAAAGCAGTCGTTGGCGATGGGCTGCTTCCGGTCACTAACTGCCCACGAGTCCCAGCAAAATGGCCGTTCCAGTCGATTGATGATTCCTACTGGTGTATACGAAGTGCAGTCCGTGATGTCGGTTGATCCTGACTGTGATACCGTTTTGCCTTCAGAGTCGGAAGAACATCAAATGATCATTGACGATATCGTGGCGAAGATAGATGAAGGCGGGCCGAGCAGTTATTTTTCTTTTGAAATTTTTATTTTAAACTTACTAAAACACCACCTGCTACTTCAAAATAAATCCCTGATAATCTCCGAAGGGCAAGATTTTCTTGGTGATGCATTGGCTCCCGATGGTTTTGATAATTTTGAAGGGCCAGTAATCTTCGAAATTAAATTCAATTTAGAAAGGAGCATGAAAGGATTTCAAGATACCTTCCTCTCTCGCTTTGTGGGCCCCATTAAAACCAATTACTTTGAAACGAAACCAAAAAATTTAATAGTTATAAGTGCAAAGCCTTTATCGAAAAAATTCAGATCCATGATGCCTGTTGCAGTCGGGGCTACCAACGATTATTCAAGAATAACGTACTGGGGCCCTGAAGATATAAACAAGATCGTAAGTCAGCACAGGGCAAAAACATCTGAAATAGTTAACAATCTATTTTCACTTCGTATCGAAGCAGCGGTCACTAAGACAGCGTCAAGCTGGAGTACTGAGCGAGCGGGGATTATAGCGAAATTGAAGGAGAGCTATGATCGAGGGCAATTTACGCTATTTCTTGGCGCAGGAGTTTCTAGCAGCGCGGGGATGCCTAGCTGGGATAATCTTCTAAACTCACTTTTCGTAGCCTACCTGACTCGGGAATTCGACAAAGACAAAGCAGTTGATGGCTCGGATATAAACGAATTGGTAGGTCGTTTAAATAAAGTGTCAGAATCTTCTGCGCTAATGGGGGCAAGATATCTTAGAAAAGGTTTAGTCGGAAGCTCTGCTGAGACGCACAATTTCGTGGATGCGATAACTAAAAGCCTATATGAGTTGCGAAACAAAGACCTCGTTATAGACTCTCGATTATTTCGCGCAATTGCAGCGACCTGTATGCCTCGGCGGACTGGTGCCCGGGTACGTTCCGTTGTTAACTATAACTTTGATGACTTATTAGAAAAGCAACTTACCAAAACTGGTATTGCGTATCGTAGCGTTTACACCGAAACGGAGGTTTACGACCCGGATGAGCTGCCCGTATATCATGTGCATGGGTTTCTTCCTGAGGATCGCTCTAAATACAGCGCGCTAGAGAATTCTACTTTAGTCTTTTCAGAGGAAGGGTATCACCATATATATACAAATGCTTATCATTGGTCAAATCTAGTGCAGCTTAACTGCCTGAGAGAGAATAACTGTCTAATGATTGGCTTGTCGATGACCGATCCAAACCTCAGGCGACTTATGGATATATCAGCACGCAGCCTTGAGCAAAACAAGCACTTCGCATTTATGAAGCGACTTTCTATCGATGATTTTTGTTATGATATAACTGAGTCAGGTAAAAAGGCTGCGATACGGAACGTTGATGGCGCAGAAAAATTTTTAGATACGCACCACGCACTCAATGAGGCCTTAATGAAAGAACTCGGCGTCACAGTTCTCTGGTATGAGGGCTATGATGAAATCCCCGAGATCTTGGAGGAGCTTGCGAAATGATGGTTTTGTATGCCGCCATCGCAAGGAGGTTTAGACACAAAAAGCCGCCACACCAAATTTCAATAAATAACCGGTTCCGCCAATGACGAATAATATGAGCGGCCAATCGGTGAGCACCTGAATCGCTCCTATGTTTGTAGGAGTTCGACGGCTGCTTTTGGCCGATTTCTGCCTATCGCGAAAGGCTAAAATCGACCCTATGCTGCCGGCCGACAGCGAGGCGGCTCAGTCGCGTGTGGACGCTGACGGTAACTGCGTGCGCCAGACCGATGGCAAGATCAAGGGCACGGCGATTGACGCGAGCGGAAGTCCTAGGGACCGCGAGCAATTCAGAGTCACACGCAGGCTGAAGATGCCCATCACGCGCCTGTGCCGTGTCATAGCCTGACAGACACATCTGCTTTTATGGCAAGGCTGAGCAGGCCTGGCACTGGCTTCAAAGTTGCGTTCAATTACACTTTGATCTGAGCATGAGAGAATTCTAAGAAACTACAATCATTTACCACAGCATTTCTTAAACTTTTTTCCTGATCCACATGTGCAGCGCTCATTACGGCCCGGAACATGCGATTTGCGGGATGGGGGCTGAACGAATTCGCTAACCATCACCTTACGTTGATTGAGGGATGGCGTTTCAAAAAAATTCCATGACTTATTCAGCTCTTGGTAATGCGACCGCAGTTCCTCCGTCCAAGTTTCGCAGGGCATGAGAATAAAGTCCTCAGCAACTGTGCTTGAGTATTTTGGTGGTTCTACTCCGATGCCTACAATTTTCGTAAAGTTTGGGAATTTATTTCTCGCAGCACCACACGCTATTTCTAAAATCGCTTGGCGCTTCTCTCTTACATCAGTTTCAAACTTGAATTTATCCGGAATCTTCACCTGTAAAAACAAATATGCCGTAGTTTGAGTAATAGACGACATTAATGTGACCTTTCTGCCCCCACCATCCATTGTAGGGAAAGTGTCAATCGCTTGAATCATGCCCTCGGCGAGAATTCGACGCATGAATCGAGGTTCTTTGACCATTTCGTAAATTGCGCTCGGCCCCCGCAGCAGGTCCGCGTTACCTAGCAACTTTTCGTCAATGAAATACTGACATGTTCTCTGTATAAGTTCGTCCCACATATAGGAGGCTACGTTTGCAACCCTTGTTGCAGCATACGTTTCGGACTCAAGGTAATCTCTCCATTCTCCCTCAGCGATCATCACGCCGTTTATTTTTAGATCGCTAGTTCCTATGTAGTGGCGCTGATTTTTCTTGTCAAAATTTTTGTAGTAATGAGCTAGAAGGTCCTCTTCACCGCAATAGCTGAGTACTTTAAGGTGGGTAATGGCTGTTGTCTTCGCATCTAAATAATTTGCGAAGTCGGTTACTGTATCTAGTTCCCCAAGCACTATTTCAAGGTTGTGGCTATCCAAAATATGGACAGGTTTATTTTTATCTAGCACTAATGTGAATGGGTGGGCAGATTCAGTCGGAGTTTCCCCACTAATATCTGTGTACGTTAAGGCGAGACTTCCATAGATATTTTCAGGTGAAGAACTAATGCAAGCTTCTTTTGCGCCGTGGGCAACGATTATTTTGTGAAAGATAGCTTTTTCTAAATTGATTTCCAATGGAAACGAGCGAGTTTTCTTTCCGTCTAAAAAAATGGGTCTGCCATTTCTTATGTAGCGTTCTACACCATGAGCCGTTACTACCTGCTTATCTATTACCTTGGATTTCCACCTCTCCCAAAGAACTAATGGGTCTTTATCTGTCGTATGTGGTAACGCATTATTTCGATCAAAAAATATAAAGACATGATCGCCGAAGACAGCGATTGAGTCACACATCTCTTTCCCATCATCCTTATATGGATTTGGATAAGTCCATAGTTTCAAAAAAGAGTTTTGACAAAACTGAGAAAGCATGCGTTCAGACTCAGTAACACCGCCCGTAATAGACAAAGTAATTATCTCCTTTTCACCATGGTTAACTGCTATGCCCTCAGAATGGCCCAAAGCCATTAGTTCTGCACGTCTTTTGCGTTCCGGCGGCAAGGTGGCATGCCCAAATCGGAACAGGCAATATTTGCTACGCCCTAGTTCATGGCAGTCAGTTGACTATGACATCGCCCTGGATCGCCGGATAAGGAGGCAACACGGCCCTCCGAAGTTCCGCTTCTGGCCGGTTTCTGCCTGTCGCCAAGGGCCACAACCGATCAGAAGAAGTCATCAGCAGTCAGCATCACGCGTCAACTGGCGAAGAAATTGCGATCATAATGAATCATCCCCGCCAAGACCAAAGTGTGAGTAACATCATGACCGAAGCCCAGCGCTGGACAGTGAAATGCCAAGATTCTGCGGATGGAAGCAACGACGTCATCATTGACTTGCCTCCTGACCTACTCGCCAGTTTAGGATTGAGCATCGGCGACGTACTGACCATTGAAGTGATCGACGGCGCGATAGTTCTGACGCCGAAGTCGAGCGACTCAGCTAAACCCTGAATCGCGCCGGCGCGCTTGACCTAATCTCCAAACGGGCAAATGCGAACGGCACATCTGAGCGGCGGCGATTGGACAGATTTTACATAGCGACTCAGACTTCAAAGCAGTGGCTACGTTTTTACACAGCTACGGTCGATTGCGGCCCGTCACGGCAGGTAGAAATCGACCCATAGTGGACGCTGGTGATTGGCCTAAGGCGCGGGGCGTAACATCACTCCCTACTTGTCGTCCACTTATAGTTAGGATTCAAATAATGCCCCCGACTGAACCAATCAGCATTGAGCAACTGACGAGGCCAGTGCCGCTCAGTGCGGTTAGCGCTTGGGTTGAAAAACTGTGTGCTCGCTATACCTCCGACCCAAGCTGGCAGAACTACTTTTTGCAGAAGCGCGGCCTGACAAAAGATCTACAAGACGAGCTCATCCCTCTCGGGCTGCTCTGTAAGAAAATTGAGAGTCGATCTCCAAGCGCCCTATTGCACTACTATCACGGCAGCAAACAGTCATTTGACGCCAAGATCGTTCTCCCCGGCGGCGAGACTCTCGAAACGCTTGAGATCACCCTCGCGTGCGATGGATACCAAGATGCAATTGCCGCGGAGTCACTGGAACTCCACGGCTATGCACCTTTGTACTCCACTATTCCCAGCTCAGGTCCACGTGCCTCTCGTCAGTTGCCAAAGCCGGAGCTCGTGAGCCTAGATGCCGATGTTGTAGTAGCGGAATGCATTGCTCAGGTTCAGGAGGCCGTCATGCGGAAATGCCAATCGAGGAAGTATTTAGATACGAACCTTGTGGTGGCCTTCGACGATTTTCGCCTTCTCTCACTAGGGCACTTTGAGCTGGTTATCAATGAACTTCATGCGATCAAGTCATCCTTTCCAGTCGTCTACTATGTTGGCCTTGGCGGAAGATTGTTTACGCAAACCAACGGAGAATAACCGTTGTCTCTGCAGAGGCGCTTGCTCAACTTGCATGGGTACATCTGAATGACTGATTTTGGCCGATTGTGTTGAAAAAGTCGGTCTGCCCAAACTGTCTGATCATTGACTGGTGAAAACGCCTTTTCTGCACGCTGCTACGTGAAAACCGAGTCCGGAAGCCTCTGCCAAAAGTAAAGACTTCAATCTCGGACACGTACTTTTCTGATGCGCAAACCATGGCCGACTTTTTCAACACAATCAGCCAAAAGCGATCACTCAAATGTCCCTCCAGAATCAATGGCAAATTCAAATCGAGCAGCTCAGGTTGCATGCAAGAGCAACGTGGAAGCTTCACAGAGGTAGTTGTCAAGAAGGAGTCAGGTTGTGGCCGGCCGTATGCAATCAAGCAGCGTCGCGTGTATCGTGGCTCGATCTCCGCCAAGGCACCATCTGCGATGCTCGACATCACACCCGAAGACATCCACCAGCTCAACGATACCGATCTCAGAACACTAGTTGGGCTGCTTTGCGAGGCAGAACTCGAGCGACGTGGACTTTCGTCAGCGGCTGTCACGTGGGGCGGAAATCAGACAGCTGCAGATGGTGGATTAGACGTCCGAGTGGAACTACCTGCTGGCACGGAGATTGATGGTTTCATCCCTCGCGCCTGGACTGGGTTCCAAGTTAAGAAGCCGGACATGCCACAGGCCAAGATTCATGAGGAGATGAAGCCCAAAGGAGTGTTTCGTCCTGTGATCCAGGAGCTCGCGAATAACTCTGGGGCATATGTAATCGTCAGCTCCAACGGTACAACCGCTGACATCCGATTGCAGGAGCGCCGCCAAGCCATGCGTGACGCACTGAAAAGTGCACCAAATGAAGACAAGCTGGCCACAGACTTCTACGATCGGACCCGCCTGGCGAGTTGGACTCGCCGCTATCCTAGCCTTGTTTTCTGGGTCAAGGAACGAGTGGGTCGCAGTCATGTCGGCTGGTATCCATACAAGGCTTGGAGCGGCGGAGAAGAAGGCGCTGAAGCCGAGTACCTACTCGATGACTCGCTCCGACTTCACCTGAACAATGGAACAACTCGATCGATATCCGACGCTATTGACGTACTGCGCGATAAACTGGCGAAACCTCGCTCTGTAGTTCGCTTGGTTGGCCTTTCGGGGGTTGGAAAAACTCGCTTTGTTCAGGCGTTGTTCGATAAGCGAATTGGTTTGCGCCCGTTGGCCTCAAGCTTGGCGGTGTACACCAATCTCTCAGACAATCCGACGCCTGAGCCGATTGGAATGGCGACTCACCTTACCGCCCAAAAGTTTCACACTGTGCTCGTGGTCGACAACTGCCCCTCCCAACTGCACGGACGGCTTTCGGAAATCTGCAGGGCTACTGATAGCAATATCAGCGTCATAACAGTTGAATACGACATTCGTGAAGATCAGCCCGAAGGGACAGAGGTAGTTGAACTCGACACCTCCTCCACTGCGCTGATTGAGAAATTACTTACCCGTCGGTACTCGCAGCTGTCGCAAATAGATGCGCGTACAATTGCGGACGCATCTGGTGGCAACGCTCGAATTGCTATCGCTATCGCAGAAACTGTCCAGCAGACGGATTCAATCGCAGGCCTCTCGAACGAAGATCTGTTCCAGAGACTTTTCCACCAACGACATCTCCATAACGACGCTTTGCTTCAAGCAGCACAGGCTTGCTCGCTTGTCTATTCCTTTGAGGGTGTGGACCAAACTTCACCCGCCTGTGAGCTTGCTCCTTTAGCGCAACTCATAGAATCCACCCCGCGACAACTTTATGGTCATGTGGCCAAAATGATAGAGCGGGACCTCATTCAGAAGCGTGGGGTATGGAGAGCAGTGCTGCCCCATGCCATCGCAAACTATCTCGCAGTACGCGCGCTCAGGGAAATTCCTCACGATCTGATCGAGCAGTTGCTGGTCGACGATGGGTCGGAGCGTCTGGCCCTTTCTTTCTCCAGACGCCTGTCATTTCTGCACAACAATGAGCAGGCTCAGGAAATTGTCCGCCGTTGGCTGGCCCCTAAGGGGCGCCTTGGAAATGTTGCCGCATTGACTGATTTCGGCCTCGCCATGTTCGCTAACATCGCCCCAGTACTGCCGGAATACACACTACAAGCATTGGAGCGAAGCGCGAACTTGCCAGCCCCCTCAGCCGGTGAAACACTGCAGCAACACCTATCGCTGTTGCGATCTCTCGCTTATGACGCCTGCCTTTTTGAACGTTGTGCAAAGCTGCTAACGCTAGTAGCAATGCAGGCTCAAGACGATTGTGACGGTAGCGATGCATCCTCGAAGTTATCGACTTTGTTCACGCTTTACCTTTCAGGAACGCACGCTTCGGTTCACCAAAAGCTTCAAGTAATTGAAAGATTGCTTACTTCGGACGAGAGCAAATCTTCGATGCTCGGTAAAGCATCCCTGAGCGCGATGCTCAACACGGATCACTTCAGCACCGCTGAAGGATTCGAGTTTGGCGCTCGATCGAGAAATTATGGCTATGAGCCCCAGGGCTTCGAGGACGTTGTCCAGTGGTACGGGTTAGCTTTAGAGTTAATGCGTCGACTAAACACCTCCCATCCTTTGCTGAACCCGATACTGCGCGATCTTATAGCAACACATATCCAGGGTCTGTGGCGAATATCCCCACTACAGGACGCGCTCGAAAGCCTGTGCCGATCGTTTGTCGCAGATGGATTCTGGGACGCTGGATGGGTCGCCTGCAGCCGATACCTACGATACGCCCGAAAAGACTTGTCGCCCATAGAAGTCTCAAGACTCGAAGAACTTCAGAGCTTGCTCAAGCCCATCACGATAGTTGACCAAGTGTGTGTGACTGCTCTTTCGAGGCACTCGTTTGAACTGGAAAACTGGAAAGATATTCCATTTGATGAAGCGCTTCTGGATACATATGATCACGTGGACGCAATTTCCCATACTTTAGGTACAAGAGTTGCTACCAACGATCCGGCGCTTGATGAGCTTCTTCCTAAAGTTCTGCGCGGCGGCCCCCGTGTCTTTGCCTTCGGTCGTGGCCTTGGCATCTCCGCCACCGCGACTTTGTGGGCACGCCTCCTATGCGAATTCGAAAATATTCCCTTGTCTGAACGGAATGTGGAAGTGATAGCCGGCTTTCTTTCCGGGGTAAATGAGAGGGACAAGCGCCTTGCGAGAAGCATACTGGATGCGTCGCTTGATCACCCTGAACTACGCGATCACTTTCCACGTCTTTTGTCCGTCCTAAGACTTGATTCAGAAGGGGTCAGGCGCCTCATCAAAGCCATGGACCAAGAGTGCCTTTCTACTGAAGCGTACCGAGATATATCCGTCACATTCGTTGCAGATGACTTGCGCAGTAGCGATTTATGTAAGTTGCTGCTGCGTCTTGCGAACCTGCCTGGTGGCTATGAAATAGCAGTGGAAAAGCTAACCCGCTTACTCCGCACTAACCAACCCAACGAACTACAGACCGATTCACAAGTTCTTGCCGTCGGCAGGCATCTCCTGAGCAACGCACAATTCGATCGTAGTATCGAGCATCTCGATTTTGAATTGGGGGAAATTGCTGAGGCATGCCTAAAAGGTCCGGATGCCCCTCTTATCGCTGGGGAGATTGCAAGGCAATTGAAACAGGCTGTCGCTGCGGGTCGGATTTATACAATCCAGTGCACCGACATGGTCGCTGCGCTCTTAGACCTTCAGCCAATACCTTTTTTGGATGTACTTCTTTGCGACGATGAGGAAGGCCTAGTTTCCAGCAGGCGGCTTTTTAGAAGCCTCGCAAACAGCGGGAAAAGCAACCTATTGGATTCAATTCCGACCCTGGTCCTGCTCCCTTGGTGTGAAGCTGTACCAGAACGCCGATTTGAGCTAATCGCCTCGCTTATCTCGTTTGGTCAACCTGATGCAAGTGGCGTCGGGATGGAATGGACCACGCAAGCAAAGTTGCTCCTTGCCAAAGCTCCAGATCCTATGAAAATTCTTCAGGTGTTTATCAATCGCTTCGCGCCAATGCCATGGAGTGGTTCGCGGGCGACTCTGATGGAGATGAACAGCCAGCTTCTGGATCGTCTGGAGCAAGGTTTCTACTCAAAAAACTCGCCCGCAATCGAGTCAGCGAAGATCCGAATCGCAGAAAAAATTGCTGACGAGCGTATGAATGAATCGACTCGGCACCGCGAGCAGGTCGACCGCTTCGAGTGACCTTTAGGTAGGAGTTGGACAGCTCTCAGATTCTTCGTTCTGCAATAGATCAACGATGCCTTGGTCCGTAGCGTGTGAGTACCGTACATGGTGGGTCAAGGCCAATGGCTGTCACCCACGCTTTGACTATTCGAACGTATTGCCTGGTGAAAAGATGGTCTGAGTCGTGCAACCGCGTCGGAAAAAAGAAATCCTCGCTGCGTAGGTGGGTCTGATGTATCCCTGATCAGACCGTAGAAAGACAAAGCGCCCCTTACGGAGCGCTTGTCATTGACCAGTCATGCGAGATTCGGCTCGCCTTCAAAGCCGTCATTTTCCCGCTGAACCTGGATAACTGCGCGAGTCGTCTTCGCCGTAAGCAAAGTCCCTTTCAGGCTGTCCTCGTAAAGCTTGACCATGGTAGGGACTTCACTGGCAGCGTAGGTGTTGTTGTTCCCGAGCTTTTTGCTCTTTTCAGTAAGAATGACGGCGATCGCTTCGTGCGGCGTTTCTGCCTGGTCCAGTTTGTAAGCGCGTTCGACGGTGTGGCCAACACGATCAACAGGGCCAGAAAACTTCTCAAGCTGATCTGTGACGGCATCAATGGCGGTATTCACGGTTTTATTCATGGGGTACGACTCCGTGGCTTGCCACCCCAGCTGCGGGATGGTTATCCCCAACTATACGAACTCCTGCAATGCCCGCAATGATGGCCGATCTGCCATCACTCCTAGGATTCTGAGTCTACCTCCAACGGAGCGACCACTGGCATCAGAGAGAAAGTACACTTACTTCGGATGACACGCGCGACCCGAATTGTGAAGGTGATTTAGATGATGTCAGAAAAAACAGAGCCTCGATTTCCTGGATTCAGAAATGAAGACGCACATGAGGATTCTGAAAAGAATCGGGCCCAGATTGTCGTCGAGCTGGTAGCCAATCCCCCAAAAAAACCGGATTGGCTACCCTACCGACTTCACGTGGGCGCCTGTTGATGGACGTTCAGGCTCGACGCAACAGCTCGCATCGAATCGTCAGAGGGTTATCGGCCATTCCCGGTCAGTCGTGAAAGACATAAGCTCGCCTCTGATAAGTGTGTGCCGTGCCATACCCTCATCAGGCTGGACTTCCCCACCCAAGAGCCTGAAGGACACGGCGAACTTGTTTAGCTCCAATCTCAGTTTCACAGAGCATGATCGGTGCAGTCCCACCGAGCGCTTTATTCGGTGTCGACATCCAATGTGCAGCAGTCACCTGTGTCTCAAATATCTCCTCAGCCAAATGACTGACCGAAGCAATTCTGTCCAATCGCTCGGAAGCGACAGGGTCAAGGTTTTTTTGCTCTCGCCGCCATCTTTCAAGCGTCGAAATTGATGCATTGAAAAGCGTTTCCAGATGGCGGTTTTGAAGGTCGAAGGCCAAGCGAAACGCATGGACGAGTTCAGCGGGAAACCCTACTTTTATTTGGTGCAGCCTCTCCGAATCCTTCAGCGACTCTCGATGGGCGCTGAATCGCCAAAAGGCTGCAATTTCAGCCTCTCGGGATAAATGTTTCTTTTTCGCCGGCCGTCTAGCCTCACTTGAAGTGCCCATCAACACGCCCTCCAAATGAATTTTTCCTATCAAATGAAATATGACTTTTCTCGTCTCAGCGAGGAACTGACATCGAGCAATGGACAAGTCCGAAGGGAGATCGGGCGCCCAACCCCATCCATATCAATGGCTGAGGATCAGGCTTTGGTCAGTGACGAGAAACCTGGAGTCAATGCAGTTAATCAATACTTGAGCTCAGGAAGGGCTCGGTCAGTCGGTCGGCACTTCGCTCTTCGAGCCTCCCTGCCCGCAGTATCTCGTTTGAATTCGGATAATGCCGTAAAAGCTGGCGGGCCTGACGTCGAACTGACTCTGAAAGCGCGGGATCTTGCGCAAGCTCGACCAGAAGATCTCGAGTCTGAATGAGCGCTCGCGTGCGCTCGTTCGGCATCGTCATGTTTTCCTCCTCTCACGAATAGTGAGCGTACTAACCGCTCTGAGCTTGATTACTTCCGACTAAGTTTTTTTGCACTGTACATCCCCTAAAGTTCGAGCCCCTGCATGCTCACCGACAAGCAGGCTGGGTCATTCGCCACTGAATTGTGAATGAGGTAGCCAAGCACGCATCAACTCGCGCAGTCGAACTCAGCTACTGTTCTCAGAGGACTCGTTTTCGTCACCATAATAGCCCTCCCCTTTCGCACGCTCATTCTTCCAGTATTGGATAAGCTCATCGATGCTTTCAGCGTCATGGGATTCGAGTTCCCAAAAGTCGGATTGTCGCCAATCATCGAACGCTTGCTCTTGGAGTGTGGTCGCAACCTCCTGATAGGTCATGTGAGGATCAATCAACTCCTCATGGCCCTGGCCGCCATTCAGCCATTCGTTAGAACTGTACCCACTGGGCAGATTGCAAAAGCGCCACCATCCACGGTATGTCTCGACAGATCGACGAACGCAATCGGCGCGAAAATCCATTTCATCCTTTTCTGACCAGGCACCCTTTTCAATCTCGGAATCGCGTTCTGCATCGCGATCCAGGAAAAACATTCTGTGCATTTGAGAATCATGTTTCGCCCAATCATAAAACTCGCAGCCGATGCCCGACTGCCCCCAGCGCAAAACCGTGCGTACCACCGCAGCCTTCGTCGAGCCAAACACCCATTCATACTCGTGTAAAAAGTTCGGATTATTGGAAATTTTCCCCTCACAGGCGAAGGCAAATTTGTCCCGATGCTTACGCCAAAATTCATCCAGCTTATCGAGCGTTCGCAAGCGGACAAAAAAAGTTCCGTCTCCAAGCAACGTGCGCTCCGGCAATTCGATGTAGACGGGCAAATGTGATGACATCGTTTTCATAGACGTATCAACCTCGCAAATGCAACACGCCTGCTGCCGTTTGGCTTACCCCTTAACACAGCCTTTCAAAGCAACTGGTGACCCTAGCAGAAGGAGGCATTGCGTCGAAGCTTTGTGGTAGAGAGGTTATGGGCTGTAAACGTGGCCGGGTAGTGAGTAAAGCTGCTTTTCAATTTGATAGATCCTCAGCTTCCAGCCGTGAACCAGAGGAGTTATCGAAACTCATCATGCCCCTTCGAATGAGGATCGAAACGTCTGGCAAACGTAGTCTCCGCTGGCGAGGGCTGATCATGTGTACAGCAAAGATTCAAGAAGGCGGATGACACCAGCCGAATCACGTAGGTAAAAGATGATACCCATTCAGTAAAAAAACAGTCTGAGAAGTCAAATTATACTGCATACAGTATAGAACAAAACAACTTTGACCGGCCTTATCGTTCCTTTTGCGAGAAGCACTCATGCGATTGGAACTCAAGCGGGCCATTGGTACCGCCATCAAGTCATATCGACTTAAGAGAGACATTCCCCAGGAAAGCCTAGGTCCAAGCCAGCCATACATAAGCAGCCTCGAAGCAGGAAGAGGCAGTGCGTCGATAGACAAAATCGAGCAGATGGCGGATGTTCTCGGGGTTCATCCCATGAGCATAATCTTCGCTGGCTACCTCACATCAAGCGAGGCTGCCAACAAGGAGCAGTTGTTTGAAAGGATTCGAAATGAGCTAAGTGAAATTGGGATCTAACTGTTCTCAGCTATCCAGAGCCGCTGAAAATAGGTGGGTCCGCGGACAGCCCCCGCCACAGAATCGGTCAGTTTCGACCGGTCATGTCTACGATACTTTTGATAAATACCAACCCAAATGCTTGGTCAACTCGCGTGCAAATGGATGTTGAACACCGAGGAATTACCCAACTGAGATGTGGCTCGATATGAGCTTAAAAAAATTACTATCTGCAATTTATTGAATACGTTAAGGAATATTGCATGTAACAGTTAAGAAGGATCCGGATTCCATGTATTCACTCCCTGTTGAATCGTTTCGTCTTCTGACCAGATACATCTTGACCAGTAATGTGTCGTCGGCCAATCCGTGGAAACTGCCATAAGTCCGGCAACGCCTTGCTCACCCATTAGCGCTGCCTGGCCGATGCCGCGAAGGCCAGAAGGATGACCGTGCTGCCGGGCCGACTTGAACGTGGACCCGCCATTGGGGATCGACGCTACTTACATGATGAGAGCGCTAGTATATGCGGGTTGGTCGGCGGATCCTGTCCTCCGCCCGGCATTGGTGGTGATAGTTCCTGAGGGAAATTTCTCTTTTTTCGTACGACTAATGATCGATATCCGAAAAGCCCGGAAATTGACTGCTCAACAGGGCGCATCGACTGACAAGCATTTCGCGCAGCAGGTTCACCGGCTTACTCAATTGAGCGCGATGGGCGCACAACAGATTCAACGGTGCGCGCTCGCAGATCAGTTCCGGCATCAGCACCTTCAAGCGGCCGGCCAGTACATCGGCGGCGACATCGAACCAGGATTTGTAGGCGATCCCGGCACCGGCCACGGCCCAAAGGCGAACGACATCGGCATCGTCACTGAAGCGATCGCCGCTGACGGTCAGGCTGACTTCGCGTTTGCCGTCGTGAAAACTCCAGTGATCGTGGACCCTGCTGCCCAGCATGTACAACAGGCAATTGTGCTGAGCCAGTTGCTCCAGATGCCGCGGTTCGCCGTGGCGAGCCAGATAGTCGGGAGCGGCGCACAACACCCGGCGGTTCCGCGGGGCGATGGGCAGCGCCACCAGGCTGGAGTCCTCCGGTTCACCGTAGCGCAGGGCAACGTCTACCGGCTGGCGGAACAGGTCGGCGATGCGGTCCCCCAGCAGCAGGCGCACGGTCAGTTTCGGATGCTCGCGCTGAAACTGGTCAAGCCAGGGCAACAGCAGGTTGCGGCCAAAGTCCGACGGCGCCGACAGTTGCAGAACCCCGCTGACCTGGTCCTGACCGCTGGCCAGTAATCGCCGGCCCTCGTCGAGATTGCTCAAGGCCGCGCGGGCGTATTCGAGAAAGCCCTCGCCCTCGGCGGTCAGGCGCAAGCTGCGGGTCGAACGGGCCAATAGACGGGCGCCCAGTTGCTGTTCAATGCGCTTGAGCGCTGCACTGGCCACCGCCGCCGACATATCCATGCCCCGTGCGGCGGCGGACAGACTGCCCAGGTCCGCCGCCCGGACAAACAACTGCAAGTCATCGAAACGCAGCATCAAGAGCACCGATTATCAAAAAAATATTGAAAGAGACTGCTCTTTTAGCCGGTTTTATCTTCAGGAGAAATAGCCAATCATCTCACCATCGAATCGCTACTTTATTAGTGTTCAGGAGTCCCCATGAAAGCCATTGCCTACTACGCCTCGTTACCGATCAGTGATGACAAAGCCTTGCAAGACATCGAGCTGCCGGAGCCGATTGCCGGCCCTCGCGACTTGCTGGTGGAAGTCAAAGCCATCTCGGTCAACCCGGTGGACACCAAGGTGCGCCAGAACGTCCAGCCCGAAGGCGGTGCGGCCAAGGTGCTGGGCTGGGACGTGGCTGGCGTGGTCAAGGCCGTGGGCAGTGAGGTGACGCTGTTCTCGGTCGGCGACAAGGTGTTTTACGCCGGCTCCATCGCCCGTGCGGGCGGCAACAGCGAATTGCATGTGGTGGACGAACGCATCGTCGGCCACATGCCGAAGACCCTTGGTTTCGCCGAGGCCGCCGCCCTGCCGCTCACCGCGATCACGGCGTGGGAACTGTTGTTCGAACGCCTGCAAGTGCGCGAAGGCAAAACCGACGAAGGCCAGAGCCTGTTGATCGTCGGC
>Ga0207428_10000696_pt1 | contig 39096 bp, 40 predicted proteins | sample RhiMethybrSRZTD1_FD_187600 | JGI IMG/M metagenome (GOLD analysis project Ga0207428, IMG submission 187600) | Populus rhizosphere microbial communities from Tennessee, USA - Rhizosphere MetaG P. TD hybrid SRZTD1 (SPAdes) (version 3) | ecosystem: Host-associated > Plants > Roots > Rhizosphere >...
TCGCTACGCACCGCCTCAGGTCTGGCGTCGGGCCAGCAAGCCGCTGGTCAGCCTGTTGCAACACGGTGGGCATAGCCAGCGGCCGAAGCTTGCGCCAGAGCAGCGCACGGCGCTGCTCGGTGATTGTCTGGACGACATCCCGCCCCTGGAGCGAACGCTGGTGAGTCGTTCGATGATCGGCGGTCTGGCGCCGGCCGCGGCTCTTTTGCCGAACGGACCGGACCGCTCAGACGTGATAAAGATGCTTGATCAAATAGAGGTCATCAGATCGTGGGAACCATCAGGACGCGCCGCTTCAAAGTAGAACCGAGTGGGCCCGTGCGGCAGCGGGACGGCGTTGACATAGCGAAGTGAGCCGTCACTATCCGGGGACTCCGCGACCGGAGGGCCGCCGATCGGTACGAGTGATCCATCCTGCTCGCGAGCCAGGCCCGTCCGCTCAAACCAGTTCTCTGCCGCAGTCGCGCGCCCGTCGTAGAGCACGGTAAGCGGGTTCTCATTCAGGATCGCCGTTACGCGGGCACCGCGGGCATCCCAACCTCCAGGCGTGCCTCGCAGTACTTCTCCTTGATCGTTCCAGTGGAGACCGTCGACGCTAGTCGCATGTCGCGTGATCATCCGGTCCTCTTGGCCGGGCTCGCTGAGGGGATGGCAGCACACCCACATCCGCCAACCGTCCGGCCCTTTAATGATCACCGGATCTTTCACCGCCCATTGATCATCACCAGCGAGCACCAGATGCCGATCGCCAAACGGCAGCTCCTCTGGCCGATCCGCGTCAAGTGCATCAATCCACCAATGCTTGGAGTCTGGCGTTGCGCAACTGAGATAGAGCCGCCAGCGAGAGTCGGTCGGCAAAATCACCGGGCGCTCTAGTGAGGCGGCGCCGAAGGACTCACGGCTCACCTCACAGACCGGCTTGAAGTTCAGGCCGTCGCGCGACTTAGCGACCACGACGCCGACTCCGCGCCCCGCGTAGAGAGGGCGCCGGATGCGGTAGGCCAACCAGAAGATTCCGTCTACTCGCACGCAGCTCGCACCCCCGGCCCAGTTGCCAGGGCCGGCCTCAGGAGCAGACACGACGACCTCAGCCCTCTCGTAGCGAGGAAGCTGCAGATCGGCGAGCGCAGTCATGGGAGAAGAACCTATCCAAATAGTCGGCAATAGGACCCGAGTCTCGCGCAATCGGTTGCTCATCAGGCCTTGGTCAACTTGGCCTGATGTTCTGGTTGAGATGATAGACGTTGTCCGGGTCGTACTGCCGCTTGATTGCGGCCAGACGGGCCAACTTGTCAGGCGGATAAGCGCGACGCACACCACCCTCGCCTTCGTCACCAAGGACATTGACATAGACGCCGCTGGCGAACGGCTCCATTGCGGCACCAGATCGGCGAGCGGCATCAATACGCTCATCGTCCTCGGCAGGGTCGGTCCAGGCCGTGGCAGCGACGAATTCAACAAGGGTGTTCCGATGACTGAACGCGCTGTCGTCGTTTGACGTCGCAGCGATCGCGCCGCCGTAACCCTGAAACGAACCATTCAGCGATTGCGGCCGGTCACCGTCAGGTTGGCCTTGAGACAAGAACGCGTCAATCGCCTCGTCGGACAACTCCGTCAGATAGTGGCCCTTGTAATACCGCCGGCGCAGGCCTGGGCGGTGCCACTCATCGTCCGTAGTCTGTAACCGCAGGTAGGTCACTTCCTCCACCTGCTCAGCCAACGGCCTGCCCAGGCCGGCCACCCGTGGCATCAACCAGCGTCGGCCGTTGTCGGAATCGCCGACCCAAACAAAGCCCAAAGTGACCACCGTGCGATCACGTAGCTCCGCTGGCACGTCGGTCGAGTCGGGCATCCTGCCGATCCAGGCAAGTGGAGTCGCTTCCGGGGCAACGTCGTCGCCGAGCAGATCACGCCAACGGCGCATTGCAAACGGCGCCACCGCCAGGTCGAAAGTCCGGTTAGCGAGCACAGCGGAAGTGCCCACTTCATGCAGGCGGAACTCGAACTCGGTGACCACTCCGAAGTTGCCGCCACCCCCGCGCAGCGCCCAGAAGAGATCTTCGTGTTGCGACTCGCTGACCCGCAGAACCTCACAGTCCGCAGTCACGATCTCGTACGAGACGACGTTGTCACATGCCAGGCCGAAGCGCCTGGCGAGCCAGCCCATCCCGCCGCCGAGCGTCAGCCCGCCAACACCGGTGTGAGACACATTGCCCGCCGTGGTCGCCAATCCGTACGTCTGAGAGGCCCGATCCAGATCTCCGAGTAGCGCACCACCCTGCACCCAGGCCCTGCGCGCGTCCTGATCGACCCGGACTCCGCGCAACCCAGACAAGTCGATCAACAACCCGTCGTCCGGCACAGATACGCCCAGCACGCTGTGACCACCGCAGCGGATGCCAATCTCCAGGTCGTTCCGACGCGCGAAAGCGATGGCAGCTGCGACATCCGCACTGCTCGTGCACCGCACCGCTACGGCGGGCCGACGGTCCACCATCGCGTTCCAGAGCGCACGCGCGGAGTCATAGCCCTCGTCGTCGGGGAGGATGACGCGTCCCTCGACCTTGCGGCGAAGCGCATCCACATCGCCGGGGGTTTTGTTGATCACTCGGTTACCACCATTCATCTGCATCTCCCATGGACCCGTGATAGGCCGCTGACAAGGGTTCCTTCATCGAGACCTACCAGAATGACTCGAGTGGTTCGCTGAACTCATCGGCTCATCGCCCATCCACGTTTACTGCATCGAGACGGCAAACGAGTGTCCGATTACGAGATGAGACACGTGCTAGCCATCCCGCGACGAGAAACGCGAAATGGCGGCCCCATACCTCGCGCAGATAGGAATCAACGCCCACTGTGACGCTCCTCACTTGCTGCCATCTGCCACCATGTTCAGATTCGAATGCACTTCAGATGAGTGCCATTCGAGTGTTGGGAGTGCCGCATGATCCTGGCCTTGACCCTGTTGAGTGGTGTGGCCTGGACGGTCGTCTATGTTGTGGCGATTCGCATCGGCTTCCAGCAACGGACCTACGCGATACCGGCGGCTGCGCTTGCACTGAACATTGCGTGGGAGTCGATCTATGCCACCCATGGCGTCGTGACAGGCAATCTCTCGGTGCAGACGTTTGTCAATGTGGCTTGGGCCTTGGCCGACGTCGTGATCGTCTACACATTCCTGCGTTACGGCCGTCGTGAACTGGGCGACTTCGTGAGCCGGCCAATGTTCGTTGCCTGGGCCGTCCTGATCTTCGCCGCCGCGTACACAGTCCAGTGGCTCTTCATCGCAGAGTTCGGCTGGGCCGAGGCGTCCAGGTACGCAGCCTTCCTACAGAACCTGCTGATGTCGGGACTGTTCATTGCGATGTTCGTGGCTCGGCGTGGACCGCGCGGCCAGAGCATCATCATTGCCATCGCGAAGTGGATTGGCACCCTTGCTCCGACCATCGCGTTCGGCGCGCTTCGGGGATCGGCCTTCATTCTCGGCCTGGGCGTCCTGTGCAGTGTCTTTGATCTTGCCTACATCGGCCTGCTGCTTTGGGCGCGACGCGGATCGGTGGCCGTGCCAAGGGGTGGCGCGGACATGGGTACGTCTTCCGTCACAAGCGTGGAAGCGACCCACCGGTAGGCCGGCGACGGGTACGTCTTCCATCACAAACGTCCAAACGCCCTACTGCCGCAAATCACTCGCGATCGGATCGAAGCTCTGACTCGTCTGTTGCGCAGTGTCTTTGGAGACCAGTCGCTCCACGAAGTCCTCACCGAACCGCGTGACCTGATCCCAATCGGTGTAGAGGTGATCACGTGAGGTGTCGGTGCTCATCCCCGGCTTGTCGCGGACGATCCGCTTCATCATGGACCGCTTGAGAAAGCCATATTGCCGATAAAGCAATGCGCCGCTGAAGAGGCCGACCTTTGCCGGCCGCCAACCCGTGAGCTGCACGAAGTTTTCCACGTACGCCTCAGCGTTAGCCGCATCGCCATTTGCGGCCAGGCTTACCGAGAAGAACGCTGACGGAAGACTTTCCAGGTCGGCTCGATTTTGACGAACGAAGTCAGCAACCTCCTCCTGATGCTTGCCCATGTGGATCGAGCCGCCGATGATCACCGCGTCGTATGCATCCAGCGAGACATCCGACGACCGTTTCAGATTCAGCGATTCGGCGTCGAGACCGCGGCCTCGAATCACCTTGGCAAGATGATCAGCAATCCGCGCGGTCTGTCCTTCGCTTGTCCCGTACGCAATCAAGATCTTGGTCATTTCTCCACCTTCCGTGCTTTCACTATCCACTGTGCTCTGCATGAGGACAACCGCCGCAGGGTCGAAGGTCCTTAAGCTGCGTGCGACGATCGAGCCACGCACATCAAGGGAGGCAGCGATGAATTTCACCGGCGACAGCGATTTGCCCATGGTCACAGACGAGCAACTTGAGGCGTCTCTGAAGCACACGAAGGAATACACCGTCCTGATTCTCAAGGCTGGCCCGAAGTTCGAGATGCCCGGACCGGATCGGACGTCCGGAGTGACCAAGATCATCTGGGAACACGGCAAGCGCAACTCTGCACTGCGCCTGGCCGGCCTCATGCCGATCGTGTGCCCGATCGCAGACGGTAGCGGGGTTACCGGTGTGGGCATCTTCGACGCTGCTCCAGACGAGGTCGAAACGATCATGGCCGCTGACCCCGGCGTTCAGGCCGGGCTCTTCAGCTACGACATTCATCCAGCGCGCGGATTCCCGGGCAGCATGCTGCCGTGATGGCAGGCCCCTAACGACACGCCGGATTCACCCCCCGTTGGGTGACGCTTTGGGTCGGAGTGCGTATGTACGTTCAGGCCGTTGAATGGCGCAGCTGCAAGCGAGGCTCCGATGACTACTGAGACCACCACCCGCAAAGGCGGAGTTTTGGCGGCGACCTGCCTGTCAACTCTCGTGGTGAATGCCAACACATCCGCGGTCAGCATCCTGCTACCGGCGATCAGCGAGGACACCGGCACATCAGTCGACACGCTTCAGTGGGCTGTGACCGGCTATTCGCTGATGGGAGCAGCGGTCATCGTGACTCCGGCGCGCTGGGCGATGTCTTCGGCCGCAAGAAGATCTTCCAGCTTGGCCTGCTGCTGTTCGTCGCCTCCTGTGTGCTGATCGCACTTTCGAACACCGGCGGAATGGTGATCGCCGGACGCATCATTCAAGGTGCAGCGGGATCCACGATTCTGGCTTGCGGACTCAGCCTGCTTTCAGTGGCGAACACAGGGCAAGAACAGTTGCGCGCGGTGTCCCTCTGGGGCGCTGCCGCGGCCGTGGGGGCGGCGGCCGGACCTCTGGTCGGTGGCGTCTTAGTCGACATCACTGGGTGGCAGGGCCTGTTCTGGATTGACGCAGTGGTCGCTGTGCTCTGCATGGTTCTGACCTTCTTCACGGTGTCCGAATCACGCGACCCGAACCGTCCGCGATCTATCGATTACGCAGGGTCCGTGCTGGTGGCCCTAACCCTTGCGCCCTTCATCCTGGCGGTCAGCAAGGGCGGCGACTGGGGCTGGTTCTCGGTCGCCACGCTCGTGTGCTTTGCGATAACCGTTGCCGCGGGCGTTGCCTTCGTCGCCGTGGAAAGTCGCGTGGCTGTGCCAATGCTTGACCTGGCGCTACTGCGCAATCGGGTCCTTGTCGGCGCAACGATTGCGATCCTCATTGGCGCGGGCACCATCAATGGACTGATGTACCTGTTGAGCCTCTATTTCCAAGACCCCAGCACGCTTGGGTTTTCGCCGCTGCAGGCCGGTTTGGCGACCCTTCCCGCGACCGTTGGCCTGGTGGTGATTGCGCCGATCGTGCCTAAACTCGCTGCGAAGTTCGGTGGTCGCCAGGTTATCGGTGTGGGCTTTGCAGTAACTGCCGCCGGATTCGCGGCGATTGGTTTCGTCCAGCCGTCGTGGCGCTACGTGGCCTTCTTGCTACCCCTGATCGCGATCGCCGTTGGAATGGGCATGTCCAACGGGCCCGCCTCCTCCGCAGCAACTGCATCAGTCTCGGCCGACGAGGTCGGAGCGGCATCTGGTGTATCGAACATGGCCCGCTACGTGGGCGCCGCCGTGGCGACCGCGCTGGTAGCGACGATCTACGCCACGGTGACGGCTAACCGGACCGCGGCAGGCAAGACAGCTTCGGAGGCTCTATCGGCCGGCCTGGCGCTAGCTTCGTGGGTGATGGCTGCATTCAGCTTCGCCGGTGTCCTGATGGCGTTTGTCATGGCACGCCACCGCGCGGCCAAGGGCACCTTGAAAGACTCTGCTGCCGCTGCCGCCGCTCATACCCATACCCTCCCGACTTCAGCGACACTCGTTGTCGCACAGGTGAGCCGGGAGGAGTGACGAAGCAGCTGGGCTGCGCCTCTGTGGCCTAGCGGTTCTTCGCTGTGGCATACCGCTGCATGAACAGCGCCTCGACGAGTGCCATTGACTGAATCTCGCTGGGAGCCACACTCTCATTCGCCGCGTGGATCAGCGCCGCAGGCTCCTCAACCCCCATCATGATCAACTCGGCATCAGGGTAAGTCTCGGCGAATACGTTGCACAGCGGGATCGAGCCGCCTTGCCCGAGCGTGCTCATTGGCTTCCCGAAGGCGTCCATCATTGCGCTGGAGATCGCATCGTACGCGGGCCCGGTGGTGGAGGCTTTAAATGGTTGCCCCTTCGCCTCAAGCTCAACCGTCACCTGCACTCCCCACGGTGCCGCTGCCTGAAGATGATCAACGAGCGCCTGGAAGGCCTGATCCGGCTCAGTGCCGGGTGGAATGCGCAGGTTAAGTCGGGCAGCCGCTCGCGGCACTATTGCCGCCGTCGATCCCAGCACCGGCGGGCAGTCGAAGCCGAGGATCGTTATCGCCGGACGTGCCCAGAGCATGTCGCTAACGCTGCCATCTCCCAAAAGGGAGACCCCATCGAGCACCCCGGCGTCGGCTCGGAACTGCTCAGGTGGATACGACTCACCCGTCCAGGTCTGGGTGTTATCCAGGCCCCTGATTGTCGTATTGCCCTTTTCATCGCGAAGCGTTGCCAACATCTCAATAAGCCCAGCCATCGCGTCGGGGGCTGCGCCGCCGAACATCCCCGAATGCATTTCTGATTCGAGTGCCCTGACCGTCACGACGGCGTCGATCACACCCCGCAGGCTCACAGTTGCAGCAGGGTGACCGACGGCCGCGTTGCCGGTATCACAGACGAGGATCGCGTCCGCACGCAACAGGCCTGCGTTCTTGGGTACAAAGTCCTCGAGGCCGCCGGTGCCCTGCTCTTCCGACCCTTCGAAAACAAGTTTCAAGTTGACCGGCACGTCATCGCCAAGTGCGCGCAGAGCCATGAGGTGCACCACGACGTTGCCCTTGCAGTCGGCAGCTCCGCGACCGTACCAACGACCATCAACTTCAGTGAGCTGGAATGGCGGCGTACGCCACGCCGACTCATCGAGGGGCGGCTGCACGTCATAGTGCGAATAGAGCAGGACCGTTGGTGCGGTGCTGTCGGCGCCTGGCCTTGACCCGACGACGGCCCGGCTACCATCCGCGGTCTCAGCGAGGTGTACGTCGGAGAACCCAACCTCTTTGAACTTGTCAAGTGCCACTGCGCCGCAGCGGCACATTCTTCGGGAGGAAACTGACGGGCGTCGGCCACCTGAGCGCATGGCGACGAGTTCACTCAATTCGTCGCGAGCCTGCGGCATCAGTCCCGCAATGCGCTCTCGGAGTTCCATGTCCTGCTGCCCACCTGCCACTCGAGCGGCCCTAAGGCTCTCAACCGGCTGCTGGAACTGCGGCAACTCGTCGGGGCAGTAGATCTGAATTACCAACAGCTGTCCTCGAAAAACCTTGCTGTCGACGATGACAGGCCGCCTCCCCGGGCCGCTGGCTCCATTGGTGAGCTGGTCGAACAGCATCGACCGACGCAGCGCGCTGGTGGGATCCTTGCACAGGGATCCTCCGTCGTTACCAAGCACCCCACAATCTGCTCCTGTGATGGCACGACGCGTGCGCCGGCTTTCTGGAGCGCGGCGATCAATTGGTTGGCTTTGTCTTGGGCTTGCTGGTCTGAGCGTGCCGAGCTGAAAAGATGAAAGAAATGATCAGCAGCAGTACCAGCGCGACCGTGACACGATGTAGACGACCCTGCGGTCCTTCTGGGTCGATGTCCCTTCAACCGTGCTCATGACGAGGTCACCTCCGCCTGCTCCGGCTGCTTCCACGAAGGCTTGCGGAACCTGTAGAACTGGAACGGCACGAGCAGTCCGAGCCCGAGGGCCGCAGCGCAGCAGCACCAGTCCCATAGCGAGGAAGATCGCCTTTGGGAACTCTTTGCCCGGCTCCTTTAGCGATCCCACGTGGACAGCGTTCATCTCCATCCCTGAGTAGGACAGAGAGTTGTTGACGATCAGCATCAGACTCGAGAGTCCAGCCCAGGCGGGCAGTAGGTTGCTCGCGGTCATGGGGGCGGACCTCATCCCGAATGGGGGATTTCGAGGGTGGTGTCAAAGAATCCAGCAGTGATGGGTATCCGGTCTGAATTACTCGACGAATCCCAGTCCATGATCGGTGTTGTTCAGACGCCGTCCGCCGTCCGCGGTGACCGTAACGATGTCCTCGATCCGTACGCCGAACCTGCCAGCGAGATAGATCCCCGGTTCGACCGAGAAGCACATGCCTGGCACGAGTGGCTGCTCCTCGCCTTCCACCATGTAAGGGGGCTCGTGGGTGGTCAATCCGATCCCATGGCCGGTGCGATGAATGAACTGCTCGCCATAGCCAGCCTCCGTGATCACCTTCCTGGCAGCCCGGTCAATATCTTGGCAACTCACACCCGGCTGGACCGCATCGACACTGGCCTGCTGAGCCTGCCGTACGACCTCATGCACCTCCCGAATTTCAGCGGTCGGTTCTCCCACGCAGACCGTACGGGTGGTGTCTGACCCGTAGCCGTACCGAAGGCCACCAAAGTCCAAGACCACGGCGTCGCCGGGTTCGATCACGCGATCTCCGGCCTCGTGGTGCGGATTTGCTCCATTGGGACCGGAGCCAACAACAGTGAAGTCGACCTGCTCATGCCCGAACTCTCGTAGCAGATCAGCAAGATCAGCGGCCACCTCGGTTTCCAGCCGACCAGCGAAACGTCGCTTGACGATTTCGCCGTAGGTTGCATCAGCAGCCGACCCGGCTGCTGTGAGCCGCATAAGTTCGTTGTCATCCTTCACCGCGCGCATCATCGGCAGGCAATCGGTCAGCGATCGGTAGCTCGACTGTGGCAACGCTTGTTGCAGACCCAGAAGATGTATCGCCCAGGCCGAATCGGAGATGCCGAACGCGCCGTCTGAGCGGAGCAGTGGGCTGGCGGTTTCGTAGGGGTCGGTGCCATCGGCCCAGTCCACCAATGACAAGCTGCCGGCGCCCTCGGCAGCCTCGGCATCGGGTCGTTCCAAGATCGGGACAAGCAGCGTCGGTTCATTGTCCGGTGAAAGCACGAGCATGGTGAGCCGCTCGGTGATCGCGGTCGGACGGTAGCCGGTCAGCCACACCAAATCAGGACCTGGCGTAACAATGACTCCGGCAAGTCCCTTCTCGACAGCCGAGTCCGCGACACGGCGCGTTCTTGCTGCGAAGTCTTCATTTGTGAACGCTGCCGGCTGGGGATTCATCGTCGTTATGGGACACTCCTCAGGCTCAAATTCCGCGCCTATCAAGTTCCCGGTTCAGCGTGAGCGCGGCATCGATCAGAGCTAGGTGGGTGAAGGCTTGCGGGAAGTTGCCGATCTGTTCGCCAGTGAGGGCAATTTCCTCTGAGTAGAGGCCGACGTGGTTGGCGTAGGTCAGCATCTTCTCAAAAGTGTTACGTGCCTTTTCGAGCTGACCGGCTCGAGCTAGCGAATCTACGTAAGTGAATGTGCAGAGGGAGAACGTTCCCTCAGAGCCCCGCAGCCCGTCAGGAGAAGCTCCCGGATCGTAGCGGTATACCAGACTGTCGGTGACGAGCTCCCCGTCCATCGCAGCCAACGTGGAGGTCCACATTGAATCCCTAGGCGAGATAAAGCCCACCGACGTCATACGCAGTAGCGATGAGTCCAGCACATTGGTCTGGGAATGTTGGACAAATGCCTGGCGCTCCTCGTTCCAGCCGGCGTCCATGATCTGGTTGTAGATCGCGTCCCGTTCCGCGCGCCAACGGTCCAGCGGTGCAGGACGCCCATGGCGATCCGCCAATCGAATGCCCCGGTCGAAGGCGACCCAACTCATCAGCCGGCCGTAGGTGAAATCTTGCCGGCCTCCCCTGGTCTCCCAGATGCCCTCCTCGGGTTGGTTCCAGTTGTCGGCGAGCCACCCAAGGATGTCGCTGATGTGTCGCCATCCTCGGTAGCCGGCCTCGAGTCCATACTGGTCACCGAAGTAGATGCTGTCGATTGCCTCGCCATAGATATCGAGCTGCAGTTGATCCGCGGCACCATTCCCAACCCGCACCGGGCTGGATCCGCGATAGCCCTCCCAATGTTCCAAGATTTCTTCAGTCAAATCGCTAGAACCATCGACCCGATACATGATGTTCAACGGGCCTCCGACGCCGCCGACCTGATCACGGACGCGGTCACGCATCCATAGCCCCAGCGCCCCCGCCTCCTCGGTGAAACCAAGACCAAGCAACGCGTATACCGAGAATGAGGCATCACGAATCCACGTATAGCGGTAGTCCCAGTTACGTTCGCCGCCGATCTGCTCAGGCAACGCCGCCGTTGGTGCTGCGACGATGCCACCGCTCGGGGCGTAGGTCATGAGCTTGAGCGTGATCGCCGATCGTTCCAGTGTTTCGCGCCACCGACCTTTATAGGTGGACTTCGCTAGCCAGGACCTCCAAAACCGAACGGTGTCGTTGAAGAGTTGCCAGATTTCGTCGACTCGATATTGGCGCGGCGGACGTGGTTCACCAGTCTCCAGTACCAACCCGCGCATCTGGCCAGCCGTTAGAGTGAGCTCGATGTTCAGATCCTGTCCGGAAGCCTGCGCGATCCGGGCAAGTCGAGCATCGTCGGGCTCTCGAACGATGCTCAGCGACATCGCGCTCCGCCCACCTCGGAAAACCGCGCCTTCCTCGCTGACATGGGTTTCATGTGACTCTCGGCCGTAGTCAAACCTCGGCGCGATATCCACGGCGAAGGTCATCTCACCGCGGACACACCGGATCATGCGTACGAGCTGATGTTGGGCGGATGCCACTTTTGTGCTGGCGATCGGCATGAAATCGATCACCTCGCCCACGCCCGATTCAGTGAGAAAGCGGGTAACGAGGATGGCGGTCTCCGGGTAGTAGAGCTGCTGCCTGGTGAAGGTGTCGGCCGTCGGATGGGTCCGCAGGTGACCGCCCTGATCATGGTCCAGCAGGCAGCCGAAGATGCTGGGTGAGTCGAAGCGCGGCGCGCAGAACCAGTCGATGGTGCCATCGGTGCTGACGAGTGCGGCCGTCTGCAGATTTCCAATCAGACCGTGATCAGCGATCAGGGGATAGTTCGACATCGGTCCTCAATCCTGAAGGGGGATGTGATCATGCTCACTCACCTAGGTCGTCTGAAGCCTCACCCGCGAGGGGTGATTGGCTGCGGCGTCCAGTAGTGGCACGATGCGTCGAAGGACGCCTGGTTCAGGGCCCTCGAAAGCGGGTGGACATTGTGAGTGAAAGTGCCTCGACCCAACAGGGATCGAGCAACCTGCGACGTGTCCTTGTTCCGCTAGCCCTCGCTCAGTTCATCTGTAGCTTCGCCGGCTCGAACATGAACGTGATGATCTCCGACATGAGCGAGGATCTCGACACCACAGTGCAGGGCATTCAGATCGCGATCACCATCTTCTTGCTGGTAATGGCCGCGCTGATGATTCCCGGCGGGAAGTTGACCGACAAGTACGGTCGCAAACGACTCTTCATGCTGGGACTCATTGTCTACGCCATCGGTGCTGTGTTGAGCGCCGTCTCTCCCGGATTGGGCTTGCTGATTCTCGGCAACTCGATTCTGGAAGGGATCGGTACGGCGATGCTGATCCCGCCTGTCTATATCCTCACCACGCTGCTGTTCACTGAGCTGACGTCTCGGGCGCGTGCATTTGGGGTGATCAGCGCCTTAGGCGGTGTCGGCGCCGCAGCCGGCCCGCTGATCGGAGGCCTGATCACTTCGGCGATCAGTTGGCGGGCAGCCTTTATCTTCCAGGCTTTGGTCATTGCTGTGATCGTTGTGCTCAGCCGGAAGATCACTGATCCGCTGCCGCCGGATCCGAGCCGGTCGTTCGACACTATGGGCGCGATTCTCTCCGCCGTCGGCCTCGTGCTTATTGTCGCAGGCATCTTGGCAGCAGATAACAATGTCTGGGTAATGGTGATCTTGATCGTCGTCGGCGCTCTCGTCCTGGCGCTGTTCTTCCGCTCGATACGCAGCAAGGAAAAGGCCGGCAAGGAGCCATTGCTGTCGACCAGCCTTTTCCACAATCGCACCTCAAATCTCGGCCTGGTGACCCAGAACACCCAGTGGGTGATGCTCCTGGGAACCTCCTTTGTGGTCTCGGCCTTCCTGCAAGTCGTTCGGGGCTACGACGCCATCCAGACCGGAGTGATCTTTACGGCCGCGACGGTGGGCCTGCTGGCGTCCTCACTCGCCGCCGAGCGTCTTGCCAAGCGACGCTCACAACGGACCCTGATCCTTGCCGGATTCATTCTCACGATTGCAGGCGTTATGGTCTTGCTGCTGATCGTGAGCGGCACACCCACTCCGTGGGCGTTCGCGCCGGGCTTGCTCCTTATTGGTCTGGGTCTTGGCGTAATGCTCACGCCGTCGGTCAACGTTGTGCAGTCGAGCTTTCCCGAAAGCGAGCAAGGCGAAATCTCCGGCCTCTCCCGAAGTGTGTCCAACCTGGGGTCCAGCCTCGGCACCGCGATCGCGGGCACCATTCTGGTAGCCGGCATCACCGCAACACCTGAGCGCTCGTACGCGCTGGCGATGATTGCCCTCGGAGTGGTTGGTGTGATTGGCCTGGTTGCGGCCGTGATGCTGCCGGCTGAGATCCGTGCCACCAAGACTGTGGATGTACCGCAGCCCGAGTCCTGAACTTCCTGACTCACCCGGCACGGGTGAAGCATGCCGACCGAGCGCTCAGGCATGGTTGCTGCAACCACTAACTCATGGATCGAGGTGCGATGGCAAAGTCGACGTACGAGATCCGAGTTGCAGGCCCGGTACCCCTCGATCTGCTCGAGAACTTCCATCAGATCGACACGGTAGAACCAGCTGGCACGATCTTGCATGCGGTGCAATTAGACGATGCCGCCCTCTGGGGGCTCATCGACGCCCTGCGGAACGCCGGCATCGATTTGATCGAGATCCGGCGCGAGGGTCAGCAGACCGAGCATGCGCCCTAAGCCTGCCAAAATATGCGCTAACTCATCCGTTTGAAGGCAGTCTCCGGCCACCGCCGTAAAGCAAGCAATGCCAAGCACGCCGCAACACACCTGGCGCTACGTCAAGATTCAGCACCGTGACCAGGATCTGATCAACCGCAGGTGCCGTGCCGCCGACAGTGCCGTGGCGAGGCCAGCGGTCATGGCCATCCCGGTGGCTCGCAGCGGTGTTGGAAAGAGCTCGCCTACCATCGCCAAGGAGGACGCCCGCCACTCGGACAACTGGCGGTCGAGGGATTCTGAGCCGGGAGGAATAACGGGCCCAAGACGATGGCAAAGGATCCATAGAGGGCAAAGTCGTACCACCGCACGGCATTTCCCAGACAAAGGGCGAATAGAGCGGTACGTGAAGACCCGCCCGCATCTGTGCCCTGAGCCTGTCGATTTGCGACCGTGCAGTCCGGGATCAGGGGACCCCGGGATTCAGGGAAGCCCGGTTTATGCAGCGGAGCAGCGTACGCAGCGCTCGATCTCGGTCCCGCTCCGGGCCAGTTCCTCCAGGATCATCCGCAGCTCTTGCTGGGTGGCCACAATGCGTACCACTGCTCGTTCCGGCTCAAGCCGAGAAGCCCACTGCAGATAACCCAAGATCGAACGGCCCAGTTGTCCTTCAATCCGAAGCTCGTAGTGGCCGGCGGATGCCCGAACCTCCAAGGGCGTGATTCCAAGGGTGCGCAAGCGCTCGGTGAGCTCGTCGACCTCCGCCGGATCGGAGATCTGCTTGAACAGCACTGTCGCCGGCGGCTCGGTCGACATGGTGATCGTCGGGAATCGGTCGGTGACGCCGTGGGGCGGCGCACCGCGAAGGGTTATCTCGTACACCGCCCCTCCTTCCTCTCGCGCCGACACTTAGGTACCCATTGGCCGACCGCGACTAACGGCCTACGACATTGCCGGCTGCTTGTCCTCCGACGTGACAGGTGTTGGCTGCCGAAGGTAGGACGCCAACGCCCAGATGATCAGGAGGTCGACCGCAATGATCATGAGCGCCCACCAGGGCGAAAACGGCAACCAGACAAAGTTCAAGATTGCCGAGATCACTGCGGCGACCAGGCCAGCGACGCGAGCCCACGTCTGACCCCTGAGCAGGGAGACGCCGATTACCAGCAATGCCAGTCCGACCAGCAGGTGAATCCAGCCCCAGAGGGTGAGATCAAAGGCGTAGATGTACTGCGGTAGAACGACAAGCCATTGGTCGCGCACGATGCCGGCAAGGCCCTCCAGGGCCTGGAATGTCCCACCGACGATCATCACGACGCCAGCGAAGACGGCGATGCCATGAGCCCAGGGGCTGACGGTCTGGGTGCTTGCCATGGATAACTCCTCAGATGCTCCTTAGAGCAGTTGAATTCGGTATGTGCCGGAGACGCTACGTAGTTCCCAACAAGGCTTGATCACCCGTTACGGGTGAACCTCTCCCGCGCCCCTTCCATGACAATGAGGTTCACGCGCGAGAAGCAAGCGTCCAGATTTCGAGTACTGAATGTGAGACTCCAGTGACAGAAGAAGCGCGCCTCAGCGCCACGGACGAAGCGGCCATGAACAAACCGCTCGCCATCTTGCTCTCCATGGCGATGTTCGTGCTTGTCGTCGATACGTCGATCATGAACGTCTCGATTTCAGCGGTTGTCCAAGATCTCGGCACGACGGTAAGCGGCGTACAGGGTGCGATCGCACTTGAAGCCCTAGTGTCTGCTGCGTTCATTCTGATCGGCAGCAAGGTCGGCGATCTCATCGGACGCAAGCGTGCGTACGTATTAGGCCTACTCGGGTACGCCATCGGCGCGGCGGCCATGACGCTCGCTCAGAACTTGCTCGCGATCATTGTGTTCTGGGCCATCATCGGCGGCGTCGGTGCCTCATTACTGCTGCCTGCGATGCAGTCGCTCATCCACGGCAACTTCGAGGGCACAGCTCAAAAGAAGGTGTACGCCCTCGTTGGCGCCGCGGCCGCTATCGCGGCAGCAGTCGGACCTTTGCTGGGCGGGTTCATCACGACATTCCTCTCCTGGCGGATCGCCTTCCTCCTCGAGGTCGTGATCATCGCTGTGGTGCTTGGCGGTATCAAGCTGGTCCATGACGTGCCGTACACGGGAAGCCGAGCGGTGGACGTTTTTGGCTCCGTGCTCTCCATCGTGGGGATGGGTGGCATCGTGCTCGGCATCCTGGTCTGGCAAGAGGGCGGGGAATTCGTGCTGGCCATCCTTGCCACTGGAGCGCTCGCACTTGCCGGACTAGCGTTCTGGCTCCTGCGTCGCAAGCGTCAAAGCAAGCCCACCCTGCTTGATCCGGACCTTTTCACATCCAAACACTTCCGGCTGGGAATTTCCCAGCAGATGTTGCAGCAGATCGCCCTCGGTGGTCTCATGATCGCTCTGCCGATCTATCTGCAGATGGTGCTGGAGTACAACGCATTGCAGGCAGGTCTGTCTATCGCCCCGCTATCCCTCAGCATGTTTGCTCTCGCGATGCTCGCCGGTAGGCGGGCCGGCGCACGCCGACCAAGTACGATCGTTCGGCTCGGTTTTCTGCTGCTCGTCGTGGGGATCGGCGTCCTGATCCCGATCGTGCCGCGAGCGGACTCCGGCTGGTACCTCCTGGTCCCGCTGCTGATCGCCGGCTCAGGCCTCGGCCTACTGGTCTCTCAGCTTAACAACTACACACTCGCCCCCATCTCGGAGGAGCGCGTCAGCGAGGCGGCTGGAGTTAACTCTGCCGGAGGATCGTTCGGATTGTCCTTCGGCTTGGCATTCGCTGGTGCCATCATGCTCGCGTCGCTCGCCTATACCTTCAACGCCATGGCGCAGCAGAGCACTGTCCTGCCGCCGTCGGACAAGAATCAGGTTGCCATGGCTCTCGAGGAGGACGCAGAGGTCATGAGCAACACTCAGCTCGTAGAGGTCGTCGCGGGCGAACCGCCTCAAATCCAGGCCGAGGTTGTCCGTATTAATACTGAGGCGCGACCACTGGCTCTTCAGATAGCTCTGCTGGTGCCGTTGATCGCCGGCCTGCTCGGCTTGCTCAATTCGTTCCGGATGGGCCGACTCCCTGACATAGCACCGTCCTCCGCGGCAGAGGGAATGACGCTCGGCTGATCAGGTAGGCATGCTCCTCCAGAAGGAGCGTGGTGTCGCTATGCGTTCGGCGGGGCGTCCCCGCAGACGTGTCCAACCACGCGAAGTCGCGGTCGGATCGAAGATGTTGCGACCTTCCTGGCATGTTTCTCCAATTGCCAAGGCATTTTGCGGAAAGAAGGGCGACGTTATTTTCGGCCGTATAATCGGCTCTGATGAAGCCCAGGGAGGGTCGGCCATGGGTCTAGCAGTATTGCGCTCCGCGTATTTGTCGCAACCGGAGTGCGGTGCCTGCAGGTGAGCAGCATTACTGCAGGTGAGGCCCTAAGCGACCAACTTGTCGATTCGATCTTCGAAGCCAAACTTCGGCCACCGCCACCTCGCTCAGAGTGGGTGATGCGAGTCCGGTTGCTTGAAGAACTCGAGCGTGCCGCCCGACGGGCAGTTACATTGATTGCGGCACCGGCCGGCTATGGCAAGACCACAGTGGTAGCGCAGTGGTTAGCCTCGGAATCTGCCCCTGCAAATGTCGCCTGGATATCACTCGACACTTCTGACAACGACCCGGCTCGGCTGTGGACGCAGATCGCCACGGCGCTTGAGCGCGCCGGCTGCACGGTTGCGCGCGACACAACAGGTTTTGTTGCCGCTGGTGGCTACGACATGCAGGCAGTGGTGCTGCCGAAAATTGTGGACGCAATTGCAGCATTCGGTGAGCACATCACTGTCTTAATCGATGACTTCCACATGATCCGTGCTGTGGAATGCAACGAACAAATTGATTTCTTCGTTAAGCACCTACCGGCCAATGCACATCTGGTATTGATAAGCCGTGCTGATCCGGCACTTCGACTGGGCCGACTGCGAGCCGCAGGTCAACTGTCAGAGATCCGCGCCGACGACCTTGCGTTCAATTTTCAGGAGGCGTCTACCCTCTTAGTCTCCGACGGCATTGAGCTATCACGCGAAGCGGTGTCAGAACTCATGCACCGGACCGAGGGCTGGCCGGCGGGCCTCTACCTGGCCGCCTTGACATTGACAGGCCGTGCAGACGCAACCGAATTCGTCCATCATTTCAGCGGTAGCAACCGCTTCATCGGCGACTACCTCACCGAAGAAGTCCTCAGTCGGCAGAGTCAGGAAATCCGCAATTTCATCCTGAGTGTGTCGATTCTCGACCGATTCTCGGCTCCGCTGTGTGATTACCTCAACGAGACCCGCCACTCGGCGAGCATCCTCCGCGATCTCAAGCACACGAATCTCTTCCTCATTCCCTTGGACTCCGAGGAGCGCTGGTTCCGGTTTCATCACCTGTTTGGTGCAGTTGCAAGGAGTGCTCTTGAGACGGAGGAGCCGGATTGGGCCGCCAAGCTTCACGGCCGTGCGGCAGAGTGGTTAAGCGAGAACGGTTTCGTCGACGCCGCCGTTGAACACGCACTGGCTGCTGGCGATGTCGAACATGCCGCGTACCTTGTCAACGCGAGCTGGCTTCGCTATTTCGACGCCGGTCTGGGAAACACGGTACGTCGTTGGCTCCGCGTGCTCGACGCTTCAGCTGCCGATCAGAGTACGGCGTACGTGGTCACAGCTGCCTGGATGGCGGCACTATCCGGCAACACAAAACAGATGGATCAGCGGCTGGCAGAGCTCAGCAATGCGTCGGGTAACGGCCCGCTGCCCGACGGAACCAGATCAGTGGAATCCGTGATCGCATTGATCCGGGGACTTTTCGGCTTTGGCGGTCCAGTTGACATGCAGGCTGCTGCCACCCGAGCGGCGGAGCTGGAGACGAACGGCGGCAATCCGTGGTTCGCCGTAGCCAACACGGCGCTTGGTCATGCCAGCTATGTGATGGGTGATCTTGATAAAGCGGTTGGCGTACTCCAAAAGGCGGCAAGCAGCGAAGCTACGCCTGCCCTGATAGGAATTCTCGCGCTCGCAGCACAGTCTCTGGCTGAAGCTGAGCTTGGCCAGTACAACCGCAGCCGCAAGTCGGCGGTAGAGGCAATGGAGGTGGTGGAGAGCCGAAGTCTTCATGCTCTGCCGTCTGTCTCCCTGGCATTTACTGCGCTCGGCCGAAGTCAAGCAACCAGCGGGGATATCGAGCAAGCGATGGCCACGCTTGAGCACGGATTGAACTTGCGCAGAAAGATTCCCGGACTGAGTCCTTGGCCAACGATGCATCACTTGCTCGTGATGAGCGAGGTCGCCATCATGGCGGGTGATCTGCAGTTGGCGCGTCAGCTCTTGGATGAAGCGACGACCCTGATTCGGCAATATCAGCAAGGTATGGCGCGGATGATCTCCAGGCTGGAAGCGGTGCAGAAGACCTTGCGAGCGCGCCAGAGCGGTGACGGACACGTTGAGGCACTCACTGCCCGAGAGACCGAAGTACTGCGCCGGCTTAGCGGACCGCTAAGCCTCGGTGAAATTGCCTCTGAGCTGTATTTGTCGCCGAACACCGTCAAGACTCATACGGCGTCGCTGTATCGCAAGCTCGGGGCCCGTTCCCGATCTGAGGCCGTCAAGATCGGGCGCGAGCGCTTGCTGATTTAACTTTCGAAAATCACCCGGGTGAGATCGGTTATCGGGTGAGGACAGGCTGCCACTAAGTGCGGCTTACTGAGGCAAACAGCCTCCTACAGATGGGGTAAACCAGCCGACCATGGCTCGTAGACAGCAGTCCGTCCTGGCTGAGACGTACCCATTGGGGCTTCGCGCCTTTCCCTTGTCAGTCGTACCCGCCGATTCTGATCGAACGCTCGAAGCGCGCGCCCTGGTGCGGTCCATGGAGGTTGGCCGCATACTCGCGGGCGCCGGCACTGAAGTTGTGCAACTAGTCATCGAACAAACAGAATTCGGCGAATCCGAGCCGCTGCTTCTGGCCGGGGCCGCGCTGGCGCACTCGTGGCTGGACATTACGGAGTTGGCGCTTGCCCGTGCCAGCTCGGAGCTTGCCCAAGGTACTAAGCCGGAGCTACACGACGCACTCAGCCTTGCCCTGCTCAACATGGCGACGTCGAGGCTGCGCGATGAAGCAGATTTGGGCCTTACGCAAGCTCGCCACGTCAGGGAGTTGATGGCCAAGCTCACGGCTTCCGAACGAGCCCAGACGCCGGAACTTCCTCCGCTGATCGACTATTACGTTGCCGGGTTCGAGCTGTCACGTGGAAGCCTGGGCAGTGCACGGTGGACGTTGGAGCGGGGCGCTGGACGATTCCGGCAGTGGCTCGACGCGGCAACCGATGCCGAGCAGCTCGTACGCGCTGCTTGTGCGGGTCAACTGGCGTGGATCGATGCGGTCTGCGGAGACCTGCGCCGCGCAACTCGCTATGCGTCATCTCTGCTCACTGACCGAAAGGCGGACAGCGGTGAGATTGGCGTTGTGTTCGCCCATTTGGCGACGGCCTGGACACATGTGGAGCGGGGTGAGATCGAGCAGGCAACCCAACGCCTCGATCATGCTCAGAGCAGGAGCAACCACAATCCTGACCCGGTGCTTGCGGCTGCCGAGCAACTGACGCAGGTGCGGCTGGCGCTGGCTAGCGATGAGCCGGAGACCGCCCTGAGATTGCTCGAGTCAACACGCATGATGGATTGCGAGATTCTGGATGGCTGGTTCGCTGACCAGTTTCTGCTGGCAAGAGCCGAAGCATGGCTTGCGGCGGGTGAACCACAGCAAGCAATCGCCGTGCTCACTCCGCAGCCAGATCTGGTCGCTCCGGACGCAAGATTGATCTTGGCACGGGCAGCGCAACTGTCGGGCGATCGTGGCGCTGCCAGCGAGATATTGGGACAAGTGCAGTTCGACCCAGTAGCGATGTCGATCATCAGTCAAACGCGGCGATGGCTTCTACAGGCTGAGCTGGCAATTGAGCAAGCCAATCATGAACAGGCCCAGCTGCTGGTCGATCGTGCATTGCGTACGGCCACCAGAGAGCAACTGTGCGCGACGGTCGGTTGGGCAGGCCCGTGGCTGCGCGCATTCGTCGCGCGAGATTCCGGGCTATCACGTCGACACGCAGCCTTCTTGGCGTCTCTGCCATCTCTAGCGTCTCTACCGTCGGGCGCGACGCCCATTGTTGATCAGTGGCAAGGTGAGGCCGGCACTGGCGACGCGATGCTCGTCGTTCCGCTGACCGCGCGCGAGACAGATGTACTGGGGCTATTGGCCCAGCTCTGTACCAATGAGGAGATAGCGGCTGATCTTGTTCTGTCCCTGAACACCGTTAAGACGCATATGCGATCACTGTTTCAAAAGTTGTCGGTCACCCGGCGAGCCGACGCAGTACGCCGGGGACGCGCACTCGGCCTCTGCTAGCGCACGCCACATCAATAGCTTGGACAGCTTGGACTCCGCATCACCTGCAACTGATGCGGAGTCCAAGTACTAATGCGGAGTGCTGGGAGCAGCACCGCCTAGGCGAGAGCTGCGGCTTTGAGTTGGTCGAACTCGATCTGTGTGATCGTGCCTTGATCGAGCAGGTTCTTCGCGGTCGCAATTTGCTCGGCAGGATTGCTTCGTCCGGCAACCTGCTGAATGTAGTCGTCTGTGGCCGCTTGAGCCTTCCGTACCTCACCTGCTTGCCGCTCGGCCATTCCCCTACCGCGTGCAATGAGGTAGATGAGAGCCGTAAGGAATGGGAAGATGATCAAGGCGATCACCCAGAGTGCTTTCCACCATCCGCTGAGATCTTTGTCACGGAAGAGGTCACCGATGATCTGGAACAAGATCATCAGGTACATGACGAAGACGAAGGTCCAGATGAGAAGCCAGAAGAAATCCCCGAAGTTCATTGTTGTCGTGCCTCCTCGTAGTGCAGTCAGTTCAGCAGGGTGCTGAGCAACGGCACTAACTTTGCACTCTCGGGAGCGGGTGCTGCTCACCCATAGCGGGTGAGTTTGAGCGGGCAAACAAAAGGAGAAACTTCACTAGATGGCTGACTCGAACGGTTCCAGAAGTCGCCCGGCCAGCAAAGTAAGCAAGCACGCTCCGACGCCGCCGGGCGGATCAGCTGTGGTCGACCCGGTTGCAGTGATCCGCTCCAGGCAATACATCGGAGCGCTGGTGCTTGCGGCGATCTTGGGCATTCCCATTTCGGCCGTCGCGTACGGCTTCCTGGCGCTGGTCGCAGCGATTCAGAAACTTGTGTTTACGACGCTCCCGAACCAGATCTTCGGCAGCCCCGCGCCAGCCTGGTGGCCCGTGCCTTGGCTTGTGGTATCGGGGGTACTGACCGCACTGACGATCCGTTACCTGCCGGGCCCGGGCGGGCACTCACCGGCATTCGGTTTCACGACCGGTGGTGGTCCGCCCGTTCCACGGGATCTTCCCGGAATCGCGCTTGCCGCTCTGACCACACTCAGTCTCGGTGCTGTGCTTGGGCCGGAAGCACCGTTGATCGCCATCGGCGGTGGGCTCGCCGCACTGACCGTACATCTGGCAAGGAAGGACGCGCCACCTACCGCGCTAACGATCATGGCTTCAGCGGGCAGCTTCGCGGCAGTCAGCACGCTGCTTGGCTCACCGGTGCTCGGGGCATTCCTGATCATGGAGGCGGCCGGCATCGGTGGGATGACACTGACGTTGGTGGCGCTGCCCGGGTTGCTGGCTTCCGGTATTGGGGCGCTGGTCTTCATCGGGCTGAACAACTGGACCGGCTTTGGCACTTTTTCGCTCGCGCTGGGGTCGGTGCCGCCGGCAGTGCCGCCCACGTTGGCAAGTCTCGCCTGGGCAATAGTTATGGGGTTGGGCGGCGCCCTTCTAGCCTGGTTGATTCGATCCTTGGCACTCGCGCTGCGACCAATCGTGCATCTGAATCGAGTGGTGGTCACCTCGTTGCTGGGTCTCCTCATCGGTCTGATCGCGATGACGTACCAGCTCATCTCCGGACAAAGCTTCAGTCAGGTGCTCTTCTCCGGACAGGATGCGCTGCCTGAGCTGGTTAACCACGCGACTGACTATTCGCTTGCCGTACTGCTGCTGCTTATCCTCTGCAAGGCCCTGGCTTACGGGCTCTCGCTGAGCGCCTTTCGTGGCGGCCCTGTCTTTCCCTCGATGTTCGTCGGCGCAGCGCTCGGTGTCGCAGCAAGTGCGTTGCCGGGCATGAATCTGGCTGCGGGGATCGGCATGGGAATCGGTGCAATGTGCGCGGCGATGCTGAGGCTGCCGTTGACCGCGACGCTGCTGGCTGTTGTGCTGATGGGTACTGATGGTGTGCTGGTGACGCCGCAGGTCGTCGTCGCGGTAGTCGTTGCTTTCGTGATCACCATTGTGTTGCCAGCTCCAGGTCCAAAGACTCCCGAGCCGACAGATCAAGATCAGGTCCGCTCTGAGGCCAAGGCCGCCTAGTTGTCCGTCACGCTGACAGCTCCGACCACAGATCGCCGGCCGGTCTGTGTCGACGCTGTAATTGAGGGCATGTGCACCGGGGATTGTGACGGCGTCCACATGAGGCAGCACATGCAAGCGAGGCGCGTTGGCGATCTTGACAAGCGGATCGCGTAGACCGGCGATCACCAGAGTCGGAACGACGAGATGCGGAAGACGTTCCAGCGTCGGATAGCGGGTCATCGCTCTGAACAAAGACAAACTTCGGAGTACTCCGAACCTGAGATAGTCGCGTGCTGCGATGGGCAACATCGACAACGGCTCCCGCAGACCGTCCATGGCCATTTGTCCTACCGCCCGCCCGAGCGGCTGGTTGTTGGGCCCACCAGCCGGCGAGACCAGCACGGCACGCTCAATCCGGTCAGGGAAGGTTGTCGCAACCTCGATAATGATCGGGCAGCCCAAAGAGTTTCCGACCAAGATCGGCCGCTCGATTCCGACCGCATCGCAATACGACATCAATGCGTTCGCCAGCCCCGGTAGGTCGAGTCCATGCTCAGGCCTGATGCTGCGTCCCATGCCGGGTAGATCCGGTACGAACGTGCGGTATTTCGGCGCTAGCAGGGCGGCACTGGGCTCCAGATACGTGCCCGAGATTCCAAATCCGTGGACATGCACCATTGCGTCAGCGTCCGGCCCTGCATCGACGTTGAAGCGATGGAAGACCGGAGATCCATCCACGATGACCCATCCGGGCTTTAACGGAGGTATCGGCTTCCTGGACACAAGTGGGCTCGCCTTTCGGCCTGATCAACTATCCGGCAAGCGTCGATGCACGAACCGCCTAGAGACGACGATCGCGACGATCCTCTCGGCGGTCCTGGCGATCATCTCGGCGATCTTCGCGCCGGTCGTGACGACGGTCCACGCCGTGTGCAACAACGGCGGCAGTCCCGACTACCGCCGCGGTCCTTGCAACCGGCGCGCCTATGACACCAGGTCGGCCCATTCGGCGTGCTGCGAGCATGTCAGGCTCCTTCCTCTGCTGATTCCATTCCCAATTCCTCTTCGGACTCGCTTGTTGCGCCGTCGGCCTCGATCGAAGCAAGCAGGGCTTGCACCGGAATGCGGCCGTTGGCGACAAGCTGGCCGCCAGCACGGCGAACGGCCGAAGCAAACGGAGCCGCCCATCGGTTCTCAAAGACAAGGCAGGCCGCGCTCGATCCCGGCTCGATAGCAGCTGCGACGGCCTCGACGTCCTCGGCGCTCAATAGCATCGCGAGTTCAGCCTCGTAGTCCCGAAGCTCACCCAACTCGCTGTCCTCTAGCTCTGCGATTTCGAAGGCCTCGAGGTTGCCGTCGTCGTCCTTGCGAAGCATCAACAAGTCGAGGACGCGGATGATCTCGCGATCAACAAGATCGGTGATCGTTGGCGCAATCTCGCCATTGAACCTGCTGCCGGGGAACTCTACGACAAGCCAATCGACCGGCCCGAGCTCATCAATTACTTCATTCATTCGGTCACACTCCTTTGCTCCGCTGCGCCTTTGAAAGAGCCTGGTTAAGTCGGCGTTGATCAACATCACCCGCCGCGGGTGAAAGATCTCCTCGGCCGCTCTTTGCGAGCGCGACCTACTCGGAAGCCTTCTCAGCTGAGGCGCCAGCGGCGCTATCTTGCGTCGTCACCGGTTGCTGCTCTCGTCCGCGCTTGACCGCGTCAACAATGATTCGGGCGCCGATTCCGACGATCACGATGCCGGCGACCATCTGACCTGTGACGAGAGCACGAGCTACCTCCGTTTTAGCGGCGATGTCGCCAAATCCAACGGTTGCGAAAACCGTCACCGTGAAGTACAGGGCGTCCGTACGCGTCAGAGGCTCGGTGAAATTGCTGACAGAGATTGTGCCGAGGACGTAGTACGTTGCGGCAAAGAGCAGAAGGAAAAGTGGAGCGCTCGTGGCAAGGGCCTCAAGACTCCTCAGCGTGGGATCCGTTGCTTTGATGATTAAGCGAACCTGAAAGACGACAAGTCCGATGAGTGCACAAATGCCGACCGCCAACATGGCGATGGCAACACCAATCGACGTGCGATCCAGCGGCAAAAGGTAATAGATCACAACCAGAGCAACTGTGGATCCGATTGTTCGAAGCAACATGACGACGGCCCTGCGAGACCGATGTAGAGCCTCCCGTGCAAGATCACGATTAGGCACGCCATTATCCTCAATCCTCAGCATCAGGACGATGACCATGCTGAGTTGCCGTCTCGTCCGAAGCTTCACCCATGGCGGGTGACTGGTTTTGGGCCGAGCAGACCCCTGCACACACCTCCCGCTCCACCTGCGACCACCCAAGTGGGACCCGCCGTCACCCGGATGATAACGGGGGGATAACCTATGCCGCAGTCGTGGCTGACAGCTCTCCCCTGCGAGCGTCGGACGACCCAGATAACTCTCGGGGACGTTAGCCATGCCCAATATGCATGCGAAACACCTAGTGGAAGGCAGTTATCTGCCGCCAGCGTTATTGAAACGCGCCGGCGGGGTAAGGAGCGGTCATGCGGGTGGGGATCGTTTCAACGTATCGGCCACGGCCGTGCGGCATCGCGGTGTTCTCTTCGGACCTGCGCACGGCCCTGTTGGAGGCCGATTCATCTTTGTCTGTCGAGATCGCCTCTATCGTCCGAGATGATCATCTCTCACATCCTCCCGAAGTCGTCACGACAATTCGCCAGGACGTCGCTGCCGACTACGCCGCGGCAGCAGACCAACTAAACCGGAGTGGTGTCAACGTCGTACTGATTGAACATGAGTACGGCATCTTCGGCGGCGATTCTGGAAAGCATGTACTCAAGCTGATCAACAATCTCACGGTGCCCGTGGCGGTTACGCTCCACACCGTCTTGGAGGAGCCAGCGCCCGATCGAGTTCGAATCCTTCGCAACCTCTGCGGCCGCGCGGCGCTGGTCATGGTGTTCACTGAGACCGCTCGTCGGATGGTGATCGAGCAGCAGTTGGTCGATGCTGAGAGCGTCAGAGTGGTTCCGCATGGTGCTCCCGACGAGCTGACTGCGGCCGCCTGGTCGGATCGGGTCAGCGACGATATCTCCACCTCATCGTTGCAACTCGGCCTGCCGAGCCTGGCCGGCCGCGCGGTGCTCTCCACCTTCGGGCTTATCTCCGACTCCAAGGGTCTGGAACTGGCGATTCGCGCGCTGCCAGAGATCACTGCAGCCCATCCTGAAGTCCTCTATTTGATCGCCGGCCGGACGCATCCCGATGTGATCAACAAAGAGGGGGAGAGCTATCGGCTCAGCCTGCAGCGCCTGGTACATGATCTTGACCTTTGTGATCATGTTTCATTTATCGACCGATTCCTCAGCATCGATGAGCTCGCGATCTTGCTCGCCCGCACCGACCTGTACCTGACGCCGTACCGATCGAAAGATCAAATCGTCTCCGGGGCGCTGACCTTCGCGGTGGCGGCCGGCTGTCCAGTGGTATCGACCCCTTACTTCTACGCTGAAGATCTGCTCAGCTCCGGCGCCGGCGTGCTGGTGCCATTCGACTCCCAAAAGCTGGCTGCAGCGGTACTCGGCCTGCTGGGATCGCCAGCGAAGTTGCGAGCAGCGCGGAGGGCGGCGCGGCGGGTCGGCGCCGACCTCACCTGGGCAAGCGTCGGCAAGACCACTCTGGAGCTATTGACTGAGGTTGCCCGATGAGAGGCGCTCCGCAGATATCGCCGCAACACCTACTCAGCCTGGTCGACGATGTTGGCATCGTGCAGCATGCGTATGGAACCATTCCCAACCGGCTGAGCGGTTACTGCGTTGATGATGTGTCGCGGCTGGTGATCACCATGCTCAATCTCGATCATGGCGAAAGCGACAATCCGACTTACCAGCGCGTGCTCTCATCGGCACTGGCGTTCCTGTTCCACGCTTGGGACCGGGAAGCGCCGGGCCTGCACAACCTCATGGACTATGGCCGGAACTGGCTTGATGCACCGCACACCGGTGATCATCTCGGCAGGGCGGCCTGGGCGCTCGGCGCCGTCATCGCCGCTGAGCCGGTACGCCCAGAGGCTGACCCGTGCCTGCGACTCCTCACCGATATGCAGCCAAGCCTGGAGGGCGCTGCGACTCCTCGGGAGATCGCGTACACCATCATTGGGCTGACCCGCCCCGCGATGGACATTCTTCCAACCCCGCTGCAGAGACTCCTCGACACGCTCACTGACCGGCTATGCAAGGCGTACGACGAGCACCGCCGCGAGAGTTGGGTGTGGTTCGAAGACAGCCTGACCTACGACAACGGCCGACTGCCGCAAGCACTGATCGCAGCCGGCGCGCGGCTCGACAATGACAAGATCATCCAGCGCGGGACCCAGGCTCTCGACTGGTACGCCGATCAGTGCACCGTCGATGGCGACACAATCCGCTTGGTGGGCAATCGCTGGCGGCGAGCCGATGAGCCTCCGCGTCCTTGGGCCGAAGAAGGCGACGAGCAACCTATTGATGCGGCGGCACTCGTCGAGGCATTGATTGAGGCATCGGCCTACACCGATCATGGGGAGTACGGCCAGCAAGCGGTGCGAGCGTTCGAGTGGTTCTTGGGACGAAACAACCAGGGATTGCCGGTTTATGACTTCGCCACCGGTGGGTGTCATGACGGTCTCGGACCGGAGGGTCTGAATCCCAATGAAGGCGCCGAATCCACCCTGGCCTATCTGCAAGCACTGCTGGCACTTGAGAGTGCCGGCCTGCAAAGCTGCATTACGCGGCCCTGAATCGCTGGATGAAGATCGCACTGTTGGGCCCGATCGCCTGGCGGACTCCACCAAAGCACTACGGCCCCTGGGAACAAGTGACCGGCCTCTTGGCCGATGGTCTGGCCAAGCGCGGCGTCGATGTGACGCTCTTCGCGACACGCGACTCGCAAACCGCTGCCACCCTCGACGGCGTGTCCCCTCGCGGCTATGAGGAAGACGCCAACCTGGATGGACGCATTTGGGAAGGTCTCCATGTTGCCCGTGCGCTGGCGCGCTCGGACGAGTTCGACCTGGTGCACAACCACCTGGACTGGCTGCCCTTGGCGTTTTCAACGTTCTGCCGCACCCGGATGCTGACCACCATTCACGGCTTCTCGGATCCCAAGATCCTTCCGGCCTACCAGGCGGCTGATTCGGCGTACGTCTCCATCTCTGATGCCGACCGAGCGCCGGAACTGAATTACGTCGCCACGATTTACCACGGGATCGACTTGCGCCTCTTCACCTTCTCGCCGACCGGTGGCGAGGATCTGGTCATCCTCGGACGTATCCATCCCGACAAGGGAACTGCATACGCCATTGACATTGCCCGCCGCGCCGGACGCCGGCTCAAGATCGCGGGTCCGATCCAAGATCAGTCGTATTTCTCAGAGCAGATCGAGCCGTTGATCGATGATCATCAAGTTTGCTATCTCGGCTCAGTAGGTCCGACGCAGCGTGCCGAGCTTCTCGCTTCCGCTGCGGCCCTGCTGCATCCCGTTGCCTTCGCTGAACCTTTCGGGCTTTCGGTCGTCGAATCGATGGCTGCCGGTACGCCGGTGGTGGCCTACAACCGGGGATCGATGCCGGAGATCATCGATGAAGGTGTCACTGGTTTCCTGGTGTTAGACGTCCAGTCGGCTGCGGCAGCCGTCGAGTCTGCAATCGAGCTTGATCGTGGCAAGGTGCGCAGCGTGGCGGAGCGCCGGTTCAGCGCCGATCGCATGGTGGACGATTACCTTGCTATATATGGCGCGGTCCTCCGGTGAAATAAGCGGCGAACTCTTCCAGCGCTATCGAGGAAACCCTCTGCTCAGCCCAGAACGCTGGCCGTACGCGGCCAATGCGGTGATGAACGCCGGAGCAGCACAGGTCGACAGCAGCACCGTGCTGCTCTGCCGGGTCGAGGACAGACGCGGCATTAGTCACCTAACGGTCGCTCGCTCGCAGAACGGCGTGTCCAACTGGGTGGTCGATGAGACTCCTCTGCTGGCGTCAGACCCGGATCTGCCGCACGAAGCCTGGGGCCTTGAAGATCCGCGGCTGACCTGGGTTGATGATCTTGAGAGTTGGGTGATCACGTACACCTCCTTCGGGCCTGGCGGACCGGGCCTCTCGATGGCGACCACAAAGGACTTCCGCTCGGTCCAGCGCCTCGGCATGGTGCGTGCCCCCGAGGACAAGAACGGGGGCTTGCTCTCGCGACGGGTGCACGACGAGTACGTCTTGCTGCACCGTCCGGTTACCCAACTCACCCATAGGGCGGACATCTGGCTCTCCCGCTCCAAAGACCTGCACAGCTGGTCGCCGCCGGAGCCCGTCTTGGCAGCCAGGCCCGGCGGCTGGTGGGACTCGGCAAGGATCGGCATTGGCCCGCCGCCGATCGAAACGCCCGAGGGCTGGCTGTTGATCTACCACGGCGTACGCCAGACCACCGCGGGCTCGCTTTACCGCGCAGGGCTGGCACTTCTTGATCTTGAAGAGCCGACGCACGTACGTCGCCGCTGCGCGGAATGGATCCTTGGCCCCCGCGAGGACTACGAGCTCATGGGCGACGTACCAGGAGTCGTCTTTCCCTGCGGCGTGATCCACCGGCGCGACTCCGATGAGCTGCGGCTCTATTACGGCGCTGCAGACAGCTGCGTTGCACTGGCCATCGCGTCACTTTCGGAAGTCCTCGCCTTCGTCTTGGAACATGGCGAAGAAGATTCGACCCGACTCCAGCTGTAGCTTCGCGGGAACGGCGCGTCCCCGGACGCCACTTGGCATCGCTAACTTGGACTTGGCATCAGGCGCACCTGATGCCACGCGCAAGTTAGTGGTGCCAAGTGCGGAGATTAAGCCGCATCACGTCTACATAGGCGGTCATTTCCCCTTGCGAGAGTTATCCACAGATCTGTCGGAATGAGGTTCCGCTGCCGTCCCTGCATGCATTGGGCTGTGCTCATGGACAACATCCGGCTCACCCGCAATCTGTTGGATCAGGGCTATAACTGGGTCGATCTTCGACGACTCCAACGCGACGGCGAGCTCGTTCGCGTACGGCGTGGCGCCTACTGCCAGGATGAGAAGCCGGGCGAGTTCCTCGAAGAGCGGCATCGACGGTTGATCCTCGCTACGGCGCCTCAACTTCGAGACGGCGCCGTCTTCAGCCATGGATCTGCGGCCGTCATGCACGGCCTGCCGGTCTGGTCGGAGGCGGTGGCAAGGGTTCATGTGACGCGCGACCGCCGCGGCAAGGGGATCAAGCGCTCTGTTGTCCAGGTGAATGGGGCTCCGCTTCAACCGTCTGAGATCGTCTTGATCGACAACATTCCCGTGACATCGCTCGCACGCACCGTGCTCGACCTCGCCCGTACCGTGCCCATGACACAAGCGGTGTCAGCCGGTGATTGCGCATTGGCGTTGGGTCTGACGCGACAGGAGCTCCAGGTTGGATTGCTACTGATGGAGCGCTGGCCAGGTGTACGTGCAGCGCGCCGAGTGGTCGAGTTCCTCGACGCCCGGAGCGAAAGCGCTGGAGAGTCGATGAGCCGCGTACGCCTCATGGAAGAAGGGCTGCCGCGACCCGAGCTGCAGCAAGAGATCTTTGGACCCGACGGTCGGCTCGTCGCCCGTGTGGACTTCCGTTGGAAGGAATACAAGACGGTTGGCGAGTTCGACGGGAAGATCAAATATGGCAGGCTGCTCAAGCCTGGGCAGCGCATTGAGGACGTGATCTTCGAAGAAAAGGTCCGGGAGGACGCCGTACGCGATCTCGGCTTGCAGGTTGTCCGGTGGATCTCGCGGGATCTCTATCGCCCCGGCGTGCTTCGAGAAAGGGTGCTTCGGGCCTTTGCCCGGGCCACTTGACGCAACTTGGCGCCACTAGGTAGCACGTGGCACCAGTCGCAACTGATGCCACGTGCAAGTTTCTGATGCGGAGTGGGATCCGCCGGCTCCGAGCTCACATAGCGAGTGCTTCGTACACCTCGACACTGCCACCGGACTGCAGCACCGGACATCCCTTTGCCTGAGTTGCTGCTTCATCAAGCGACTCAGCATTGACGATCGAGTAACCACCGAGCTTCGACTCGCCGCCACCGCTGGCACTGCCATTCTTGACAGTCGTTCCAGCGCCGAACGGGTTACCCACGTCGACCACTGAGTCGCTGAACGTGCCGAACCACGCAGTCCACGCCTGCATTTGCTCCTGCTGAGCTTCGGGGGTCTCGGCCATCTCGCCTCCGGAGTACAGGTACACGAACTTCGCCATCGTTTCCTCCTCATGTGTTGATGAATGGCGTCACCCATACCACGTACAGAGAGCCGCAAAATCGACAGCTCTGGAGGACAATCGGAGCCGTGCCGGGCCAGCTCAGCCTTTCCGACCTCTCGACTGCGGTCAGGGCGGAGTACCGGCGCATTTTCACCGAGCGACGCGATGACTTGGTTGCGGTGGGCTTCAACGCGTTGCTGGTGACGTTTTGCTGGTTCTTGTTGCCGGACAGGATCGTCAACTGGCTGTTCACGCTTCACGGGGCATTGGCGTTTCCATACTTCCTGGAAATGTGGATGCTTGGCGACACACCCGCGACCAATGTGGCAGGCCGGGACGCCGTACGAGCCGTGGCGCAGTTGCACGATCCGGCCGCACTACGTCTCTGGCTGCGAGCAAAACACCTTGTCCTAGCCTCATTTGTCGGCCCAACCGCGGCAATTGTCGCGATCGTGATCGGAATCGTGCAGCATCGTTATGACATGGCCGCCGCGGTGGCGATCACGCTGCTGTTTCTGCCACTCGGCGTGCTGAGCATCGCCGCCTGGGTCGGTCTGTGGGTGCCTTATCATCCCAGGAACCTGCTGTGGCGCTGGGAACATCGCTCCGACTGGCGCGCAGCGTTGCTCCGCTGGATGGTCCTGGTACTGCTGCCATTCCTTGTGGTGCCCGTCATCGCCCTGGTGCTACTCCTGCCAACTCTGACTATCTGGCTAATCGCCCATCAGGGGCACCCACCACACCAGATACCCGCGGCCGGGCTTTGGCTCGGTACCGTGGTGTCCGTCGTGATCAGCTTGATCGTTTATGGCTGGGCGCCGGGTGTGGCTGTAAAGATCGCGCGCCGCCGACACGCGAAGCTCCACGGCTACCTCAGTGACCCCGAGTATGGCTGACTCAAGAGCGCCACGACCCGCTCGTCGGGGTGGCCTGACCTGCTGTGGTGATTGAGGAAAATCACCCCTCGGGTGTGAGGCGGCTTGCTTAAGTCTCGAGGATGCTGTCGGATGGATCGCCTCATCGGGTTGGCCGGTGATTCACAAGTAGAGAGAGGACGAACTCCTTATGGCGACACTGACCGCATGGGCTTTTAACAGCGTCGATGGCGCTGAACAAGCTTCCCAGAGACTGCAGGGACTTGCATCCCAGGAGTTGATCAAGATTCAGGACGCTGCAGTCGTCTCCTGGGAACCGGGGAAGAAGAAGCCGAAGACGCGGCAGCTGAGCAACATGACCGCAGCAGGAGCACTCGGCGGCACATTCTGGGGAATGCTCTTTGGACTGATCTTCTTCGTGCCGCTGCTAGGGGCGGCGATAGGCGCTGGTATTGGTGCGCTGGCCGGCTCGATGACCGATGTCGGCATCAGCGACGACTTCATCAACGGCGTGAAGCAGCGCGTCACACCGGGCACATCAGCGCTCTTTGTGCTCAGCTCTGACGCGGTGATCGATCGAATCAAGGACACCTTCAAGGACACCGGCGCCGAATTGATTGCCAGCAATCTTTCCGCCGAACAGGAGCAGAAGCTTCGCGAGGTCTTCACCGAGGAGTGATTCCCAGCCGTACTCCCTGATTAGTACGCACCAATCGCCCACCGGAGGGCAGCCGGATGGGCGATTGGTGCGTATTCAATTGCACGTGTAACAGCGGTGGTCGGATTCCAGATGAGTGAGCGAGCACGGTTTCAGGAGATCGCGGATAACCCTGCAGCTACGGCGAAGCCGAGTACGGCAGTGAGTCCAGCGCTGATGCTCGCCTTCTCGTTCGCTTCCGGAATCATTGACCCAACCAGCATGACAAGAAGGGCTCCGGCCGCGAACCCATCGACACCGCCGGTGAAGCGGTCCCCAACGAGTGAGGAGACCCAGTAGCCGGCGACTGTTGCCAAGGTGCACACAACAGCCACGATCACCCACCCGGAGATGATCATGCGGGATGGTCTTCCCGCGGACTTCATGTCGATGGCCGAGCCGATCGATTCGGGCAGATTCGAGACGAAGATCGCGACCAGCAGTGCGACGCTGATCCCTTCACCGGCGGCCAATCCGATGCCGAGGACCACTTGCTCTGGGATTCCGTCCAACAACGCACCCAATAACAGCGGGAAACCGGCAGCCGTCGCGCCAGAACGACCGCCCATGCGCTCGACACCACGATCACCCAGGAAGAAAGCGAGCGCTCCTGCTGCAAGTCCCAGCGCTACCGGACCGCCACCTGCCGCTCGCAGTCCTTCTTCGACAAGTTCGAACGAGACACTGGAAATAAGCGCTCCGGCGCCAAATCCGAGAACAGCCCCAATCAGGCGAGAATCCCAGTTTCGAGCGACCCCAAGCAACGCTCCGATGACGAGGGAGGAAGCCGCAACCGCACCCCATAGCAGCGCTGACAACACCCGAGGACGATAACCAAACTCCGCTTTATCAAGTGCCGCTGTCTCGGACTACGCATCGGAAACCGATGTGGCTCATCCCGGTATCGATCATCTGCGGCCTACGTGCGCCCGGTCGATAACGCATGCAATAGCTGTCGGCACAAAGATATGAGCCGCCCTTGATCACTTTCCGTGGCACCCGAAACTGCGGTTGCCGACGGTCATAGCTTGCCTCGATGACGCCGCCTCGCGGATTGCGAGGAATGCAGCAAGGCTTGTCAACCTCGGCCGGATGGCGGTCGGCGTACCAGTCAACGGTCCAGTCCCAGACATTGCCGGCCATGTCGTACAGCCCGTAATCGTTCGGCGGGAACGATGCGACAGGCGTCGTGGTGCCGTAACCAAGATCAGGTCGCCACGGAAAGTCGCCGTGCCAGAAGTTGGCTAGCCGCTCGCCGGTCGGCTCGGGCTCGTTGCCCCAGGTGAAGATCATTTGAGACAAGCCACCACGTGCCGCAGCTTCCCATTCCGCTTCGGTCGGCAAGCTCCGACCGGCCCAGTTCGCGTACGCCTCGGCGTCTTCGTAGGCGACGTGCACCACTGGATGATCTTCGCGTCCCTTGATCGAGGAGGCACGGCCTTCGGGATGCCGCCAGGAGGCTCCTGGCGTCCAGATCCACCACAGATTGATGTGGCGAAGGTTGACCGGCCCAGCCGTACGAGTGAACACCATTGATCCGGGCTGCAAATTCTCCTCCGGCGCACCTGGAAAGTCGGCCGGCTCTAGTGGGCGCTCGGCAACCGTCACATAGCTGGTGTCGGCGACGAACTGCGCGAACTGAGCATTGGTGACCTGATGCGCGTCGATCCAGAAGCCATCCACCGTTACTCGATGAGCCGGTCCTTCTTCCGGATAGTGCTGGTCCGATCCCATCGCGTACGTCTGGGCCGGAATCCGCTCGAGTCCATGGGTAGCTGTCATGTTCCGTCGGCAAAAACGGTGTTCCAGTCGTTCTTGATGCTTACCACGGTCCAATCCTGCTGGGCGGCGAGATCGAGGGCACGCTCCGCCCCGGCGGCGTAGTCGAACTCTCGCTCAGGATCATCATGCAGCAGTAATAGCCGGAGAGACGGCGTTCTCGGCGTGCCTGAGAACTCCAGCATCGGCACGTCGCCGTTGGAGTTACCGAACGCCAGAATGGGCCGGCGACCGATCCGACTCCAAATTCGGATCGGCTTCTCTGGCCCGTCATCGAAGAAGTCCATCGCACCCTTGTAGAGCAGCAGCGACTGGCCGCCTTCGGTCGAATAGGTGATGCCTAATGCGCTGCCGATGATCCGCTCGGGCGGGATGTCATACATGTCGCCCGCAACGGGTCGCATGAAATCCCGATCACCACCGGACGCGATGTAGGTAGTAAAGCGATTCGCTTCCAGGTAACGGAGCAGCTCAACCATGGGCAGGTAGCCGCATGCCCGGTATGGCCGCTTGAGCCCTGGATTATGGGCGTCGTTGAAGAATTCCTTGACCCGTCGGTCGTAATCCTCGACAGTGACTGACTCGAATGCCTTGGGAACGGCGACCATCAACAACTTCAAATCGCTGTCGTCACCGTGGTAGTGCTTCACCACGGCCGCGCCGAGCCACTTCATGTCATTCTCGTACGCGGCTTGGTAGGGCTGCTGGGTCCGCAACGCCTGATCGCTTTCGGCCATCTCGCGAAAGCGGCGAATGGTGAAGTCGAGTTGGATGACGAGCGGCTTTTCGGTCCACAAGGTGCCGTCATTGTCGAAGACAGCGACCCTGGCGGCCGGCTCCACGTAATCGGCCCCACCCTCCTTGCTTACGCGCGCGACAAACTCGGTGATCGCCGACTTGGTTGCGCCGCCGTTCCAGGACCTCAATGTGTCCATGCTCACTTCACATCGTTTCCAAAACGACCGGTCGCCTTGCGACAATCCAAATCCCCAAGATTGTGAACGCCACGCCTAGTGGGATTCCCCAAGGCGCCAGCAGTGCCTGGTATCCGGCGAGCCCACCGAGAATGACGACGATCGAAATTGCGACCGGAAACACGCGCGCCCGCAAACAGGCGATGCCGAATAAGGTCCATCCGGCGGCGAAGAGGTAATAGCTGGCGAGGGCACCTAGTCCGAAGATCAGTGATGGCTTGGCGGTCAGGCTCTGCGGTGCGGGCCCGCCGGCGAGCCATGGGACGGCGAATGCCTCGAACCACAGGTCACCCCCCAACATCATGGTGCCCACAATCGCTGCTGAGAAAGCAGCGACGCCCAATCGGCCTGCTCTCTGAGCCTGAAGACCATGCACGCCGATCAGGGCGAACATCAGCACGATGAAGCCCCCGAGAAGGACGATCTTGGCCGCAATGAAGACCGGATTCTGCGATGTCTCCACATTCATGCGCTGGTCGAATGTCCACATCACGGCCTGAGCTACAACGAAGAGCAGCCCCGCCATGATGGACAGCCAGCCCGCCTGCCGCACGAACGGCCAGGCAGCTGGCGCGTACAACGAACGTAACCGTTCGCTGGGTTGTGGTGCGGCTGTTTCCGTCATCGACATCCGCTCATCGCATCATGCTCATGCGCCGGCGAGGAACGACTGGAGCTTCTCGACGGCCTGGTCGATGCTGAAGGTGGCTGCTCGCTGCCGAGGCGGGAACTCACGGAATGTGGCCAGGAAATCGCTCATGATGAACTGCGAAGCGAAGACCAGATAGTCGTTGTCGAACAACCAGTCGTAATAGGTGTTAGAGGTGATGGTCGCCCGCTCGAAGGGGTCGGTACGCAGGTTGAACAACAGCGGCACCCTGAGCGGAACGAAGGGCTCAGCCCAGACTCGCAGTGTGCCCTCGACCCGCTGCTCCATGAACACGACCTTCCAGTTGTCGAACCGGAGAGCGAGTACATCACCGTCATCGGAGAAGTAGACGAAGCCCTTGCGTGGGCTCTTCTCCTCTTCACCGGTCAGGTACGGCAGCAAGTTGAAGCCGTCGATATGCACCTTGAAGGCCTTGTCGCCCACGTTGTGCCCAGCCTTGAGCTTTTCGACAATGTCTGGCTCCCCCGCCGCGGCGACGAAGGTCGGAAGCCAGTCGTGATGCTGGATGATTTCGTTAGAGACCACGCCAGCTGGGATTTTCCCTGGCCAACGGATGAGCTCGGGGATTCGGAATGCACCTTCCCAGTTGGTGTTCTTCTCGCCCCGGAATGGGGTCATGCCACCATCCGGCCAGGTGTTCATGTGCGGGCCGTTGTCGGTGGAGTACACCACGATGGTGTCGTCGGCGATGCCGAGTTCATCAATGGCATCGAGCAATTGGCCGACGTTTTTGTCGTGATCGATCATCGTGTCGTGGTACGGCGACTGCCAGCGCCCCGCCTGCCCGAGACTCTCCGGCTTGGTGTGCGTGCGGAGATGCATGTGGGTCATGTTCATCCATACGAAGAACGGAGTTCCAGCCCCGCTCTGCCGTTCGATGAACTCGATGCACGCCTCAGTGGTGTCGTCGTCAATGGTCTCCATCCGCTTCTTGGTCAGCGGGCCGGTGTCCTCGATTCGCTGCCTTCCGCGGCGTCCATAGCGGCCGTCGACGGTGTCGTCGGCGGCGTCGGTCGCCCATGATCGAATGACGCCGCGGGGACGCGCCCGCTCGTTGAACACCGGAAACTCCTCAACCGACGGCCAGTTGGGTAACTCAGGCTCCTCTTCGGCGTTGAGGTGGTAGAGGTTGCCAAAGAATTCATCAAAGCCGTGCGCCGTAGGTAGGAACTCGTTCTTGTCGCCGAGATGGTTCTTGCCGAATTGAGCGGTGGCGTACCCGAGCGGTTTCAGCAATTCAGCAATGGTCGGATCTTCAGATCGCAGCCCGATATCAGCCCCGGGGACACCAACCTTGCTGAGCCCAGTCCGAAAAACACTCTGACCGGTAATAAATGCTGAGCGACCGGCGGTGCAGCTCTGCTCCCCGTAGGAGTCTGTGAACCGCATACCTTCATCGGCGATTCTGTCGATGTTCGGCGTGCGGTAGCCCATCAATCCATCGCTGTAGCAGCTCAGGTTGGTGATCCCGATGTCGTCGCCCCAGATCACCAGGATGTTCGGCTTGTCATCAGGCATGCAGGGGCCACCTCTCTGGAACGAGACCGCGCTGTGATCAGGCTCGCGTAATACACGGGCTGCCAGCATCACCCTTGCTGGGTGAGCGCCTCAGCTGCTGGCAGGTTCAGGCTTCTTTCGACGCCCCAAGTTGACCGGGAAGATCAACAGGAAGGCGACCACGAGGTATCCGAATGTCGCGACCAGCGGGGTGAACAAACCCACGATGATCATCACGACATAGAGAGCCATGCTCGGGCGGAGCCGCCTGGTAAGGAGCTTGATCTCTTCATCGTCAGCGTCTGGATGCACGAGCTTCCCACTCACTGCGGTCTGCCACAACAACGACAGCAACAACATGGCACCAAGTAGGGCGATCCCGTAAATGGTGGCTGCAACCCGCTCGCTGGAGCGGGATCCAAGATTTTCGGCGAGTAATTTGGTGGGAAAGGGCAGGAACGAGACCACAAGGAGCAGGGCCAGATTGAGCCTTAGGAAGCTCGTACTCGCACTATGTAAGTAATGAGTGATCGAGTTGTGGCCCAACCAGATTGCTCCGATCGTCGCAAAACTCACGACGTACGCCAGATATGAAGGCCATTGGTCGAGGACTGCGCGGAGAAAGTGGTCCTCCGAACCCGGCGGGATTGACAGCTCCAGCACGAGCAACGTGATAGCGATGGCGAACACGCCATCGCTGAACGCCTCCATCCTGGCAACACGCAGAAACATCTCATCGTCTCGATCAGCCATGTCCTGATCATTTCGCCGCCTAGAGCGCTGCGGCTCACCCGGACAGGGTGATGCTCCAGTAGCGTGGCGCGTCCATACTGCTGACTTGTCAGAAGCAGAGCACCAGATACGGTGCTGAGTTTCTGACAACTCGGTGGGACTCAAAGATCAAAGGAGATGAAGATGGCGGTCGACACATTTGTGGCGTACGTCGGTGTGTACCCCAGCGTCGAGGACGCGGAGTGGGACTACAAGCTGGTCAAGGAACTCCATACCAAGGCCGGCATGCTGGACGCGTACGACGCTGCAGTGATCGAGAAGCGAGAGAACGGCAAGGTCCGAATCACCAAGAAGCATGAAACCCCCACTCGGGTCGGCGGAGTGCTCGGCGGCGGCGTTGGTCTTGCTACCGGGCTCGTTGTGGCGCTGTTCCCGTTCGCCGCAATTGGTGGCGGCCTCCTCGCAGCTACGACTGCCGGTGGCGCCATACTCGGCGCAGTTGCCGGACACGCAGCGGCTGGCATGAGCCGTAGTGATCTCAAGGAGCTCGGCGAATACCTCGACGAGGGCCAGGCCGGCCTCGTCGTCGTCGGTGTTTCGGAGATGGAAGACGACATCAAGAGCTCGATGGAACGGGCGGAAAAGGTCGAGACCAAGGAGATCAAAGCCGACACAGCGGAGATCGAACAAGACGCCAAGGCCGCT
>Ga0207428_10000698_pt1 | contig 39012 bp, 26 predicted proteins | sample RhiMethybrSRZTD1_FD_187600 | JGI IMG/M metagenome (GOLD analysis project Ga0207428, IMG submission 187600) | Populus rhizosphere microbial communities from Tennessee, USA - Rhizosphere MetaG P. TD hybrid SRZTD1 (SPAdes) (version 3) | ecosystem: Host-associated > Plants > Roots > Rhizosphere >...
GAGTCCAGCCCGAGGAGCCAGCCTTCACAACGCGAGTTGGGCTCCGGCCTGTCTCTAGATCAATTGCAGGTTTGCGCTGTGCGCCCGCTGCATCAGTGCGAGTCCGGACGGTTGTGGGGCGCGACCGCCTAACCGTTGATCAGGAGTCGCGAGGCTAGTGCGAGGGGATCAGTGAGTCGATCCCGTCTGCGTTACTTATTCAGCACCCTTGCTGAGGCCTTCCGTAGGCAACCGTTCACGCGTGCAGCCTATTTCATGTAGTTCATGGCGGAGCATTCAGTCCGCACCATGTTCTGCAGCGTCGAGTTGGCCAGGTTCATCTCCTGCTGGTCGGCCCCAGTCAGAAACTTCAGCCATCCCTGCTGGTTTTTCGGACTGATCGGCGCGGGTTCGTCCTTGCCGGCCTGTTCGGCCGCACTCCAGGCGCTGATCCATGCATCCAGTTCCTGGCGGTCCTGCGCTGCGACTGTCGCACGCTTGGCTGTGAGCCGCTGGACATTCTGATGGGCGCGGAAACCCTTCTGCCGATCGAAACAAGCGAGCGCGCCGCTCTTCTGCAGATACTCGGCCTGTGTCGCCGATCCGGGAGCGTACGCGGTGGGCTTGAATGGACGCGCGTCGAGCCAAGCCTGCGCTTCAGCTTTCGCGGCACCGGGGTCCAGATTCTGCGAAACATTTCTCCCGGTGCGTCGCTGCTCGTGCATCGCCGCCAACTCCTGTGAGCGACGCGCCGTATCGCTGTCCGGCGCGCCTGTCGCGGCGGACGTACGCCCGTTGCAGTTCGCCATGATCTGCTGCGAGCGGGCCGACTGCTCCTGAATCATCGCCATCTGGTCCTGCGGCGTCAGGCGGGTCATGTAACGGGCAGGATTCCTCGGATCGGGCGACTGCGGCATCGTCTTGGCGTCGCCCTGCTGCGCGGCCCGCACCACGGCGATGTCTTCCTCCCACGCTTTGCGCTCCTGCGCCGACAGGTTGGGCATCGAACGAAGCTTGCTCTCCATGTGCTCCGCCATGAGCTGCCAACGTACGCCGGCTATGGCGGACATGCAGTCCTGGCGCTGCTCGGCCGCCGAGGCTTGGGGCGGAGGAGGCGTGGCGAGCAGCAGGTCGGGCAATGGGACCCGCGTGTCGATGGGCGCGCGCCGCCGGCCGGCTGGATCCGAAAACTGCGACATCCCTCCGTACTGCGCCTCGCATTTCTCGCGCACCGTATTGGCGAAGCCGTTGTAGGCACCGCTCACTTCCTGCTGCTCCTCATCGGACATGGCAAGCAGGTAGCGCTGTGAGTTCCTGGGGTCGGGCGCCGGCGCGCGAGGATTGGCCGCTTTCGCGTTGAGCCACTCGATATCTTCCTGCAGGCGCTGACGCTCCTGCGCTGACAGATTCGAAGACGAGTTCAACTTGCGTTGCAACACTTGCGCAGTGAGCTTTTCCTGTGCGCCCGTCGTCTGTGCCAGGCAGGCGTTGTAGTTGTTGAGCCCTTGCAGATTCGTCGCGCCGCCCGAGACGGACTGGCCGGCAGCCGGCACAGCGGTCCAAATCAGCCCCAGGGCAACAAACACAGAGAAGATTGGTATCGGCTTACGCATGCTGACTCTCCTGTAGCGGCAATGGGGCGCAGTCTCTAGAGCTAGCAAAAAATCGGCAACATTTCCTCTACTTCGCTATGCGTCGAAAGTCGTTGAGAACCGTCATTCGATAAGGAACCCTGCCGAGCCCACGGCATCACAAGGATCAAGATCGACAGGCAGTCTATGCAGTCAGTCACACGCTGGACGTTTCCTTCGTCAATTCGTGGACGACGGCTTCAACGTGGACGAACACGACTCGGACGTATCGTGAACAATCAGTGAACAATTTGTTTCCGAACACCCGGTAACAGCACGATCGCACCCGAGCCACAGGCACGAGGAATCAACGAGATCGTGAACCTGCATCAATCTGCTAAATCGGAGGTTGATGGTTCGCGTCCAGCCCGAGGAGCCAGCCTTCGCTCGTGAATGCAGGCGAAGGCTGTCTCGACGTAGCGGCGTCAGCCGCGAAGGCTGACCCCTGCCAACTGGACTGGATCTCCGAGGAAGGTTATGTTTGCTCGGCCGGTTCAATTCGCGGAAGACGGCAGGGCTTTAGAAGCGCGCCATGACAGGTTTTGGGAGGTCTTATGCGGCAGATCAGGGCGTTGATCCTGCTCGGAGCAGCGATCGGCATTATGGCACCGCTCGGCGCTGCGGGACGCGTGGAACCCATTCAGGCTCAGAATGAGGCACCGCCGCCCGAAGGGTTCCGCATCATCGGCAACATTTATTGGGTGGGCGGCGAGTATGGCTCTTATTTGATCACGACTCCGCAGGGCCACATCCTCCACGACACGGGCACCAACGAGATGCACGACGTCATCGTGTCGAACGTCAAGAAGCTGGGGTTCGACGTCAAGGACATCAAAATGCTCATATCGAGCCATGCGCATTTTGATCACGTCCAGGGACACGCGGCGATGAAAAAGTTGACCGGAGCGCAGGTCATCGCTCTCGGCGGCGATGCCGCGGCGCTTGAAGCCGGTCAAGACAACTCCGCTGGAGGATTCCGCGGCATGGTGGCGGTCCACGTCGATCGCGTAATCAAGGACGGGGATACGATTTCCTTGGGCGGCGTGACCTTGCGCGCCCTGTGGGTGCCGGGGCATACGCAGGGGGCCACCGTATGGATAACCACCGTCTCCGAAGGCGGGAAAAACTATTCGGTCGCATTCCGCGGCGGTGAAACTCCCAACGCGGGGGTTCAACTCATCGGCAATCCGAGGCACCCCAAGGTCATCGAAGATACGAAGATGACGCTTCAAAAGATGAAGGCGCTCCAGCCTCCAGACCTCTTCCTACACAATCATCGGCAGAACCTCGGCCGTCCGTTGAACCCCGCGCTCCCCGTCAATCCGCTCTGCGTCACGTGCATGGACACCGAGGCGTTCACGGCGATGGTTGCGAACGCCGAAAAATCATTCGCAGAGAGAGTCCGCGAAGCGGAGGCGCAACAGAAGCCCACGCCTCAAGGGGCACGATGACGCAGGTGGCGGCGGTCGCACGGTCGTCGCCGCCCCGGAAGGACAGGCGCACCACGGCGCTTGTGGCCGCAGTGGCGCTGCTGCTGCTCATCCACTTCCTTCCCTCCCCGCCGCCGCTGCAGACGGCCGGCGGTCCCGTAGCACTGACCGCCACTGGCAAAACCTGTCTCGCCATCATGGCCTTCGCCGTGACCGCCTGGGTGTCCGAGGCGCTCCCGTTCGCCGTGACGTCGCTGCTGATCACGCTCCTTGTGCCTGCGTTCGGCATCGCAGATTTTCGCGCCGTGATCCGCGCCGGGTTCGGCGATCCGATTATCGTGTTCTTCATCGGTGTGCTGCTGTTGTCGGCGGCGTTCACGCGCTCTGGTCTCGGGACGCGGCTCGTGTACGAGATCTTGAAGCGTGTCGGAACGCGGACGGACCGCGTGCTCCTGGGCGTGCTGGCCGTGGGCGCGTTCATCTCGTGGTGGATCACCGACATGGCGGTGGCGGCGATGTTGTTGCCGCTCGGAGTGGGCCTGCTGCGCGATGCGGGGCTGCAGCCCGGGCGCAGCAACTTTGGCCGGGCGTTGATGATTGCTACGGCGTTTGGCCCGCTCATTGGTGGCATCGCTACGCCGGCGGGAACGGCGGCAAACCTGGTCGCCATCAGCCAGCTGAAACAGCTCGCCAATGTGGACGTGTCGTTCACACGCTGGATGCTCTATGGCGTTCCGGCATCGCTGTTGATGGTGCCGATCGCGTGGCGGCTGTTGCTGTGGCTGTTTCCGCCGGAACTTCCACGGCTGCCGTTCTCCACACAAGACGTCGAGCACCGGTTGTCCGCCCTGGGCGGGCTGAAGCGGAACGAGCGGGCCACGCTCCTGATCTTCGTCGCGGTGATTGCGCTCTGGCTCATGACACCGGCACTGCCGGCATGGACGAATGGACAGGTCGCGCCGCCTGTCGAAGCAGTGGCGCTGGCTGGAGGCCTGAGCCTGTTCTTCCCGGGCATTCGCGTGCTGAATTGGAAGGAAGCCGAGCGCGAGATCGAGTGGGGCGGCGTGATGCTGATCGTCGCGGGTCTGTCTCTCGGGCTCGTGGTCTTCGAGACCGGCGCCGCGCGCTGGCTCGCGTGGGTCCTCCTCGGCCACATCACGACCATCCCGGTGGTGGCGCAGGCGTTCGTGATTGTGCTGGCGGTGGCGGCGCTGCACCTGCTGTTCTCCAGCAACACCGTCACGGCCAGCATCATCGTGCCGATCCTCGTGGCGCTCGCCAACGATCTGCGCCTCGAGCCCTGGACGATTGTGGCGCCGGCGGCATTCACCTCGTCGCTCGCGTTCATTCTCGTCAGCGAGGGACCGACGACAATCATCCCGTATTCCTCTGGTTACTTTTCAATGAGGGATCTGGCGCGTGCCGGCATCTTTATGACCGTCGCGGCAGCCGGATGTGTGGCTCTTGCGGTGTTCGTCAACCGTCTTGCCGGCTGGTAGTGCTGTCGACTCTGCATTCGACGACGACCGCGCAGGTGCGCAAGGCGCTGATCGAGCGCAGCGAGATCGCGCTGCTCGATGTCCGCGAGGAAGGTCCGTTCGCGGCGGCGCATCCGCTGTTCGCGGCGTCACTCCCCTTGGGACGTCTCGAGCTCGAGATCGGCGATCGCGTGCCGAGGCGTTCTACGCGGATTGTCGTGTACGACAACGGCGAAGGGCTGAACACTTGTGCCGTCGACCGCCTGCGAGCATTGGGGTATTCCGACGTCTCGCTACTCGAGGGAGGCCTCGACGGATGGCGACGAGCCGGCGGCGAGGTCTTCCGCGACGTGAACACGCCGAGCAAGGCGTTCGGGGAGCTCGTCGAGGCTCGGCGGCACACTCCATCACTTGACGCCGCTGAAGTCAAAGCGCTGCTGGATGCCCACGCGGACGTGGTCGTTCTCGATGCCCGCCGGTTCGAGGAATACCGGACTATGAGCATTCCGACGGCATTGAGCGTACCCGGTGCCGAGCTCGTGTATCGCGTTCAGGCAGCGGCACCGTCACCCTCCTCGCTCGTCGTGGTGAATTGCGCGGGACGAACGAGGAGCATCATCGGGGCGCAGTCACTCGTGAACGCCGGTATTCCGAACCGGGTCGCGGCGCTCAGGAACGGCACTCTCGGCTGGACCCTCGCAGGGTTCGCGCTGGAGCACGGCCAAATGCGCTCCGCTTCGGCTGTGCCGCGCGACATCGCCGACCGATCACGCGTCGCTGCGCGTCAGGTGGCAGAGCGAGCGGGCGTGAGGCGGGTGGTGTCTCGCGATCTGGCTGTGTGGGCCGACGGCGACGTCAGAACAACCTATCGTTTCGACGTGCGTTCTCCCGACGAGTACGCCCGGGGTCATCTCCCTGGATTTCGTTCGACGCCAGGCGGGCAGCTCGTGCAGGAGACCGATGTATTCGCACCCGTCCGCGGCGCGCGAATCGTGCTCTGGGACCCGGAGCAGATCCGCGCCGACATGACTGCGTCGTGGCTTGCTCAGATGGGCTGGGATGTCTGCGTCGTCGACGATGCGTCGCTGAATGAGGCTCGCGAGGTCGGCCCGTGGCGGCCGGTGATCCCACCGGTGCCTGACGTGCCCGGCGTCGAGCCGTCCGAGCTCGAGCCAGAGCGGACTCGAGGTGCCGTGCTCGTCGATGTTGCGCCGAGTGTCGAGTACCTGCGCGGCCACATTCCGGGTGCATGGCTCGTCTCACGAACATCCCGCGATAGCGCCATGGCGGCGTTGCCGAGCGCTGCGCACTACATCGTCACGTCGGGCGATGGAGTGCTGGCGTCGTTCTTCGCCCCGGAACTCGCGGCGACAACAGGCGCCAGAGTCTCGATGCTCACCGGTGGGACGGCTGCGTGGACATCGAGCGGTCGTGCATTACGATCCGATGGCGAGCGTCTCACGATGAGTCCGATCGACGTGTACAAACGACCGTACGAGGGTACGGACAACAGCGCGCAGGCGATGCAGGCGTACCTGGATTGGGAGTATGGCCTCGTCGCTCAGCTCGAGCGGGATGGTACTCATGGATTCCATGTCATTTGAGGCGCAAGGCAGGTCAGCTCGCTCTGCGAAATCCGCGTTCGACATCGTGCCGACTGGTCGCTCGATCGGTGCGGAGATTCGCGGCGCCGACCTGAGGGTGCTCGGACCCGGCGAGGTCGATGCCGTGCGCGCCGCGTGGAACGACCACCAGGTGCTCCTGTTCCGCGAGCAGTCGCTGACCCTCGAAGACCTGCTCGTATTCAGCCGCCACCTTGGCGATCTGGACCTCGCGCCCATTCAGGAGAACGGACGGCGGTTCGTGGATGGCCATCCCGAGATTTACGTCGTGTCAAACGTCGTGGAGAACGGCGTTGCCATCGGCAGCCTTGGCTCCGGTGAGGCGGTGTGGCATTCGGACATGACCTACGTCGACAACCCACCAATTGCCAGCGCGCTGTACGCCGTCGAGATTCCGCCGGCTGGAGGCGATACGAGTTTCTGTTCGATGTACGGAGCGTGGGATCGGCTCTCGATTGACGTACGCCAGCGATTGGAAGGTCTACGCCTCAAGCATGACGCCACGTACAACAGTGGCGGGTACGTTCGTCAAGGCGTCGTCGAGACGGATGATCCGCCGACGGCACCAGGTGTCTGGCATCCGTTGGTGCGTGTGCACCCGGAGACTGGGCGCTCGGCGCTGTTTCTCGGTCGGCGACGTAATGCGTATATCGACGGCTTCACCCTACGTGAGTCGGACGCGTTGCTCGACATGCTCTGGGCCGTGGCGACCGAACCGGATCACGTCTGGCACCATCGGTGGAACGAGGGCGATCTGGTGCTCTGGGACAATCGATGTACGATGCATCGGCGGGACAGCTTCGAGGCGTCGTCCAGGCGGGTCATGTACCGCACGCAAATCAAAGGTCGCGTCTAACTTCCCAGCGCGGTCGGATCGGATTACTTGGGCGTGCGCGATCGAATCATCCGCTCGTACGACTTCTCATTCTCCAGGCCGAACTCGTCGATCAACTTCGTATCGAGCTCGATGCTCTGATCCATCCTGACGGTCCACGGCCGCGCGTACACCTTGGGATCATCGATTGTGGTTTCGATCTCGAGCGTTCCGTAGTTCGGCAGGCGGATCCGCTCTGTCGTCTGCGCCGCATCGCACGAGGTCGTGTGAACAATCAGTGAACAATTTGTTCCCGAACACCCGGTAACAACACGATCGCACCCGAGCTACAGGCACGAAGAATCAACAAGATAGACAACCTGCTGCATCCTGTTAACTGGAGGGTTGCTGGTTCGAGTCCAGCCCGAGGAGCCACTTCCACAAGGTCCATTCTGAGCGGAGTATGGGCAGTTTATTCCGAGCGGAGTGGTAACACTTTCGGTCCGAACGGATTTTCGATCGGCTCTAGCCGACACGTCTCATCGTCAAAATACCCCAAATCGTAGTGCATGAAGGTGACGAGCCAGGTGCGCTCGGCGACCTGCGTCACGCCGACGCTCTGGCCGGCGAAGACGTGACTGAGATTCACCTTCCGTCCACGGAAGCAGATCCGGCCGCAGCCGGTCACTAGGATCGTCTGATCGTGGAAGGGATACGTCAGCTCCTCGAGGCCGCGATAGACGCGCGCTGAGCGGGCGTAGAGGGCGGCCGGCACTTTCATCTCGAGGGCCTGGTGCGGCCGGTCCGTGTTGTAGCGTGTGACGAAGTCGTCGAACCGGGCCTGCTGCTGCAGCACGTTCGCCGCCGCGGGCTTCGTGGCTTCGCGCTTCAGCGTAAGGTGCATCCGCTCATGCCTGCCGTTCTGCTGCGGGTGGCCGGGTTTGATCCGTTCGATCTGGATGCCGAGGCGCAGCCACCAGACGGCCAACTTGCTCAATCCGTAGATGGCATGGGCCGATGCGAACGGGACGCCGTTATCGGTGCGAATCGCCTGCGGGAGGCCAAACTCCTTGAAGGTGCGCTCGAAGACCGTGAACGCGAATTTCTCCTGCGTCGTCAGCAGTGCCTCGCAGGTGAGGAGGTAGCGACTCGCGAAGTCGGTGATCGTCAGCGGATAGCAGTACTTGCGATTGCCGAGGAGAAACTCGCCTTTGTAGTCGGCACACCAGAGCACATTCGGTTGGGTCGGTTGAGAGAGCGCAGTCCCTGCGGCGCGGGGCCGCCGCCGGCGCCGGTGGCGTACCAGGTTGTGGCGATCGAGCACGGCGTGGACGGTGCTGATGGCCGGCAGATGGGGTCCAGTGAACTGCTGCCGGAGCTTCTCGCGGATCTTGGGCGCGCCCCAGCCCGGATACTCCCGCTTCAAGCGCACGATCGTCGCCTCAATCGGCGCGGGCAGTCGATTCGCCTGTCGGTGCGCGCGATGGCTCCGATCGCTGAAGGCTTGCACGCCGCAGTCCTTGTAGCGGTCGAAGATCTTGTAGCCGGTCTTGCGGGAAATTCCGAACTCGGCGCACAGCGGCGCCATCTTCTCGCCCTCGAGCAGGCGGGCGACAAACCGGAGTCGCTCGTCCATGACGTGACACTCCTTCCAAGGCATGCCCCCTCCTGAGGGGGCAAAGTGTCACCCATCCGCTCGGAATAAACTGTTAACGCTCGCTCAAAAAGGACAGTTACCTATCGCTCAGGAAGGACAGCTCGCCCTTCGGGCGAGCTACGGCTAGGCAGGCTGTGAAACACGCCTGCTAACTTCAGGCGAGCTAACTTTCCTGCGGAGGCGTGAGGTGCTCGTGGGCTGACGTGTGTCTCGCGAAGCGAGCGAAGTCGGACCTCGTTGCTATTTCGAACCACCTAAGAGCTTCGGCTAGGCAGGCTCTGATCGTGCCTGCTAACCGACACGCAAGCCCCGGCGCGGCTCGATGGTTCGTCAGGAGTCTGAGCCAGAACCGGCGCCGCGCCCAATATGAGCAAGGCACCGAGCGCTGATCTGAAAACGGAACAATGAACAGCGTGCATGTCGTCCTCTAAGTGCCCAGTGGGCTGGAGTGCGGTCTCGAGAATGTGGTCTCAGCGCATGGCGTTGATGATGATCCCGCCGAAGATTAGCTGTATCGCTCGTCACTCCGCCGCGCTCGCTACACGCAAAGGGCAAAGGTGATGCCGGCGCTCGGCATGTCCACGCATCCCATCAGGTGGCAAGCGTCTATTCGAGGAACGCAGCCCAAAATTGGCCAGGTTCGATCGCGTATTCCGATGTATCGACGGTCATTGAGATTCGAGCGCCGCTGCGCGGTGGCACACGATGCGTGCGTTTTCGGACGAGTCTCGAGGAACTCGGGGTTCGTCGGGGGCCTGTGCACACTCCGTTGAAGTGGTGGCGGAGGGACATCCGGAGATCGACTGGACCGCCGAAGTGACAAAGCACCGATTACCAGAAACAAACTTCATGCGGAGACCAACGTCGATCGTGAGTAGTTGGACCGAACCGTCATCTGCCCTAGAACCGACGAACACGGCGCGCCGGAACTTCGGGAGATGGTTGCCGCCGCGCACCAGCAAATATCCTTGCTTGGCGCGGAGAACGATCAGCTCGTATACGCTCGACTGAGTACTGACGACGATCTTTTCGCGTGCCGCACATGAATCAATGTGAATCGACATCTGTTGTACCAACGCCGCCTGTTAGATGGCGTCGCCTCCTTAAGAGCTGTTGCGGGCTGCGGCAACATTCACGCCACTCCGCGCAGCACTGACGCTGCATCCGCGGCAGCAGCGCAAGCGCTCAGGAGACCGCGCGTTAGCGCACGCCCTGCGCGATCCCACGCATTTGCCGACCACGCGATTGAGCAGTACTCCACCCGGTCCTCCTAAAGAGTCGCGCAGTAACACGGCTGGCTCGTGTTTTGCCCCTACCGCGACGCAGGCGCCGATCGGGCGTCGGCCAAGTTCGAGACTGGGCACGTCAGGAGATGGAGGATGCAATGAACGCATGGGGCGAGATAAGGGGAGGGTCCCTCACACAGCGATTGCGCTGTGGACGTCAGGTCATCACGCTGTTGTGGATCGTGCTAGCGGCGACACCTGCAATGGCGCAGCAAAGCCTCGGAACGGTCACCGAGAGTGTCACCACCCGCGGCGAACGAGATCTGAATGGAAGGGACATCGTCGCCGAGAGGGTAGTGACGCAGCGCACGCGCGCCAATGATGGGGAACAGGTGGTCGTCGAAACCTACTTACCGTCCATGGAGGCCGGACGCCTCGCGCTGAGCCGACGGGTCACACGTGTCAGGACTGAGACCGACGACGGGAGTCAGACGATCGAAGAAACCGCAGAACGCAGTTTCGCCGCGGCGAGCGAACCCCTGCGCATCATTCAACGAAGCGTCACGACCGTCCGAAGACGCGGAACCGACTCATACGTCAGGGAGCGGCACGTATTCGAACGTGATACGAACGGCCGCTTCGTGCCTGTCCTCTCGCAAACTGAGACGCACGTCCCGTGATGCAGAAGTGAGCTACGCCTCCGGCGGCTTCTCGAGCCCATACTTCTGCAGCCTGAGATAAAGCTGAGTGCGGGTGAGGCCGAGGCGTTTGGCGGCCCGTGTTCTGTTCCAACGGCACTCACGCAGGACCTGGGTGATCGTGTCGCGCTCGAGCGTGCCGAGATCGGTGGACATCGCGCCCGGCGGTTTGCTCGTGGCTTCCAGCGCGAGGTGCTCCGCCCGAATGAGTCCTCCTTCGCACAGAATGGCCGCGCGCTCGAGCGCGTTGCGGAGCTCGCGCACGTTGCCTGGCCAATGGTAGCGGAGCAGCGCCTCGCGGGCCTCCCGCGTGAGGCCCGCCGGCGGGCGAGCGAACGACTTGCCGATGTCTTGCAGCAACCCCTCACTGATGGGAAGAATATCGGCGGCGCGCTCCCGCAACGGTGGGATACCGATGTCGAAGACCTTCAGCCGGTAGTACAGGTCCTCGCGGAAGTCGCCGCGCTCCACAGCTTTCCGCAAGTCACGGTTGGTCGCCGCGATCACCCGAATGTTCGCCTTCAGGGTGCGCGTGGCCCCGAGCCGCTGGAATTCGCGTTCCTGTAGGACGCGCAGGAACTTCGCCTGGGCCATCAGGCTCATCTCGGTGACTTCGTCCAGAAACAACACGCCGCCGGACGCCATTTCGATCTGACCTGGTTTGGCTTGTTGCGCGCTGGTGAACGCCCCGCGCTCGTAGCCGAAGAGCTCCGACTCGAGCAACTGCTCGGGAAGCGCCGCGCAGTTCAACGCGACGAATGGGCCGCGGCTTCTCACCGATGCACGATGGATGAAACGCGCCACGACTTCCTTGCCGGTACCCGACTCACCGGTCACGAGCACGGTGGTGTCTGTCTCCGCCACCTGCGATGCCTTCTTCAGCACGTCGCGCCATTCCGCGGATTCCCCTACCACGCGGATCTGCGTTTTCGATTCCAGCTCCTCAGCGAGGATCTGCACTCGCGCTTCGAGCCGCTCGGCGCGTGCCTGGGCCTCGGCCGCTCGTCGTTGCGCCTCGACGAGCTGCTCGTGCGAGACTGAAAGCGCCACGTAATCGGCGATTTGGCGCGCCGTTACCGCATCGCGCTTTTCGAACGCTCTTGGGGTTTTCGACCAGAAGGCGAGCATGATCTGCTGCTCACGAGCCGGGATCCTCACGGCCAACAACGAGCGATACCCGGCTGCAAGGATCGAACGGAACGCGTCCGCGGGTTCGAACAGCGGCAACTGGCCGGTGACGACGTCGGCGATGATGTATTCGTCGGGTAGCGGTGTTTTCAACGTGACCGACGGCGGGTCGGGGAAGTCTGCAGGCCACTTGGCCTGGTGCACGTAATGACGCCCTCTGTCGACGAATACCATGGCTAACGCGTCGTGTGGCAGCGTTTTGCTCGCAATCTCCGAGACGCGGTGGAACACTGTGCGGATGTCGAGCACGTCCGCAATTGCCCGGAGCAGTTCGGCCGACCGCTCAACGTCGCCGGCGCGCTGGCGCTCGACCCCTGTATGACGACCCTGGTCGGCGAGACGCTGATAAGCCAGCCCGAGTGCGAGGTAATTCGCGAGCCGCTGCGCGTGAACGAGGTCGCTCGTCGAATATCGCTTCGGGTCTCGTGAGAACACGGCAAACGCGCCTGCAACTCGATCATCGATCGTGACGGGGACCTTCAGGCCGCATCGCAGGCCCCGATCGGGTCCAGGTACGACGTCGAACAGCTGCGGCTCGATGGGGTGGAGCATCTCCACTACGCCCTCGCCCGCGATTCCTTCCGAGATGTGATCGGGCGTTCTGGCCCATACAAATGGTGACCCGTCTTCGCTCAAAAGAGTGAGTTGGGCCTCGTCATAGGGCACGATTCGGCGGAAAACCGCAGTCAGCTCCTGAAAGAGATCACGGACACTCCGCGTGCGCCAGAGGGCCGCCAGCAGGTCGTCGGACAACTGTTCTCCGTCGGACACCGACAGACCGTTACCTAATCCCATCTCGGCCTTTCCGGCGCGGCACGGAACCGCGCGTCACACGTCCGGCAAGAATAGCGCCATTACCCAGGCAGGAAGGGATCGCGTCGATTCCTCCAAGTTCTCCACGTCGACGCGTCACACCGTCGAGGCATCAGAACGCGGTCCGCTCACGGTCGCGTCCTCCGCTGCACGTCGATACGCACGCCGCGTGGATCCAGACGGGGCGTCTCAGGGTTGCGAGAAGGGTATCAGCGAATTCAGGCCGCGTTTCGCACGTCCTAGGGCGGCAGCCGCGTTGCTCAAGAAGACGAGCGTGACGGAGCGCTCCGACGACATGCTCCGACGAACAGGGCCTCGATCGAAAGCGGGTGAATCATGGCGCAACGAACCGTGCAGCTGATCATCGGACAGATTCTGACAGACGAGGAGTTCCGCTCCGAATTTCTGGAGCGGCCACTCGAAACGCTGACATCGCTCCGCGACAAAGGGGTCGACCTGACGCACGTCGAAATCGATGCGCTCATCAGGACGGATTCCAGGGTCTGGTGGTGTTTCTCGGCGCTCATTGACGCGCGCCTGCAGCGCTGTCGCCTGGTTGGCGGCGAACGGAAGTGATGGCGTTTTCGCGAGCAGCCTCATCAGTCTGACTTGTCGAAGCCTAGCGAGCGCGTGCGAGGTAGAAGAGAGCCTTACGGAACGTCTCGCGATGCTGTCCCTCGTCCGAGCTCGAGCTCCATCTCGCTGACGAGCCGATCAACGCTGGCCCGCACCGCGGCCCCCAAGCCGCTCACCACACCAGACATGTCGCGCTGTTGCACCGGCACGCGTTCGGCCGCCGTGCCACTCCACACCACGACTCCGGCGCGAGTGTCAACCAACTGTGCGGAGATAGTCGAGACCGCAACCACCTGGCGAGCTTCGTCGACTTCCTCGAGCCGCTCGAGTGTGCCGCTCAGCAGAAAATCCGTCGGCATGCGCGATTCGTCGCCCGACACGCTGGTGAAGACCGACCCGACTCGAACGCGTTCGGCGAGATATTGCGCAATCATCGCCCGCGGACTGCTGGCCCAACGGTGATATTGGTAGAAGCCGACTTCACCTGGCGTCGGACGATAGACGATGCGGCCTTCGCAGAGATAATCGGGACAGCTCAATCCCTTGATCGCCAGAGTACCGATGCCGCGTTCGGACGCCGCCGCCTCAGTCGATGGTTCGAGGTGCAGCGTGTAGTACGCCGGATAACGGGCGCTGCCGCAGGCGCCCATGGCCAGAGCTCCGACAAGAGCAAATGCGGCCCGCACTGCGCGTTTGCGTCTGTTCGTCATCGCGGTACCTTCCTGTCAGGGGGCTGCGAGGTCCGAATGAGATTCCACGGGCGCTCCTTGACCGTCTCGCTCAGGAGCCGCACGTTCTCGGACGCCGTTCGCAGCGACTGCAGCGTCTGATGGATGTCATCTTCGTTGTCGCCGACGACGCGCTGCACGCTGTCGATGAGCGCTCGGGCGTTCTCCAGCGTGCGCTGCAACTCGGCCAGGTCTCTGGTGAGCGGCTCGCGAACGGCATCTACGGTGGTGCTGACGTTGGTGACTGTGTCATCAAGATTGGCCACCAGCGGCTTGACCGACCCAACGAGTTCGTCGGCGTGGCCAGTGAGCGCAGTGATTCGTTCGGTGATGTCTGCGATCTTCGGCGACTCTCGCCGCACCATCGTGTTCAGTTCGGCCAGGATAGCCTCGACGTGTTTCTGGTTCTTCGTTCCGCTGATCTCACGGAAATTCGCGAGCACCGCCCGGGCCTCTCCGGTGACGGCCGGCACTTCGTGTTTGAGGAGGGTCATCAGGTCGTTCGCGCTGTCAGCCAGAGTCGCCACGCGGGCCACGATCTCATCGGCGCCGACCGCTTCCTGCGCTCGCACCGGCTCCCCCGGGCCGAGGCGACGGGCGTTGTTGCTGCCGCCGGTCAGAAAGAGGGTCGGGCTGCTCATGAGGGTCACGCTGGCGACTCGTGCGATGGACTCCTCGTTCACCGGAGTACCGGCCTTGACCGCGAACGTGATCTCGATCCGGGTCGGGTCGGCGGGTGACGGCCCCACCGACGTGACCTGCCCCACACGGATTCCCGCGAACATGACCGACGTGCCCGTGGCGATGCCGCCGGCGTGGCGCAGGTTCGTGGTGTAGACCACTTGTCCGCGCACATCCTGCGTCGTGCGCACGGAATACACGGTCGCGCCGAGGACCAGCAGGCTGACGATGACAAAGGTGCCGACTCTGGCTTCAAGACTCATGATGAATCCTTCGCAGGAAAGCCGCCGCGAACCCGTCGGCCCTCTCTCGGGGAATGGGGTCCGGCTTTCGCTCGAGAAACTGGCGTGCTCGGGGATGATGCGTGGCGACGAATTCCTCGCGCGTGCCAACGGTGATCAGTTCACCGTCGTGCAGCAGCGCCACCCGGTCGGCAATCTGCAACGCGCTCTGCATCTCGTGCGTGACCACGAGCAGGGTCATGCCGAAGCCGCGTTTCAGAAAGAGAATGAGCTCGTCGAGCCCGGCAGCGACGATCGGATCCAGTCCCGCCGAGGGCTCGTCCAATACGAGGATATCGGGATCGAGGGCCATGGCCCGTGCGATCGCGGCGCGCTTCTTCATCCCGCCCGACAACTGGTGAGGAAGGAAGTCGCTTTCGGTTGCCAGGCCGACGGCCTTGAGCTTCATCCAGACCATGAGGGCAATGATCGGATCGGCCAGCTGCGTCAACTCCTGGAGCGGCAGTGCGACGTTCTCGGCGATCGTCATCGAACTGAACAGCGCCGACCCTTGAAATGCGACGCCGATGCGCCTGCGAACCGCGGTCAACTCGGATGCGGCACACGCCGTGATGTCCACGCCGTTCACGAGGATCGCGCCAGCGTCTGGTTTCGCGAGGCCGAGCACCTGTTTCAGCAAGGTGGTCTTTCCCGATCCGCTGCCGCCGAGGAGCACGAAGATTTCGCCGCGATACATCTCGAGGTCGACCCCGTGCAGCACCCGCCGCTCGCCGTAGCTCGCCGAGAGGCCTCTGATCGAGATCACAGGGTCCTTCGCCGACGTAGTGAACGGTGTCATCCGGCTGCGCTCCATCCCATCAGGTAAAACATCGCCGTCGCCACGAGGTCCGCCAAGATGACGACAAACGCGGCCTTCACGACGGCCGATGTGGCCGCAGCCCCGACCGCTTCCGGTCCACCGCGGGCACGTAACCCCTCCATGTAGCCGACTTGCACGATGATGGTCGCGAAGATCGCGCTCTTGATCAGCGTGAGCCAGACGTCACGCAAGAGGATCGAATCAACGACTGCGTGGAAGTACACGCGCAGGCTCATGTCGATGCTCGACCACAGGAACACATACCCGGCAAACACACCGCAGAAGGTGCTGAGCACCGTGAGGCACGGAACCGTGATCAACGCGCCCAGGTATTTGGGGGCGAGTGTGAATTCGACCGGATCGAGCCCCATCACACGTAAGGCGTCAATCTCTTCGGTCACCACCATCGTGCCGACTTCCGCCGCAATCGCTGACGCCGTGCGCCCGCTCACTGCCAGCGCCGTGATCAGCGCACCCAATTCCCTGGTGAAGCTGATCGCCAGCAGATTGACGACGAACTGCACCGCGCCGAAGCGGCGTAATTCCGTCGCGCTCTGCAGCGCCAGGACGTATCCGATGCAGAAGGACATGATGGCCGCCATCGGCAACGCGTCTGCGCCGATCGTGAGCATCTGCTGCATCGTCGCGCGCCATCGCCGTCGCCTGCCTATGACGGGCCCGACGCGTGGCAGCCTGAGCGTGACGTGCCATGACTGCAGCGCTAGCGTGCCGACCTCTTCGGCACCGCGTATCGCGGAGCGACCAAGTCGTTCGACTGGCGTCACGTGAACTGCACCTCGTATCCCAAGGCGAGAAAAATGCGGTCCAACTCCGTGGCTTCCGCCACGAATCTCGTCTCGCCGCCGAGACCGATCACGCCGAGCGTCACGCCCCGTTTCGATGCCAGCGTCGCTGCTTCGAGCAGCGTCGCGATCGCGGAGATGTCCAGATATCGAGCCGCCGTGAAATCGATGACGACCCCGGACGGCGGCGCTGCGCCGATCGCTTCGTGCAACACCGGCCGCAGATGAGGAGATGAATCAACGGTCACACGGCCGCTGACGACGACGGTGGTGCAGGCACCCGCCTGCCGGACGTCGACGGCCATGCCGTTCGCACCGACAGACGCGCCGGTCGTTGGAGCGGCGTTACGGGGCGATTTCCCCAGGAGCATCATCAGCCTCTCTTTCGCAGGCGCTACGACAGCATCGCGTCCGCGGAAACGCGTCGATCGGAGGAGCGCGTGACGTACGAAACGCTCAGCAGCGCGATCAATGCGACGGGCAGCAGAAACAAGGGCTTGTCGCCGGCCAGATAGTGCGCCACGGTTGCCGCGATCCACATGAACGTAAAGCCTGCATAGGCCCATTCCTTCAACATCGGCAGCCGCGGCAGGAGCAGCACGATGGCGCCGGCCAGCTTCGCGACGCCGAGCAGGACACGCAACTGCTGGGGATATCCCACATGCCGGAAGTTCTCGACCGCCTCGGGGCTGGTGGTCAAATACGCGAACGCGGCGAGCAGCGGCACGATGGTCACCACGCCCGTGGCTCCCCAGTACGCGATCGTTCGCGCCAAGTTGCCTTCTCTTACTGCTGGTCCGAAGTCGGACTTGACGACTGTGCTTGACATGACTCTCTCCATGCGAGTTAGTGGACGCAGCGCATCACGCGCCGCGGTCTGAACACTGGACCCTCGTCAGAAGAGGGTTTTCTTGATGAGGGCCGGAATCGTCGGAGTCACTTGCAGCTGAATGTTCCACTCCGGACCGGAGACGTTTGGACGAACGGCGTAGTACTCAACCTGCAACTGGAACAACGTCGGCGTGCTCCCGCATCTGCAGAGCTTTCCTACCTGTGGTCCGATCGAAAATGCCACTCGGTTGTCTTCGGGTGCCTCCCAATTGACCGAGAGGCTCGGCTGGGTGCCGATCGTGTACCCGTTTGCGAGGGTGCGCGTGAAGTTGAACACTCCGTTCATCTGGTTCGTGTCGCGGCCGTCGCCGCCGACCTTGAACCATTGCTGCACGAAGGCGTAGGCGATGAAGTTCTTGCCGAGCAGCGTCGCTCCGACATCAGGGCCGATCTGCCAGGTGTCCTGGCCGAGCTCTCGCTGCGACGCCGTGGGAAACGCGAACGTCGGGCCTGCTCCGAGTACGAGCCGCCCGCCGAACAACGGACGCGCCGCGGCAACTCCAAGGATGGTGTCGCCGAACCCGTTCGTTCGTTCACTCTGGCCGTTCTGATCGAGCGAGGGCAAGGAATTGACCATCGTGACGACTGGACGCATGTAGAGCCCCCACTTGTCGCTGAGTGCCACACTCAGCAACGGCTGAAACGTCAGGTTGCTCTGCATCCGATTTCCGGATTCGAGCGGCATGTCGATCGAATTGTTGTTCTGCTGTATCTGCATCAGCCAACGACTGGAGAATGGATTGGCCGCCTCTTGGGCCATCGCGGCGGCAGACTGATCCCGATCCCCTGATGTCTGTGTTCCGTTGGGTGTCGTCGCTTGCGTTTGCGCAAAGCCTGCGTTCGCCACGCACGCCAATGCGAGAACGACGCCCAGAATCGTTATGACGTTCTGCCGTGTCATCTTGAACTTCTCCTCGTCAGCACGAATGTGTGCCGCACTGCACCCAACGGCAAGGGTCATGCCTTCGCGCGGCAAACGGGTCTCTCCACTCCTTTGTGACAGCTGTGTGCGAGAAACACTCGGGATCAACGAGGTTCGTGTGCGTCGTCGCGGGGTTTAAGGGCCAGCCCGTCTTCACCGTGTCGGCCGCCTGATATCGCACGCACCGCGCGAAAGCGAACGGTCCTTTCAGAGGCGACCACACCGAAAGCCGGCTATTTCAGCGCATTCGCGAGGGATTACAGGCCGGCATCACCGTTGCCATCTCACGACGCGTCATGGAGCGGACCTCACAACGAGGTTCGCAGGAGGTCGTGGAGATGGTCATGCGAACGTTCACAAAGTTTGCGCGGTATCTCGTGCCAAGTGCTCTGGTGGTCTGTTTGATGTCGCTGGGCGCACCGTGTGCTGCCCAAGAAAACGTAGACACACCTACGGTCGCGGCACCCGATCTCGGCGACGGACGTGGCTCACTCTTCGCGCCTTCGGCCTGGCTGGTGCTGAGCACCCCGGTGCAGAAACAGATCGATCTGAAACTGTATGGGTTCTACATCGGCGACTTGGAAGTCCCAGTCGCGCAAGTCGACCTTCCTATTCGGACGACGAAGTTTCTGACGGTGACTCCCAGCTACATGTATTACTCGGTTCCTGCAAGCGGCCTCAATGAGCTCTCGCCGCATCCGGGAAGATTCACCGACAGCTACGAGGAGCAGCAGTTTCGAGTCGACGGAACCGTGGCGTTCCGCGTTCGCAAGTTCGAGATCTCCGCTCGCAACATGTATGTCCGACGGTTTCGTCCCGCTCCTGCGGATGACATGAACCGCTATCGCGGCCGCATTGCGATCGCGCATCCGCTCGCGTTCGGAGGCCACATCGCGAAGCCGTTTGCTTCATACGAGACGTTTTATGAGCGGCCCGTTGGCTGGAACAGAGAGCGGCTGTGGACTGGCGTCACGCTGCCAGTCAACAAGCGTGTGTCGCTGCAGCCGTCCTACCTGTGGGAAACCAGCGACGGAGCTCGAGACATCAACTACGTGCTGCTCGGCCTGATCGTCAACACGAAATAGCAACCTGATTCATCGTCAACAACCTCGGAAGGAGACGTCCATGTCCAAAGTGTGTCAATGGCGAACGGCGATCGTTGCCGTGATCGCCACCTTAATGGTCGCTACGTCAGCGTTGGCTCAGATGCCAACGTCGCCCTGGAAGAAGGCCGCGCCATTCCCGGAACCGGACGAAGAGCTCTACGGCGTCACCGCCAACGGCAAACTCTACGTGATGGGCGGCTGGGCCGATGGTAAGGCCCGCGGCGCCAACTACGAGTACGACCCGGCGACCGACAGATGGACGAAGAAAACGCCGATGCCGCGGCCGGCCCACCATGCGGCAATGGCGGCTGCGAACGGCAAGATTTACGTGATGGGCGGTTTCGTCGCTCCGACGACCACCGCTGTCCCGGTCGGCGCCGCATGGGAACCCATCGCCGACGCGTGGGAGTTCAATCCGGCCACCGATTCATGGAAGCCGCTGGCGCCGCTACCGGGCAAGCGCGGTTCTGCGATCGCCGCGGAAGTAGGCGGCAAGATCTACGTGATCGGCGGCGCCACGACGGCGGAAGGATCCAAGGACGCATTCTTCACCGCATTCGGACCTGCCCGCGTTCTCGGCACGAACGACGTGTACGACCCCGCTACGAACAAGTGGGAGAGCCGCAACCCGATGTCGGTGCCGCGCAATCACGCCTTCGGCGGCGTCGTCAACGGCAAGATCTACGTCATCGGCGGCCGCACCGGCCATGCCTTCATCCTGTCGGCCACTAACACGGATGTGGTCGAAGAGTACAACCCCGCATCAAACACGTGGAGTATCCCGATGGAGCGGATGCCAACTGCGCGCAGCGGTGGGGCCTCGGGTACAGACGGCCGCAGGATTTATGTGGCCGGCGGCGAGGTGACGACCACGGAACTCGTCGGTGCGTTTCGAGCCATCGAGGCGTACGACCCGGTGACGAATTCGTGGATGACGCTGCCCTCCATGCCGATGCCGCGTCACGGCGTCGCCGGCGCGGTGATCGGGAATCGCTTCCACCTGGTGAGCGGAATGATCCAGTCGGCGGGGGCGCTGACGTTTCTCGACCCGACGCTCTCCACCCACACCGCAGCGCACGACATCCTGGAGCTGCAGTTCGGTGTGCCGCCTTCGGCGACCACCACCGCGGCGCTGGCGCCACCCCAGGCTCGATGAACGGGCTGCCTGCAGGTCGGCGTGACCGACAGCAGGAAACAGGACCTCAATCGTCAATCAGTTGGAAGGAGATCTTCATGTCGAAAGTCTTACAACGGGCAACCGCGGTGCTCGCCGTGATGATGGCGAGCCTGGTTGTCGTCGCGACCGCGTTGGCTCAGATGCCAACATCGCCCTGGAAGAAGGGCGCACCGTTCCCGGAGCCGGATGAGGAGCTCTACGGCGTTGCCACGAACGGCAAGCTGTACGTCATTGGTGGTTGGAACGACGGCAAGGCTGGGGGCATCACCTACGAGTACGACCCCTCCACCGACAAGTGGACGAAGAAACAGCCGATGCCGAGGCCGGCGCACCATGCGGCGCTGGCCGCTGCGAACGGCAAGATCTACGTGATGGGTGGCTTCGTGGCGCCGTCGGAGACGGCTCTCCCGCTCGGCGCCGCATGGCAACCGATCGACAACGCGTGGCAATACGATCCGGTCGCCGATTCCTGGAAGTCGCTGCCGCCGCTGCCCACGAAGCGCGGGTCCGCGGTGGCGGTCGAAGTCGGCGGCAAGATCTACACGATCGGTGGCGCGACGACGATGGAAGGGCGGGTACTCGATGATTCGATCGGCCGTCTTGGCGACTCGAAGGACCCGTTCTTCACCGCGTTCGGACCTGCCCGGGTTCTCGGCGTCAACGAAGTGTACGACCCCGCCACCAACAAGTGGGAGACCCGCCAACCGATGTCGGTGGCGCGCAATCACGCGTTTGCCGGTGCGGTCAACGGCAAGATTTATGTCATCGGCGGTCGCACCGGTCAGGGCTTCATCCTCAGCGCCACGAACACCGATGTGGTGGAGGAGTACAACCCGCTCTCTGACGCGTGGAGTGCGCCAAAGGAGCGGATGCCCACCGCTCGCAGCGGCGGCGTCACCGGCACGGACGGCCGCAGGATCTACGTGGCTGGCGGTGAAGTCACCACCCAGCAGCTCGTCGGCGCGTTTCGAGCGATCGAGGCGTTCGACCCGCTGACGAATTCGTGGAGCAAGCTGCCCCCGATGCCGATGCCGCGGCACGGCGCCGCCGGTGCGGTGATCGGCAATCGCTTTCACCTGGTGAGCGGGATGATCCAGTCCGCCGGGGCGATGGTGTTCCTCGACCCCAAGCTCGCAACCCACACGGTGGCTCACGACATTCTGGAGCTGCCTTCCGGTCCACTTCCTCCATCGGCCGCGACGAGCCGGACGTCGGCGGCTTCCGCGACAACCACGAGCGGTGCCTCGATCGTGAAGGTGAGCCTTCCTGCGACGAACGCAGCGGCGCCTACCGACGGCGCCAAGAAGGTCTACACGCGCTACAACGTCAACAGCCCGGAAGGCATGGTGATGCTCGCGAAATACGCGCGGGCAGTGGAGATCATGAGAACCCTGCCGCTCCAGGACCAGCATTCCTGGGACTGGTGGTGGTATACCCATTGGGTCAAAGGCTTCCCGGCGGCGCTGTGGGATTTGTCGGAAAAGAAGAAGGCGGAGGTCATCGCCACACTTCCGAAGGAGTATCAAGCCGACGCGATGGCCGTGTGGAACGGCTGCCAGGCGCACCCCTCAGACCCTTCGGATCCGGAGCATTACCAGCAGTGGTTTTTCTTGCCGTGGCACCGACTGATGCTCGCTCAATTCGAGGGCGTCATTCGTGAGGTGCTGCACGACGAGGATTTCACGCTTCCGTACTGGAACCCGGTGACCGGGAATCCCGACGATTTCATCCTCCCCGCTGCGTTCCGCCTGCCCGGCACCCCGCTGTACAACGGAACCCGTTGGTTCTGGGTCAATGCCGGCGAACGGATCGATAACCTCTACAGAGATTGGATCAGTCTCGATGCGCTGAACGAGAAGTTCTACATCGACTCGCCGCAGGGAAGCCTTGGGTTCAATCCCCGGCTCGATCAGAACCCACACTTCTTCACGCATTTCGGCCTCGGAGGCGACATGGCCGAATTCTCCACGGTCGGAGGCGACCCGATCTTCTATCTGCATCACGCGAACATCGATCGACTGTGGGAAAGCTGGAACCGGCTGGGAAACACCAATCCAACCGATCCCAAATTCCTCGACCGCAAGTTCGCGTACGGCGATAGAAGCGGCAAGCGGGTGGATCTGCCGGTCAGTTCGGGTAACCGGACCGCGCAGCTCGGCTACGAATACGACCGCTATGAGAAGCCGCCACAGCCACGGACTCTCTCGACCGCGGAGGCCGCCGAGCGCGAGCGCATTTACCACACCCTCCACGAGCAAGCCCTTGGCGGTTCGCACGATGCCCCGAATGCGTCGGTGCCTGCTGGAGGAAAACACTAATGATCCTGAAACTTTTGATCAGCCTGATCTTCATCAGCGCCGCGCTACAGAAGTTCACCGGAAGGGTGGCGCCGAATTGGGAACGCTGGGGCTACTCGCGGCAGTTCATGTATGCAACCGGCCTCGCGGAAGTTGTCGCGTTGGCCGTCTTCTGGTGGCCTGGATTCGAACTGGTTGGTGCCGCAGGCCTGGGTCTGGTGCTGCTCGGTGCACTGGCAACCCTGATCAGATACCGCGAAGGACGGTCCCATGTCGTTCTGACCACGGTCACGCTGCTCCTGGTAGCGGTGCAGTTGTACCGCTCAACGGTCGCATGACATGGTGAGAGAACGAACACCGGACGCCGTGCTGGCGGCGAGCTGACAAGGAGGCCACGTCAATGAAACGCATCATCATCGCGGTGACGGTTCTCGTTGTTTTCCTCGCCGCCGGCTCGGTCGCCGGCGCCACGTGGTGGGTGTACCGGTCCGGCGCTGCGCACGCGAGCGCGCACGCTGCAACCGGCTACACCTGCCCGATGCACCCGAACTACCACAGCGACCATCCTGACAACTGCCCGGTCTGCGGGATGCGCCTGGTGGCGAATCGTGGCGGCGGCGCAACGGGCGGCGACGACGCCGCGGCGCGTGCCATGACGCACGGCGCGGTGCACGTGAGTCCAGAGGGGCAGCAGGCGATCGGCGTCCGGCTCGGCGTCGTGCGGCGGTTGGCCGGCCGCCGGCTGGTCCGGACGACCGGACGCGTGGCGGCCGACGAGAACCGGACCTATCCGATCGTCGCCGCCGTGAGCGGCTGGATCCGCAACGTTGACAGCGTCACGACGGGCGACACCGTGAAGAAGGACCAGGTGCTCGCGTCGTTGTTTGCGTCCGATGCCCAGTTCGAGATGGCGCAGCAGTCGTACTACACCGGCCTCGAGATGCTCTATCGCGTGGCGAGCGCGCAGCCGCAGTCGCAATCGCACGACTCGGTAAGTGCGGTCGAGGAAGTCGAGCGGCTTGCCGACGGGCTGCGGAGTCTGGGCCTCTCCAACTCGCAACTCAGGGTGATGGCCAAGCGCCGCGAGATCGTGCACGACATCCGCCTGGAGTCTCCTGTGGACGGCGTCGTGTTGAAACGCAGCGTCTCCCACGGCCTCCGGTTCGATCGCGGCTTCGAGTTCTACCGGATTGCGGATCTGAACCGCGTGTGGATTGTCGCCGACGTGTACCGCCACCAGGTGCCGTTCATCCGCCGCGGCGCTTCCGCGCGGATCACCACGGCGGGAGAGGGCCGTGCGGTGTCGGCGACGGTGAGCCAGTCGGAACCGACCTTCGACGAGGCGACGCTGACGCTGAAGGTGCGGCTCGAGGCCGCGAACCCGCAGCGAGCGCTCAAGCCGGGCATGTTCGTCGACGTGGAGTTCCCGGTCGACCTCCCGGCGGCCCTCGTCGTGCCGGCGGATGCGATCGTGGACTCGGGACTGCGCAAAACGGTGTTCGTCGACCGTGGCAATGGACACTTCGAGCCGCGGCTGGTCGAGACGGGGTTGCGCATCGGCGACGATGTCGAAGTGACGAAAGGGCTCGAGCCTGGCGAGAGCATCGTGGTCTCGGGCACCTTCTTCGTCGATTCCGAGAGCCGCATGAAGGCAAAGCCATGATCGACCGCATCATCGACTTCTCGGTCAGGAACAAGTTCCTCGTCCTGCTGCTCGTGGCCGCGGCCGCGCTTGCCGGCGCGCACGCGCTGCGGAACGTGCCGCTCGACGCGATCCCCGATGTCGGCGACACGCAGGTCATCGTCTACTCGCGGTGGGATCGCAGCCCCGACCTGATCGAGGCGCAGGTCACGTATCCGATCGTGACGGCGATGCTTGGCGCGCCGCACGTGCGGGCGGTCCGCGGCGTCAGCGACTTTGGCTACTCGTTCGTCTACGTAATCTTCGAAGACGGGACCGACACCTACTGGGCACGCACACGGACCCTGGAGTACCTCTCCGGCGTGCTGTCGCGGCTGCCGCCCGATTCGCGGACGGAGCTCGGACCCGACGCGACCGGTCTCGGCTGGGTATTCCAGTACGCGCTCGTCGACCGCTCGGGTAAACACAGCCTGGCGGATCTGCGGTCGTATCAGGACTGGAACCTGCGTTACTACCTGAAGGCGGTCCCCGGCGTGTCGGAAGTGGCCTCGCTTGGTGGCTTCGGCCGGCAGTACCAGGTGAATGTGGACCCGAACCGGCTTCGCAACTACGGTCTTTCGATACAGCGCGTCGTCGAGGCGGTGCGCGGCGGCAACACGGAGACGGCCGGTCGGCTCATCGAGTTCGGCGGCACCGAGTACATGGTGCGCGGCCGCGGGTACGCGAAGTCGGTCGCCGACTTCGAGGGCATCGTCTTATCCGCAAGCGAGAGCGGCACGCCGATCCGGATCCGCGACATCGGCCAGGTGACGGTCGGCCCGGATCTGCGGCGGGGAGTAGCGGATCTGGACGGCGCTGGCGAAGTGGTGTCGGGGATCGTCGTGATGCGCCAGGGAGAGAACGCGGTCGACGTGATCGATCGGGTCAAGGAGCGCATCCGCCAGGTCGAGCCGGGCTTACCGTCGGGGATGGAGATCGTCCCCATCTACGACCGCTCAGCGCTGATCCGCGGCGCTATCGACAACGTGAGCGAGACACTCGTCGAGGTGGTGCTCGCCGTCGTCTTCATCGTGCTGCTGTTCCTGTGGCACGTGCCGAGCGCGCTCATCCCGCTCATCACCCTTCCGGTGGCCGTGCTCGTGGCGTTCATCCCGTTTCACGCGATGGGGATCACGGCGAACATCATGTCGCTCGGCGGCATCGCGCTCGCGATCGGCGAGCTGGTGGACGCGTCGATCGTCATCGTGGAACAGACCCATAAGAAGCTCGAGCAGGCGCAGCGCGAGGGATCGACGCGCGACACTCGCGCCGTCGTCCTCGAGGCGGTCAGGGAAGTGGCGCCGGCGAGCTTCTTCGCCCTGCTTGTGATCGCGGTGTCATTCCTCCCAGTGCTGACGCTCGAGGCGCAGGAAGGGCGGCTGTTCAAGCCGCTCGCCTACACCAAGACACTCACGATGCTCGTGGCGGCAGGCCTCGTGATCACGCTCGACCCTGCGCTGCGGTTGCTCTTCACCCGCGTGCGGCGCTTCGAGTTCGGACCCGCGTGGCTCTGTCGGGCGGCCAACGTGGTGCTCGTCGGCCGGATCCGCTCTCAGGAGTCGCACCCTGTCACCCGCTTCCTCATGAAGATGTACGAGCCAGTCGTCCGCTGGTCGTTGCGCTGGAAGTGGTCGGTCATCGGCGGCGCCGCGGCTCTCGTCGTCGTCACGGTGCCGCTGTTCGCGCACCTCGGATCGGAGTTCATGCCACCGCTGCATGAAGGGTCGCTTTTCTACATGCCGACCACGATGCCCGGCATCTCGATCGGCGAGGCGCAGAAGCTGGTGCAGGTGAGCGACCGGACAATCAAGCAGTTCCCCGAGGTCGCTCGCGTGCTCGGCAAGGCCGGCCGCGCGGACACGAGCACCGATCCGGCGCCGCTGTCGATGCTCGAGACGGTGATCACGCTCAAGCCGGCGTCCGAGTGGCGCCGGGTCGACACCTGGTACTCCGGGTGGACGCCGGAATGGATGAAGCGCGCGCTCCGGCACGTCACGCCCGATCACATCTCCGAAGAGCAGCTGGTCGCGGAGATGAACGCGGCCCTGACGTATCCCGGAGTTTCGAACGCCTGGACGATGCCCATCAAGGGACGGATGGACATGCTGACCACGGGCATCCGCACACCCGTGGGGCTCAAGATCTCCGGCGCCGACACCGCCGAAATCGAGAACATCGGCACGGCCATCGAGGCAGTGCTCCCGTCCGTGAGCGGCACGCGCAATGTGTTCGCAGAGCGCGCCGGCAGCGGCTTCTTCCTCGATATCGAGTGGAACCGCGACGCGCTCGCGCGCTACGGCTTGAGTGTCGAGGGGGCGCAGAGCGTGGTGCAGAACGCGATCGGCGGCGAGAACGTCACCACCACGATCGAGGGACGCGAGCGGTACCCGGTGAACGTCCGCTACATGCGCGATTTCAGATCCGATACGGACGCAATCGCGAACGTGCTCGTGCCGGCGTCGGATGGGCAGCGACAGATCCCGCTGGGCGAGCTGGCGCAGGTGAAGGTCGCGACAGGACCCGCGATGATCCGCGACGAGGACGGGCTGCTCACCGGTTACGTGTTCGTGGACGTCGCAGGCCGCGACATCAGCAGCTACGTGGACGAGGCGAGCCGCGTGGTGCATGACCAGGTGAAGCTGCCGCCCGGATACGCGGTGCTCTGGAGCGGTCAGTACGAAGCAATGGCCCGTGTGCGCGCGCGTCTCACGTACGTTATTCCGTTCACGCTGTTGCTCGTGTTCGTACTGCTGTACCTGAACACGCGGTCGCTCGTGAAGACGGCGATCGTGTTGCTCGCCGTGCCGTTCTCGGCCGTGGGCGCCATCTGGTACCTGTACTTGCTCGACTACAACATGAGCATAGCCGTATGGGTAGGCGTGATCGCGCTGCTCGGCGTCGACGCCCAGACCGGCGTCTTCATGCTGCTGTATCTCGACCTCGCGTACGAGAAGGCATCGCGCGAAGGACGCCTGCGAACGCTCGCCGATCTCCAGGCGACAATCGTGGAGGGCGCCGCGAAACGGCTGCGCCCGAAGTTCATGACTGTGGCGACGACCCTCGTCGGGCTCCTCCCGATCATGTGGGCCACCGGCACCGGGTCCGACGTCTGGAAGCGGATCGCTGCGCCGATGGTTGGCGGCATCTTCACATCGTTCGTGCTCGAGCTCGTGGTCTACCCGGCGATCTACGAAATCTGGAAATGGCACTTTGAGATGAAGCGCGCCCGCGCCGAACTGCAGCCCGCCGCGCTGGCCGCCTTGCCGTCGCCCGAGCCGGCCCCATCGGCTTGACTAGCGCAAGAACTCGTTCGCGCGTGGGCTGAGCCCGGAACCCCACGCCCGAAAGGGTCCCCCGCAAGCCACCCTACGGGTCGTCGCAACCCACCCTATCAGTCCTCTCCATAGCGCCTTATGGGCCGACGAATGCGCCCGAACGGAGGTTGTGGCACCTGCTGCGAACGCCGACAATCGCCCCAGAAACACGGAGGGCAATGACAATGCTGGCTATCGCAACGACGGACCACGAGGTCCACCACGACCGTGCCCAGCGTATCGACGCCGCGGCGCGAGTTCTCGACTATCCGACGGCGAGCACCCACCTGCGCACCGTCGGCGAGTCTGTCGAATGGCGCCGGGTGCTGCGTGGCGCAACGCAGGTCGCCGCGACTGATACCACCGTGGTCATTACCGGCGAATCGGGCACCGGCAAGGAAGTCGTCGCGCGGTTCATCCATGCCGTGTCTCCGCGCAGGAACCGGCCGTTCGTCGCGCTGAACTGCGCCGCGTTGCCCGAGCAGCTGCTCGAGTCCGAGCTGTTTGGATACGAGCGCGGCGCCTTCACGAGCGCGCACCAGGCAAAGCCCGGCCAGATCGAACTGGCGTCGGGTGGCGTGTTGTTCCTCGACGAGGTGACCGAGATGAGCCTCTCCGCGCAGGCGAAGTTCCTGCGCGTGCTGCAGGAACGCGAGTTCCTGCGCCTCGGCGGCACGCGGCTCGTCAAGGCGAACATCCGGGTGATCGCCGCAACCAACCGCGACCTGCGGAAAGCGGTGGAGCGTGGCAGCTTTCGCGAAGACCTGTTCTACCGTCTCGGTGTCTTCGACATCCAGATTCCGCCGCTGCGCGATCGTGCCTCGGACATCATTCCGCTGAGCGACACCTTTCTGCAGGAGATCGGCAGGTCCTTCGCACGACCAGCCGCGGAACTGACACGCGAGGCACGAGCCGCGCTTCTCCAGTACGAGTGGCCCGGCAACGTGCGAGAGCTTCGCAATGTCTTGGAACGGGCAGCGATCCTCTGTGAAGGCGGGCCGATCGACGTGAGCCATTTGCGGCTGCAATCCGGCGCGACGTCACTCCGCGATGACACCACCGATCTGAGCGTCGTCGAACGCACCACGATTGCGAAGGTCTTGAACGATTGCCGCGGAAACAAATCGAAGGCCGCACGGAGACTTGGGTTGTCGCGCACGCAGCTTCACATGCGGGTTCGAAAGTATCGACTCGAGGAAGCCGTGAGCGCGTAATCGCGAAGCAGTGCCGTGTGGTGAGGAGGTGACCCATGCGTTGGTCGAATCGAATGAAGCGGAATAGGGAACAAGAGCGGCAAGAAGTCGATGACAAGATTGACGTCGAACTCCATTCGGTTGGTCTCCAGCACTTCGGCGCGGCGATCGCGCAAAGGATGGCGCTGATCGAGGTGCTTGCGGCCAGGTTCAACAACGATTCGAGAACGATACGGCGGATATGCCTGGAGGTACTGGACCGCATAGCGCGTATCCTCGAACCCGAGCTTCAATCCACGCTGGATGCAGATAGCAGGCGTGACATGTCGATCGCCGCTTATCTCCACGATATCGGCAAATCGGGACCGTTCGGCGCACCACAGGGAACCCAAGAAGCCGTCGTCAAACTCTACGCGGTGGAGAATGTCGCGGATCCTGATCAGACGATTGCTGACACGGCGCGCGCCAACTTCTCTTCCGAGGACGCGGAAAACATGCTCGAGCGTCTCGGCTCCTGTGGCCTGCGTTCACTCGACACCATGCGCGCATTCTGGGATCGTCATGGTTACTGGACGCACGACATTCTCGAAGCTGATGCGGAAGCCATACCAGTCCGGGCGAGGGTTATCGCAGGGAGCCATCATATGGATAGGGGGATAGATCCTTATGAGTTTTCGAGTGATGACTACGTGGACAGGCTTGAAAACAGGATTCTTATGGCTGTTGACAAGTACCAAGCCGCCATGGCTCGAAGTCTGAAAACTCACGGTGAAGCAATGGAAATGATCAAGGGAATACTTTCTTCGAAGTACGGACACGATGTGATCATGAACGATGTGCTGAAGGTTGTTGATGAAGTTGGAAGAGAGGAGACACTTCTCGCGGAAGCTGCATGAGATCGTGACTGCGACAGTACTCCATGAAGTCCCGCTGTAATTGATCGCCTTCGGTGCCCGCCTGCAGGAACTGCCTTCGCAACGGAGCGGCAAAAGATACGACATGCGGGTGCCCGTCTCAGCGACGGGGCGCCGCGGCGAGGCTGCGCAACTTCTCAAACGACTTGAAGGCGTCGCCGATCCGATCGGTTCCGATCGCATCCTGCAGCGCCGGCGCCGACGAATGGACGGTGCCCTCGTGCGCACCCGCCGCGTGTGACCGCACGCACCGCACGAAAACACACAGCGTACGCACGGCGGCCGCAAGAACGACGCGTATTTCGGTGTGTCTGCCGGGAATCGCGCGCTGGCATCGCCGTTGCCCTCTCCCGGCGCGTAACGGTCCGGACCTCACCGGAGTAGACAGACGAACTCGAAGAGAGGGGATATGCGGAAGGTTCGTGGCGGTGGGACGAACGTGAGAAAGATGTGCGTGGGCCTGATCGCCCTGGCGTGCTACGCGTTGGCGCCCGGGACGATCGCGTATGCCCAGGAAACCATCAATCAGGCCACGATCAGCGGGCGCGTGCTCGACCCGCAAGGCGCCGCGGTTCCTGGCGCGACGGTCAGCGTGCGCCAGACCGACACGAACGTCACGGTCGAGGCCGTCAGCGAGGCCGACGGGCGCTTCCGCTTTCCGTACCTGAAGATTGGCCCCTATGAGCTGGAGGCGAAGCTCCAGGGATTTAAAGACAACGCACGCACGTTGGTCTTGAGCGCCGGCTCCGCGTTCGATATCTCGATCTCCCTGGAAGTAGCCGGCATTGACACTGCTGTGACGGTCGTCGCTGACAGCCGAGTGCTCGAGACGGCGCGCAGCCAGATCGCGGGCACGGTTCCACAGGCGGAGATCCACAATCTGCCGATGAACGGCCGCAACTTTCTCGACCTGGCGCTGCTCGTGCCCGGAGTGTCACCCACGAACACGAACAGCACACAGCTCTTTGCCGAGACCTCCGCCGTTCCCGGACAAGGCCTCTCGATCGCCAGCCAGCGCAACCTCTCCAACAGCTTCATCGTTGACGGCGTGTCGGCCAACGACGATGCCGCGGGGCTCAGCGGGATGACGTACGGCGTCGACGCCATCGAGCAGTTTCAAGTGGTGACAGGTGGGGGCCAGGCTGAACTCGGCCGCGCCCTCGGCGGCTATGTCAACGTCGTCACGAAGAGTGGCACTAACGCGCGGCACGGGTCGCTCTATGGCTTCTTTCGCGACGATGCCTTCAACGGCAAGAACGCCTTGACTAATACGAAGCTACCGATGGATCAGCACCAGTTTGGGGTCAGCCTCGGCGGACCGTTGCGGCGGAACCGTACGTTCTACTTCACCAACGTCGAGCGAAAAGTGCTCGATCAGACCGGCGTCGTGAGCATCACGTCAGAGAACGTTGCGACGATCAACCCGAGACTGGCACAGGTGGATTACCCGGGACTCCCTGTGGAAACTGGCATCTACGCCAACCCCGTGCACAGCTCAAACGCTCTCGGCAAGATCGATCATCAGTTCAGCGGGGCCGATCAGTTGAGCGTGCGCTACGCGCTCTATGACGTGACCTCGGACAACGCACGCGGGGCCGGCAACCTGAACGCGCCATCCGGATCGACCGGATTGGACAACCGCGACCACTCGCTCGCGATCAGCAACGTCTGGATGATCTCCTCGAATACGGTGAGCGAAACTCGCGTGCAGATCGGCCACAGCGACCTGCAGGCGTACTCGACGGATCAGATCGGACCTCAGGTGTCGATCACCGGTGTGGCCACGTTCGGCACGTTTTCGAGCAGCCCCACCAGGCGCGAGAACACACTCTACCAGGCGGTCAGCAACCTGTCACACCGCGCTGGGGCACATGCGCTGCGTGCTGGCGTGGATTTTCTTGTCAACGACGACACGATCACATTCCTGCGCACCTTCCGGGGCAGCTATACGTTCTCGTCGATGGCGAACTTCCTAAGCGGCAACTACAACGGCTACGCGCAGACCTTCGGTGATCCCGTCGTGAACCAGAAGAATCCGAACGTCGGCGTCTATGCGCAGGACGAGTGGCGCGCGAGCTCGCGGCTGACGCTCAATCTCGGCGTTCGCTACGACCTGCAATTCCTCGACGCGATCCATACCGATACCAACAACGTGTCGCCACGGGCGGGCTTTGTGTGGGCACCGACAGCGTCGCACGACTTCCTGGTCCGCGGCGGGGCGGGTGTCTTCTTCGACCGGGTGCCGCTGCGTGCCGTGGCGAATGCGCTCTTGTCCGCTGGGAACACGACCGACGTCACGCAACTGCGCCAGCCGCAGGTGTCTGGCATCCTGCCGACGCAGGCCGGCGCTCCCGTCTTTCCCAACATCCTGCCGGACCGTCTGCCCTCCACGGCCCTCGTGTCGATCACGACGATGGACAAGGATCTGCAGAATGCGTACTCGAAGCAGGCGAACATCGAGATCGAGCGAACGCTCGGCGGTAGCCGGACCCTCAGCGTCGGGTATCAGTATTTCCGCGGTGAGAACCTGCTCATGTCTATCAACCAAAACGTGCCGACGTGCGTGGCGGCGGGCACCAACAACGGATGCCGGCTGGTGTCGGCCTACATGAACAACAGTCAATATCGAGGCGCCGGCGACTCGAACTATCACGGTCTGCACGTGACCTACCTGCAGCGACCCAAGGACTGGTCCTCTGTCAGGGTCAGCTACGCGTTGTCGAAGTCCATGAACAACCTCGGGGAAGCGTTCTTCAGCTCGCCGACCGATCCCACGAATGTGATGAAGGACTGGGGCCGCTCCGACAACGACCAGCGCCACCGGCTCGTCATCAGTGGGTCTATCAACTCGCCGATGACGTCCGCCACGACCACCTGGGAGCGCCTCAGCCATGGGTTTCAGGCCAGCTCGATGATGCAGTACTACTCGTCGCTGCCTTTCAACATCGTGTCCGGCGTCAATAGCCTGCAAACAACCGCAGGACGGCCATTCGCGGATGGATCGATATCGACGCCGAACTTCGACGTTCGGCAGGTCGACTTCATTCCGAGGAATGCAGGCAAGGGCAGTGACTTCTTCACCGTGAGTCTCCGAGTCAGTCGTGGGTTCCGGCTCTCCGGCGGGACGCGTGTCGAGGGGTTGGTCGAAGCGTTCAATCTGACCGATCGGGTGAACCCAATCACACGGAATACGACGTTTGGATCAGGATCGTATCCGTCGAATCCCGTCTCGTCCTTCAACGCCGTGACGGCGGTGGGTGATCCGAGGACCGTTCAGTTCGGCGTGAGGTTCATTTTCTAGAAGTATTCCTCATGCCTTCGCGATTCGGGACAACCACGAACGTCTCTGTGCTGTCGCGAAAGCAGTGCGGGCAGGAATGCGCAACTCTACCTCGGTGCCGGAATCTATTTCGCTCCACACTGCCAAGGTGCCTCCTGTAAGTGTGGCGCGTTCCCGCATGCCGCTCAATCCATAGTGTCCCTCACGGCCCTCACCTGAAAGAACCGCTGGATCGATACCTTTTCCATCGTCACGAATGCGCAATCGAAATTGCGCGTTGTCATAGCGAATCTCAACCTCGACGCGCTTTGCGCGCGAGTGCCTGAACGCGTTGCGAAGCGCTTCCGCTGCAATCTTGTACACCTCGTCACGGAGAATGGGACGCAGCTTTTGCGGCTCGCCCTCAACCGCGACATGGAACGCAGGTTGGTGGTCGGTTGAGTCCTTCGTGAGTTCTTGTCCGAGAGTGCTGATGGCCGTGGCGAGATCGTTGCCCTGAATCGTGGAATCCCGCAATCCTTGCACGGCATCCCGGCCTTCAGTCACTGCATCGGCCACCTGCTGAATCGTGCTATCCAGCATTTCGTGCGCGACAGTCGGACGGTCTTCGAGCAATTGGGAAACGGTGTGGAGGCGCAGCAATACACCGTGGAAGCTCTGAAGCAGCGTGTCGTGAAGGTCGCGCGCGATGCGCGTCCGCTCGCTCACCCGCGCGTCGAGCGAGCGATCGAACTGCCGCGCGATGTGTGCGACGCGCAGTCGGTAGGCCTGCCACAGGAGGGCCGCGGTTGCGATGACGAGAAGCGCGGCGAACCAGCGCGTCTGGTAGTACGCCGGCGCAATGGAGAACTCCAGCGTCGCGCCGGTGTCATTCCATACGCCGCTGTTGTTGCTCGCGGTGACGCGAAAACGGTACGGGCCAGGCGGAAGATTCGAATACTGCACCCGCCGATCGTTGACGATCTCCTTCCAGTCGGGGTCCTGTCCTTCGAGCATGTAACGGAACCGCACCTTCTCAGGGGCGGTCAGGCTCAGCGCCGTGTAATCGATCGCGAGATTTCGGGTGCGCGGTGGCAGCCGTAGCCCGTTCGTCGCGTCGTAGATCTTGTCGTCGGCAGTGACTTGCTCAATGTGGACCGGTGGCGGAAGTTTGTTGAAGGCGAGATGATGCGGATCGATTACGCTGACACCACCGGGACGCAAGAACCACAATGTGCCATCCGCGGATTTTGCAACATTTGCGCTGTAGCCGCCCGGGAACCGGCGACTCGTGACTCCATCCGAACTGTCAAACAGTGCCGCCTGTATCGTCTGCTTTGGATTGGAGGCCCAGGCGTCCAAGTCAGACTGTGCGATGCGCACCAGACCGCAAGCCGTGTACAGCCAGACCGAATCAGCGTCATCTTCCATCATCCAGTGGACCATGTTGCATGGCAGTCCGTTCCGACTCGTGAGCGTCTGAACGCGGCCGGCTTTGATGCGGCTCAGTCCGCCATCAGTTGCGGCCCAGAGAGAACCGCTCGCATCCGTGTAGAAGGTGCGAACCATTCCCTCTCCCAGCCCTTCGTCGGCTGCGTACGAGGCGCGGATCTGACCGTCGTTGAAATACGCAACGCCACCGTCACGAAAGCCAAGCCATACACCACCCTGCCGAGCATCATGGAGGACCGCAGTAGCCGGTTCTCTGCGCCCGAGCCTGGCCCACGGAATGCGCTCGACCAGACGCGCGTCGAGCAGATGGAACAGTCCCTCCTGATGACTCATCCACAGGTTCCCTGCACTGTCCCCGGTGATGGAATGCACGACCCCGTACGGTACGGACGCTACCGGATCAAACCGGCCAGCCTTTAAAAAGGCGACCCCGCTTTGCGTCCCAACCCAAATTTGCCCGTGGTGGTCCTCAAAGATGGACTCCGCGGTTCTTCCCGGTAACCCGTTGTCGGTAATCTCTCGAACCGTGCGCTTCCAGTCCGCGCCCCTCCCCACGATTAGGCCGGTGGGCTGGGAGGCGCCGCGAACACCACGCTGCGAGCTGTTACGATACACGGTGATTTCGCCTTGTTTCCATTTGTTCAGTCCCTCAGACGTGCCCAGCCAAATACTTCCGTCCCTCGCGGCGAGAATCGACCCTAAGCCTTGGCTGGACAAACCTTGCTGAACAGAAATCGTGGTGATGGCGAACTCGCGAAAACGATCGAGCCCGTCTGTGGTTGCGACCCAAATGCTGCCTTCCCGATCCTCAAAGATAGCGGTAACGGATGCGCCTGACAGGCCGTTGGCTGTGGTGAACAGATCCGCTTTTCCCTCATGGATATGCACCAATCCGCTATCCACCAGGGCGCCGATCCACAGGCCGCGATTCCGGTCCCGAAGCAGCCTGTGGGGTTGGAACTGCAGTCCGGCAGGAAGGGGATTCGCCTCGGTCTTTCCGTTCCGCACCTTTGTGACGCCGCTGTGCGTGGCAACCAAGATTCCGCCGTCATCGCTTTCGACTAGCGCGTAAATTCTCTGCGCCGGATCTGGCATGGGATACAGGCGCGGGGGACCAAGCTTCCATCGCCACAGACCGTTCATCGCTCCCGCCCAGAGATTGCCTCCGCTGTCCTCATAGAGAGGGGTCACTCCGGAGCCGAAACGGCCGTCGGCGCCATCGCATTGAATGTTGCCGCTCTGAATTCTGCAGAGTCTCCCGACAGAAGGCGCCCAACCGGCAACCCATATCGTTCCAGCACGATCCTCGAGCAGCGCTTCTATGACCTGGCCGTCGAGTTCCGGGTAGTGACTCAGCTTGCCATCCTTCCAGCTTGCCAGTCCTCTAAAGGTGCCGATCCAAAGACGCCCGTCGCGCGCGCCTTGCAAGCTTCTGATATCGCTGGTGGGGAGATGCTGCCCTGCCGGTGGCTCCCACGGGACGGCCCTCACGCCATCGAACCGAAGCAACCCAAATTCAATGCCCAGCCAGAGATACCCGTCGGGCGTCTGTGCAATCGCCCGAATGAGACCACTGGGAAGCCCTTCACCGACTTTCCATGCGGTGTGCGCGTACTGACTCACGTCGAGACTGGAGTCCAGCGCGAAGGCATCAGCCCGGCACACGAGGAGCATGCAGGCGGCCATTACAGCGCTTCGTCTCCGATTCGCTCTCTTCATAACTAGAAGCTGTACTTCAGGCCGAGCTGAATCACGCGTTCGGTCTGAGTGAATCCGTAATCACTCGCTGACGTGATCTTTCCGGCCAGCGGGTTGTTGCCGGGTGTCACGACCGGATCGTCAAATTGCGGATTGTTCAGTGCATTGAACAACTCCGCCCTGAACTCCAGTCGATGGCCTAGCCCGATGTCCAGGAACTTCGAAATAACGACGTCCCATTTGTTGGTCCCGCTGCCGCGAATCACTCCCTTTCCCGCGTTCCCGAGCTGACCGGGGGCTGGATTCGCCAGCTGGCTGACGTCAAACCATCGATCGATCGTCCGCTCACCTCGCGGTAGATTCGGATCGCCGAGCAGATTGGCGTGAGATCCGACAAATGGAACGCCGAACGCGGACGGGGTGAGTGACGGACCGTCCTGGAAGGTGCCGATGGCGCCGATTTGCCAATTGCCGGCAACCATTCCCAGCAGATCGTGTCGTTGTCCGAAGAACGGCAGCGCATAGAGCCAGCTCGCCACCAGACGATGCGGCCTGTCGAACACCGACGGACCGTAGTTCGCCTGGACATTCTTGATGGTCTGCAGTCCGGCTCCAGCGCCGAGGGCGACACCGACGCTGCTGACATCCAGGTCGGTGAGCGTCTGCTGGTATGTGTAGGACACGAGCGCGGTGAACCCGTTCGCCAGCCGCCGTTCGAGTCGCGCCTGGAACGCCGCATAATTCGCCTTGCCGCGTGACTCGAAGATATTGACGGTGCCGAGCTCCGGGTAGGGAAAAATCAATTTGAAGTCGGGTGGCTGCGCCGGGAATGGATCGGTCTCGTTGTAGTTGAGCACACCCATCAGGCGCGCGCTCCTGCTACCGTGGTAGGCCGCTTCAAACAGCGTGCTGTTGCTCAGAAGATACTGGACCGACGCATTCCACTGCTGCACCTGACCATCGCGGAGCTCTCGTTGCATGCCGATGCGGTTGTTGGTGGTCAGACGGGTCGCCGACGCCAGAGGATCGTCCACGGTGAACAGCGGTTGCGGGTTTTGCGGATCAGCAGGCCGCACCGTAATGCTGCTGACGCTCCCAAACGGTGCCTGAAACGCAAGCTGGCGATACGAGTTGATGATGTCCGGAGTGTAGAAGATGCCGTAGCCGGTGCGCAGTGTCAGCCGATCGCGTGCCTGCCATGCCAGTCCGATCCTGGGCTCAAAATCCTTGTAGTCGGAATCCACGAGGCTGCGTGGGTAGCCCTCTTGTCCGGGAAACACCTGTTGCCCGGTCGCAAGATCGAAACTGGCGATTTGGTTATCGCGCTCGACTGGCCGGCCGAAGTATTCCCAGCGCAGTCCGATATTCGCCGTCAGACTCCGCGTCAGCCTCCAGTCGTCCTGAACGTACGACGCAAACTGCGCGTACGACAGGTGCGGCGAGAATGGCGTGGTCTGGACTGAATAGCGCGAGGGAAATCCCAGAAGCAGATCGGCCAGCGCATTGAAGCGCGACGTAGCGGAAAACGGCACCGGAGCGCTGAATTGGCCGGTAAACCCGTAGGCGCCGTTCGGCTGCCCCCACTGAACGGTGCTCAAGCGCTTGAGCTGCAGCGTGAAACCGGTTTTGACGCTGTGCGCACCGCGAACCGCAGCGAAGTTGTCGACGATCTGCGCCGCGTCGCTCACCCACTTGAACACCGCGTTGTTCGAGGAGTAGCCGATCTCGGGGTAACCGTCAGGCGTCATCGAGGGTGCGGCCCAGGTCAGCGGATCGGGCGACACTCCTTTGATGCCCAGCTCCTGGATCCAGTTGCGGGTGAACGCGTCGACGGAATGACGCTCACGCCGGAATCGCACGTAACCGACGTTGACCTCGTTGATTGTCGTCGGCGTAAAGGTGTGCACGTTGCCGCCAGCCAGTTGCAGATTGTTCTCCGACTGTTCCTGATCGAATCCGGAAAATGCCGGCGAGAGTGCCTGCCCGGCGCCGCGATCGAATGGCGTGCTGGCCGTGAACCGGCCCCAGATCGCGTCACGTCTTCCAGCCTGATAGTCGACGCGAGCCGCCAGGACATCGTTGTCGGACACACCGCTCGGATGGCCGATGTAGTTTCTCGCGGGGTCCGCGTTGTTCGGAACGGGATACAACGTGGCGAGTGCGGCACCGACCGGGCTGATTCTGTTCGCCGGAATCACATTACCGGGAAAAGGCATTTTGGTGATCGGGTCGACGATCGTCGCCGGCGCTGCACTGAAATCGCCGGCACGTTCCTTCAGCGTCGGTACGAGCGTGGTGGTAGTGACCGCCTGACGACGACGCGTCCTTTCATAGGAGAACATCCAGAACAGTGTGTTTCTGCCGTCGTAGAGTCCCGGCACAACGACCGGTCCGCCGGCGACGAACCCGAACTGATTCCGCTTCAGCGGATCAACCGTGGCGCTGAAGAAGTTCCGCGCGTCCAGCGCGTCGTTGCGCAGGAACTCGAAGAGCGTGACGTGAAAGTCGTTCGAGCCGCGCTTCGACACGACATTGATCACAGCGCCGGAATTGCCGCCAAACTCCGCCGGGTAGTTGGCCGTCTGCACACGAAACTCCGCTAACGAGTCCAGCGGCGGGATCGCCAGGGGATAGTTGTTGAGTTCCTGCCCGCTGACTTCCATGCCGTCAACCAGTACTACCG
>Ga0207428_10000700_pt1 | contig 38951 bp, 36 predicted proteins | sample RhiMethybrSRZTD1_FD_187600 | JGI IMG/M metagenome (GOLD analysis project Ga0207428, IMG submission 187600) | Populus rhizosphere microbial communities from Tennessee, USA - Rhizosphere MetaG P. TD hybrid SRZTD1 (SPAdes) (version 3) | ecosystem: Host-associated > Plants > Roots > Rhizosphere >...
CCCCCAGACTCGGAAGGCGGTGAACCAATTTATCAGCATAGTTTCTGTCTCGCGTATAAGGCTCGGGAAGCTGCAGAGGATTTCCTTCTCGCACGCTACCGGCTCTATACAAACGTATACTTCCACAAGACCACCCGTGGTTTTGAGCAGCTGATTTCATGCATTTTCAGATTTATTGCGGAGCGTGTGGTGACAGATGGACGGGTCGCCGGTCTCACGGAAGATCATCCTCTGGTTAGGTTTTTCAGTCCTGATGGCGAGACTCTCGAAAACTATAGCGCTCTTGACGACACAGTCGTTTGGGGTGCTTTGCATGCTCTGGCTAGAGGTGGCGACGGAGAGCTGAAAACTATTGCTTCTCGCATTCTTTCGCGAGCAAAGCCCCTATGCATCGATGTCCAACACGCCTTTCCGGATGCTCCTGAAAGACAGCGACGCCTGAAACACCGACTCAATGATCGGTTCAAGGGCAAACTTAATCGCAGTGTATTTCTGGATACCGCGAAGCTCACCTTGTATGGCGAGATTGGCGCTGACGATAAGAAGGCGCAAAAGCGCCTGATGATCCAGTTGGCAGACCGTGAGCTTAAGGAAATTACCGATTGCCCAGATGCGACGATCACAGGATCGACAAAGGAGCGGCCATTCGAACGCTACTACTTTCTTGATGCTGCGGATCGAACCGTGGCACAAGAGATCATCGATGCGTTGCCTTAAAAGAGGGGAACTTCAATGGCGATCGACATTCCGAGTCTTGTAGTCGCCGCCGGCGGAGAATTGGTTGGCAAGGTTCGGCTACAGAAGATGGTTTATCTACTAGATCAGCTTGGTCTCAAAAGTGGATACACGTACGAGTACCACCACTATGGCCCTTATTCCGAAGATCTTGCTGAACAGACCGACGACGACGTTGTCTTCGGACGTCTTCGCGCAAAATGGATGCACCGCCAAAGCGACGGCGCTCCTTACGTCGCATATTCTGCGGCAGCTGGACCGGATCAAGGTTTGGAAGGTGATCGTCTTCGCAAAGCCCTTGTCGAAATGCAGAGTACATCCGCTACTGTGCTAGAACTTGCCGCTACAATGCATTGGTTATTCCATGTAGAGCGGATGGAAAATTGGCATGGCGAGCTAATTCGGCGGAAGGGCATCAAGTGTGAGAACGGCCGAGAGCAGAAGGCTCTTGAATTGCTGAAAGCTCTTTCTCTTCCTCCGGCCGTAACAAGCGACAAAGCTCAGCATATGAAAGCTGCCTCTCTGTAACTTGGGCAGCAGGACAAGGACTCACTTGTCATTGGCCATGCGAATGGCCCGTATCTACGCCTTGTAGGCGCCAACCCCTTCGCCGAGGAACTCGTTGTTGGCTTCGCGGATCTTGGCGGCCGCGTCGTCATAGAGGAAAGGCAGGAATGCGAAGCGCTTGCCCGCGGTGACGGGCGCGGCCTGGTGCAGCAGCGAGCAGGAGAAGACGCAGGCGGTTCCCGTCGGCAGCTTGAAGCCCTTCGCGCCATATTCGGGGAAGCTGATCTCGCCGCCTTCGAACGCGTCGTTGAGGTTGATGGAGACGGCAAAGCGCCGGTGCGCGGTGCCCTTGGTGGTGTTGTCGCGGTGGGCGCGGAAATGGCCGCGCTCCTCCGCCGCATAGCAGGCGACCAGATAGCGCTCCATGCGCGTCACCTGGAACTGATGCACCTTCCGGATCTCCGGCACGATGCGGCGATGGATGCGGATCTGGGTCTGGCGGATCAGCGCCTGGTCCTCCAGCAGCACGTCGCGGCGGACCTTGTGCTTGTCGTCCTTGATCTCCACCGTCTTGCCGTCGATCTCGCGCATGAAGCCGGATTCCTTGCCGCCCGTGCTCTCGTACACATCGATCAATTGCCGGCAGAATTCCGGCTCGAACACGTCGGGCAGGATGAGGACAGGGACCGGCACGTCGATGCTGGCGAAGCGGTCCGGCGCCGGCAGCTTCTTCAGGTAGTCGATGAGGGCCGGGATCTCGCTGCCCTTGGGCTGGAACGGCACCACGCGCCGGACGCGCAGCAGGGGATCGAGCACCACCCAGAAGCGCCGCATCTCCAGCCGTTTCGGATTGGGCTGGGTGTTGCGCGGCAACGCGCCATAGGCGCACGAGACTGTGCCGTCGAAATCCCAGAAAAAACGCAGGCCCGGCATGGAATCCGCCACGCGCTCCTTGGCCTCGTCGTTGGGGTCGAGGCTCACGCCGAAGAAGCAGGCGCGCTCATCGTCGAACAAGGCGCGGTTGACAACGATGGCAGCGAGCGCGCGCCTGCCATCCTCGTCGCCCGCGCTGCCGAAGAAGCACATCACGACCCAGCGCCCGCCAACCGTGTCGAAGGCGTAGCGCGGATTGCCGCCCGAGCGCTGATGGAACCAGGGCGCGGGATCGCCGGGGGTGAGAACAGCGAACGACTTGGGTTTCGCCTGCGGCGGGGACATCGGATCTGCAGCCTTGGTTGCCCTCGTTCGGGTCGGCGCTATGTCGGCGCGTCAATCCCGGGGCTGAGGAGAAAACACCATGCGATTTGTGTCAAGGTTGGCCGCCGCGACCCACGAACCGGTCAGACAGCGGCAGCAGCCCGACTCTATGCTACCGCGGCCTCGCTGTGCGATCGTGGTGCGATGCGTGGCGCCCTCTACCTGCCAGACTGGATGCCGGAGGCCGAGCGCGCGGCGCGACAGCTGCGTGCGACGACCGCAGGTGCCAGGGGCGCGCATCATGCCCTTTACGTCGCGCTCTTGAAGGATACCCGCAGCGTGGATCGATGGGGTCTCTACGTCGGTGAGACGACGCTTGACCCCGACCTCCGCTTCGACCAGCACAAGACCGGCTACAAGGCGAGCCGGCACGTGAACCGCTTCGGCGTCCGCTTGCTTCCCCAACTCTTCGAGCATTTCAACCCGCTGCACCGCTGGGAAGCGGTCGAGCTGGAACCGGCGCTGGCGGAGGCGTTCCGGCACGCCGGCGTGCCGTGGGTGGAAGGCGGCCATTGAGATTGAGCATCATGCCCGCTCTGTGTGCCAATGGCGGACAGCCTACTATTCCGGCAACCCTGCCTTGGCGAGATCAGCGAGATAGGGTTTCAGCAACGACTCCCTGAATTGCGGGATCTTAAAGGTTGGAAAGGTCGCCTCATCCTTGATCCCGTAATCCGGACGGTCCTTGCGAAGCGCCGCGATGATCGCTTGCGCTTCCGCCAGCTTGCCAGCGCGAACATAGGCGGCTGCGAGATTGGGCCGATAGGGCTGCTTCATCTTCAGAAACTGCGTCACGGCATCGTCCGCGCGGCCCTCGAAATAATACGCGACGGCCAGTTCGCCAAAGTACCAGTCCAAGGGGCTTGCGTCGCGCCGAATCGATTCTTCCAGCCATTCGATTGCGCGCTCGGTCCGACCCGCGGCAATCAGATACCAAGCAAGATCGGCGCGCGTAAAGGAATCGTTCGGAACCATCTTGGCCGCCACTTCTGCTTCGTCGGCCGAGCGTTCAAAGTCGCCCTCGTGAAGGTAGTAGAAGGCGGCCATGCACCAATGCGACAACAGGGTCTCCAGCCGAGATTTGTTCTCGATTGCCTCGGCTTCCTGGGCGAGCTTCCATCCCAGTTCCGCGGAGCGCCAAGGATTGTCGGTAAACTCGTTGTTGAGATCTCGGGAGTGAGTGAAGGCGATCATCGTCCGCAGCAGCGCCGAATCTGGAAATTTCTCCAATCCCTCCTGCCAGATCAGCCTCGCATTCGCGTTGTTCTCCTCCTCGGGGCCGCGGAAGAAGTGGTGATGACCGCGTAGATAATAATCGTATTCCTCCAGGCTTGGACCGGACTTGTTCCAGGCTTGCGCTTCCTCCTTCTTCATGATTTCGCCGCGCAGTCCGGCAAGGCTGCTGTAGATCCGGTTCGCGACTTCGTCCTGAATAGTCGCGATATCGTCGCCTTCTTCATCATAGCTGTCAGCCCACACGTGGTCGCCGCTGACGGCATCTATGAGCTGCGCAGTGACCCGCACTTTTTCCCCAGCTTTCTTGACGCTTCCTTCGATCACGTAGTTGACGTTCAACTCCTGCCCAACCTGCTGCACCTTCACCGGCTTGTCGTAGACGAAGCTGGAAGTCCGTGAGACGACGCGAACGGTCGGATAGGACGATAGTATGGTGATGATACCCTCGGCGATGCCGGGGCCAACATAATCCTGCCTCGGATCGCCGCTCATGTTGGCGAAGGGGAGGACGGCGACCGATGGCTCGCGGGACACCGAAGCTGCGGAAACAATCGCGGGTAGCTCCTTCAGTCCGTACCAGGCGGCAGCAGCGACGATCAGCAATGCCAACACCCCGACTGCGGCGGCGATGCCTCGCTTCGACAACTTGCGGCCGACTCTTGAAGACGATGCGGAAGCTCCGTCCAGCCGGATCCGGAAGGCCTGGACCGGCTCGGCGATGTTCTTGACCTGATGCGCACCCATCGGCTCGAAGCCGAAGGCGAGCTTTTTCTCGACCTCCCGAGTGACCTTGGCCGACACGCAGATGCCGCCAGGCTCTGCAATCTGCTCCAGCCGTGCCGCGATATTGACTCCCTCACCAAAGCGATCATCCCCTTCGACGATCACCTCGCCGAGATTGATTCCGATGCGAACTTGAATGCGCTGGTCTTCTGGAACGTTGGCGTTGCGCTCGGCGAGCCCGCGCTGGATGCTCACGGCGCATTCGACCGCATCGACGACCGAGCCGAACTCGGCGAGCATGCCATCGCCCATCAGCTTGAAAACCCGCCCGTGATGGAGCGCGATCTCCGGCTCGAAGAGTTCCTTGCGTCTTGCCACCAGACGTTCGTGAGTGCCCTTCTCGTCGCGTTCCATATGCGCGGCGTATCCGACGACATCGGCGGCGAGAATCGCGGTGAGCTTGCGTTCCATGACGAAAGCCGTGCTGGCGGCCAGGAGGATTCTAGGAATGCGCGATGATACGCCCTTTGTCTTCGACCCGATATACCAGCATTCCTGCTCTAATGAGCGCAGCACGAGTCATGTCTGCTTTGTGCCGATACTGTTGCAATCGATGCTCATCCACCGCAGGCCTAAACGCCATCCCCAAACGACTACCAAAAATTAAGGAAGTGGGAGAACTATCGGGGTTTTACCGAAATGAGGCTACTCGTGCTCTCACGACTGGGCCATATTGCCGATCGCTACTTCATCACGCTGACATTCATCCTGCTGGGCTGGATCAATGCCCAATCTTGGCCGTACTTGCTCGTGTTCATTGCCCTCGGCCTGGCGATCGACATCCGGTTCGTCCAGCCGGGAACCATCATACCCTTCGAGCTTCTGACTGCCGACGAGATAGCGATCGCCAAAGCGCGATGGAAAAAACTCATCCCGCTGGTCATCGGCTTGCCGTCAGCCTGCGTGATCCTTCTGGTGACGCTGCACACCCTCGAAGCCGAATCCCCCGAGCTGCTGCATTCGATCGGACCGACCGTCTATGTCGTCGCGTCTCCCTGGATCGCCCTGTTGCGCCATCACTATCAGGACCTGATGTCCCACTCGCTTCTGGACCGGGCGAACGTTGTCGCGGTGACGTACGCGGGGTTGTTCCTTCTGTTCTACCCCGCGCTGGGATTCTGGATGGCTAAGGTCAGGAGCATCGGCGCGTTCGATCACCCGCGCACGGTCGTCTCGACAAAGCAGAAGCTCATGGCTATTCCCCTCCTCATCATGTTTCCCTTCCTGATGTGGTTTGCCATCCATATCATCACCGGGGTCGACATCGACTATTTCGACGAGAGCTTTCGACGCCGCCACATCAACACAAACGTTGCGAAGTATGATTCGTTCTTCTGGGACATGGCGTTCATGCAGGCAGCGCTTAGCATCATGTTTCCGCTTGCGCACATGATTTTGCGATCAACGTTGATCAAGTTCCACCTGATGAACGCAAATCCGAGCGAGCGGTCGATGCAGTAGCGCTTATCGGACTAGGCCCATTCCGGCGATGGCGCAACGCCCGGTGATCGCCGCCGGCGCGCGGCCGTAGGCGGATGTCCGCTTAGTGCCATGAGCGGACTCACGGCATCCACCGACCTGCTTTAATGCAAGTCAACAGGTCACCGACGGTCAATTCCTTCTTGGGCTTCCACACACCTAAAAACTTCCCGCGTCGACAAAACATACCTTCCGTTTCATTCGGGAAGTAGTCGTCGAAGTTCATCCCGATTGTTATTGGCCCGAACTGCTTCTCGATCGCGGACAGCAGATCGATGGCATCGTCTCCTGAAATCGAAAGGTCGTGCAGCAGGCGCGTCTGATCGTTGATCAGGCCTTTCGTCAATGTAATTTTCCGGATGAGCCCGATCACCACGTCTCTTGCGCCGTCACCTTGCACGGGGTTCCTTCCGTCTAGTGGCAACGAATAGTCTGTCGATTGAGAATTAAGAAAGCCTTCAGGTTTGTCGAGAGCGCATCATGTCTGCTTTGTGCCGATAGCTGACCTTTCGCGTCCAAGGCGCCGAAACGGCGCCGGATTGCTCCGGCGCCGCCAATTTCAGCCAACCTTGCCGATTACTGGATGATGATTTCGGCGCGACGGTTGGCCTGCTCCTTGACGCCATCCTCGGTCGGGACCGCGTTCTCCGACTCGCCCTTCCAGGCGGTCGTGATCGCTTCGGCCGGGATGCCGCCCGCGATCAGCGCTTCGCGGACCGCATCAGCGCGGCGCTCAGACAGCTTCTCGTTGTAGGCGGCCGAGCCGGCACGGTCGGTATGACCGGTGACCGAGACAGCGGTCGACTTGTTCGCGTTGTAGTCCGCGATCACCTGATTGATGACGGCCTGCGCCGCATCGTTGATGTTCGACTTGTCGAAGTCGAACAGCACGATGTAGGTGCCGGGTTGTGCGGGCTGCGGCGCCGCCACCGGCGCTGGCTTCGCTTCGAGCTCCTGCATCGCTGTCAAGAACTCGTCCCTGCAGGGCGCCAGATGCTCCTCGCCAAGGTCCTCAATAGCCTCGTGAACCCAGCAATCGAAGGCGCGCTGCGCCTGCGCCGCCACCTTCGGGTTGCTGTCCCGCGCCCCACCATCCAGTGCCGCCACCAGTCGACTGCGCCCCTCGGCGAGCTGACTGGCCGCGCCTTCCGGCACGCCGGCAACCTCCTCAGGCTGCACGACCTCGCCACCCGCAGTAGCCAGCCCTTTGTTGGCGAAGTAGCCGGCGGCGCTCCAGTCACCCTCTCCCTTCTCATGAGCGACGAAGCCGCGATACTCCTCTGTCAACGCCTGTGTGAATGGCGTCCCGCTTGTTGCCTGGACTGTTTCCATCCTCTGGATATCGGTGGCGCAGCCAGCAAGCGCCGCCGCCAATCCAAACGATGCTGCGATGATGGTGAGTCTTGCCATGAGTTTCAGGTCGACCATGGTGGCCTCCTAGGATGCCTCCAACGATGCTAGAGTGAACCCTCGGCGACTACTGTCGCCGGGCCAAGAGATGTGCAGCCGAACATCCGCACGCTGCCGAGGTTTCGGCCCATGGGCGCTCCATCGCTGATAGTGCTTATCTTGAATTTGATCACGCGCACGGTTCAACAGACCGCGCGGAGTGTCACCTAGCTGATCTTCATATGATGTTGGCGCAGCTGGCTAGTTGGACGTTGGTCCATCATCTCCACGTCTTGTGGAGGTTAACGGCGGTAGCGGCTACGTACCATGCCAAAGACCTCCTACGTCTGCTTTGTGCCATTAGCAGACAACGCTTGATGGATACCCGGAAATTCAGCCCGGCATTCGGCCCGCGGCGGTCCGCACAGCTACAAGCTCATGCAGTTCACCGGTGCGTAGGCGAAGAGCCTCGCTGCAAGGCTTGCATTTTCGTTGATGTGATCTTGACGCAAGACGTTCTTCGCCGTCCAGGCGCAGAACACCCGGCGGCCCGACTCCTATTCTTTGGGTATGAACTGGAAGCGCCCCGGGAACTCGCGCTCGATGAGGGCGAAATCCTCCTGAGCCTCGTGTTCGGTTTTTGGCCGGAATGGGATGTAGAGGTTCTGTCCCGGCAGATCGGACGCATTGGGATCGGCGTCCCCAAGCGTGATGATCGACCGACGCCGGATGATCAGGGTGCCGCTGCGATGCGAGCCGATATCCCAGTTGGTCTGACCGCTGATTTCGCTGCTGATGCGGCAGGCCGCCACGAAAAGGCTGTGCTGCCAGCCGTCCCGGATCTCCGTTCGGTGGCGGTGCATCGGCCTTCCGTCGTGCCCGAAGTAAGTGCAGTTGCCGGTCTCATGCCAGCAGAGGAAGTCGTTCCAAGGTCCCTTGCCGTTGGTATAGGCGTACGATGCGCAATCGTCCGGCATCTCGGCAAGGACGAGGGTTCTGGCATCCTCCAGATCGAACTTTTCAAAGTCCTCCAGGAGAACCTTGATGGGTGTGAGCTTCGGATATGCCATGATCGCCTGGTAGTTCCTCGGGCTTGGGCAAGGTCCGCCGCGAGGCGCTGGCTCCATGCCGCCTCGAAGTGGAAGCGTCATGCTTCCTGACGCTCGTCCGCAGTTCCGCTCAGAGATGCACTCGAATCAGCGGCGACACAACCGCCTGCGCATGTGAATGCCCTGCGAGACGTGTGAGTTTCCACTGAATCACGCGATCTGCCGCCGGAGGCGGCGTAAGTGATTTCTTAGGAGTCTCTGCTATCGTCTCGCGCATGCCAACTGAACTATCTCTCGAAACAGTCAGCGACGTCCGCGTGCGCGGAGCATTCGCTTATTGGAATCAGGCGCGCGGCGGACGGCCGATGCCCGCACGATCGGACATTGATCCACTGGACCTTCGCTTTTGCTTGGGTTGGATCTGCTTGATCGACGTCGAATATACGCCCTGTCCGCGCTTTCGATTTCGCCTTGATGGCAGCAGGCTTGCCGAGCTCACCGGCTTCGACCTGACCGGCAAATATTCCGATCAGATCGAATCTGAGGAGTACCGGAAAATGTCGTCTTTCGTGTATGGTCGAGTAGTTGAGACAAAAGCGCCGATTTTCTTCGGGAATAAGGAAGATTGGTTGAAGCGCGGATTCTATATGGAATCTGTGGTGCTGCCCTTGTCCGAACATGCCCGCGAGGTCACTGGCCTGATGGAGGTGGTATGCCCAGCCCAGACTCTTACCCGGGCAGACCTAGAAACTCACTGATATCGCCCGAAGCGCGTCCGCCTTGTCCTGCCACGTCAGCACGCGCTGCGTTACCTGGGAAAGCAAGCGTCTCATCGCGCGGCCGGCCAAGTCCCGGTGCCGACTTCTGGTCCCAAGGGTCCGCTTTGTGCCACTATACAGACATCAATGGGTTTCAAACTCGGGCCGCAATGCGACCAAAGAATCCGCGACGCGCCTGCTGCGGTCAGCGAGCCCTGCAATATCCGACAAACCCATGTGCTCAGTTGCAATTTTGAAGAGATAGCCAGCGATGCCTTCAGCAGTCGCTCGCTCATCCATCAGCATCACGTACGCGCGACTTGCGTAGCTGTCATATTCATCCGCGGCCTCGGGTGCTCCAGAGACGCCAATTGGATCCCAATCGCGCATTAGGATCTCGCGTACCCTTGCCCGATTTTCCCGCGACTTATACTTGTTCCGACCGTGAGCCATGCTTCATGTGCAATCATCGTAGCAACGACTGGTCGACACTATAGCTGAGGATCTCAGGCTTAGTCATCGGGGAGACCTTCAAGCGACCTGCGATTTACCAGCTTGGCATCCCGGGAGAACGTCCGCGGTCGCTAGGTGCGCCGGCATCAAGCACATTTGGCTACTATCCCGGATGGGGTCGCGGGAGCAAAACGTTGGGTGGCAAGTAAGCTCTCCCGCTTCAAAGGTCGTCCTTGGTTTGCTCCGGAAGGGGTGAGATGAACATCAGGCGCAGGCGGCGCTTGCCGACGTGTCGCTGAATAATGAAAAACGTATTGAACATCAGCAGCGCACCCGCGACGCAGATCGCGGTAGCCCAGACATGGGGCATATCTTTATGGTGCCACACATTGGCCAGAGCGGAACCAAAGCCACCATATTCGTGCCGCGCCTCGAAAGCTTTCTCGACAAGCAGAACCAGGAAGACGCCAAGGGCATACATCAGCGTGCGCATGGCAATGTGGAACAAACCAGAGCGAGCGCGAAGCCGCGATCCGATCGGAATGTTCTCCATGATGAGCACGACTTTAGCGACAACCAGAGCGCCCAAAAGAGCCACTGATAGATTGCCGACACGGATCTCGTATTCCGACAAGACAAGCTTCTTGAGAAGCACCATCATGCAGAACCAAGACGCAAAAAACAGGGTGGTCAGCCCTACCGTAACGATCTCATTCTTTACCTTTGCAGCGAGACTCATCGTTGCCCCCTCGGATATCCAAGCACCATCATGCGCTCGATCTTAGCGCGGCACTGGGAGCAAGACAGTTCTGCAATGTCCGCAATGTGCCAATTGCCGACTCCGCAGCAGCGGCTTTTTCGAAGCCGATCTTAGATCTTCTGTTGAAGACCAGCCTGATCCAACATGCAAGCTATCCCATCCGCCCAATGCGGGTTGCGCTGCCGGAGAGGTCCCAGGGCGTCGCTTGTGCCGTCCGCCTGGCCCATCTGCTCGATGCACGTTCGGGCCTCATGCAATCGGCCGAGCGATACATAGCAGCATGCGAGTGTTTCGTAGAGCGGCCGCCACGCCGGACGAACCTTCCGGCCCTTGATGGCGGCGGCCAGCGCTTCATCCGCTCGGCCAGCAAACAGATGTGCGAGTGCCAATAGATTGAACCAGACGAAGTTCTGCGGATCGTTCGGGTTCAGCGTAAGGCCGCGCTCAAGCGGTGAGATCGCTTCAGAGGCGCTTCCGCGATAGAGCTGACCCATTCCCAGGACGAGATGGCCCAACGCGAAACTCGGACTGATCTCGATCGCCTTTTCCGCTGCAAGGACCGTCTGCTCCGGTGCATTCGCATATGCGCTGCAAATGGCCAGGGCATAGTGCGAGTACGGATTGCGTTCATCCAGCCGGATCGCCTTCAATCCGGCGTCGAGACCTTCTCTGATATCGTCCGCCGGCTTGTCGCTCCAGCCATACGCGACAATGCCGGCACTGACGCGACCGAGCCAGATGTAGCCTTCAGCAAGCTCGGAATCGACCCTGCATGCCTCCCGGAACAGCTCGCGAGCCTGTAGATGACCCTCCCGCCGAACGTGGTGGAAATGCCAGGTGCCTTGTCGCACCAGGTCCCAGGCCGTCATGTTTCCGCTGTGTCGGATGGCAGCCGGGAGCGATTCTGTCTTGAGCAGCTCGGGCTCGATAGCGCCTGCGACACGTTCGGCGATCGCGTCCTGGACGGCAAAGGCCTCCGTCAGCTCCATCTCATATCGCTCGGCCCAGATCTGATTGGCGGAGTCGGCGCTGACCAGCTGCGCCGAAATGCGGACATGCTGGCCAGAGCGGCGCACGCTTCCTTCCAGCACGTATTGCACGCCGAATTCACGCGCGACCTGCTTGGTATCGATTGGCTTGCCCTTGTAGACAAAGCTCGAATTTCGCCCAATGACCCTGAACCACCTGAATCGGGTCAGGGCTGTGATGATGTCCTCGGTGATTCCATCGGCCAGGTATTCCTGCTCCCTGTCCTTGCTGACATTGGCGAAGGGCAGCACCGCGATTGATGGTCTTTTGGCCACGCCCTCCTGGTGGCCTGGAGCAGGAGCATCAGCATTGCCGGCAGGACCCAACACGCGCACGATTCCGGCGAACCGATAGCCGGCGCGAGGAACAGTGGCGATCCAGTCGCTGCCATCCGGCTGCGGGCCTAGCAGTTTGCGCAGCGCCGCGATCTGAACCGAGAGATTGCTTTCCTCGACGATAGTGTTGGACCAAGCCGCCTCCATGAGAGCGGTCTTGGTGAGAACCTGTGCGGGTGTCCGCAGCAAGGCGTGAAGTAACGACAAGCCCTTATGGCCGACCGCGATCGGCTGGCCTGCGCGCATAAGAACCCCGCGTTCCACGTCGAGCACGAAGGGGCCGAACGCGAGGCACTGCGGTGCGACCGCTTGACCTGCATCGCCTTTGGAAGAATTCGGAATTTTTAACCTCCGACTTAAGGACTTCGAGCCGGCGCCACATCATCCTGGCCGTTGCCCGACCAGAGTAACACAGACGGAGGCCGACATGACCAATTCGACACAGGCGATGCACGCGGATAGCGACGCGCCTGCAGTCAGGAAGGCTATGGTGGTCAAGGGAGGCGCGGGATACCGGGCTGTGCAAGGATCGGATTATGTGCCGGGTATCAGCGCCGAGACCGTCGGGGCAAAAGCGCTGTGGCTGGGCATGGCGACGATTCCACCGGGGCAACGCACGAAGGCGCATGTGCACGAGCATCACGAAACGGCGTTTTACATGCTGAGCGGGGATGAACTCGAGCTCTGGACCGGCGACCAGCTGCAGCATCGCGACGTCGCACGTCCGGGCGACTATCTCTACATTCCCCCCAACGTTCTTCATGTCGCCGTAAATCGCGGAAGTACTCCGGCCGTTTTCATCGGCGCTCGCAACGAGCCGACCGCACAAGAGAGCGTCGTGCCATATCCAGAAATGGACCGCGTCGTGCCCTAGCGCCACAGACGTCGGGTTGATTCCCATAACCAAGGCGCGCGGGCCGAAGATTTGCGATCCAGTCTCTACGATGCCCGAAATGGGGTCAAAAGGCGACTTGGGTCACCAGCCGCGTCATGTCTGTTTTGTGCCTGCCAATAGCCGACCGCCGCCCCCGAGTGGAAACGGGTAGACGGCAAGCCGGACCGCGCTGGACGGCCGATGCCGCCGTGTTCTAGCATTCTGGGGGAGGCATGCGTGACCCCTGTTCCGAAACGAAGGCTCCTTGCGACCCATTGGGGCACTTATGTCGCGGCTTATGATGGCGACGTCCTCGTTGGCCTTGACCCACTCGACGGTGATCCGGCGCCTTCTCCTATCGGCCGCTCGATCATCGACACGATGCAAGGCCCGACGCGGATACTGCGCCCGATGGTCAGGGCATCCTATCTCGCGAAAGGTCATCGGGCCGGCGGCGAGCTCCGCGGCCTCGAGCCCTTCATCGCGGTCGACTGGCCGGAGGCAATCGCGCTGGTCGCCGGCGAACTCAACCGGATCCGCGACACTTACGGCAATGCGGCAATCTACGGCGGCTCCTATGGTTGGGCGAGTGCTGGTCGGTTCCATCATGCGCAGAGCCAGATCCACCGTTTCCTCAATGTGGTCGGCGGTTACACGCGCTCAGTCCACAGCTACAGCTACGGTGCCGCGGAGGTCATCCTTCCGCATGTGATCGGCGACCACCGGGGCCTATTCAACGAATTGACCACCTGGCCGGTGATCGCTCGGCACGCGGAGCTTGTTGTCGCCTTCGGCGGGATCTCAAGCAAGAACGCGCAGGTCAACGCTGGGGGCGTGCATCGGCACGAGCTCGGCGCAAATCTTGCGAACCTGCGGCAATCAGGCGTCGAGATCCTCTCGATCAGCCCGATCCGCGACGACACCGATCCCGGCGCCAATGTGACCTGGCTGCCGATCCGGCCGACCACCGACGTTGCACTCATGCTGGGCTTGGCCCACGTCCTGATTGCGGAGGACCGGCACGATGCGGGATTCCTCGAGCGCTACACGATCGGTTTTCCCGCCTTCCGCACCTACGTGATGGGCGGAAACGGCGAACCGCCGAAGACGCCGGAATGGGCCGCTGCGATCTGCGCGATTCCCGCGAAAATGATCCGGGATCTCGCCCTGCGCATAAGCAGTGGCCGCACGCTCCTGACCATGTCCTGGTCGCTGCAACGGGCTGAGCATGGCGAGCAGCCGTATTGGATGCTCATCACCTTGGCTGCGATGCTCGGGCAGATCGGCTTGCCGGGCGGAGGCTTCGGCTTCGGCTATGGCTCGGTCGATGGCGTCGGCAAGGCTGCACAGGGATTCAAATGGCCGTCCTTGCCGCAAGGGCAGAATCCGGTTGCCTCGTTCATCCCGGTCGCCCGCATCGCCGACATGCTGCTGGACCCAGGCGGAACGTGCGCCTATGACGGCCAGACCCTGACTTATCCCGACATCCGTTTGGTCTACTGGGCCGGCGGAAATCCATTCCATCACCACCAGGATCTCAACCGGCTGCTGCAGGCCTGGCGGCGACCGGAAACCATCATCACGCACGAGATGTTCTGGAATGGGCTCGCCCGCCACAGCGACATCGTGCTGCCGGCGACTCTGCAGATCGAGCGGAACGACTTCGCCTGCTCACCGCGGGACCGCGCGTTGATCGCCTCGCATAAGCTCACAGAGCCGGCGGGCGACGCCCGCGACGACTACTGGATCTTCACGTGCTTGGCGCGGGAGCTGAACCTCGAAAGCCGGTTCACCGAGGACCGCGACGAGGAAGCCTGGCTTCGCCATCTTTACGGCCAGATTGCGGACGAGCATGCTGGCCAAGGGGTGACACTGCCGGACTTCGACGGCTTCTGGCACGACGGCGTCGCCCTATTGCCCGAACCGGCCAGCGCGCCGCCGCTGCTCCAGGCGTTCCGAGCCGATCCCGTCGCCCATCCGCTGGCAACACCGTCCGGGCGCATCGAGATCCACTCGGAGCGGATCGCGGGCTTCGGTTACCGGAACTGTCCGGGGCACCCGGCCTGGATACCGCCCGTTGAATGGCTGGGCGCGCCGACGGCCGAGCGCTTCACGCTGCACCTCCTTTCCAACCAGCCACGCACCAAGCTCCACAGTCAACTTGATCACGGGATCAATTCGCTGGATTCCAAAATCCAGGGGCGCGAGCCGATCCGCATCCATCCAAGCGATGCGGCGCGGCGCGGAATCACGGATGGAGCGGTAGTTCGCGTCTTCAACGATCGCGGCGCTTGTCTCGCCGGCGCCCGCATCTCGGATCAGGTGATGCCGGGCGTCGTGCAGCTCTCGACCGGTGCCTGGTATGATCCACAAGTGCCGGGCTCGCCGGGAAGCCTGGACAAACACGGTAATCCCAACCTGCTGGCCCCGGACCGCGGCACCTCCAACCTCGCCCAAGGCTGCAGCGCCAACTCCTGCTTGGTCGAGATGGAACTGTTCGATGGCGAACTTCCGGGGATCAGTTGCTACGACGCGCCGGCGTTCGCCTGACGGACGCTCACAGCCGATCTGCCGGACGCGATTCTCGTAGCGTCAATGTCGGCTTTGTACCAACAGCGGCCACCTTCTTGAGCATCTGCCGAGATGGTGTCGACCCGAAGCGGACGTTTGCTCCCCTGTCAACGTCAAAGTCTTACCGGAAGCGATTGATCTGACCCCGCTAACACTTCTAAAGCGAGTTTGCGTTTGAGCGCCTCCTCAAAAGCCCCCATGCCATACACAGATACAAGAAACGCTCCGGGGCCCCCAATGACGTGGGCCGCATAGTAAGAAGCAGTTGGTTCGTTTCTCCAGTCGACCTTCTCATCCTCTCTGAGTTCCAGCGACAACCCGTTGATGGTGATGCCTTCCTGGACGATTGCATCTCGGACCGGGTCAGGCGGGAAGGGAAAATTGTTCTCACCATCACCGGAGATATCAATGACCGACCGCCTACCGTCAAATTGATTGAGGCGCAGCGCCGCTGCGCTGAACGTCAAGGCCCCGGTGAGATTGGTCCCGTGAGGATCGCGATACACAGGAGCGTCGGCAATGGCGGCGGCGAAGCGTTCTGCTTCGTGCACATTGCTGATCAGCGTCCATGGCACGATAACGCGTTGTTCCTCGGACCATTCCACATATGTGACGGCTATCCGCCCGGTCGGACCACTTAGAAGTCTCGCTATCAAGGCCCCGTCCCTGAAGGCGTTCGCGTATCCATCGACCTGAGCCTGCCGCTCCTCGACATCCATGGAACTGGACGTGTCGGCCGCCAGGACGAGTTCGACATCCACTGAGACCTTTGTGGAGTCTGCATGATCGCCCGCAAGCAAAACGAGGGGCAACACTAAAGATTGGAGATAGCCCATTGCTGCGCCTCCGTGCTCGAATGCTGAACATCAGGAATGCCGATGTCAAACTTGACGGTACGCTAGTCGACGCGTCTTGTCCGTTTGAGAAGTGCACCGGCACTCGGCGAACGTCTGTAAGGGCTCAAAAGCCGACGTGATTTCGAACTTCCTGATGTCCGCCTTGTGCCATAAGGCGACATCAAGGCCCGATCCATATCCATTTGCTTGGCTATAAGAGCAACCTGGAAATCGCGTTCAGCTCGGGACCACGCCGGCAAGGCCGGGCTTCCTGCACCAGGCACCGATATTTGCTGCCACTGCAGGGATCGGATGATTGTTGGCGGAGACCTCAGTTCGCAAACGATCGTGCAAGGTCGCGAGATCTCCGAGCCGGGCAAAAGACAAGCCCATCTCCATTGCCCGCGGCGCGAGGTTATTCAAGATGCGAACATTTGCATCAACGAACTCTGATTCCGTGCCAATGATGGTCTCGACCTTCATCTGTGGCGCCGGCAAGCCGGCCTCCGTGAAGACCCGGTGCAAAGCGATACCGGAGTCCGGATTGACGCCGGATCGTCTGAAGGATTCTACGATGGCATCAACGATCATGTTGTACGTCGGCAGATGCGATGCGATCACGCGCGCCATCGCATAGCTCGGCTCCATAAAGGCCACGATGCCCCCGGGTTTCAAGTATTCGAGAAGCCCATGAAGAACCGATGACGGATTTGCCATATACATCAGGATGAACCGACCCACGATGGCATCGAACTCGCCGGCGATCGGGGGATTCAAGGCATCGGCTTTCATAAAGCATACGTTGTGGATCCCTGCCGCCGCCATACGCGATTCTGCGGTTGCGATCGAACCGTCATCTCGCTCGAGGCCGAGAACCGACCCCTCGGGACCTACCATTTCGCTGAGGATCAGCGAGACGTCGCCGATGCCGGAGCCGAGATCGAGCACACGCTGACCGGCGCTGACGCCGGCATTGCGGAAGAGGCGCTTGGTCCAAGGCGCAAGCCGGCGTGCTTGCTGGATTAAGCGCTGCTGTTCCTCTTCGCTATATCCCAGAGCGTACGCATTGCGGGCTGTCTCTATCGTCATGACGATCCCCCATTTTCGTACATCTCTGGAATATATATGGTCGTCTAGGTAACCGTCTCGCTTCTATCCGATTGTGCCGATCTCGGCCTTGTGCCAAGCAGGCAGCCGAGCCTGCCATTGGTTTGCTCCAGCCCAAGAGGACCGACGACCTAGACGCACCAACAGATCGGCGGAACGCCGACTCCTGCAAAGCTGCGCGCATTGTTTCGATCAGGAACTCGGCTTATCATTCCATCTTGCCGAGGAGCCGCGCCATGCCGGCTGTCGGGACCTACGTGTTAGACACCAAGCGGTTGAGGTTGCGTCCATTGACGCAAAGCGACCTCGATTCGCTCGTTCAAATCGTTGCCAATCCGGACGTAGTCAAGACGATGCTGGGCGACGTTTCGACATCCGAACTAACGCGCAGCTATGCCCAAGGCTGGATCTATCCAGATGACTTTTGGAATGAGCATCAGTACGGCTTTTGGGGCGTGGTCGATCGTTACGGCACGTTTGGCCCTGTCGGACGCGTAGTCGGCGTAGTCGGAGCGGATGTCCCGCCGCTCGAGGTCGGACAAGGACCGGAAGTTTACTACATCTTTGCTCAAGACGTTTGGCGCAAGGGCGTCGCCAGAGAGGCAGTACATCGGATGTTCGACTATCTTTTCGATGTGATCGGTCTCTCGGCCCTGGAAGCTCTCGTCTTCGCGGAGCGCAATCCCGGATCGGTCCGCTTGCTAGAGAAGATGGGAATGCGCTTGGTCGGCCGGCTGCCATGCCTCAATCACCACATGACGAGAGAGCGCGCCTTGACGGTCATGCGGTTTGATATTTGGCGCGTCCGTAATGCTCCTTTGGAGAAAGCCCGAGAAACACTAGCCGATGCTGCCTTCCGGATCGGACAACTGCTGGCCGAGGAGGTTGGCTCACGCGAAACGATGACTTTGGCACTGACCGAAGCGGCAATGAGCCACGGCTCTGGCGCAACCCCGCACATGAAAAACATCATCGACAAAAGTCTTGCGGCTGGCATGGCAGCCAAAGGCATCGCGCATTATAGGCTGCACCGCAGCAACTATCTGTTTCGGTACGAGGCGGTGGAATAACGAGTTCGCTAGAATCGAGGAGCTGGTCTCGTCCAGAATCTCTGTGCCGGGGCATCCTCCGCCCGTACTGCTCAGCAGCAGTCCTGGATTCGTCCAGAAAATGCAAGGCACACTATGTCCGCTATGTGCCTGCCAGTTGCGGACATTCCAGCAACTTTGAACACCTAGGTCCACCTCTCCGGCATTCCGCCTTTACAGATGGCCTCCGCTCGCGCCTCTGATGCCATGCGATCCCAATAGCCCAGTTGGCATTGCGGCCCGGACAGCGAGTTACCGATGTCACAGGCTTCAGATCCCGGAGCATCGTTGGCTTGTTAGAGCTAAACCGCTCCAGCAGCTTGGTCCGCTTGAAGTGTGCGAAGCGGAAGCACTCCGGGCAGTACAGCCGGATCGTTGCTTCGGTCATTTCGCCGAGATGGCAACAGCCCTCGCTCATTTGACCCATGCTAACGCCCTCCGGCTGCTCAGACATGGCAGCAGAGAAGTGCCGGTTTCAACGCTCCAAGAGCGATTTCGCGCTTCGAGTAGTCACTGCTCAGTGGAGGCGACTGTACCGCTTGTTCCAATGTTGGCTTTTTGGAGGCGATGCCATTTCCGGCATAGTGGCGGTGAGGGCCATTTCATGAAGGATGGCATCGGCAGATTCGATCAGCGTCACGTACTGATTCCATGATGCCGGTGCTTTGGTGCCAATACGAATCTGACTTTTCGCCCAGTCACGGACGCGTTCGAGTTCATCTCTCATGAGAATCACTCCGATACCTGTTCCTGGTTTTAGCCGAACACTCGATCGAACTCCGCTTCTGAGACGCCATACGCACCGTTGGCAGCTGCCCTGAGGCCTTTGCGATCGACGATGGTGACGACGCCTCGATTGATTGATATCAGCGCAGAATTTTCGAGCAGGTTGAGGGCGACGGTTACGCCAGAGCGACGCACGCCAAGCATGACAGATAGAAACTCGTGCGTGATGTCGAGGTCGTCTGTGTCGAGACGATCATGCGCCATCAAGAGCCATCGCGCCAAACGCTCGTCGAGGCTGCTGCGAGCGTTCGCCTTGGCTGTCTGCGTCACCTGGACCAAGAACGTGTGCGCGTATAACAGCAGGAGAGGCTGCAAGGTGGAGCTGTTCCCCACCGCGTCTCGCAAACTGCCAGTAGAGATTCTTTGGCCGGCGCCAGCGTTTTGCACGTACGTCTCGTTGGGCGTGCGGTCGGTCCCCAGGACCACGGCTAGACCCGTCATCCCTTCCCGTCCGATCATCCCGACCTCGACATGTTGGTCGGGCGCGCCATCGGCCACAACAGACACAAAACCGCTATCGGGAAAGTATATATGCTCGATAGACCGCCGGGGGGTTTCGAGGCGCTTCCGAAGCGGAAGATCCACCGGCTTGAGATGTGGCGTTAGCAGGCTCAGGTCGCTCTCCGTGAGCGCGGAGAGGATCTTGTTAACGAACGGAATGGCTTTGGGCACTTCTCTCACCTCGGTGGGCAAGAGCACGAAGCGTCTCGCATCCGCCTGAGCCATCGGAAACATTCACCGCCACCGGGCCAGCGTTTCAGCAGCTGGAGAAAGGAGCCGAATCAACGCTCGTTGATGCCGGAGCGTTGGGTTTGTGGCTGCACCTGAGGTGGGCAGCAATCGCTCCGAAGGGTGCGGCTACTGTTAACAGGTCGCACACCGTTCGGTTGCACGACGATGAAATTGATCACCTGTGTCTTTTGTTGTTGTGTGCGCAATCGTACAGAGCGTAGAGTCTGTTTCCGCAACGGGCCCCTCGATCGTATTAATCCCTTCCGTCACTGGCCCGCCGACTTTCGCTGAACCAAGGCGATCTAATCACCAAGGGAAAGGCCAACCCGCGACACTCGTGTTGCGGTCGATGCGCCGCGCTCGGCGCGAGCGAGGCGCCTTTCATGACCCACTATGTCAGTGTGCTTGTGCCGATGGCAACCGGCGGATGGCGAGCGCTGCTTCCGGACCTTCCAGGCTACCAGGCTGATGAACATAGTTTGGATCTGGCGATCCTACGCGCATCCGGGTTTTTGGCGCAGGTCACGCGATTGGGTTCGGAGATTCCGCCACCGCGTCCCCTTGCCTTCATAAAATTGGATACCGACTGGGCCTCATCGCGAGACATCGACTGGTCGCGTTCGATCGTCACCATGATCCCGGTGAGAGCGTGAAATAGGTACTCGGCAACCCCGTGCGATTCCCCCAATCGGTTGCCGCGGCGGCGAAGCGGTCACATTCTACGCGACTGTGTCAATTTCGCCGCCAGCTTTAGTCCGTAGAACCGGGCGAATCGAATTGAGCTTGGTTCGTGCGAGGATCGAGTGATCGACGAAAGAGAAGGTATGAGCATCATCTACGTCGTCTTCATGACGGCGGTCATAGTTGCCCTTGTCATTCTGCTTGGGCTTCGATCTCGTTACGCCGCGGATTCAGTCGACCGGCGATAAACCCGACATCGTCGGCTTGCGCGGCGGGGCCGGTCGATTCGCCTCGCCGCGCCTCTTCGATCAATGAGGTGGGCCATGACCGAATATCACTGCTACTTTGGGACCAGGAATCGTCTTTGCAAGAAGATCGACGTAGATGCGACCGACGACGCACTCGCAATCATTGAAGCGGAGCGCATCTGGTCGACACAAAGCAAGACGCGATCGAAGTCTGGCGTGGCCATCGCCTAATCAGCAGGACTAGCCGGAGCAGATCAGCAGCGTAGCGCGACTTATTACGGACTACAGCCCACTCCAGCGCGACAATGCTGCTCCGGCCGTGTTCACAAGTTGGCCACGCGGTATTCATTGTTGATGAAGCGTGCAGACGGAGCCGACATGTCCATCATCTACGCTGGCTGCATAAGCGTAATTGTCCTTGCCCTTCTTGGCATATGGGCTTGCACGGAAGAAATCATCAATGACCTGCGCAGCCACTCTCCCCTGATGGTGCCTAATACCAAAACGAACACCGAATGGCTTTGGTGAATTATGCCTTTTGATCGATCCATGATCTTCAAAGCGATCGCTGTAGCAGTAGTTTTGGCTGCAGGTGTCTTACTAACGCTGGGCCTGATGTCGTGACGCTATGCACAGACAGCGGTCATAGCTGCAACGCTATCGGTCGATGCCTGCCCAAGAGGCGATTCCCTTCACGGATGCTTCGCCAGATTTCTCTGAAGTGAGGTTTCATGACTGTCTCCGAGTTAATTTCAATGCTGGCCACCTATCCAGATGATGCGCGAGTGACGTTGCTAGATGCTGACAAGCGGTGGCTCTTGCCGATTAAGGTCACGCCTCTACCGGCGGGTGGGTCTGCTCGCGAGGTAGATTTCATTGCCATCACGACGGACGGCGCAAGTGATGAGATTGAAGGCGTGGTCAATGGGCCACGTTGGGGCCACGCCGCATCCGCCCGCCAGCTCCATCTAACAGAATGAAACGCGGCTGCCCTGATTGGGATTAACTCCTGCCAATGGCATCAAGCGTATGGGCCAACTGCAGGTGCAACATGACCAAATACAGATTCGAGTTTCTGGACGCCAACGACGAGGTCTCCGAAAGGCGGTACATTGAATGTGATGGCAAGGAGGGCGCTCTGGACATGGCCGGAACAGTGCTCGCCCAAACGACCAAGGCGAGCGGGGTCGAAGTATGGGATGGAGCTTACTTGGTAAAGTGCATCAGGAAGAAGGCCGCAACGTAGGCCAAGCTCATTGCGCGGAAGAAATGCGCGGTGTGAGCGACAATGGGAACCGGGAAGGTACTTCGAAAGGATGTGGCACCGTCTTGGACGTAACATGCAAGGGTGACGCGTCTTCATCCGGGATGGACAACTTAAGTGAGGTATATGCTGCTGTATGTTACAGAACCTTGGCAGTCAGCGTCGTCATCGCAATAGTGCTTGTGGCTTTGATCGTTGGGCTCCTTTATTCGGGGTTAGTTAGCGATTTGCTTCCCCGGGGTGTCCTCTTTGGCAGCTGATTGAACTGTAGCTCGCGCCAATCGGAGACGACCATGACCCAGCCAGTATCGAAGTCAATTGGGCGGGGCGCGCCTAACAATCCTCGGCACATCGACACAGTAGAACTTTGCTCAATTGAATGTTTTCCGGCGAGCGACCCGCCAGGATGGATCAATTCCAACCAGACGGTCCAAGCGTCCAATGAGGCGCCGGTCAGCCAGTCTCGAAGGCGTCCGCCTCACGACGATGACGCAGTATAAGAGAAACCCCGGCGGTTGCCCGGCGGGGTTTAGGTTTGCGCATTTGGCCTTCTCGACGTCCTGATCGCTTCTTCTTCCGGCGACGCGGCTTTTCGCTTTCCGCCCGGACCTCCGTCTCATGAGACAGCAGGGCGGTCGCACGACAGCACAACACCTTTGCTGCATGCCCGGGATTTTCCGATGAGGTGTAAGCAGCGGCCAGTTCGTCAATCAAGCCCCAGAAATGCGCAATCGCGTCTCGCTCCTCAAAGCTGCGGGGGCGCTCCATTTGGTCCCGCGCGATGCGGGAGCAGATACGGCCCGATCTCCGCGGCTTTTGCCCCTGGTCTTTCGCCATCGACCTCCAGGTTGAGAACCGGCGATTGCACGCATCTGACCTTCGACCTGGGAAAGCCTCTAGCTTAGCATCACGACAGTGGCTCCAATGTAGGCAACGGCGTTCAGCAATGTCCGCTAAGTGCCAGGAACGGACTCTAGTAGTTCTAAGGTCTATTCGCATTTTCGTAGATATACAGGCGATAGGGCCTCTCGCAGTCGCTCGCCATACAGTCTACGTACGTTCGAATCGCGGCAGTTCTGCGCTTGGTGTAGGCCCTGCGGCAATTGTAGAGAGCCATGAAGGCCATGCTCCCGCCACCCTTATCAAACATGCACGTCGCATTTCTGAACTGAATGAACGCGTCTTGGGACTGCTGCAGGAGATCTTGTTGCGTTTTCTCGTCTCTAAACGCTTCCCTGAGCGCAGCGACTGCTTCCTGGAGTTCTCTCTCGTCCTCCATATAGCGGTGCCATGAACAGATGTTGATCTGGATTTGATTGCCAGCACAGTGCTTGAGCGCGTCGTCGATCTCGCTCGCGCTTGCCCCATAGGGCGGCTCTAAGAAGCGATCCTCCTCGGCGAGACAGGTCAAAGGGAAGAGGAGTAGCGACGACGCAAACGCTAATAGATGAACTAACTTCGGCATAGCCAAGCTCTCTGAAATTTACGATAGGAGCCAAATGCGGTTGAATCCACCTTGGTTCGACATGATTAAGAAAAGGATTACGTAGGGCCTCAAGTGACCCCACCTAAATCGGTCCGGAAGGATGGATTACGCTTGGCTCCGACAATCGACCCAGATGAACCACATCGTCCGGAATGTGCCTGGAGCGGACATCTCCAGCGCCTAGCCACCCTTCGATCCGCTTGAGGCCGGTGCGATCGACGGTGGTGATAACGCCGCGGTGATTCTGAATGAGGCCACTATTCTCCAAAAGATCGAGTCCGACCGTGACCCCCGGGCGACGCGCGCCCAGCATGAGGGACAGGAACTCGTTGGTGATGACGAGCTCGTCCTGATCGAGGCGGTCATTTGCCATGAGGAGCCAGCGCGCCGAACCGCATAGCTTCCGGGCGGCCGCGATTTGTAGTCCAAGACATGACCGATTGCTTCTTCCGCCCAACGAAGATTGGTTCGCACCTCAGGGAGTATCAGCAACAAGATCGAGGTCATGGTTTCCGCGTGGGGTGGCCTCAGGCGGGCGTCAGATCACGATGATGTCCTGGCCGACCGTGATCGGATCGGCGCTGGTGATGGTCGCGATCTGGACCGCGGCGGTCGCCGCGTTGTGGTCTTCGTCGACAAAAACCTGGTTCTGGTTTGCGCCGGTCGGCGTCAGGGTGACCATCGACGCTCGGGTGGCGGCGTCGAGCGGTCCCAGCGACGCTTCAAGCGAATCGAACAGCTGATCGAGATTGAGAAGATCCTGGCCGCCGATCGGATTGCCGTCGAAGCTTGTGATGGTGTCATTGCCGTCGTTGACGCTGGTGTAGAAGATGGTGCCGGTCGAGCCGTTGACGTCGATCGAATCATTGCCCTGGCCGCCGGTGACCAGGTTGTTCGAGCCAGCGACTATGATGGTGTCGTCGCCATCTCCGCCGAAGACGATATCGCTGCCGCCGCCCCCGTTGAGTGTGTCATTTCCGGCGCCGCCTTCGAGGGTATCGGAATCGCCCTCTCCAAAGATCTCATCGTCGCCGTCGCCACCGATGAGATGATCCAACCCGATGCCGCCATGAATGATGTCGTTGCCGGCGCCGCCGTCGACTTCATCGTTGTTCTGATCGGCCTGGATGTTGTCGTTGCCGTCCTGGCCGTGGATGTGATCGTTGCCGCCGCCGCCCTGGATGTTGTCGTTGCCTTCATCGCCGTCGAGGCAGTCATCGCCCGCGAGGCCGAGCAGCTTGTCGTCGCCGGTTCCGCCCAGCAGGATGTCGGCGCCGTTCTGGCCGGTCAGCTGGTCGTTGCCGTCCCCGCCTTCGATCAGGTCCGCCAGCGAGCCGCCCTGCAGGATGTCATTGCCGCCATAGCCCTGGATCCAGTGGTTGGCCTTGTTGTCAAGGTTGGTCCGGTCGTCATCGGCGATGGATCCGGCGGTGAAGGTATAGGTCGCGAGGATGTCGGCATCCGGAATCGGGCATTCGTCCGACACCGGCGCAACGTTCTGGCCGGTCACCGTGATCGTGACCGTCGCGATGTCGGAGACTCCGGAATGTGCGTCGGTTGCTTGATAGGTGAAGGTGACGTTCTGGGTCTCGCCTTCGAGCAGGAAGTCGAAGTCGGTGCCGGGATCAAAGGCGAATGTGCCGTCCTTGTTCACGATCACCGAGCCGCCGTTCGGCGGACTGACGACCGCATAGCTGAGGCTGGCTGGGGTATCGTCTGAATCGATGTCGTCGCCCTTGAAGGCGATGGGGGCCGACACGGTTCCTTCGAGCACGGTGGCGCTGAGATTCTGGGCGGTCGGCAGGTCGTTGACGCCGGTGAGCGTGATGGTCCCGGTTGCGATATTCGACGCCTTTCCGTGGCTATCGGTCGCCTGGTAGGTGAAGGAAAGCTTGGTCGTCTGCCCTTCGCTGAGGTCCTGGAATCCGGATCCGGGCGCGAAGCCGAACGTTCCGTCATTGTTGTTGATGAGGGTTCCGCCGGCAGGCGCAGCGAGAATCTTGTAGACGAGGCTCGCGGGATCGTCGTCGCTATCGACGTCGTCTGCGAGGAAGTTGCCCGACACGGTCAGGCCGTCTTCCTTGGCCGCAATGGCGACGGCGTTTGCGGCCGGTGCGTCGTTGAGGCCGTGCACCGTGACCTGGACCGTAGCGATTCCGGATTCGAGGCCCTGATCGTCGGTTGCGGTGTAGGTGAAGGTGACAATTTCGTCCTGGCCCAGCGCCAGGTCGTGAAAATCCGCGCCAGGATCGAAAGTGAAGGTGCCGCCCTGATTCAGGGTGACAGTTCCGGCGGCTGGTCCGTTGACGATCGAGTAGATGAGCTCGCTCGAGGGATCCTGGACATCGAATCCTGCAAATGCCGTGCTGACCTTGCTGTCCTCGTCGGTTTCTGCGGCGACATCGCTGGCGATGGGCGGAGTATTGCTGCCGAATACGACGATGGAGACGGTTGCCACGGTTGAAATCGTGCCGTGCTGGTCGGTCGCCGTGTACGTGAAGGTGACGGGCCTGTTCTGGTCGGCGCTCAAATCGTCGAAGTCGGCTCCGGGATCGAAGGTGAAGGTGCCATCGCCGTTGTTGATGACGGTGCCTTCCAGCGGAAGCGTGGTAATGACGTAGGTGAGACTCTTCTGATCGTCATCGCTGTCGATATCGTCGCCGATGAAATCGTGCGTGACCGGGACTCCGCCCTTGGCGGCGCCGATGAGAATGTCATCGGACGTCGGATCGTCGTTCTTGCCGGTGATGGTGATGGTGGCTGTGCTGGGATCGGACTCGATGCCGTGGGAATCCTTGGCATCGTAGATGAAAGTAACGGCGGTCGTCTCTCCTTCTGCGAGCTCCTGGAAGGCTGCACCTGGATCGTAGGTGAAGGTGTTGTCGTGGTTGTCGACCACGGTGCCTTCGGACGGCGGCGTGAGGATCTGGAAGTCAACATCGGCATCATCCGGATCGGATCCGGAAAAGCCTGCGGTGACCGGGCCGCCGTCTTCGAACGCACCGGTCGTGACATCCTTGGAGATCGGGTGGTCGTTGACTCCCGTCACGGTGATCGTGATGGTCGCCGGCGCGGAAAGCGCGCCATGCGCATCCTTGGTCTGGTAGGTGAAGGAGACGTCTTCGGCCTCTCCAGCCTGCAGGCTGTCGAAATCCGTGCCCGGATCGAAGGTGAAGGTGCCATCGCCGTGGTCGGTGAGCGTGCCCTTGGTGATGCTGGAGAGCACATAGTTCAGCGTTTTGGTGTTATCGTCGCTGTCGACGTCATCTCCGAACAGGGTTTGGGTAATGGGTGGCCCGTCCTCGCTCAGGGCAAAACTGGCATCCTTGGCGAGCGGCGTGTCGTTGACGCCGGTGATGACGACGGTGACGATTCCGAGGTCCGAGGTCTCATTGGGACCGATCGCCCTGTAGGCGAACTGTGCGTTGATGGTCTCGCCTTCGGCCAGGTCCTGGAATGCGGTGCCTGGATCATAGGTAAAGGTGCCGTCGCCGTTGTTGACGACGCTGCTTCCAGCCCGTGTCTTGCTGACGATTTCATAGACGAAGTCGGCGGGATCGTCGTCCGGATCGGTGGCGACAAAGGACCCGGTGACCGGATCGCCGTCTTCCTTGGCTTCGATCGTGACGTTCTCGGCGACGATCGGGTCGTTGATCCCGGTGACCGTGATGGTGACCGTCGCCGGCGCTGACAGTGCGCCATGGGAATCCTGGGTCTGGTAGGTGAATGTGACGTCTTCGGCTTCGCCGTCCTGCAAAACATCGAAATCGGTGCCGGGATCGAAGCTGAAGGTACCATCGCCATTGTCGATGAAGGTGCCCTTGGCTGGCGCCGCGCCAAGCACGAAGCCGAGCGTGGTCGGATCATCATCGCTGTCGATGTCGTCGCCCGCGAGGTCGCCTGAGATGACGGGACCGTCTTCGCTGCTTGAGAAGGATTTGTCGGCAGCAGTCGGCGCATCGTTGACGCCGGTGACAGTGATGGTGGCAAGGGCGGTGTTCGACGCCGCCCCGCCCGCATCGCTGGCGGTGTAGGAGAACTGGACGTCCCTGGCTTCGCCTTCAGCGAGGTCCTGGAATCCGGTTCCGGGCGAGAAGGTGAAGGTACCGTCATTGTTATTGGCGACGGTTCCTTCCGCTGGATCGCTGTCGATTGCGAACGTGAGGCCTGAGGCCGGATCGTCGACATCGGTCGCCTTGAACGCAGCCTTGATGGGTGGTCCGTCCTCCTTGGCATCGGCGGATACGTCTTCGGCAGCGGGAACATCGTTGATTCCGGCGACCGTGATGATGACGGTGGCCGGTGCGCTGGCGGCGCCGGTGGAATCCTTGGATTGATAGGTGAAGGTGACGTCTGCGGATTCGCCGGCCTTCAAGCCGTCGAAATCGGTGCCCGGATCGAAGGAGAAGGTGCCATCGCCGTTGTTCGTGACGGTGCCTTTTGTCGGCGCGGCCAGGATCGCAAAGGACAGCTGATCGCCATCCGGATCTGAGCCCGAGAATGCGCTGGCGACCGGCGCGTTTTCGGTGGTCTTGAACTGGAGATCTTGGGCGCTCGGCGGATCGTTGACGCCCGATATGGTGACGGTGACGGTCGCAACGTTCGAGCCGGCGCCGGAAGGATCGGTCGCCTGGTAGGTGAAGCTGACGGTGGCGGTTTTACCCTGGCCGAGTTCCTGGAAATTGCCTTGGGGGTCATAGCTGAAGGTGCCGTCGCCGTGATCGGTGACCAGGCCTTGCGCCGGCTGGGAAAGCAGGGTGAAGACGAGCTTTCCCGCATCGGCCGGATCGGGATCGGTCGCGGAAAAGGCGCCGTCGACCGGGGGACCGTCTTCGGTGGCTTTCAGCGCGAGGTTGGCGGCGATCGGGGGCGTATTGCTGGGCGTGACCGGCGGGAGGAGAGGCAGCGGCAGGAAAAGATCAGGATCGACGATGAGGGGCGACGGGAATGGCGTCGCCGCGTCCGGCGCATCGGTGCCATCCAGCACGCCGACGGCCGAGAGGGGCCCAAGACCGGTTCCGGCGCCGAAGGGCGTGAAGATGCCGCTGCCGGTCGGATCGTTGCCGGGGAGGTTTGTGCCGCTCACAAAGCCACCGGCGGTCGGGAAATCGACTTCCGGGCCGGTGCCTGCGATCACGAGCGGCAGGTCGATGGGCTGGCCGTTGTCGGCCAGCAGCACGACATCGTCCTGCAGGTCGGCTGCGATGTAGCCCTGCAGCACGACGACCTCGTCTTGGTTCTTGACGGCGAGGTTGCCGTTGATGTCGACCCTGGCCTGCAGCCCTTGAGGCTCGAGCGGCAGTGGAATCGTGTCGCCCGGCGCAACCGGGATCACGAGGATCTGGGGATTCGTGCCTGCATCGGGCGCAGGCGCGGCAGCATGTCTCTGCGGAATTGCGTTCATGCTTTCCCCGGCATTTCGGGACGGATCGTCGCCCGCGACCGCGAGCGGCCGGGAGCGCCACCGCCCGGAGAAACAATTCAAGCAATCCGATGAAGTGTCAGAATGCTTTACAACCGTGGCAAGTTGCCCAAAGGGCCAATGGGGATGTCAGCGAACCGCCGGGACCTGCCGCTTCAGGGCATCGATGATGCCCTTCGGGAAGGAAATGGCCTGATCGGGGCCGTTTCTGCTATGGATGACAACCGAAAGGTCGGCGTCCTCAATCAGGAGCGTATCCGCTGGCAGGGCGATCGATCCGGCTTCATAGCTCCTGCAGGTGTCCGTGCAGCGGGCGAGGGGCTTCAGCGCTATTGCCGGCCAGATTTTGGCGCCGCTGCCCAGGCTTGCGCCGGTGATGATCCATGGCTGGTCGCCAGGGTGCGTCATGCGCAGTCCGAGTGTGAGATCGAGGCTGGCCTCGTTGCCGCCTGGGCGGCGCCAGCGGGTCGCCATTATGGACCAGGTCAGATCGACGTCTCCGGTCTTGCGGTAGGCGGGCGTTAGGTAGGTCGCATAGGCTTCGTTGGGATCGTCGCTGACGGCGATCCTGTCCTTGGGCTGCTCCCAGCGCGCGGCGTCCTCGGCCGTCCAGGCGGTCTCGGCGCCGGCCGGATGAGCAAATCCAGCCCAGATCCAGACGATGAGCGGGAGAACGGAGGTGCGCCGAGCCACGTGCCAAATCCAGCATGACGGAATGAACCGCACATTGGGTCAGGAAGCCTTGCTTTTCTGTTAAGGTCGCTTGACGCAATTTCCTGTCCTCCGGGAGGGAGCTGTGCTCCGCGCCATAGAAATTTCGAGCGGAGTCACGTATGAGGGTCCGGCATCATCCAACATTTCGAAGCGTCCCCGCAAAGAGGCGTCTGCCATTTCAGGAGGCAAAGGGTGTTCGATATGGAATCGTACCAGGAATTTCTGAGCGAGCATGCGGATCCGGACATCATCCGGTCGGCACCGGATTTCTGCTGGTTGCGCTGATCGCGTTTTGGGCGGCGTGTTCCTTCTGTATGACAGCCGGTCGATGGTGAGCGCCATGGCGCGGAGATTTTGGGGATCGATTGCGTTCTGGGTTTTTGTGGCTGCAGCGCTCCCGGCTTGGAGCGGACAGATCTCGTGCCAGAAAAGCGGCATCGATTTCGATCGCGCGATCATGCCGGCGGGCTATGACGTGATCTGCAAGCGGGAGGAAACCGGGCCATCCACCGCGACCGGCGACGAGCTTATGGTCGAGCGCGCCTTCTCGCCGATGGATTCGTCCGTCGGCACCATCCTGGTGTCGAGCAACGATGGCAAATACGGCAATGCATCCCTGATTGCCGCGCATGACGGGACGACGCTGAGCGATCCCAATATGCGCACGGCGATCGAGAGTAAGGTCCGGCTGTTCGGCGACAATACCGGATCGATCGGCTGGGAGAGCAGCAAGCATATCGACGGCTACGATGTCGAGTTCTTCCGGCTGGCCTTGCGAGCGACCGGCAGCGGCGGAACGCGCGAATGCATGGGTTTCGTGCGCTACCTGGACGGCACCGCGGCAAGCCATGAGCGTCGTGTGATCGGCACCTATTGCGAGTTCGGCGCTTCGCCGTTCGACGAAGCCAAGGCGGAGCGCATCCTGAGCGGAGTGGTGGTGCGGCCGCAATAGGTTGCGTTCGGTCTCCGTTCGGCAATGCTGCCCCTGATGAATCGGGGCGACGAATCGGCGGGGCGATCCCCTTGTGCAACCCCTATTCCATGATCGCCGGCCAGGCGGCCATGCGCGATCTCGCGCGGCATGGTCGCGTATCCCGGCAATCTCGAGCCGTATTCCGGCATCTTTCCGGACTATCGGGCGCCGATCGTGCGGGTGCGCGCAGGCGTGCGCGAGCTGGTGCTGGCGCGCTGGGGCATGCCGACGCCGGCCGGTGCGCTGGTCGGGCGCAAGACAGATCCAGGCGTCACCAACGCCCCTAACCTCGGGGAGTGCGGCGCTTCGCTCTGACCGGCACGCATCGTCACTCCCGATTCTTCATCTGTACTTCCGCATGGGCGCAGGATTTCGTGAAGCTGCATGCCAGAGAATTCACGCCCGCGACGGCGCCCGTCGCTGCCTGACAGCGCCACCACCCTCGCCACCGCACCGAAGTTCTGGCTTGCAACGATGCGGCGACACGCCACACCTCCCGGTGATCAGCGTCTCGATGGCGGCGACATTGCCCACTGATTCCGAAGGATGCGCCACGGGTATTCTTTGAATACCCGCGGCCGACGCGACGAACGGGCGCAGGGTCAACGAGCGAATATATACGTTCAATGCTTATGCGCAGCGTCACGGACGTCGTCGGACGGATCGCTGCACGGCTTTAAGGCAGGCAAGGAGGCCGCGATGTCCCTCATCGGCAGCTGGAAACCAAAGCTGGGATCGCTTGTCCTGGGCGTGATGACAGCGAGCGTCCTGTTCCCAGTGCCAGCAGCGCTGGCTCGCGTCGGGATCGGCATCAATCTTGGCTTTCCCTTGGTTGTGGCGCCACCCGTTGTCGTCGCGCCGCCTGTGATTGCCGCTCCGCCTGTGGTCGTTGGACCACCGCCGTACTACGCTCCGCCGCCTGGCTATTATTATGCCCCGGGGCCGCGCCATGGCGTCTATTGGCGTGACCGTTCAGGTCATCGCCATTGGCGGCACTAGCACATCGATCTGCGTAGCCTGCAGAGGGGCCCCTACCTGACGGGGCTGTCGCTGGGGCAGAACTAGATCGGAGTCGAAATCGGGAACTCTTCAGAAAGGCAGGCCTGATATGATCATGCAACTTAGCGACAAGGCTCTCGGCGCTGTGACGGCCGTGAGTGTCGGGATTGCGGCGTTGGTCGCATCTCTTCCGGCGGCGGCCGACCAGTCACCATTGCAGGAACGTCCGGGGCTGGAGATGCTTGCTCAGGCGGGCCAAGCTGCGCCGGCCCCGGTTCCCGATAGCGCCACGGAGCGTCGCGTCCAGGCGCGGATCAAGAGCCTTCATGACCAGCTTCACATCACGGCGGGCCAGAAGCCGCAATGGGACGCCGTCGCTGCGGTGATGCAGAGCAACGCCGACGCGATCAGCGACCTCGTCCAGAAGCGCGCGCAAGAGGCAAACATGATGAGTGCCGTCGACGATCTCCGTTCCTATCAACAGATCGCCGAGGCGCATGTGGAGGGGCTCAATAAGCTCGTGCCACCCTTCGAGGCGCTCTATGACACGATGACTGACGACCAGAAGAAGAACGCCGATGTCGTCTTTGGTCATCTTCATCAGCATGCGGCAGTCCCGCACCAGGCGACAAAGTGAGCTCCACGCCGACACGCAGAATAAGGTGCCATCGCGCGGATCAGGAAAATCGCCGGCTGCTTGACGACGTCCGCTATGTGGGCACATAGCGGGCGTTGCATGACGATCGGGATTCGAGCCGTCTTTGACGGCTGCCTCACGTCGGCTGAAGGCGGCGTGGCCTGAGGCCACCTACTTCCTTCGCGCCAGCGCCGCGATGTCCATCAACGCGCGCTGGGCGATTTCGTCCTTGATAGGGTAGGCGCGCATGGCTTGCGCTTCGGCTTCGATCAGGCGCTCGAGGGCGCGGCCGATGCGGGCGGTCGACCATTGGCGGGACTGGCGCTGCATGCGGTCGCGCTGGTTCCAGAACAGAGGCGGGCGCAGCGCGCCGGCGGCGGCCTCGAAGGATTCGCCGGCGGCCATCTTCGCCACCAGCTGGTGCAGGCGCTGGAAATGCCGCGCCGCGCTGCGCAGCACCTGGATCGCCTCGACCTCGGTGATGCTGCGCGCATATTGCCGGTCGAGATCGGCGGCATCGCCGTCGATTGCGGCGCCGATCAGATCGTCGAGCGCGAAGGCAGCGCGGTCGCCGATGCACGCCATGGCGTCGGCCAGGGTGATCTCGCGTTTCGGTTCGCCGATATAGAGCATCAGCTTGTCAAGCTCGCTGCGCGTGACGCCACGATCGCCGCCCAGCCGCTCGGCCAGGTAGGCCTGGGCATCGCGCGCGATGCCATAGCCGCCGGCCCTCAGATGTGTCGCGATCAGCGGACCGAGCTGCGCTTCGCCGTCGCGATAGCAGCCGAATGCGCCGGCGCCCTCGGCGGATTCGAACACCTTCACCAGCTCCGCCTTGCTGCCGATATCGCCGGCTTCGACGATCAGCAGCGCGGCGCCTTGCGCCTGCCCCGCAATGGCGTCGGCGACCTGGCCGGCGATCATGTTGGTCGCCTGGGCGATGCGCACCACGCGCCGTCCGCCCAGCATGGAAATGGCGTTGAGCTCGTCCGCCAGGCGCGCGCCATCGCCGCGGATGTCGTCCTGGGTCAGCTCGGCCAGGCGGAAGGTGTCATCGCCGGCGCCGAGCACCGCTTTTTGCGCCAGGCCGGCATATTCGTGCGCCAGTCCTTCGTCGGGGCCATAGAACAGCAGCGCCCCGATCGAATCCGGCGACTTGAGGACACGCTCAAGCTTGGTCTTGTCGAGCTTCATGCTCGTGCACGGCGGAAACGGCTCACTCCTGGGCCCAGGCGCCGGGCGGCTCGGCGGCGGGTGTCGCGGGCGCGGCGGCCGGCACGATGGACGGCGGCGTGCCGGCGGTCAGGAACACGGCGACGCGGGTGCGGATCTGGTCGGCAATCTGCAGCGTGCCGCGGCGGATCGTGTCCTCGTAGGAGGAGATGTCGTTGAGCGGATCGTCGAACTCGTCATAGCCGGTCGTGATCACGGAACGGTCGGTCATCACGACGTTGCCGGACAGGTCCCTCAGAGAATAGAAGGCATTCATCTCGACATTCCGGCGCGTGGCGCTGAGATCGCGCTTGGAGAGGGCGCCATAGCTGCGCACCGTCAGTGAGACGTCCAGCGAGTAGCCGCCGCCGGACGGCTGGCCCAGCGGATTGAACCGGTCGCGCAGCGCGTTGTGCAATTGCTGGCCCTGGCGGTTGGCGATCGACGATATGCGGATGCCTGCCATCTGGTTGTCGACGCTGGTGCCGGTGTTGTTGACGCTGGCGCGGCCGTACATCGGCTGAAAGCCGCAGCCGGCCAGCGCCGCAAAAGCGCCGGCCAGAACCAGAGTCTGCAGAATCCCCCTACGCGACCACATTGACGATCCGATTCGGCACCACGATCACTTTCTTCGCCGGCTTGCCCTCGAGTGCCTTGGCCACTGCCGGCTCGGCCAACGCAACCCGCTCCGCTTCCGCCTTGTCGACATCGCGCGGCAGGGTGATGGTGGCGCGCAGCTTGCCGTTCACCTGCACCGCGACGGTCACCGTATCGTCGATCACCAGCTTGGGATCGGCGACCGGCCAGGCGGTTTCGGCCAGCAGCGTGCCATGTCCCAGGCGCTGCCACAACTCTTCCGCCAGATGCGGCATGGCGGGCCCGATCAGCAGGGTCAGGGTCTCCAGCGCCTCGCGCCGCGCCGCCAAGCCCGCAGGATCCCTGAGGTCGCTGTCCTTCACCTCGCCCAGGGCGTTGGCATATTCGTAGATGCGCGCGACCGCGCGGTTGAAGCGGAACTTCTCGATATCGTCGGTGACGCCGGCGATCGCCTTGTGGGTGGCGCGGCGCAATTGCTCCGCTGCGCCATTCGTGCCGGCCACGGCGTTCGCCGGTTTCGCCAGTGCCGGATGCGCCTCGATCCAGCCGGTGACGATGCGCCACAGACGCTGGGTGAAGCGCCAGGCGCCCTCGACCCCGGCCTCGGTCCATTCCATGTCGCGCTCGGGCGGCGAATCCGACAGCACGAACCAGCGCGCAGTGTCGGCGCCGTAGGCTTCGATGATGCGCGCCGGCGGCACGACGTTCTTCTTGGACTTGGACATGACCTCCTTGCGGCCGATCTCGATCGGCCGCCGGGTCGTGGTGTGCAAGGCCGTGCCGTCGGCCTGCCTGTCGATCTCTTCGGGATAAAGCCATCTGCCGGCTTCATCCTTGTAGGATTCGTGCAGCACCATGCCCTGTGTGAACAGGCCGTCGAACGGCTCGTCGATCTTGGCATGGCCGGTCAGGTGCATGGCGCGCATGAAAAAGCGCGAATAGAGCAGGTGCAAGATCGCGTGCTCGACCCCGCCGATATATTGATCGACCGGCAGCCAGTAATCCACGGCGGCGCGATCGACCGGCTTGTCCGCCAGCCGCGGCGAGCAGAAGCGCGCGAAATACCACGACGAATCCACGAAGGTGTCGAAGGTGTCGGTCTCGCGCGTCGCCTGCTTGCCGCAGGTGGGGCAGGTCGTGTGCTTCCAGGTGGGGTGGTGATCCAGCGGATTGCCCGGCTTGTCGAAGGTCACGTCGTCGGGCAGCAGGACCGGCAGATCCTTCGGCGCCACCGGCACGATGCCGCACTCCCCGCAATGCACCATCGGGATCGGGCAGCCCCAGTAACGCTGGCGCGACACCAGCCAATCGCGCAGGCGGAAGATCGTGGTCGGTTCGCCGTCGCCCTGCGCCTTCAGTTTCTCGCCGACCTTCTGCTTGGCGGCTTCCACGTCGAGGCCGTTCAGGAAATCGGAATTGATGATCGCGCCGTCTTCGGTATAGGCGACGTCGGCGATCGCAAAGGTGGCGGCATCCTCACCGGGCGGCAGCACCACCGGCGTGACCTCGAGGCCGTATTTGCGCGCGAAATCGAGGTCGCGCTGGTCATGGCCCGGACAGCCGAAGATCGCGCCGGTGCCGTATTCCATCAGCACGAAGTTGGCGATGTAGACCGGCAGCTTCTTGCCGGCGATGAAGGGATGCAACGCGTCCAGCCTGGTGCGATAGCCGCGCTTCTCCTGCGCCTCGATCGCGGCCTCCGAGGTGCCGGCGGCGCGGCATTCGGCGATGAAAGCGGCGGCGGCGGGATCGTTCTTTGCCGCCTGCTCGGCCAAGGGATGATCCGGCGACACCGCCATAAAGGACGCGCCGAACAAAGTGTCCGGGCGCGTCGTGAAGATGGTGAGTTTCTCGCTGGAGTTCGCCAGCTTGAAATGTACGTACGCGCCGGTCGATTTGCCGATCCAGTTCTCCTGCATCAGGCGGACCTTCTCGGGCCAGCGCTCGAGCGAGCCTAGGGCCTTCAGCAGATCGTCGGCATAGGCGGTGATCTTCAGGAACCATTGGGAGAGCTTGCGCTTCTCCACCAGCGCGCCGGACCGCCAGCCGCGGCCGTCGATCACCTGCTCGTTGGCGAGCACGGTGTGATCCACCGGATCCCAGTTGACGAAGGCCTCCTTGCGATAGGCGAGGCCGGCCTTGTGGAAATCCAGGAACAGGCGCTGCTGCTGCGAATAGTATCCCGGATGGCACGTGGCAAGCTCGCGCTCCCAATCCAGCGACAGGCCCATGCGCTGCAGTTCGGCGCGCATCACCGCGATATTGTCGTAGGTCCAGCTCGCCGGGTGGATCTTCTGGTCGCGCGCCGCATTCTCGGCCGGCAGGCCGAACGCGTCCCAACCCATCGGGTGGAGGACATTGAACCCGCGCGCGCGCTTATAGCGGGCGACCAGGTCGCCCATGGTGTAGTTGCGCACATGGCCCATATGGATGCGCCCCGAGGGATAGGGGAACATCTCCAGCACGTAGTATTTCGGGCGGGCAGGGTCGGCCTCGCTCGCGAAGGAGCGGCGCTCGGACCAGGCGGCCTGCCATTTCGGCTCGGTCTCTTGAAAATTATAACGCGACATCGGGCTCTAAACTTGCACAGGGATCGGCCGGCAACATAACAACTGCCGGCCGTCGGGCAAGCCCGAGCTATTGCGACCCTGCCAAGCGCATTTGGCGAGCCCGGGTCAGGATGGCGTTCTCGAGGTCGGTCGCAGTGTTGAGCGCGACCGGGGCGTCGACCCAGGTGCCGCTCTGCATCTGCTGGCGGAACACCGAGGCGCGCAGGCCGTCGGCCCGCAACGCGCGGCCGAGGATGTAGATATTGATCTTGAACCGCTCGTCCGGCGCGGACGGGGGGGTATACCAGTCGGTGATGATGACCCCGCCGAACGGATCGGCCGAGACCAGCGGCATGAAGGAAACCGTGTCGAGCGAGGCGCGCCACAGCAGGTTGTTGACGCCGATGCCCCCGCCGCCGCCTTGATCCTCCGGCGCATCGGGGCCGAACAAGCCGCCGGCACCGAACACGCCCGGATCGTCCTCATATTGGACCGTCGGGCCCGGCTTCTGCTTGTTGGGCGAGGGATATTTGGCTTCGCCGCCCAGATCGAAGTTGCAGCCGGTCACGCTGAGCCCAAGGGCCAGCACGGCAGCCACCGCGAGCATCCGCCGCGCCCAAGACCCCTCGCGGCGCGCTCCGCCACCCATCGCGGCAACTTTCATATTGACGGCCCTTCTAACCTTTTCCTAAGAACGCCTCGCCACTGCCTTCGGATGCCAAGGGCTTAACCACCGGGGCGTTCGTGCGCGCCCTTTGATCTTGTACATCCTGGGCTCGCCCGGCGACTTGCCTCAAAGTCCGTGGCTCGCGGGCGAACGAGCATTCTGGTACGCGAAATGGCGCAGCCCGGTCAAGCCGCGAAACCGCCTGAAAGCCTGCCTTAATTTGACCTGAACGGGGCCCGCGGAAGGGCGGAACATATGTCCAAGATCATCTGGCTCGCCAGCTACCCGAAATCGGGCAATACCTGGATGCGGGCGTTCCTGCACAACCTGCTGCGGGATCCGGACGAATCCTACGACATCAACAAGATCACCGACTTCTCGACCAGCGATTCCTCGATCGACTGGTACAAGGCCCAGGATAATCGCGACTGGAAGGATTGGTCGGCCGTCGACGTGGCGCGCATGCGCCGGGGCGCCCAGCTCGCGATCTGCCAGATGAAGCGGGACGATGTATTCGTTAAGACCCACAACGCTTCGGTCTCGTTCCTGGGCTATCCGCTGGTCCACCAGGACCTGACGGCGGGCGCCATCTACATCGTGCGCAACCCGCTCGACGTGTGCATCTCGCTCTCGCACCATTACGGAACCGACCTCGACACCACCGCCAATATCCTGGCCGACCCGACGATCGGGTCCAAGACCAACGACAAGATCGTCTACGAGGTGCACAAGAGCTGGTCGATCCACGTCGATTCCTGGACCAGTCCCCCCCGCCCCGGCCTTGCCGTCCTGCGCTACGAGGACATGCTGAACAACCCGATCAAGGCGTTCGGCGGCCTCGCCCGCTTCCTCGGCCTCAATCCGCCGCGCCAGCGCCTGGAGCGGGCGGTCGAGCGCGCCTCCTTCAAGACGCTGCGCGGGCAGGAGGACCAGAAGGGCTTCAAGGAGAAGTCGCCCTTCGCCCAGAAATTCTTCCGCGAGGGCCGCGCCGGCCAGTGGCGCGACAAGCTTTCGCAATCACAAGTCGATAAAATCGTCGAGCAGAACAAGGAACAGATGCAGCGATTCGGCTATTGGCCGCTGCGCTAGGCCCCCTTCGGCGACCTTAACCGGGCTTTAAGACCTGTTGTGCAAAGGCCCTGCGCTGGCCGGCCCGCCATCCGATTTTCCTTGGTTCCCCGAGGTTTACAACACGGTCTACACGTATGTGGCATCGCGGCCACAGGTCGTGGGAATTTGCCACAGCCGAGAGCCCCTAACGGTGCAATTGGTTTGACACCCGTTAGCGCATTGAAGGATGGTTTCCGTGGTTCAAGCCCGATGGTTTAGCTGGTTCTGCCGTCACCGGTGACTGCGTAGTTGCTAGGTAGCACCAGACAAACACGCAGGGTTTGGTCCGTGGGGCATCCGGGGGAACTTCAATATCCCTCGGTGGCAATCGCAAACTTAGGGAATCTCGAGATGAAGAAAGTTCTCTTGGGTACCACGGCCCTGCTTGGTGCTGGCTTGGTTGCCAGTCCGGCATTCGCGGCCGATGGGATCAAACTCGGAGTTGGCGGCTTCTTCAAGGAAGCCTACATGGTCAACTTCGATGACGACAGCGAAGGTGAAGTCGGTAACGAGAACAATACCGATGGCTTCTTCAACGACGCGGAAATCCACTTCGTCGGTTCGACCGTTCTCGACAACGGCCTCGAAGTCGGTGCGCGCGTCGAGCTCGAAGGCGAAGACGACAGCG
>Ga0207428_10000706_pt1 | contig 38683 bp, 40 predicted proteins | sample RhiMethybrSRZTD1_FD_187600 | JGI IMG/M metagenome (GOLD analysis project Ga0207428, IMG submission 187600) | Populus rhizosphere microbial communities from Tennessee, USA - Rhizosphere MetaG P. TD hybrid SRZTD1 (SPAdes) (version 3) | ecosystem: Host-associated > Plants > Roots > Rhizosphere >...
CGCGCGATCCGGTGTTGGATTGCTCCGCTCGCTGGGCTCGCTCCGCGCGGATCGCGCGGAGGATCCGCTCGCTGCGGGTTTGATTTTGCTCGGTGCGGTTTCGCGGACCGCGCTGCACGTCTCAAGATGGCAAACGTGGCTCATTTCGCCTCGAGGCACCCTTGTTGGCCGTCCTGCGACGGCAAACGCGGCTCAACATGACCAGCCGAAAACCCACAGCACTTTCAAAGCAAGGAAGAAGGGCGGTTGCGCCGCGTTCAGTAAACTGTTTTGCAGCGCGTCAACCGAGGCGCCTGACCAGGAGGCCACATTCATGTTGCGCAGTTCGAACCCGATCCTCTCTAGGCAGGACGCGTTCACACCCGCAGCACAGCAATACAACCAGAACCCCTACAACCAATCCCGAGCCGATTACGCTCAATACCCGACGCAGGGTTACCCGCAGGGGCCGGTCGAGCCGATCGAAGCTCGGATGACTTTTGACGATGTCGTCACCAAGACCGCCCTCACCATCGGCGTGCTCGTCATCGCTGCCGCCTTGGCATGGATGTTTGTTCCGCAGGCTCTCTACTTCCCGGCACTCATCGGCTCTGGGCTGATCGGCTTCATCGTCGTTCTGTTCGTCTCGTTCCGGCGGAAGATAGCGCCTGGTCTGGTGCTGCTGTATGCCGCCATCGAGGGCATTTTCATCGGCATGATCAGCAAGATCTTCGAGAGCCTCTACGACGGCATCGTCGTACAAGCCGTGATCGGTACCTTCGCGGCGGCAGCGGTGACGCTGGCGGCGTACAAGTTCTTCAACATCCGCGTTACGCCGAAGTTCCGGAGGGTCGTGATCATAGCGACCATCGCGTTCGCGGTGGCCCTGCTGATCAACTTCGTGCTGTCGCTGTTCGGGGTAAACCTTGGCTTGCGTGATACGGGAACCGGTGCGATCAGCCTGCTGGCCATTGCCTTCTCACTCCTTGGTGCCTCGCTCGCCGTGCTGAACCTGGTGCTGGATTTTGACTACATCGAACAGGGTGTCGCGATGGGGGCGCCAGCGAGTGAATCGTGGCGTGGTGCGTTCGGCCTGACCGTCACCATGGTCTGGCTGTACATCGAGATCTTGCGCTTACTGTCCTACATACGCAGGTAGTCATTCGCGGATCGTTGACGATCCGCAACTCGACCATTTGAGGGCCGCGCTTCCAAAGGGAAGCAGCGGCCCTCACCAATTCCTGCACCGTAGAGTCGTGAGCGTGGATTACGTCAACTCGCTGATCGATCTTGTCGGCCATACACCGCTTCTCAGACTGTCTCGGGTCACCGGTGGGGCTAAGCCTCTGGTCCTAGCCAAGGTCGAGTATTTGAATCCGGGCGGCTCGGTCAAGGACCGAATCGCGGTCAAGATGATCGAAGCTGCCGAGCGTGAGGGCAAGATCAAGCCGGGAGGCACGATCGTCGAGCCTACGAGTGGCAATACCGGCGTAGGCCTGGCTATGGTCGCGCAGGCCAAGGGCTACGCCTGCGTGTTCGTCTGCCCCGACAAGGTGAGCGAAGACAAGCGCAACGTGCTGGCCGCGTATGGCGCACGGGTTGTCGTCTGCCCGACAGCGGTGGAGCCGGAACACCCTGACTCCTACTACTCGACCTCAGATCGGTTGGTCCGCGAGATCGACGGCGCGTGGAAACCAGATCAGTACAGCAACCCCAACAACCCGGCGAGTCACTACGAGACCACGGGTCCAGAGATCTGGGAACAGACCGAGGGCAAGATCACTCACTTTGTTGCCGGGATCGGCACCGGTGGCACGATCAGTGGTGCTGGTCGTTACCTCAAAGAGATCTCCGATGGCCGGGTCAAGGTCGTCGGCGCGGACCCCTCCGGCTCGGTTTATTCCGGTGGTTCGGGGCGGCCATACCTGGTCGAGGGAGTCGGTGAGGACTTCTGGCCGGTCAATTACGATCCAACCGTCGCAGACGGGGTCATCGAGGTATCTGATGCCGACTCGTTTGCGATGGCGCGTCGGTTGGCGCGAGAGGAGGCATTGCTGGTCGGCGGCTCCTCGGGGATGGCCGCAGCGGCAGCGATCCGACTCGCGCATGAGATCGACGATCCCGAGTCGGTCATCGTTGTGCTGTTGCCGGATTCTGGCCGCGGCTATCTCACCAAGGTATTCAGTGATGCTTGGCTCACCCGCTACGGGTTCGCGCCCCGACCCGACCAATTCGTGCGAGTGCTCGGCGACGTGCTGCGGGAGAAGTCGGGCGATCTGCCGTCCCTGGTTCACACGCATCCCAACGAGACGGTGGCCGAAGCCGTTGCGATCTTGCGCGAGTACGGCGTCAGCCAGATGCCCGTCGTACGCGCGGAACCTCCTGTGATGGCGGCCGAAGTCGTCGGTTCAGTGAGCGAACGTGGACTTCTAGAGGAGTTGTTCAGTCATCGAGCACGACCGGCTGATGCGGTAGCCGGCGTCATGGAGGAGCCGCTTCCCATGCTCGGGGTGACCGAATCCGTGGGCGATGCAGTGAAGCTGCTCAGAAGCTGCGACGCGCTGCTGGTGCTCGATGACGGCAAGCCGGTCGGGGTGCTGACCCGGCAGGATCTGCTCAGCGACATCAACATCGACTAGTTACGGTCCATCAGCCGGCCGAGGAATCCTTTAGCAGCTCGGACAACAGGTGCTGCCAGTTCTGGGTCCACGCCACCGTACGCCAGGATTCGAGCGGTACCCATTGAGCAGATTCGGTGGTGCCGCCCCGGTCGAGCACGACGGGCTCGGTTGGATGTGGACAAGTCGCGCGATAGATCAGGCGCACCGCATGGAAATCCTCGATGATCGCATGGGGGCTACGCCCAATCCAGTGCGAGGTATGCACCTTGATCAACTCGCCCAGGATGATTTCCTGGGCGGTCTCTTCGGCAACTTCACGGAGCACGGCCGACGTCGGCGGCTCATGATCATCCAGACCGCCACCTGGCATGCCCCAACGACCGGTGACGGCGGTTCGACCGGAGTACTCGGTGGCCAGCAGACCTAGGCGCGACGTGACGACCGCGTACGCCGCGAAACGCTGCCGGACAGCCGGTCGTATGTCGTCCCGGAGGACAAGTCCAGCGTCGCGCCCTTGGCGGCGCACCGCCGGACGGTGCTCGTCAACCACCGGCCTCACGAGCAGCCGAAGGACGAGCTTGCCAGACCTGGCGCGCTTGGCGTCGAGGGGTTTGATCACAACGTAGCCGCGGTCGAAAGCAAGCACATCGGGATCGGCACCGTGATCGAGGACTGCCTCGAACGCGTGCCCACCCTGCTCGGTGACGCCGACGACCAGCATCTGGTCATCATGGCGCAATGTCGCCTCAGATGCGGCCGTCGACGTACCGCTGGACGGTCGGACCGATCTCTGCTACCAAGTCCGCCGTCTCACGGTCGACCAATACCGGAAGCTGCAGCACGTAGCGGCCAATCACCAGACCAAGAACCTGAGACGCGACCAGGCCCGCACGCCTGTTTGCTTCATCAGGTGACAGGTCGTCGCGGCGGAGTACCTGACCGATGACTTCGAGTGTGAAGAATTCACCAACGGAGCGAGTCAAGGCAGGGTCAGTCAATGCGGTGCGGATCGCCGCCACCAGAGAGGGCTGGAGCTCGGAGTCCCAGACGCCTAGGACAGTCCGCACCAGTCGCTCGCCGAGGTCGTTTCTATCCCCAGCCGCAACTTGCTCAAGCAGGCCCGGCAGCCCGAGCGGCATCGCGATAGTCGCCAGAAAGAGCTGCTGTTTGCTTTCGAAATAGTGGTGGATCAACGCCGCATCCACCCCGGCTTCGGCTGCGATGCCACGCATCGAGGCGCCGGCGAAACCCTTGGCAGCAAAGGCATGCCTGGCAGCAGTGACGATCTGGCCGCGGGTGTCCTGGTTGCCAGGTCGGCGGCCAACCTTGGGCTCTCGCTGGGCGGGCACTATTCCTCCTCGACGCAGGCCTTCGGACGACATCCCCGCGGGATTCCCAGTCTGACAGGTCACCTCGCGTGCTCCGGTAGCGTTGAGCGGCGTGCGGACCTATCGGGCGTCTCGATGATCGACGTTTTGGCGTACGCACTCATCCTGTTCGCCGGCGTGGCCGTGATCTGGGGTCTCGTGACAGCTATAGCCAATAAGCCGCCAGGGAAGGCGCAGCTGCTGTACGCGGCCGGTGTCGAGGTTGTCACCGTGATTCAGTCGATCATCGCCGCTGCCAAGCTCGCTGGCGGGTTCCGCCCAGTCGAGCTGGCGACCACGATCGGCTACTTGATCGGAATCGTGATCTTGATCCCTATTGCGTGGTTGTGGGCCAATGCCGAGCGGACCCGCTTCTCCGGGATCATTCTTGCCGTGGCGGCCCTGGCGGTGCTCGCCATGACGCTTCGCCTCCTCGTGCTTTGGACGCCGGCGTGATGAGCGACGCCCAAACTCAGCCGGAGACCAAGCCCGTACTGCGTAGGACCAATAGTGGAGCCGGTCGCGTCCTAGTCGCCGTCTACGGGATCTTCGCGCTGGCAGCTACTGCGCGAGCAAGCGTCCAGATGCTCACGAAGTTCCATCAGGCGCCGCTGGCCTACCTGCTGTCAGCCCTCGCGGCATTGATTTACATCGTCGCGACGATCACGCTCGCGCGTGGCACTCGAGCCTCCCGCCGGCTGGCGTTGGTAGCGATCATCATCGAGCTGGTCGGCGTGATTTCGATCGGGACGCTCAGTGTCGTCGACCCGGAGGCGTTCCCGCGGGCCACCGTGTGGTCGGTCTATGGGATCGGCTATGGCTTCGTTCCGCTCGTGCTTCCGATCTTGGGGCTGGCTTGGCTGTGGCACACCAGAGGGTCCTGATTCAATCCATGGATCAAGATCGTCAGGCGCGAAGAGGATCAAGATCGTCAGGCGCGAACGCTAGGCCTGGGCGATCAGATCGGAGTACTCCGGGTGGCGTTCCATCCATCCTCGGATGAACGGACACAGCGCGCGTACGTGCAAGCCGCGGGCTCGCGCGTCATCGAGCACCGACCGAGCCAATGCGGTACCGACACCCTGACCTTCATATTCATCGGCCACGACCGTATGGAGGAAGATGATGGTGTCGTCGGCAAGCTCGTACTCACACACGCCAACGAGCGCGCCATCGATCCGCGCTTCGTATCGGCTTCCCATTGGGTTGTCTGTCACCGTCACGCTCATGGTCGTCAACTGTGCCAGACACGATGCGGGCCTCGCCGGGATTCCCCTCCCACGGCTATGCTGCCGAGCATGGCGGCATCCCGGTTGCTCGCGGTCGGAGAGATGTGAAATACAACGAGGGAGCCCAGCTTGACCCGTCGCAGATGGGCGGTGGTGGCCGAGGAGGCGGTGGGAAGATCGCGATCGGTGGGGGCGCCGGATTGATCATCCTGCTCCTCGCCTTGTTCTTTGGCATAAACCCCGGCGACATTCTCGGTGGAGCCCAGCAAGCCGGACCGGAGCAGTCCAGCAACCCGAGTCCATTCGCCCAATGCACTCGGGGTTCGGACATCAACGCGAACCGCGAGTGTCGGTTTGTCGCGTACACGAATTCAATCCAGGACTACTGGAGCGGGGCTCTCCAGGGCTATCAGAAAATCCAGGTGCAGACCTACGAGGGCGGCATCGACACCGCCTGCGGTCATGCGACCTCGGCTGTGGGGCCGTTCTACTGCCCCGCTGACACCACCGTCTATTTGGATCTCGGGTTCTTCGACCAGCTGACCGGCCAGCTTGGGGCGCAGGGCGGTGACGCTGCCGAGGCGTACGTGATCGCCCACGAGTTCGGCCATCACGTGCAGAACCTGACTGGCACGATGCGGCGAGTCCAGAGCAGCGGCCAGGGGACCGGGCCCACGTCGCCAGGAGTCCGACTCGAGCTGCAAGCCGACTGCTACGCCGGCGTGTGGTTCCGGCACGCGACCGAGGACCCGGAGAGCCCGATCACCGAAGTCACCCAAGACGATCTCAACCGAGCGGTGGATGCCGCGCAGGCCGTTGGAGACGACCGAATCCAGCAGAAGATGCAAGGTCAGGTCTCCCCGGAAACCTGGACCCACGGTTCGGCGGCCATGCGGCGCCAGTGGTTGACACGTGGCTTTAACAGCGGCGATCCGAACACCTGCGATACGTTCGCCAGGAACGCCCTCAACTGAGTCCTGTCACACCCAGAAGCGAGAAGGAGGGCGCGTGCCGCAACGTGCTGTCGTCGTCACCGGCGCATCGACGGGAATCGGCCGGGCAACCGTCGTCGAGCTGGTCAGTGCGGGGTTTCAGGTGTTCGCCACGGTACGCCGGGAGGCCGACGCGGAAAGCTTGCGTACACAGTTTCCCGAGGTCGTTACCCCAGTGATCATGGATCTGCTCGATGAGGACTCGGTGCGCGCCGCTGGGGAGGTGGTCAGCGCCAACGGACCGCTGTTTGGTCTGGTGAACAACGCCGGCGCAGCCTTTCCCGGGCCACTGGAGATCATTCCGATCGAAGTCTTCCGCCGCCAACTTGAGGTCAATCTGACCGCCCAGCTGCTCGTAACGCAGGTGATGTTGCCGGCACTCCGGGGTTCGGTTGAAGCGTTTGGCGACGCGCGGATCATCATGATCGGCTCGATTGGGGGCCGGATCGCCGGCCCGATGCTGGGCGCCTACAGTGCCGCCAAGCATGGCCTGGTCGGCCTCAGTGGTTCGCTGCGCGCGGAGCTGGTCCCGTTCAAGATCAGGGTGGTGTTGATCGAACCTGGCGCGATCGCGACACCTATCTGGGATCGGGGCAGAGCCACCGGAGACGAACTGCGATCGGCAGACCCAGAGGCGTGGGCACGCTATGCCGACCAGCTCGGGGCGCTGGGACAGACGGCGCAGCGCAGCGCAGCCTCAGGCCTAGATCCGGCCGTTCCAGCCAAGATCGTCCTCGACGCGCTCCAAAGCGACAACCCTCCACCGCGGCAAGTTGTAGGCCGTGAAGCCAAAGTCATTGCCGCGATGGTTCGGCTGTTGCCCTTCCGTGCGGTCTATCGCCTAACGAGAGCGCGGCGACGCTGACCGCCTGACCAACTTCAGTTCAGTTGCAGGTCACTCCCGTGGCATGCACCGGGCAGTAACCGAACGGATTCTTGTCCAGATACTGCTGGTGGTAGTCCTCGGCGTAATAGAAGTCGCCGGCCGGGGCTATTTCGGTTGTGATTCGCCCGTAGCCTGACCGGCTGAACTCGGTCTGGAACTGGTCGCGTACTCGTTGAGCGGTTTCCCGCTGCTCTGGTGAGGTGGTGTAAATCGCCGACCGGTACTGAGTGCCCACGTCGTTGCCTTGACGCATCCCCTGGGTGGGGTCGTGGTTTTCGAAGAAGATCTTGAGCAGCTTCTCGTAGCTGATCTTGGCGGGGTCGTAGCTCACCTTCACGATTTCGGTGTGACCGGTACGAGCGCTGCAGACCTCTTGATACGTGGGGTTCGGCGTGAAGCCACCCGCGTAACCGACGGCCGTGTTGGTCACTCCCGGCGTATTCCAGAACAACTTCTCGGCACCCCAGAAGCAACCGAGGGCGAAGTATGCCACCTCGGAGCCTTCCGGCACCTTCTGCACCGGGATACCGAAGATGTCGTGGAACGTGGGATCGACCAGGATTGATTTGCCGCGGCCGGGAAGCGCCTTCTCCGGCTCGACGAGCGTCGCCTTCATGCGCGAGAACAACATGTGATTCAGTCTGCCTTCCTGCATTACCGTTGGGAACGGTCATGCACTCATGCAACGCTGACCCAGCCTCGACATGTTCCAGGTGCGTCCGGCAGAACGCGCGTACGCTGGCCTCTTGTGACAATCACGCCAGGCTTTTCAACTCGGGCGATCCATGCCGGACAAGATCCGGATTCCGCGGTCGGCTCGGTGGTGCCACCGATATACGCAACCTCGACGTTCATTCAGGACAAGGTAGGCGAGGCGCGTGGCGGCTACGAATACTCCCGATCCTCGAACCCGACCCGTACGGCCCTGGAGGAGTGCATGGCGGCGCTCGAGGGGGGCAAGCATGGGTTGGCGTTTGCGAGCGGTTTAGCGGCCGAAGACACCCTGCTGCGAACTATCGCCTCCCCGGGAAGCCATTTCGTGGTGCCCGACGACGCCTACGGTGGCACCTATCGGCTTTTTGTCCGGGTCCACAAGCGCTGGGGGGTGGCCGCCGACCCGGCCCATCTGACCAACCTCGATTCTGTCGCCGCGGCCATCATCCCGGGCGAGACCAAGGCGGTCTGGATCGAGACGCCTACCAATCCGTTGCTGAACATCGCCGACATCGCGGCGATTGTCGACATGGCACATGCTGCAGACGCGCTGGTGATCGTCGACAACACCTTCGCCACGCCTTACCTGCAACAACCGCTGGAGCTGGGTGCCGACGTTGTCGTACATTCCACCACGAAGTACTGCGGCGGGCACTCCGACATCATCGGGGGTGCGCTAGTGGTCAATGACGATGATCTGGCAGAGCAGCTCCGGTTCCATCAGAACGCCATTGGCGGAGTACCGAGCCCGTTCGACTGCTGGCTGGTGCTGCGCGGGCTGCGGACCCTGGCGGTGCGAATGGAGCGGCATTGCGACAACGCCGAGCAGGTGGCGGCATTCCTGGATGATCATGCTCGGATCGCTGCGGTCTACTTCCCCGGTCTTGACGCCCATCCGGGACATGACCTGGCCAAGCGCCAAATGCGCCGCTACGGCGGGATGGTCAGCTTCCGAGTGGTGGGTGGCGAAAAGGCGGCGCTGCGGGTCTGCGAAGGCACCTCGATGATCACCCTGGGGGAGTCGCTTGGCGGAGTGGAGTCCCTGATCGAGCATCCCCATACGATGACTCACGCATCGGTGGCGGGCACTCAGCTGGAGGTGCCAGGCGACCTCATCCGGCTAAGCGTTGGCATCGAGGATGTTGAGGATCTGATCGTCGATCTCGACAAGGCCCTCGCCTGACGGCGCGGTCACGGCGTTGACTCGAGCTCCCAGTTGACCGGCTCGCCGCCGGATCGCACCAGTAACTCGTTGGCGCGGCTGAAAGGGCGCGACCCGAAGAATCCGGCAGCTGCGGACAACGGTGAGGGATGCGCGCTCGCCACGTAAGGCACCGAGCCGAGCATCGGGACGAGTGACTGCGCGTCACGTCCCCACAAGATGGCAGCCAGCGGGCCTCCGCGAGTGACTAGCGCCTCGATCGCGCGCTGCGTGACCTGTTCCCAGCCCTTGCCGCGGTGTGATCCGGAGCGCCCGGGTTGCACGGTCAGCACTCGGTTGAGCAACAGCACTCCTTGCTGGAACCAAGGCGTGAGATCGCCGCTCACAGCCGGACGGATGCCGAGATCTGCCTGGAGCTCGGCATAGATGTTCTGCAGCGAACGAGGAATGGGGCGGACATTCGGTGCCACTGAGAAGGAGAGGCCCACCGGGTGACCTGGAGTGGGGTAGGGGTCTTGTCCGACGATCAGGATCTTAACCTGGCTGAGCGGACGGCTGAACGCGCGGAGCACATGCTCTCCGGCTGGCAGGTATTGGCGACCGGCGGCCAGCTCGGCCCGTAGGAAAGCCCCTATCGCGGTGATCGTTGCGGCAACCGGCTCCAGCGCCTCAGCCCAGTCTTGGCTGACCAGCTCACTCAACGGACGTGGACTCATGCATATCCCCCTTCGATGGCCCTCGCTTGGGCGGCCCTGCTCCCAGCGGCCCTCCTTCTAACGGCCCTCCTTGTAACGGCCCTCCTTGTAACGGCCCTCCTTGTAACGGCAGAGCCCGACGTCGCGGCATCCGCCACGAGAGTGCGACGGCGACCAGCATCAGGACCGCTCCCGCGCCAAACGCGGCAGGGTACGACAAGGTGTCCGCCAGTACCCCCGCCACGAGTGGTCCGATGATCGCCCCGATATCCGAACACATCGAGAAGACCGCGATTGCCGTGCCACCCCGACTTCCTGCCGCATCTCCGACAGCCGCAGCAGGCGCGGTGCCAAGAAATGCCGAGGCGATGCCATACACGCAGAGCACCACGATCAGCAGCCAGATGTTCGGTGCGAACGGGACCGCCATGATGGATACCGCCGCAACGGTGCCACCGAGAATCATGGCAGGCCGACGGCCGACTGCGTCGGTGAACCGACCAGCCGGTCCGACCGCGATTGTCTGCACTACGGCCGCACACGCAAATGCGATGCCGGTCCAGGAGGCTGGCCGGTGTAGCAGTTCCACGACCAGCACGGGCACCAGCGATGAGCGGACACCGAACGAGGTCCAGCCCTGGGCGAGGTTGGTCACGCACGCAGCCCGATAACCGGCGTCGCGTAGGACGGCGCGAAATGGCACCGTCCCCTCGGCGCTCGCCTCTTCCTGTTTCGCGTTTCGGCGACGCAACAGTACGAGGCCGACGGTCCCGGCTACGACCAGCGTCCCGGCATAGAAAAAGAAAGGGGCAGTGAGCGATATCGCCGCCAACGCGGCCCCCACCGCGGGCCCGGTGATACTGCCAATCAAGAAACCAGCTTGAAAGAATCCAGCTGCACGACCGCGTACGCCAGCCTCCACCGAGGTGAGCAGCAAGGTGAATGCGGATACGGTGAACATCGCGGAGCCGATTCCGCCGACGCCTCGGAGCGCAAGCAGCTGCAGATAGCTACCCGAGATGCCGGCCAGGCCGCTGGAAATGGCCACGATGAAAATGCCGGTGGCCATGATGATTCGCTCGCTGAAGATCTTGATCAGCCAGCCGCAGAAAGGGCTGGAGACCAGACGCATCAGGGCGAACGCTGAAATGACCGCGCCAACCTCAGCGTTTCCGACCCCGAAACTGCGAGCGAAGACCGGTAATACCGGGACGAGGACCCCGAAGCCAACGGCGACACAGAATGCGACGAGTCCAAGCACATAGACCTCGCGGGGGAGCGAGCTGCGCGCGCCAACCCATACCCGCGCTGCCCCCAGCCTGCTCACCGGCACAGTCTGCCTCACGATGATCGCCGGCCGGCGCGATCACCAGCGAGTTGGGGACACGCTCTTCGTCCCTGAGCGATGACGCGTAGCCGGCTTCACGGCGCGATCACCTGCAATTCAACGCAGACACTAGGGTTGAGGAGCTCGACATCGAGAGCCCAGGAGGCACCGAATGGGATCATCAGCTCGGAACGGGCCGCGGCAATCTGCGCGCCAGACTCGTCGCACGCTCCCGGTACACGCCGACGGTCCGGGTGACGGCTACGCATCCGTACCGCCGCCTGGCTCGGAGCCCACAGCCCAAGCCGAGTCGGCGGCTGTTCCCCCGATCCGCCCTGAATCAAGTGCTTCGGTGCCTCGCGGCCTGCAAATCGCGGCCGCCTGGTCCTGGCGGGTGGTCCTGGTAATCGTCCTGCTTTCGGGGATCGTCTGGCTGGTGCGTTACCTGTCAGAGGTCTTGATCCCCGTAGCGGTTGCCATCTTGCTCACCGCTCTGATGTTGCCAGTGGCCAACGCGCTCCGGAAAGGGAGAGGGGGGTTGCCGAGAGCCCTGGCGACGGCGATTACCGTCCTCGGCGCGGTCGCCGCGATTGTGGGCGTTCTCATCGTGATCGGCGGACAGATTGCCGGCCAGGGCCCTGAGCTGTCAGCCAACGTCGTCAACGGCTTCAACAAGTTGAGCGAATGGCTGAGCAATGGCCCGCTGACCAACTGGCTTCGCAATGGGCCTCTCCATATCAGCGCCAGTTGGCTGGATTCCTCAACGTGGGTCTCGAAGATCACTGACTTTCTCAAGGCAAGCGGTAGCACCATCGCGGCCTATGCTGCCGAATTGGGAGCCGGGGTCGGGCATTTCCTTGCGGGACTCGCCATCGCTCTTTTCTCCCTCTTCTATTTCATCTACGACGGCCGCGGCATCTTCACCTTCGTGTTGAAGTTCTTTCCGCGGGCTTCGCGTGATCGGGTAGATCAGGCGGCGCTGAGAGGCTGGCGGTCGCTGTCGTCATACGTTCGGGCAACAATTCTGGTTGCGCTGGCCGACAGCATTGGGGTGCTCATCGTGGCGCTCATCCTTGGTGTTCCGGTGGCTCCGGCACTTGCGGCGCTGGTCTTTCTCGGCGCCTTCGTCCCGATCGTCGGGGCGCTGGTCTCGGGTTCGGTTGCCGTGCTCGTCGCCCTCGTCGCGCTTGGCTGGGTCCAGGCGCTGATCATGCTTGGCGGCCTGATTCTGGTGATGCAGGTGGAGGGCCATGTGCTACAGCCGTTCCTCTTGGGGCGGGCAGTGAAGTTGCATCCGCTAGCCGTCGTGCTTGCCATAGCGGTCGGCGTCATTACAGCCGGGATCGTAGGGGCGCTGCTGGCCGTGCCGCTGTTGGCCTTCACCAAGTCCTTCGTGCTGTCACTGGCTGGGGGAGCGGAGCCTCCACTGGGCAGGGCGCACCCGCCGGCCCTCCCGCTGCATCGCCGCCGCACATCAAGAACAGCGGAGAGCTAGAGCGCGGAGCCCTTCGCGTACTGGGCGTAGGACAGGTTCCAGTCGCCGTAGCCGTTGCCGGGTTCCATGCCGCGGCTGCTGCCAGTGGTGATCACCGGGTCTCCGATCAAGACCCGGTTGAACAACCAGGCCGCGTCCCCCGTGCTCATTCCGGTGCACCCATGACTTGCGTTGCGACGACCGAAGTTCCCGGCATTCCACGGTGCCGCATGGAGAAACTCGCCCGATGACGTGATCCGCATCGCGTACTTCACTCGCAGGCTGTAATGCTCGCGGGCCCCGATCATCGTGTTGGTCATCCGGGTGACGTAGAGCTTGTCCATGATCAGCTTGACACCGCTCCGGGTCTGCCAGCCAGGCTTACCAGCGCTGACATAGATCCGGCGGACGAGCTTGCCGTTGCGGTACACCCTTGCGACGTCAGACGACAGATTGATCTTAGTGATCATCGATCGGCCGACCGTGAAATGCGTGCTCGTCGAGTTCTGACCGTAGATGCCGTTACCAGCGTTAACACCGTTGAGGTTGGCGGTCACGGAGACTTTGGTGCCCGGCTTCCAATACTTCTTGGGCCGATACCGCACCTCTGTGCTGGAGTACCAATGCCAGCTGCCCACCTGTGCCGGCGAGGATTTGACGTGCAGGTTCTTCTCGAACGCTTGCTTGTTCTTGACCGGTACGTCGAAGGTCAAGACGACTGGCATGCCGACACCGACGTGGCTGCCCTTCAGCGGATAAATCTGGGGATAGGTCTGCTGATTTAGTGTCAGCTCCTTGGTACGAAATGTCGTGGTGTCGGTCTTAGGCTGGTTGACCCAGTTCTTGCCAACTGAGATCAGCTTGTACGTCGCCGCTGGCTCAAGTCGTTCAGCAGCCGTCCATTTCGTACGGTCTTTGCCGATCTTGCCGGCGATCGTGCCCCGTTCGGTACGCCCTTGGCGATCTTTGCCCGCGTAGGTCAGCTTTACTTTCGTCAAGGTGCCCCAATCGGACGAGACGCTGACCAGGGTGTCGACCTTGACGTTAGCCGCGCCGTCCTTGACGTTGGACTTGAAGCTGACCGGATCGGGCGCGGGCAATGGTGTCGGCACCGGCTGGGTCGGCGCGGTCGGCACCGGCTCCTGCGAGCTCACCGCGGCCGGACCTCCTGGACTTCCTGCGCAAGCGGCCAGAGCGGTTGCCACCAAGACCGCTCCAGCGGCCCCGGAAAGCCTGCGCATTGTCGTGGTTGGCATCAATATCCCTATGTCGGGCATCTTCAACACGGTCGGCGCACCGCCCGAGTAACAAATGTGCCACTCGCGGGTGTCGTTCTCATAATCGCCCCTAACGTGTCATCGACACGAGCTCAGAATCACGCGACGCGCTGGCCGTTGCAGAATCGGAATGCTGACCCCGGCCTCGTAACGGTTTCTCATGCATTGTGAGGGCGATCACAAAGGCGACTGCCATGAATGGGACCGCGACCAAGAACACGTCGTCCATGGATCGCGTGAAGGCCTCAAGGACCCAACCCTTGATCGGTTCCGGGAGGGCCCTGATAGCGGTCACATCGTTGGTGTTGATCGCTCCGGCCGGAACGTGACCCGGCGCCGCACCGACAATCTCGCTGAGATAATGCTTCAGCCGGATGTTCAAAATGGCGCCGAGCAGCGCGGTGCCGATGGCAGCACCCATCGAACGGAAGAAGGTCACAGCCGCCGTGGCGACACCCATGTTCCGCCTGTCAACACTGTTTTGCACCGCGGTGACCACCACCTGCATCGTGAAACCAAGGCCTGTGCCGAACCCGTACATGATCAACGCCACGACGTAGTAGGGCGTATCGACCTGGAGTCTGGAGAACGCAAAGAGTGCGCACCCGACAACTAGGGAACCGGTGATCGGCATCCATTTGTAGCGGCCGGTCCGCGCCATGATCTGACCGCTACTGATCGAGGTCGTGAAGATGCCGACGACGAGCGGCAACATGGCCAGGCCAGAGTGAGTCGCAGTCATTCCCTTGACGGCTTGCAGATAGATCGGTAGGAAGATCAGGCCGCCGAACATGCCGATACCCATGATCATCGCGAAGATGATGTTCGAGGTGAATGTCCAGTGCTTGAAGAGCTCCAGAGGAATGATCGGCTCCTTGGCCCTGGACTCCACCAGCACGAACAACGCGGCGAGCACGACAGTGCAAACGAGAAGCCAGATCCCCGTCTGTGAAGCCCACCCCTTGTCCGGACCTGCCCAGCTGAGATAGAGCACCAAGGAGGTCACCGAGCCGACGATGGTCGCCGCGCCAAGGTAGTCGACTGAGGCGGGGCGGCGTACGTGGTGCAGCTTCAGCGCCATAGAGGTGACGACGAGCGCAGCTATGCCGATCGGGATGTTGATGAAGAAGATCCATTGCCACCCCAGATTGTCGGTGAACCAACCACCCAGCAGCGGACCGGCCACGGACGAGACGCCGAACACTGCGGCGAAGAGTCCCTGGTACCTACCGCGCTCGCGAGGCGGAACTATGTCACCGATGACGGCGAGAGCAAGCGACATCAGGCCGCCGGCGCCGAGGCCCTGAACGGCTCGGCCCGCGATCATCACATTGATTCCCGAGGCGTTAAAGAAATAGGCGATCTCAGGAGAGAAGCCGCATATCAACGAGCCGATGAGGAAGACGACAATGGCGGCCTGGAACATGGGCCGTCGACCGCGGAGGTCGGAAATCTTCCCCCACAGCGGGGTAGCAGCGGTCGACGTCAGCAGGTAGGCCGTGACCACCCACGAGAGCTTGTCCAGCCCGCCCAACTCGGAGGTGATCTTGGGCAGGGCGACAGCGACAATGCTCTGGTCGAGGGCGGCAAGGAACATGCCGGCCATCAACCCACCCATGACGACAAGAATCTGGCGGTGGCTCAGGTAGTCACCGCCATGGCCCGCAGTTGCCGCAGCCGAACTTGGCGCTTGCTTGGTTGGAGTGGATTCGACAATCGTCTTGTCGGCACGCGGCGCCGGCCTGGGCTCATCCTCCTGCAGAGCGCGACGCGGCTGGTACTTCGTCATGCCTTCTCCATGGTCTGAGTGAGAGCCTCGACATCGGCGGCGAAGCGCGTGAGAAGCCGATCAAGTTCTTCAAGATCACCGGGGTCCCATGACTCGAGACACTTCTCGAGCCGAGCCCGCCGAGAGCTGAGAGCGGCGTCGATACGTGCCATCCCCGCAGGACTCAGCTCGAGGCGCTGCGCACGGCCGTCCGCTGGATCCGGGGTTCGCTCGATCAGGCCGGCACTGTGCAACTGCGCAACATGGCGGGACACGGTGGAGACATCCAGGTCAGTGCACGTAGCCAGATCGGTGAGACGTTGCGGCCCCGACGCGGCGAGACTTTTCAGCAGCCAGAACGATCCAGTATCGAGAGTTTCGCCTCGACCTCGCTGCCGCATCAGTCGCCCCACGCTCAAGACTGCGTGCATGAGCGAATTCACCGATGCGGCACGCGACGAGTCCGTCGACTCGGCAGAAACTTGCATATGACAACCATATAACTACTTGTATGCTGCACACAATTTGTTTGATCTCCGTACTCTGGTGTGTGCTGGCTGCAGAAACCAACGTGCACTTGAGTTTCGTTCACCCTGCACCCGTTGCAAGCCGTGTTGACTGCTAGCGACAGATGTAGACCTCTGCGGGCGCTGGTGACATGCCGATCGTGCTGGCCCGGACTGATCTCTGTCGGGGACTAACCCCATGCATCCCTGAGAATGGAAAGTGGACCTTCTCTTCTCGAAAGATTCCATTTACATTCGCTACATGACAACTCCTGACATGACCCCTATCCTTGAGGAACTTGCCGCAGGACGCATCGACGCCGCCGAGGCGGCCCGCCGCATCGATGCGTTGAAGGCAAAGCCCTCGACAGGTCCATCGACTGCGGACGGGTCGTCTGAACCAACCAATGAGCAGCTAGCAGGGTCGGAAGGTGACGCGGATCCATGGGCAGCTGTGACCGACCGCCCAGAGGCCGGCACGAGCTCGAGCACTCCGCAACCGGAGGCCGCTGACGAGCAGCCGGTGCGGGCGGCGGCCAAGCCGATCAACACCGGCGGCGTGGAACGCATTTCTGTCCGAGCGATCGGGCGCAGGGTCCGTATCATCGGCGAGACCTCAGTGGCGACACTGTCCGCGGACGGTCCGCATGTGCTGCGCCGTAACGGCTCAGTCCTCGAGGTCTCTAGTGACGGCGAGTTGGGTGCCTCGCTTGACGGTTTCAGCATTCTGCGGGGTGCCACCCGCAGCCTCGACGACTTCCGCTCGCTAGGACTTGGAAAGGAGCTCTTCCTCCGCGTCAACCCGAATCTGATCGTGGATGTCGAGGTGACTGCAGGCAGCTTGAACACCGAGCGTGTGCCGCGTCTTGGCAAGGTGCGGGTCACCGCGGGAGCCGCCAAGCTACTCGACGTCAACGAGATCAACGATGCCCTCATACAGGCCGGACAGGCAACGATCAAGGGCACGATCACCTCTGGCCGCAACCGAGTCCGCGCCGAGTCCGGAAGTCTGTCCATCACGTTGAGCGATGACTCCAATGTCACCGTTACCGGTGAGTCTCAGCTCGGCAAGATCAGCTGGGCGGGCGGTCATAACGGCGCCGGTGACGAGGTCGTGATGGGTAGCGGAAGCGGCAAGCTCGAAATCGAGGTCGTGATGGCTCATGCCCTGGTTCGTGTGGGCTCTGACTTGACCAGCGAAGCGGGAGTTGGCTGATGGATCGGTCCCGGAGGCCGCAGGAACGAATTGAGCACCGCGCACCGAGCGACTGCCCGGTGTGCGGTGCTGAACTTGCGATCATTCGGCTGGGCTGCGCCTCATGCGGTACCGAGCTTGCTGGCGTGTTCCAACCGTGCGAGTTCTGCGCACTCAACGACAAGGAAACCGAGATGCTCCGGGTGTTCCTCTCCTCACGGGGAAATCTCCGCGAAGTCGAGAAGCATCTTGGCGTGTCCTACCCGACCGCGCGGCTGCGTTTCGCTGAACTGCTGGAGAAGCTTGGCCTTGGCGAGACGGCCGAGCGGGAGCCGGCGTTGAGCCGTGATCAGATTCTTTCGGAAGTGGCCTCCGGTGCACTGAGCCCGACCGAGGCCCAGGAGTTGATCAGTCAGCTCTAGGATGGTCTGACCAAGATCATCAAACTAGTGACGCCTCGGCCCTTGTCGGCCGAGGCGTCGTCATGGCTTATGCAATCAGCTGCCGAATGCCTCGACCTTCACAACCGTGACGTTGATCGAGCGGCCGTTGGGGGCGACATAGGAGACCGCATCGCCTGTCTTCTTGCCAAGAATGGCTGAACCCAACGGAGACTGCGGGCTGTAGACATTGGTCGCATCGACACTGTTGTCCAGCCCCAGCAACTCCCGCGACCCCAGCAGAAAGGTATCCGTATCAGATTCGTCGCCATCGAAGGCAATCGTCACCCGCGTTCCAGGGGCGACCTCGTCGGCGTTCGTTGGAGCCTCGCCGACCTGAGCTCGGTTCAACATGTCGGTGAGCTGACGAATCCGGGCCTCCTGGTGAGCCTGCTCCTCACGCGCGGCGTGGTAGCCCCCGTTCTCACTGAGGTCACCCTCTTCGCGCGCCGCGGCGATCTTCGCAGTGACCGCAGCGCGTCCCGACCCAGAGAGGTGATCCAGCTCCAGCTTGAGCTTGTCGTACGCCTCCTGGGTCAGCCAGATTGCCTGGGCGGCGGAGTTTTCAGACATCCCACTAGGTTATCAAGCGCGGACCAAATCAAGGCTCAGGTAACGGTGCAGCCCTTGACCACGACGGCGGTGGCTCGTCGCAGCGTGGTGAGCACGAGATTGACCTCAACAACATGGCCAGAGCTGGCCGCAACCGGCACTTGCTTCTCACCGACCGGCTGGAAATCAATCGCTTGCGCCAGCACTCGACAGCTCACCGGGACCGAGGGATCTCGCCGCTCGACAGACAGCGTGACGGAAGCCGAGCTGTCGGAGGTGATCTCGAAGGTCTTCACTTGGGCCGATACTGTCGGCCGCGAATGGAGCAGCGCTGTCCAGACCAGCCACGTCAGCGCTAGAACCACGCCGACACCGATCAGACCCACCAGCAGCGCCCGGGGCATCCGCGGCTTGGGATAGCGGCGCCGTAGCCGCTCGGCCGCATCCGTCACGCCGACAATTTATTCGGCCCTTATCGCGCACGTCGCACGGGGAGCTAAAGCGTCGTCTCTCTTCGTACCACAGCCCTGGATTCGCACGGTTCGTTCGTTGGGTTCGCTCATCGTTCCTCCGATTGTCAGCGGCGCGACTCCGACGCTCGAAGTGCAGAATGTCCCGTCTCGGCAACCGGGAGGCGCGCGCGAGGAGAACGTCTCGGGTGGCAGCATGACGGCCATGGCTCGTCCACCGCTTAGGGTCGACGCTCAAGGCGAGCGTCTGAGGCTACTGCTGGTGCATGCTCACCCCGACGACGAGTCGAGCCGGGGCGCTGCCACGACGGCCAAGTACGTTGCCGAGGGGGTGGACGTTCTCGTCGCCACCTGTACCGGAGGTGAACGTGGCTCGATCCTCAACCCGGCGATGGATCGACCCGACATCTTGGCCAACATCGCCGAGATCCGGCGGCAGGAAATGGATCGCGCTCGGGAGATCCTCGGCATCCGGCAGGTGTGGCTCGGCTTTGTCGATTCCGGCCTGCCGGAAGGTGACAATCCGCCACCGCTACCCGAAGGTAGCTTCGCGCGTACGGATCTTGCCGTGGCCACGGGCCCACTCGTCAAGGTCATAAGGTCGTTCCGACCTCATGTGATGACCACGTACAACGAGAGCGATGGCGGCTACCGGCATCCTGACCACATCATGTGCCACAAGATCAGCGTTGCGGCCTTTGATGCGGCACCGGATCCTGACGCCTATCCCGACCTTGGCGCGCCTTGGCAGCCGCTCAAGCTCTACTACTCGTTTACGTTCCATCGCGAGCGGACAGTCGCGCTGGATCGGGCAATGGTTGCGCGCGGCCTGGAGTCCCCGTACACCGAGCGGCTTCGCCAGTGGCCGGAGGATGCCACGCACCAGGCGCGGATTACGACTCGAATTGCCTGTGCCGACTATTTCCATATCCGCGATCACGCACTTCTGGCGCATTCCACCCAAGTCGACCCGGACGGACCCTGGTTTGCGGTGCCGCTCGAGGTGCATAAGTCCGCCTGGCCAACCGAGGAGTGGGAACTGGCGCGCAGCCTCGTGGACACCAGCATCCCTGAGGACGATTTGTTCGCAGGAATCGCAGAGCCCGCGGCGAGTAGAGTTTCAGCATGATCCTTCTCGATGTCGACCCGAATGTGGTCCAGCCGGGTTGGACGCCCTTGTTCATCACGCTGCTCCTAGGAGTTGCGATGGTGTTTCTCTACCTGAGCATGCGCAAGCAATTCCGAAAGATCCGCACCCCGGACGACACTGCCGACGAGGCGAAGGACCCGGCAGCAGAGCGCCCGCCCGGCACGTCGAGCTGAGGCCGACCGCATAGCGCATGACTGGCCGCAACCACCTCGCTTCGGCGACCAGCCCGTACCTGCTCCAGCACGCCGAGAATCCAGTGCACTGGTGGCCGTGGTCTGACGAGGCCTTTGCGGAGGCCGCCGAACGGCAAGTGCCGGTCTTCCTGTCTGTCGGGTATGCCGCGTGCCACTGGTGCCATGTTATGGCGCACGAGTCCTTCGAGGACCGGCAGATCGCCTCGATGATCAACGACCACTTTGTGGCCATCAAGGTCGACCGCGAGGAACGTCCCGATGTCGACGCTGTCTATATGCAGGCCACCCAGGCACTGACCGGCCAAGGTGGCTGGCCGATGAGCGTCTTCCTCACACCAGACGGCAAACCCTTCTACGCGGGAACATACTTCCCACCGACGCCACGGCATGGCCTGCCGTCGTTCACACAGCTCTTGGGCGCGATCAGCGATGCTTGGCGCGAGCGACGATCAGAACTTCTAGTCAGCGCCGCCGAGATCGCTGGCCAGCTCTCGAAGCAGACGATGCTTCCCAGCCCGGGTCAACTGACGGCGGCGGACTGCGAGAAGGCGCTGTTGGTGCTACAGCAGGACTTCGACGCGACGTACGGGGGCTTCGGTCGGGCGCCTAAGTTCCCGCCGTCGATGGTGCTCGAGGCGTTACTGCGAGACGGTGGCGAGACTGCGATGCAGATGGCGGCGCGAACTCTCGAGGCCATGGCCCGCGGCGGCATGTACGACCAGGTCGGCGGTGGATTCGCCCGGTACAGCGTCGACGCAGGCTGGGTGGTGCCGCATTTCGAGAAGATGCTGTACGACAATGCCTTGCTCCTCGGGGCGTACACGCAGTGGTGGCGGCGCACCCGCAGCCCGCTCGCCGAGCGCGTCGTCACCGAGACGGTGGCTTGGCTGCTACGCGAGATGCGAACCGAACAGGGTGCATTCGCAGCGAGCCTCGATGCGGACTCGAAAGATGATCATGGTGTATTGCGAGAAGGCGCCTATTACGTCTGGAACCGTGATCAAATCCGCCGAGTGCTCTCAGCCGAGGACGCGACCTGGGCGGCTGAGGCCTTTTCGGTGACTGCCACCGGCACCTTCGAGCATGGCGCCTCGACCCTGCAGCTGCTGTCCGATCATGATCAACTCCGATTGGCGAAGGTGCGCGAGCAGCTGCGAATTGCACGTGACCAGCGTTCCCATCCCGGGCGGGACGACAAGATCGTCGCAGCCTGGAACGCGTTGCTGGTGGATTCGCTCGCCCAGGCGGCGCTGATCTTCGACCGCCCAGACTGGCTGACGACCGCGACGGAGGCTGCAGAGTACCTCTGGCAGCTGCACTGGCGAAACGGCCGGCTCCGCCGCACCTCGCGCAATGGCGTGGCCAGTGAAGCGGCTGGCGTCTTAGAGGACTATGCGGCGCTGGCCCTTGCGTCGATACGGCTTGCGGCGATCCATGCATCGGCTGACTGGCTGGGTCGCGCGGAACAGCTACTTGAGGTGATCATGGACCAGTTCGACGACGAGGGTAGCGGCTTCTTCGATACCGCTGCCGATGCTGAGCAGCTGTATGCCAGGCCTCAGGATCCGACGGACAATGCCACTCCATCCGGCTTGAGTACCGCCGTCCATGCTTTGCGCCTGATGGCCGAGCTCACCGGAGAGGGCCGTTACGGCTCACGCGCCGACCAGGCCGCGGCGAGCGTTGCGGAACTGCTCCGGCGGGCGCCGCGGTTTGCGGGCTGGCTCCTCGCAGACGCGATCAGCCAGACGTCGGACAAGCGGCCGGTTGAGGTTGCGATCGTGGGTGCAGACGATCGGGCTCGAGCGGAGCTGGTCCACACGGCCCACCAGCTCGCGCCCGCTGGATCAGTCGTCGTGGCGGGCACGCCAGGCCAGCCTGGCCTGGCACTGCTGGCGGATCGACCGCTGATCAACAACCGGCCGACGGCCTATGTCTGCCGACGGTTTGTCTGTCGACTCCCCGTCACTTCTGCTGACGACCTGGCTTCCCAGCTGCGGGCGCTGTAGACGGGAACTCAAATACTGATCATGGCTATGGCCACGTAATGGCAGGTGAAGCCTGCGATAGTCGCAGCGTGAAAAATTTCATGGAAACCGAACCAGGTCGGGGATGGATTCGGCCGCTTTAGTCCGTAGACCACCGCGCCGAACGTGTAGCAGATGCCTCCTGCCATGATCAAGATCAACACCGCGGGGCCTGCAGCGCGGTAGAAAGCTCCGAGCCAGCCAAGCGCGGCCCAGCCCATCACGACGTAGAGCACGGTGTAAAGCCAACGTGGCGCCGATAGCCAGAAGAGTCGGAAGAACAGTCCGCCCAGCGCTGCCGCCCAGATCACCGTGAGCAAGATCACCCTCGCGGACCCGTCGAGCAAGATCAACGCTAGTGGTGTGTAGGTTGCCGCGATGAACACGTAGATATTCGAGTGGTCCATCCTTCGGAGGACGGTGTGAACGCGGGGCTCCCAGGTTCCGCGATGGTAGATACCACTCGTGCCGAATAGCAGCACGGATGCGGCGAGGAAGACGGCCGCTCCGACAATCGCCGCGGGCGTCGCGGCGAGGCAGACGAGCACAATGCCCGCAGCCAACGCGATGGGGGCCATCGCGGCATGGAGCCAGCCGCGAAGCCTGGGCTTGACTACGCTGAGCACTTCGGTGAGGGGGGTCTCGCGATTGTCTTGACGACTGGTCTGCGACGGTCGGCCCTTGCTCACACGAACTGTGGGCATGGCTTCCCCCTCCCGTGGCGACAACCCTAGTGAGCCAAGTTACCGAGCAGTAGCCTAGTTGCCGATCACGGTCGTCACCACCAGCGGTTGTGAATGCCACGCAGAATCCCCGTCGCAGCGGGATACGCTGCCAGTTGTGGCACGTCTCGATCGGCTGCGGGAGTTCGTGGATCGACTGCACCCGTCGGGCTTGTTGTACGCCACATATGAGCATCGGCTGATCGCCGAGCTCGACCGCAACCGACTGCCTCGCCATGTTGCCGTGCTCGCGGACGGGAATCGCCGGTGGGCACGCACCAACGCTCCTGGACAGCAGCTCGTGGCGGGTTACCAGGCCGGCGCAGACAAGCTCAAGGAGTTTGTGGGCTGGTGCGACGAGATCGGAATACCGGTCGTCACGCTATGGGTGCTTTCGACCGACAACTTGTCTCGCAGCCACAGCGAGGAGATCGAGCCGCTGCTCGGCGTTATCGAGCGGATGGTGAGCGATCTGGCCGCGACCCGACGTTGGCAAGTTCATCCCGTCGGCGCGCTGGATCTGCTTCCGGCTCAATCGGCCAAGCGCCTCAAGATGGCCGATCGGGATACCGCAGGCATTGACGGCATGCTGGTCAACATTGCGGTCTCATATGGCGGACGACACGAGTTGCGTGACGCCGTACGGTCCCTGCTTGCCGAGAATGCAAAGAGCGGTAGATCGATCGACGAACTGGCGCAGACACTGGATATCGAACACATCGCCGAGCACCTCTACACCAAGGGGCAGCCCGACCCGGACTTGATCATCAGGACATCCGGAGAGCAGCGGCTGTCCGGGTTCTTGATGTGGCAGTCGGCGCACAGCGAGTTCTACTTCTGCGAGGCGCTGTGGCCTGACTTCCGAAAGGTGGACTTCATCCGCGCGCTGCGCTCGTACGGGCAGCGGGAGCGGCGCTTCGGGCATTAGCACGGTGTCCGTCGAGCCGCCAACCACACCCGTCGTCGACCTCAACAGCGACCTCGGCGAGGGATTCGGGATCTGGACGCTGGGCGACGACGAGGCACTTCTCGACGTCATCACGAGCGCCAACGTCGCTTGTGGCTTTCATGCCGGTGACCCGAACATCATGCGGAACGTCTGCGAGGCGGCGGTCAGCCGCGGCGTGTGCATCGGCGCTCAGGTTGCCTACCGTGACCTGGCCGGCTTCGGTCGCCGCGCCATCGATGTTGACGCAGCGAGCCTGGCCAACGATGTGATTTATCAGATCGGCGCCCTCGATGCGTTCGCTCGTGTTGCAGGCTCGCGGGTGAGCTACGTCAAACCACACGGAGCGCTCTACAACCGGACTGTGCACGATGACGATCAGGCCGCAGCCGTCGTCGCGGCGGTGGTCGCGTACGACGCCACTCTTCCGCTCCTCGGGTTGCCGGGGTCGGCGTTGTTGCGCCGTGCCGACGAGGCCGGCCTGCAGACAGTGACCGAAGCCTTCGCCGACCGGGGATATACCGCTCAAGCCACCCTGGTTCCTCGATCACATCCTGCCGCGCTCTTGGATGACCCTACGGTCGTGGCGGAGCGCATGGTGGGAATGCTCAGCACGGGCCGGATGCTGTCGGTCGATGGTGCAGAGATCGCTGTTTCGGCACGGTCAATCTGCGTCCACGGAGATAGCCCTGGGGCGGTCGCCATGGCGTTAGCTGTGCGTATGGCGCTGGCTGAGGCCGGCATCGACATCCGAGCATTTGCGCCATGACTGGCCACCGCACACAGCTGACCTGCGGAGAGCATGCGGTGTTGGTTGAGGTCGGCGCGCTGGATGGGGTACTCACTTTTGCGCACGCCGTAAAGGACGCAGTCGCGGCAGGTTCAGTCGGTTTCACTGAGATCGTCGACGTCGTCCCGGCTGCCGCAACCGTGCTCATCGTCGTCGGTGACGATGCGCCGATCGCCCCAGTGCGTCAAGCTCTGGCCTCCCTTTCGGTACCGGCTTCCGGCGAGCTTCCCCTGAGCGATCAGGTGATTGAGATTCCGGTGTCCTACGACGGCCCCGATCTCGCCGAGGTCGCGCGACTCACCGGGCTCAGTATCCAGGACGTCGTCGCCGCACACACCGGGAGTGACTGGCGAGTCGCATTCGGTGGCTTCGCCCCCGGCTTTGCCTATCTGAGCTGGGGTGACGCCAGACTCGCCGTGCCGCGGCGCCCGGAACCCCGCACATCCGTGCCAGCCGGCAGTGTGGCCCTGGCGGGTGACTTCAGCGCCATCTATCCGCGGTCGTCGCCCGGCGGCTGGCAGTTGATCGGCCATACGGAGTCAGTCGTCTTCGATGTCACTCGAGAACCGCCCGCCCTGCTGCAACCCGGCGCTGCGGTGCACTTCGTCGAGGTTTGTGGACCGGGCAGGTGACGGGATCTGAGCGGGTGCTGGAGGTCTTGGCTTCAGGGTTGCTCACCTTGGTCCAAGACCTAGGACGCGTAGGTTACGCCGCAATCGGAGTTAGTCCGTCGGGTGCCGCAGACAGAGGCGCGTTCCGGCTAGGTGCTCGGCTGCTCGCCCAGCCCTACACCGCAGCCGCGCTCGAGGTAACCCTTGGCGGCTTGTCGCTGCGAGCCCGCGGTGACGTCCAGCTGGCCCTCACGGGTGCGCCGGCTCCAGCAACGGTCGATGGACACCCGGTGGGATATTTCTCCCCGTTCACTTTGGGCGACGGGCAGGTGCTCACCCTGGGCACCCCTCAGGCCGGGGTACGCAGCTACGTTTCAGTCCGCGGTGGAGTCGACGTAGGGCCGGTCCTCGGGTCCCGTGCAACTGACACGCTCTCCGGGCTGGGACCGCCGCCGGTGCACACCGGCGACGTGCTGTCGGTCGGACCGCCGCCGTCGATGTTTCCCAATGTCGACATTGCCCCGACGCCCGCACTGTCCGGCGGGACCCTTGTGTTGCATGCGCTGCGTGGGCCGAGAGACGACTGGGTTGCCGACATCGATGCCCTCACCGCGACTGTGTGGACGGTATCGAGTCAGAGCGACCGGGTGGGCATTCGATTGGAAGGCAAACCACTGCAACGCCACCGCCTGCGCAGCGGCCAGGAGTTGCCAAGCGAGGGGGTGGTTCGGGGTGCGATCCAGGTGCCGCCGAGCGGCGCGCCTGTCATCTTCATGGCTGACCATCCCGTGACGGGCGGATATCCGGTCGTTGCGGTACTCGTCAGTGACGACAGCGACCGCGCGGCCCAGTCGGTGCCCGGACAGCACATTCGGATCGTTCTGCCTGAATGATTGCCGAGAAGTAGGTTTCCATCACGTGAAAATCGCGGCGTGGCTCTCGCTCTCGACCCACCTGCCGACGTACCGTCGACATGCGGGGCGCAGATAGGGCGGCCCGCCTGGGAGGCGATGCATGCACCGTCACTCGACAGGCAGCGAGTCAATGCGGCTCAACGCCGGTCATCTTTCCCGGCCAACCACGTAGCGGTGGGGCCGGGCGCGGATCGCGTACGGCCCCCAAGAAGGGCAGTCCTGTGTCTTCTTCATCAAGCCGTCGCACCTACGTCATCGACACCTCTGTCTTGCTGAGCGATCCGCACGCAATGCGTCGTTTCGACGAGCACGATGTGGTGCTTCCCGTCGTGGTGATCACCGAACTGGAGGGCAAGCGTCACCACAACGAGCTGGGGTACTTCGCTCGTACGGCGCTCCGTCACCTCGACGACCTGCGAATCGTTCACGGCCGTCTTGACGCGCCCGTTCCGGTCAACAACTTGGGCGGCACGATTCGCGTCGAGCTGAACCACACGGATCCAGCCGCGCTCCCGGATGGCTTCCGCCTTGGCGACAACGACTCGCGCATCCTGGCGGTGGCGCTGAATCTGGCTGCTGAAGGTTGCGCAGTCACGCTGGTCTCGAAGGATCTGCCCATGCGTGTCAAGGCCTCCGCGGTGGGGCTGCGTGCCGAGGAGTACCGCGCTGAGCTGGCGGTGGAGACCGAGTGGACCGGAATGAGCGAGATCGATGTCGATGGCAGAGACCTCGATCATCTCTATGAGCAGGGCTCCGTTGAGTTGGACGAGGCACGAGATCTGCCATGTCATACCGGAGTCGTGTTGCTGAGCGGTAGCGCATCGGCTCTTGGTCGGGTGATGCCGAACAAAGATGTCAAGTTGATCAGGTCTGAGCGAGACGTGTTCGGGATTCACGGTCGCTCGGCGGAGCAGCGGGTCGCACTCGAGCTGCTGCAGGATCCCTCCATCGGCATCATTTCCCTAGGCGGCCGGGCCGGTACTGGGAAGTCCGCTTTGGCGCTGTGCGCCGGGCTAGAGGCCGTGTTGGAAAAGCAGCAGCACTCGAAGGTCGTGGTGTTTCGTCCGCTGTACGCGGTTGGCGGCCAGGAACTCGGTTACCTTCCGGGCACGGAGGGGGAGAAGATGGCGCCCTGGGCGCAGGCGGTCTTCGACACCTTGGGTGCCCTCACGACGAAGGCGGTCATCGAGGAGGTGTTGGCGCGCGGGCTGCTCGAGGTCCTACCGCTGACACACATCCGCGGTCGCTCGCTGCATGACGCGTTCGTTGTGGTTGACGAGGCGCAGTCGCTGGAACGGAACGTCCTGCTCACTGTGCTGAGCCGGATCGGGCAAGATTCACGCGTTGTGCTCACCCATGACGTCGCCCAGCGGGATAATCTACGGGTCGGTCGACACGACGGGGTGGTCGCGGTCGTGGAGAAGCTCAAGGGACATCCGCTGTTCGCTCACATCACCCTCACTCGATCCGAACGATCGCCCATAGCGGCTCTCGTGACCGAGATGTTAGAAGATGTGGCCGTTTGAGCTCTTTCGATGAAAATTAGGCATCGAAAAGATCTCAAGATGATTTCATTTGGGTAACGACATGTGGCATCGTTGGCCGCGTGCGTCGACTCGCTCAGCATGCCATGGTCGGGGCTGGCTTCTCAGCGATTGTCGTGACAGCAGCTGTTGCTGGACTGACCAGCCCCGGTGAACAGAATTCCGCTATCGCGGTACCTGCCGCGCCTACCGTTGCCATCTCTGATGCTCCGGCCGCGCCTGCGGCTGATCAGCTCGCGGTTGAACGGGCGGGCGCCCAGACCCGCGCGAATCGTGAGCTTGCCCGTGCGAAGCTCCTCGCTGCCAAGCAGGCGGCCAAGCGCGCCAAGTCCTTGGGTTTAGAGACCAAGGCGATTGCCGCGCAGCAGGCCAAGATCAAAGCTGAGCTGGAGGCCGCGGCCAAGAGGGCGGCCGAGGAGAAGGCTGCTCGCGAGCGCGCATTGAGGAACCGTGGTTACGAGCCGGGGGTGACCGATCCCAAAGAGATCGCTCGACAGATCTTGAAGAACAAGTTCAACTACGGCTCAAGCCAGTTCGATTGCTTCAACAACATCATCATGCGCGAGAGCAAGTGGGACATAAACGCCACCAACCCGAGCTCAGGAGCGTACGGCATCCCCCAAGCTTTGCCCGGCTCGAAGATGGCCAGCGAAGGCAGTGACTGGCGAACCAACCCAGCCACCCAGATCATCTGGGGCATCAAGTACATGAAGGGCCGCTACGGCAGTCCCTGTGGCGCGTGGGGTTTCAAGTCATCCAACGGCTGGTACTAACAACCGACATGTCAGAATCTCAGCACCAAATATGGTGCTGAAATTCTGACAACTCGAAGCCGCAGGATGCTCAGACCGGCCGGCGAGTCATAGCGAGAACGTCGAGAGCCGCGTCGAGTTGCTCCTCGGTCAGCGAGCCGTTGGCGACGTAACCCTTCTCGATGACCACCTCGCGGATGGTCTTGCCGTCGTTCAGCGCCTGCTTCGCGACAGCAGCGGCGTTCTCGTAGCCGATGTAGCGGTTCAGCGGCGTGACGATTGCAGGTGAGGACTCGGCGAGAGTTCGGCAGTGCTCGACGTTCGCCCTGACACCCGCCACACAGCGGTCTGCGAGCAGCCGGCTGACACTGGCCAGCAGTTGAATCGACTCCAGCAGGTTGCGCGCCATCACCGGGAGCATGACGTTCAGCTCGAAGTGGCCGGTAGTGCCGGCGAAAGCGACTGCGGTGTCGTTGCCGATTACCTGGGCGCAAACCATCAATGTCGCCTCGCAAACCACCGGGTTGACCTTGCCCGGCATGATCGAGGAGCCCGGCTGGAGATCAGGTAGGGAGATTTCGCCAAGCCCGGCGCGAGGGCCCGATCCCATCCAGCGCAGGTCATTGGCGATCTTGTAGAGGCTCACAGCAATCGTTCGCAGTACGCCGGAGGCCTCGACAAGTCCGTCCCGCGCGCCCTGCGCCTCGAAATGATCTCGTGCCTCGGTCAGCTGCAGACCTGTCTTCTCCGCGACAATGGAGATCACCGACTGGGCGAAGCCCGGTGGCGTATTGATTCCAGTACCAACCGCGGTCCCGCCGAGCGGCAGCTCAGCCACTCGTGGTAAGGCTGCATCCACCCGCTCAATGCCGTAACGAATCTGCGCGGCATAGCCGCCGAACTCCTGGCCGAGGGTAACCGGTGTGGCGTCCATCAGGTGAGTGCGACCACACTTGACTACCTCGGCGAATTCGGCGGCCTTGAGGCTCAGCGTCTCTGCCAGATGGCGCAACGCCGGCAGCAGGGTCTGCACCAGGCTCTGCGTCGCTGCAATGTGAATGGCGCTCGGGAAGACGTCGTTGCTTGACTGTGACGCATTGACGTGATCGTTGGGATGCACCGCTTCGCCCAGCTCGGCTGTGGCGAGCGAGGCGATCACCTCGTTGGCGTTCATATTGCTCGAGGTGCCTGACCCGGTCTGGAACACGTCGAGTGGGAACTCGGCATCATGCTGGTTCGCGGCGACCTTGCCCGCGGCGTTCGTGATCGCGTCGGCGTAGTCCTGGTTCAAGACGCCGAGCTGGGCGTTCGTCTTGGCGGCGGCTTCCTTGATCAGTCCAAGCGCGGCGATCAACTCGCGGTTGATCGGGATGCCCGATATCGGAAAGTTGTCGATGGCGCGCTGCGTCTGTGCCTTCCAGAGAGCTGCGGCCGGCACTCTCACCTCGCCCATCGTGTCGTGCTCGATGCGATAGTCGCCCACATCGGTTGGCTGTGTCATGGGCACATCCTTATCTAGCCGTATGCGAAGAAGTCCTTCGGCCTCGACAGTGTATAGATGGCGTACCGGAGGATGCGCTCGCCACGGGACACCTCGATGATGTGCTCGCGTGTGGATGCCGCAATGCGTTCCAGTACGGCATGCAGCGGCGGTGCAGAACGCTGGCACCAGATGGCAAGAGTGCCGCGCGGTGCCAGCTGAGCGTACGCCGCCCGCAGAGTGGGCTCGGAGTACAGCGCGCGGTTTCCGTCATGGATCAAGAAGTCCGGCCCGTTGTCCACATCGAGCACGATGGCGTCCCATGAGCCGACTATCTGCTCGGACGCGCCCTGGAGGAAGAGTCCGACGTCCCCGGCGCGTAGTCGGACGCGGGGATCCGATGCAGCGGCGGCCAAGGTGGCCGTGATCCCTTGATAGGCCCAATCGATCAGACAGCTCTCGATCTCCACCACATCGATGGCATCGACATCCTTGGCGGCAATCGCAGCGACGGTGTAGCCCAAGCCCAGGCCGCCGACCAGCACTCGCTGCGCACGCCCACTCGGTACTGCGAGATCGCCCAACAGACGCTCCGTGGAGGTTTCGCTGCTGTCCATGGCGAAGACACCATTGATGATCAACTCTTCAGCGTCGCGCTGGTCGCCGAGCCGGCGGCGCAAGACGACCTCGCCGCGTGGGCCCTGATGCCGGGCGATCGTCTGGATCCTCTCCATTTTGATTGCTCCGCTCGCCCAGCTCGCTATGTTCAATGGCTCGCTCCGCTCGCTGCGATGTTCGCTGGAGAGCCGCCGTCTTCGTCGAATCCGACGAAACGATCTTGGCGCTCAGCCAGCTCCACCACGGACGCCGTCTCGTCGGCTTCTCCTGCAGATCGGCGGCGCGAACGTCGCGGGCGCGGATCGCGCGTTGGAGGCCGCCTACTTCGTCGTCGCTCGGGGACGAGAAGCATGTCCTCTCGTTCCTCCTCAGCACGTCGGCGCGCGCCATCCGATTTGATTGCTTCCGCTCGCCAAGCTCGGTGTGTCCAATGGCTCGCTCCGCTCGCTGCGATGTTCGCTGGAGAGCCGCCGTCTCGTCGGCTTCTCCTGCAGATCGGCGGCGCGAACATCGCGGGCGCGGATCGCGCGTTGGAGGCCGCCTTGGCGTCGCGCGCGATCCGATGTGATTGCTCCCTTGCGTCTTCTGTGAAGATTAGGACGTGGCGCGTACGACGAGACAGGCGACTGCGGGTGACATGATCCGCTCGCTCGCTGTGATCTTGATCCCGTTGGTCGTGATCACGATCATCTTCACGAGCACGCCCAAGGACCACCCTGTCAAAGAAGTGGAGTGGCAGCCTGTACTCGCCACGGCACGAAAGGAAGCTCCGTTCCAGGTCCTCGCGCCAACGAATCTTCCGGCAGGCTGGCGCGCCACCCGCGTCACCTGGGTACCGCAGGGAGAGCCGTACCTCAACGGTGAGACGTCGCCGCGAAATCTGTGGCAGATCGGGTTTCTGACCCCGCAGAACGTTTTCATCGATCTCAATCAAGGGGACGTGCGGCCGCAAGAGATGGTTGATCAGCAGTCCCGGGCGGGTACTGCCGACGGCAGCAGCGTTGTCGCTGGCCAGACCTGGCAACGGTTGATCAGTCCTGACGGCCGAACCAGATCACTCGTGCTGCGTGGCCCCGATGTCACCACAATCGTGACCGCGGATCTCCCTTACGAGGCGTTGGAGGCGTACGTCTCCACACTGTCCAGCAGCGCCTGAGAACCAGCGGCGACTCAGGTCTCCTCGGCTCTTGGGCGCTCATTCGTTCGCGCGGCCTCGATCTTGGCCTTTGCACCATCCAGCCAGGCTTGGCAGATGGCGGCAAGCTGCTCGCCACGTTCCCAAAGAGCGAGCGACTCCTCCAGCGGGACGCCACCCGACTCCAGCCGCTGGACGATCACAATCAGCTCCTCGCGGGCTTTCTCGTAGCTGAGGGTCTCGGAGGTTGTTGCTCGATCCGTCATGCCGCTCCTCGCTGCATCAGCTCGAGCACTTCGAGACGCAGCTGCCCATCGGCCAGTTGCGCCAGCAGATCCTCTCCGACTTTGATCTGTTCGACCGTGCGGACCGCGACACCGTCTGGATCGAGCAAGATCGAATAGCCGCGTTCGAGCGTTGCCTGGGGCGACATGGCGCGTACTCGGGCCAGGTGGTGCCCGATCAGGGCCGACTCGCGTTCGATCGTCGAGCCGATAGCACGGTCTGCGCGATGCCGAAGGTCGGCCAGCTGCTCGTATCGGCGCCCGAATGTCGCTGTCGGATCCATGAGTACAGGTCGGGAGCGTAGCGCGTTGAGGAGCTCCTGCTGGCGGCCAACCAGACCGGACATCGCCTGCACCATCCGTTGCCGAGCCTGATGCACTCGAGTCTTCTCCTCGGCAACGTCAGGAACGACCCGCTTCGCTGCATCTGTTGGGGTAGAGGCGCGGTAGTCGGCAACCAGATCCAGGATCGGACTGTCCGACTCGTGTCCGATAGCGCTCACCACGGGCGTACGACAGGCAGCTACAGCGCGTATCAAACCCTCGTCAGAGAACGGGAGAAGGTCCTCCACCGAGCCGCCGCCGCGGGCGATGATGATGACGTCCACCTCCTGGCGTCGGTCAAGGTGCTCGACCGCGGCGATGAGCTGTTCGCAGGCTTGCGGTCCCTGGACCAAGGCGTAGCTGGCAACGATCTGTACCGCGGGCCAGCGTCGCCGCGCATTCTCCACGACATCGCGCTCGGCGGCGCTCCCGGCCCCGGTGACGAGGCCAACTGCCTTGGGCAGGAACGGCAGCGGCTTCTTCAATGACGGATCGAACAGGCCTTCCGCCTGAAGCAGGCGTTTGGTCTGCTCCAGCCGCGCAAGCAGGCGACCTTCGCCCATCGGAGTGATGGCATCACAGGAAAAGATGAAGCGGCCTGAGCTCTCGAAGTATGTCGGCTTGATCCGAGCCACCACGGTCGCGCCCTCGGTCAAAGGTCCTGCCGCATCGAGGGTCATCGGTGACGCCGTCACGGACACCGAGACCTCGGCGAGCTTGTCGCGCAAGGTCAAAAAGATGGTCCGGGTCCCTGAGCGACGGCTGATCTCGATCAGCTGGGCTTCGACCCACACAGCGCCGAGCCGCTCCACCCAGCCTCGGACCGCACGTGCAATCACCCGCAGGGGTTGAGGGTGCTCAGGCGAGGATTCCAAAGCCACTCCGCGAGCGTAGTACCGGACTCTGCTGGGCGACGATTTGCAGCACCTACACTGACCCGGTGACCGAGAGTGGCCAGGCAATTGCACCGAGCCCGTCAAGGCGGGTCCGCCCGAAGCAGGTTGTGCTCGCTGCCCCCCGCGGCTATTGCGCCGGCGTAGATCGCGCCGTGATCACCGTCGAGAAAGCCTTGGAGACCTACGGCCCGCCGGTGTATGTACGGAAGCAGATCGTTCACAATCGCCACGTCGTAGAGGACCTGGAGGAGCGCGGGGCCATATTCGTAGCGGAACTCGAGGAAGTTCCGGAGGGCTCGACCGTGGTGTTCTCGGCGCATGGGGTTTCCCCAGCCGTCCAACTGGAGGCCAAGGAGCGGCGTCTCAAGGCGATTGACGCGACCTGTCCGCTGGTCACGAAGGTGCACCATGAGGCCAGGCGGTTCGCCCGCGACGACCTGCAAATCCTGTTGATCGGACACGCGGGACACGAGGAGGTCGAGGGGACAACTGGCGAGGCGCCCGAACACATCACACTCGTACAGTCACCCGACGATGTCGATCGCCTCGAAGTTCGCGATCCCTCGCGACTTGCCTGGCTGAGCCAGACCACACTGAGCGTCGACGAAACCTTGGAGACGGTCGGCCGGCTCAGAGAGAAGTTCCCGCTTCTGCAGGATCCACCGAGCGACGACATCTGCTATGCGACACAGAACCGTCAGCTCGCGATCAAGCAGATCGCGGCGCACAGCGACCTCGTCATCGTGGTCGGCTCGGCGAACTCGTCCAACTCGGTGCGACTGGTCGAGGTGGCGCTGGAGGCCGGCGCCACGGCGGCATACCGGATCGACAACGCCAGCGAGATCGATCCCATCTGGCTGACTGACGTCGACTCGATCGGAGTGACCAGTGGCGCATCCGTGCCGGACGACCTCGTGCAGGGAGTCTTGAATTACCTAGTCAGCCAGGGGTTTCCTGTCGCGAGGGAGGAGCGCCTCACCGAGGAATCTCTGGTCTTTGCGCTGCCGCCGGAGCTACGCAAGGATCTCCGGAAGGGCGCCGTCAACGATTGATCCACTGAGATCCCTGAATTTGCATCACGACTGACGTCGTCCGGCTTCAAACGGTCGAGCTTCGCACGGCCGTGATGCAAATTCAGGGAGGCTCGGATCAGCACGACTGTGCATTTTGGTCGGGGTCCACACGCGAACTCTGCTCGATCAGCTGAGGAAGATCCGGGTCACTTCGATACAGCTCAGCCTCCTCGGGCATCGCCGCCGGACGTCGTCGGCTGCCGCGGCCGACGATCGGCTCGACTCGGACCGCATCCTCAACGAGCTCAGCAGCCTGGATTTGGCGTACGGGTTCATCGATCTGGGTCGGTCTGGGCAGTTCCCTCTCGCTGACCTTCAAGTCACGGAACTTGCGTGCGCGTACCAGTACGGTGCCCTCCACCGTGGCGATCGTCTCGTTGTAGGCATTCACCGAGGTACGCAGTGCGCGGCCGAGCTTGTCGAAGCGGTTACCCAGCAAACCCAACTTCTCGTGCAGCTCGCGGCCAAGCCGAAACACCTCGTTCGCGCTTTCCGCCAGGGCAGCCTGGCGCCAGCCGTACGCCACCGCGCGCAGCATGCCGATCAGCGTGGTGGGCGTCGCAAGCACCACGTCCCGCGCGGCAGCGTAGTCATAGAGATCCGGTATTTGATCAAGAGCGGTCGCGAAGAACATTTCGTTCGGCAGAAAGAGAACAACGAACTCAGGCGTCTCTGCGGCCTTCCAGTATTGCTTGGAGGAGAGCTGGTCGATGTGGGTCCGGACGTTCCGCGCGTAGCGCGCGAGAGCCTCCGCCTTGAGCTGCGGGTCGTCAGTTTCGGCGGCTTCCAGAAACGCAGTGAGCGGCACCTTGGCGTCAACGAACACGTGCTTGCCCTCGGACAGGTTGACCCGCATATCTGGCCGCAGCACACGATCGTCATCCTTGGTCGTGAATTGAAGATCAAAATCGCAACGTTCGATCATGCCTGCGAGCTCGGCGACCCGCTTGAGCTGGGTCTCGCCCCATGAGCCACGGATCTGTGGCTTCCGCAAGGCATTCACGAGCGCAGCAGTCTCGCGACGCAGCGTTTCGCCGGTCTGCTGGACGTGGCTGACCTGAGAGCGCAGCTCGGCCGACATGGCGGCTCGCTCCTTCTCTACCTCAGTGAGCCGCGAGTTGAACCTCTCAAGGCTCTCCCGGACCGGAATCATCAGCTGCTCGGTCGCCTTGAGCCGCACCTCCGCCTGGGCATCGGCAGCGTGGCCCTGTCGGTCCAGCGTCTCGGCCGAGAGCACTCGGAACTGGTTGATCATCGACTCGCGATCGGCGGCCAGCTCTCGTGTCCGCTCGAGGGCAGCGTCGCGCTGAGCGACTGCCCTGGCTACGTCGGCGGACACGTGCGCGGCCTCGGCCTGTACTGCTGCTGCCTCGCTGCGCGCCTCTGCGACGTCGCTACGAGCTTGGGCCCCTTCGGCGCGCGCCTGCGCGGCCTCGGCACGGGCAGTCGCTGCTTCTCCCTGCGACTGCGCGATCAACATCTGAGCGTGTGCTGAGTCGGCCTGCACCCGGGCACGCGCGATCGCCCAGCCAGCAAGGCTACCGAGCAGGAGTCCCACTGTCAGGCCGCAGATCAGCGCAATGACCGTCACGCTCTCCATGGAGAAGATCCTGCCGGTGCGCGACGACAAATCGTCGGAGGCCGCTCCGCGAACCCTCCATCAGCCATGGATCTAGCTTGGCGGTGGGTGATTTAGGTTGGAGTCATGCCTTCCGCACTTGATCATGTCGCCGATCTGGCCGCGTTCGTCGAGGCTTCACCATCGTCCTACCACGCCGCTGCGGAAGGCGCCCGCCGGCTGGCTGCAGCGGGCTTTGCCGTACAGGATGAGTCGGCGGAGTGGAACTCGGACCCGGGCGGGCACTATGTGGTGCGAGATGGTGCGCTCGTAGCCTGGCGAATCCCGGACACAGGAAGATCATTCATGCCGTTCCGGATCCTGGGCTCGCATACCGATTCGACGGGCTTCACGCTCAAGCCAAGGGCCGACACCGGCGCCTACGGTTGGCAGCAGCTGGGCGTTGAGATCTATGGCGCTCCGTTGCTCAACTCCTGGCTCGATCGCGAGCTTGGCCTGGCAGGTCGTTTGGTTCTCCGCGACCGAAGCACTGTGCTCGTACGCACGGAAGCGATCATGCGGATTCCTCAGCTGGCCATCCATCTTGATCGCACTGTGAACGACGGGGGCCTCAAGCTGGACAAACAGACTCACACCACGCCGGTGTGGAGTGTCGGCCATCCGGGCATTCACATTCTTGACTACGTAGCGGAAGCTGCTGGTTGCACTGCCGACGACATCGACGGCTACGACCTCCGGGCGTACGACATCGCAGCCCCGGCAAGCTTTGGCCCGCATCGGGAATTCTTTGCGTCGGGCCGGCTGGACAATCTGAGCAGCATGCACGCCGGCATCGTCGCAATGATCAACACCAGTGATGGGGACGCTATCCAGATGGTTGCCGCATTTGATCATGAGGAGCTAGGCAGCGCCTCACGCAGCGGTGCTTCTGGGCCACTGCTTGCCGACGTCTTGACCCGCATTTCTGCTGGTCTGGGGGCGACACTCGATGAGCAGCATCGGTCTCTGGCGCAATCGTTCTGCCTATCGGCAGACACTGGTCACGCTATTCATCCGAACTATCCGGGTCGGCACGATCCGGTCAATCAACCGCTGCTCAACTCCGGGCCGCTGCTCAAGATCAATGCCAACCAGCGCTATGCGACCGATAGCCGAGGCGTAGCCCTCTGGCGGCGCATCTGCCGGGCGGCCGACATCGCCACACAGGAGTTCGTGTCGAACAATGCCGTGCCCTGCGGCTCAACGATCGGCCCGTTGACGGCAACGCGGCTCGGGATCGCCACTGTCGACGTCGGCATCCCGCTGCTCTCCATGCACTCGGCCCGCGAGCTCGCCGGTACTGAGGACCCGCTCACCTTGACCCGCGCGATGGAGGCCTTCCTTACCGGCGAGAACTGAGTCAGGTTGTCGCGGCTGACGTCTTAGGCTTGTCGCCCGTGGCACTCACCATCGGCATTGTCGGACTTCCCAACGCAGGAAAGTCAACGCTGTTCAACGCGCTGACTCGCAACGACGTGCTTGCGGCCAGCTATCCATTCGCCACGATCGATCCCAACATCGGGGTTGTGGGCGTTCCGGACCCACGCCTTCCGGTCCTCGCGAACCTTTTCCATTCCGACCGTATGGTGCCGGCAACCGTGAACTTCGTCGACATTGCTGGCATCGTCCGAGGGGCGAGCAAGGGCGAAGGGATGGGCAACGCCTTCTTGGCCCATATTCGCGAGGCGGACGCCATCTGCCAGGTGACGCGGGTCTTCGATGACCCGGATGTCACTCACGTTGACGGTGCGGTGAACCCGTCCAGCGACATCGAGACCATCGAGACGGAGTTGATCTTGGCAGACCTGCAGACCATTGAGAAGGTGCTGCCGCGGCTCGAGAAGGAAGCCAAGATCAACAAGGAGAGAGCGGCAGCGTTGGCGACCGTCCAGCAGGCGCAGCAGGTGCTCGACGGCGGACGCACGATCTTCGCTGCCGGACTCGATCGTGGGCCGTTGCGTGAGCTTTTCCTCCTCACCGCCAAGCCATTTCTCTACGTTTTCAACTGCGACTCCGATGAGCTGGCCAACGAAACGCTCAAGCAGCGGCTGCGCGCCGTCGTCGCGCCCGCCGAGGCGATCTTCCTCGATGCCAAGATCGAGTCCGAGCTGGTTGAGATGGAGCCCGACGAGGCGCGAGAGTTCCTTGCGGAGATGGGCATTGCCGAGCCCGGTTTGGACATCTTGGCCCGCGTTGGCTTCGACACGCTTGGTCTGCAGACCTTTCTGACGGCTGGTCCGAAGGAGTCGCGAGCTTGGACCATACGCAAAGGCGCAACGGCGCCAGAGGCCGCCGGCGTCATCCATAGCGATTTCCAGAAAGGCTTCATACGGGCTGAAGTCGTCTCGTTTGATGATCTTGTCGCCGCAGGGTCGGTGCCGAATGCGCGCGCAAAGGGCCAGGTGCGGCTGGAAGGCAAGGACTACGTGATGGCCGACGGAGACGTCGTCGAGTTCCGCCACAGCTAAACATCACGTGTGGGATTGGGGCCCGCAACACAAATATGCGGCCCCGGTTCGCGATGCAAGCGCTCCCCGGGGCCTCGATGCCCGAGGAGGCACCGTGTCCAAATACTCCCATCCGCCTAGCATGCTGGCCGCTAGCACGATCAACGGCGACGAGCTCGTCGTCCAGCTACTGCGACCCCACATGCCGGCCGTAGGACGCAGCCTCCATCCAACCTGGCATTGGGCACCGAGACCCATGAGCGGTTAGCGGAGCGGTATGGACGATCTCTTCAAGCGGTCCGCCAGTTCAGTGCTCGTAACGCCGATGAGATCAACGCTGCCAAGCAGGAGATGTCCCGCGAGGATATCGAGCCGTGGGGATGTGTTAAGCGGGACCGTCTTGCCGTGTATTCCCAGCAGCTTGTTGAGGTGGATGAGCGGTTGCAGTCGGGGGATTTGACTCCCGGCCAGGAGGTCCGGTTCCGGGCTTTGTTGCTGAAGGCG
>Ga0207428_10000708_pt1 | contig 38592 bp, 39 predicted proteins | sample RhiMethybrSRZTD1_FD_187600 | JGI IMG/M metagenome (GOLD analysis project Ga0207428, IMG submission 187600) | Populus rhizosphere microbial communities from Tennessee, USA - Rhizosphere MetaG P. TD hybrid SRZTD1 (SPAdes) (version 3) | ecosystem: Host-associated > Plants > Roots > Rhizosphere >...
CATCATTTCCCTTCCAATAGTAATCATCCACAAAAGAATGAAGTGCCGCCTGAATCGCCTTAGACCTATCTGTATAGCCAGCATTAACCATAGATTTTTCAAATTCAACCAAAAGCATCGGCGATAACGACATGCTTATCTTGTTTACCTTCTGTTTCTTAATGCCAACTAGTGTCCTCTTAGATTTTGTCAATGTATATGTTTGTTTAATTAACTGACTCTTTTTTAGTTTTTGAGATGCAATTGAAGGAGATTTAATATTCGAGAGATGAAATAACGACTTGCCAAGCATTGCTGTATCAATTGGGCGAACTATATAAACGAAGGCGTAGTACGGACTCGGAGGGATGAATCTGGAATTTCAGGCGGGTCCTATTTAGAATTTCTAGTTTCTCTTCATAGGATTCAACAAATGACTAACATTTTTTAGGTTTCCTCCAACTGGGGTTCATCGGGATTCGAACCCTGCATGTACTAGGGCTCTACTAATTTGGTATTTAGCTTTTCTTTCGGGATTGGAGGTTACTATACATGATAATAAGATTTCCGGTGATTACCCACCTTTTAAATCGATATTAATACCAATACCAAACTGATGATAATTTCGATAGTTCTAGTTTGGGACCTTTGAAGATCAATTTGTGAATTCCCTAAGTCGTTATTTATTTTATTTTTTGAGCATAGCCTCAATTTTTTCTTCTAAACTAAGGATCTTATTCAACATGGTTTTATTGCGCTCCTCTAGATCTGCAATGTGGTTTAGAAGTTCATCCTGTTTCTCTGAAATTTTTTTCTGTCGATAGTAGACCCACCAAGTTATTACTGCGCCCATCGCAGCTCCCACAAGAAGCCCTACCCACGTACTCCAAGCATTTGATATATCGCCTTTATTGCAATCGACTCCAAAAAAATATACACATCCCAATATGGTCAAACTTTCGAGCAATGTAGGATTTGATTGGCTCTTATTGTTAAGATTTGCGCCTTTTAATACCCAAAACGTGTTCCGATTATACGTGAAATAGGAAATGAAGTCCTGAGGAACACATATCCTCCTTAGTCCCAGAAACCCTATGCAAATATTCATCCTGTTATGGCAGCGTTACCATTTAGATCAATTGGCCTTCCTTGCATGATGGACAATTCAACTCTGATTCATATATATGACCGTCGGAATTCGGAAAAAGAAGAAAGTCCACTATAAAAATTGAGGGTATAACAGTTAATATGCCTTTGATAATGGAGGGGATAGACCTCCGATCTAGATTGAACCGTTATTATTTGAAGTAAAAAGAATGGTTGGAGATAACAGATTGGTAACCGTTCAGGAAATTGAGGCTCTTTAATGCCAAGATTCTAAGACAGGGTATTGATATTGGTTTGTCTAAAGTCATTTTATATTTATAGACAATATCAAGTAATAAGTGTAGTGCAAATCAACGACTGATTAAATCATTTTATTTTATTTATCGAGGTTCAAATTAAATTCTGTCAATTATAGAACTAGGAATTGATATTTTTCTACTGACAACACTAACAATTTCACTCCATACTACATCGTTAACTCCGTCCATCGCCTTTATTTTTTCAAGGATGTCAAGGATTGAAGCATTATCTTTAAGAATTGTTTCTACCCTCAAATCAATTGTATGTTCTCCTATGCTCTTACCGACATATGTTACTTCATCAGAATCGATCAGTTTATTGGCAACAGCGTTTACCATTCCATTCCTTATGGAAATAAAAAAGTCAACACGTTTCCAACCAAATTTCTCTATATCCAAGACATAATGCATCTTTAAAAATTTGCTTTCTAACCGCTTACGTCTCCTTCTAACAGTAGTAATGGGTATTCCTAATTTTGCTGATAAACTCTTGCTAGATTTCAAATCACCATTCGGCATAAGTAAGATTTTTAATAATTTCCTATCCATATCGGATATGCTAGTTTCTTTTTTATATACCTGCGACACTTCAGATAATAATCGGATTCAATCTATATAATTATTACTTTAATAAGAATATACTGCAAGTATTTTACAATTAATGATAATTATTTAAAAAACCTAGATATAAAAGCAAATTAAATTTGAATTTATACTCTAAGCGACAGAAACTCTTTCTCAGAAAGAGATGAAATTGATTAAATTATTTGAAAATTTGGGTTTAACGATTAGGGTAATTTGCTTGGTGGTCTATTGCTATTGAAATTATATATTTATCGGATTATAGTCATTAATAGCATATTAGGACATAATTTGTTCGATTAGGATCATGGGAGTGGTAGAAGGTTGTTTAGATTTTATTGTCTACTAGAAAAAGGCTTATAGCTATAATAGACGACGAATTCGATATTGCTCAGCTATTCCACGATGCTTTAGTTACAATTAATGGTTTCTCGGTTTTTGCCTTTACAGACCCTATAACAGCACTTGAACATTTTGCAGCTAATAGAGACAATTATGTGATAATTATTTCTGATTTAAAAATGCCTTCAATTAATGGAATGGATTTGGTAAAGAAGATAAAAGAATTGAATCCCTTTGTAAGAACGATACTAATGACAGCATTCGCAATTAAAGATGATTTATTTCAAGAATATGCAAAAAAGGGAATAATAAACGGATTCCTTCAGAAACCTATACATTTAGCAGATCTTTATACAGAAGGTAATAACCTGTTACATAATTACGAGTTACAAAAACAAAAATTATTGATAAAAATTAAATGACCACCTGCATTTAACAAAATCATTTCTTATTCACTAGGTTTAACATAGCGCTTTCAATTTTATCCAGTTTAACTGGTTTCACTAAAACTTGTATATTCTTTCTGTAAAAATTGGTTTTTTGAAATCTGTTGCTATATATTAGTATGAATTAACTTTAGTTATCTGCTTGAGAATGGGTATGTATGTTTTTTAATATTTCATGCACCTTATTTCTGAATAGGGTTAAGCCGATCCTTCTAGCGTATGGCTGACCTCTTGCAAATGATTCAGCCAAATTCCTGACAAACTCCATTTCTACTTTTGGCGGCATGGGTGGCTCAAATGGATCGACATATGCTTCCACTATGGTTGGCTTTCGTTCTTTCATAGCTTCATGTATTTTAGATCTTATTTCGGATGGCTCATTGATAGCATATCCTTTACCACCACAATCTTCAGCAAACCTTGCAAAATCGATTGGAGAAAATTCAACTCCAAATTCCGGGTTTCCCAGGAATCCCATTTGTTCCCATCTAATCATACCTAAGGTATTATTCTTGATAACAATTATTTTTATTGGAAGGTTATATTGTACAGCAGTGGCAAATTCGCCCATCAGCATTGTCAATCCACCATCACCAACAAACGCCACGCACTGTCTTTCTGGAAATGCGATCTGTGCTGCTATCGCATAGGGCAAGCCACATGCCATACTAGCTAATGTACCTGATACAGAAAATTTCATTCCTTTTCTAATAATTATGTGTCGAGCTGCCCAAGATGTATTCGTACCGGAATCTGTAGAAATAATTGCATTATCTTCCAGTTCATCAGAGATCGCTTTTGCAATAACTTGTGGCTTGATTGGCTTGTCAGTTCTAGTACTTTGTTCTTTCAATAAACTATTCCAGCTTTTCATTGCTTGTTGTTTTGAATTTAAAAATTCTGGATTATCATTTTGATTTAGCAATGGTAGCAGTGCGGACAGTATGAGCTTTGAATCACCTACTAGACCAATTTCAACAGGATAACGAAGACCTATCTTTTCAGCTTTTATATCAATTTGAATTCCTCTTGCTTGACCAGGCTTTGGAAGATATTCGATATAAGGAAACGATGTTCCAACCATAAGTAACGTATCTGCTTCACTCATAGCATCACTGGATGGTTCTGTTCCAAGTAAACCGAGACCACCGATACTATAGGGATTATCGTCAGGAATTACTGCTTTACCCAAGAGTGCTTTAACAACTGGAGCGCCTAATTTTTCTGCAAGTGCAATTATCTCTTCTCCAGAATCAAGTGCTCCTTGTCCTACAAGTAGAACGATCCTACTACCTTCATTAAGAATTTTGGCTGCCTTTTCTAGTAAAGATTGACTTGGAATTGTTTCGGCAGCATAAATACTAGAGGTATGGTAGGCAACATTATGTCTAGAATAGTTACCGTTCAATTTCTTTTCTTGAATATCTATCGGAATTGTTATATGGCTGACTCCTCTTTGTGAAAGAGCGGTTCTGCACGCAATGTCCACTGCCATCTCGGCTTGTTCTGGAACACTTATCATGCTATTATAGACTGAGACATCCGAGAAAAGATTTAATAAGTTTACGTCCTGTTGGTAACTTGAATTCATCAAATCAGAATATGTGCTTCCCGTAATGGCAATAACAGGAGTGTTATCTGCTTTTGCATCATAAAGTCCATTTAAAAGGTGTATTGCACCTGGTCCTGAAGTTGCAAGACACGCTCCAAGTTTTCCAGTATATTTTGCGTACGCACAAGCCATAAAAGCTGCCGATTCCTCATGTCTCACAAGGATGAATTTGATTCTATCCTGCCTACGTCTTAATGCTTCCATAAATCCATTTATTCCATCACCGGGTAACCCGAAAATGACTTCAACTTTCCAATCCAGTAATGCTTCAGCTACAATATCAGCAGTACGCATGTTTTCATATTCGCTCATGATATATACTATAAGGTGTGATATGATATGTAGCTTTTGCTACTAATGGTAAACAACGAGTGATTGGTAGTCAAAATGGATCAGATTCAAATTCTAATGGTTCTTTGCTCATTTTTGACATAATTTTCGGGCCCGGAGTCTGAAATTTCAAATGGGTCGAAATTAGAAACTTCTGGTTTCTCTTCATAGAATTCATAAGCGAATAATATTTTTCAGACTTCCTCCAACTAGGGTCATTGGGAATCGAACTCAATGTATTAGGGTTCTACTACTTAATCTAGCTTTTTGTTTTAATTCGTATTATTCCAGCTCTTTCTTATTTCGTTAATTTTGATTGACACATTATTAATTGCTAGGATAAACCCATCTCTAAAAGCCTCGTCAGTTTCTATTCTTTCCCATTCTTCTTGACTTATTTCTGGCCAATCATTTCTTAATTCTTGGTCATGTTTGAGCTTGAATTTTATTCCCGTGCTGTTTATCTTTTTTTTATTTAAACTTTTACTCTTCATATCGATTGGTAAAAAATGGGAAAAAAGATGAGTAATATTTAATTGTCCTTATGTTGCCCCATAAAAGGGCTGAAAACGTATGAAATTAGATGATGTGTAATTCTTTTATTATAGCATTAGTTCTCGCGGTTAATCTGATTGGCCTTACCTTTTTAATTTCAAAGTAATCCGGCTTTTACTGCAAACTTTGGCTAGTTTAGTTAAAGAAAGGGAGCAAAACCTTTACCATAGCGGGAAACATTTAATTGTAATTTTTTTAATAAGAAAAATAGAGATATCATTGCCCCCCAAAAGCTATGTTCCGTGATCATTAGCTTGTTTCTAAATATGAGTTCCTATAAAAAGAATAGCAGAGATAAGTTGAAATTTGTTTTGAATTATTCTGTTCTGGAACATGTGTTCACAAGACTAAAGGCATCAAGTTATTATGATAAATAAGTTCACTTGTTCAAACCAGAGAACACTTTCATCCAGTCAATAGTATTGCACATTTGAAGACAGACGATGAATCAGAAGTAAGAGATTTCAGTTAACTTTTTAAAATAAGATTTTTAAAATTTATTTATTGACATCATCAGTCGTCATTATCAAATGGCCTTTTGAATTTGCAACATCATGTCTCGATGCTTCAAATTCTGGATTATAGTACCTTTTCATATAATCAGATTCTTTCATTACTTCCTTTGTAGATTCATAATAGGTACTTAGTAACGGTTGCATACTTAAAATATCTTTTAGAATTTCATTTCTTTTATATGGGTCCTTTTCTTCTTTCATATTCTGCCACATTAGCTTTTCAATTAATTCACAAATATCGATTCTTTGAAGGTGTTGGTCTTCAAATCCAATCTTCGCAATATGATATAGTCTTTTGAGTTTCATCTCTTCCAATTGTTTCTTTTCACGATACCATGTAGTATCTGACATTTCGAATCCAGCATTTCTAAGATATTCAAGCGCTTCTTTTTCTGTTAGTCGCATTCTCATAGTTTCAAGTACTGCCTTCTGCCTATCCGTCACAATGTTGGTCTTATCTGTAATTTCTTTCATTGCTCATCCTCAGATTGAAAGTTTTTCTTTCATACACATTATATTTGAGCGAACCATCTATATATTAGATAGGTTCATTCTCACGAAGAAAATTGATTGTATCTAAATCATCGTCTCTATTGAGTCATTGTCTAACATATGTAATTTGAGCATGATTTAGTCGATTATTTTGGTACGGTACTTGAGATGGTGTTTCATTTTGAGATAGCTTTCATGAATTATCGTCTAGTATTTCAGGGATATTTCGTGTCTGAGAAATTTACTGAAGCTATTATTGCTTTTAGATTATTGTTTTGATATCTTTCGGAAGTGGCAATTTTTTCATAAATTCGAAGAATCGCCAATCTGTTTCCCTAAATTCTCTATGGGTTATAATATTCTCCATATTCTTAACTGTTGTAGAAAGTCTCACTGTAGTACTTTTTTGTGCCTCCTTTCTCTAATTGTACTTCTTGTACAAGTATAGGAACCTGAATACATAACGGGCCCGGAGGGATTTGAACCCTCGACCTGACGCTTAGGGGGCGTCCGCGCTATCCATTTTGCACTCACTTCAGTATCTGAAATGAACTGCGCTACGAGCCCGTGAATTTTGAATAGTATTGTTAATTTAAATATTCATATTGAAATCTGATTTTCACGCGTGCTTCTTCTTAAAGATGGACTCTAAATCCAATAATGAAAGTTTCGTCTAATTTAGGTACAAGGTATAGAGCATTTTTATGTAAATGGGTTTGAATCCTAACTTTTTGTAGAAATCTTCATATCCTTCTTCAATTAAAGTCTGCACAATCATTGAATTATAGCCCTTATTCTTTGCCATTTTTACTGCATTGTTAATCAATTCTCTAGCTATACCTTTTCTTCTGAAATGTTGAATGGTGCCCAAACAGTACATACCAATTCTTTCATTCTTTTCATATAATAAGCAGCAACCTGCAGGATACTTCTCTTGGTTTAGATAATAATTTGCGAGCAATAATGTTAATTTTTTAAATTGTTTCGAAATAATGATCGTTACTTCATTTCTAATCCCTACTGAATCAAATGATCTGCAAAAAACATCAATCCACTCGTTTATGTGATTCTTATCAGCGAGACCAACTTCAATATGTTTACCACTATGCATAACATATTCGTTAACATCAAGACTCAAGATTTTCATAGTTCCAAATTTGCGTTTATTCAACATGGCAGAATTTTCATTATCGCAAATCATATGTATATAATAACTATTGAGGTTGAAGGTGTAATTTTGCTTTATTAAGTTGAGGATATCCTCAACATTACTACACCGATTGCTAATATTCAACCTATTAAAAAAATAATCATCTCCCAAATTAGGGTTTGAAAACAACTCAACGCAGTCTATTTTTTTATGAATTCTGCTCCAGAGAGAACAGAATGATGATTCATTATCATCGACATATTCAATATCTGAGTCCAAAAATTTTCATCATCTTTTTTGCATCTTTCATTTTACTTGGTTGCCTTACTGTATCTAAGAACAACTTTAATGCATTTGACGTATCAAGATCATCCTCGATATAATTTTTGAATTTTTTTATTATGTCTGATTCTTTTGCGTAATTAATTTTTTTATCTGCAATATTATATTCTTCATTTTTGTAATCTGAATTAGATACTAAATTTCTAATCAAGGTATTTATTCTGTCGAACTTCTTCAACTCTGAGAATTTAAAATTTAATAGTCTCCTGTACTTTTTTGAGAAAAAGTAAAGTTTCAGAGTATTTGCATCATATTTTTTCAATAGATCTTTGATATAGATTGCATTGCCAGAAGATTTGGACATCTTTTCATTCGCTATATCCAAAATCCCGACGTGCATCCAGCACTTTACAGGTCTTTTTTTTCCCGAGAGTGCCATCAAAGTTGAAAGCAGTATTTCATGATGGGGATAACATAAATCAATACCTCCTAAGTGTACATCATAATTACCGTTAAAATGAAACATTGCCACCGCTGTATCCTGCATGTGCCACCAAGGGGTACCGTCTCCCAAGATTTTATCATTAAACTCTATTCCGTAGCTATCGCTGGTATTCCATAAAAAAATATCCGTAACGTTTCGTTTGTTAATATCAATGTCGTATCTCTGATCTAATAATTCAGTTTTGGAAAGATGAGAAAGAACACCATATTTTTTGAATTTGGAGGTGTCCAAATATATGTTTCCATTTATAGAATAAGCCAGCTTTCTCTTAATTAGCATACCCGTTAAATTCTTTGCTTCTTTAACATAGTCACTAGTTTTAGCATATATCAAATCGCTGATTTCTAGGTTATTTAGATCGTCATTAATTGCCTTAAATATAATATCAGGATTGATGTTATTTTCTTTTATTTTAGGGTCGATATCAGTAACATTAACTATTACATGAGGGATGTAGCTTTTTGATTCTAATAATCTAATTATTAGATCCACCAATACAAAGACCCTTGCATGTCCGATGTGAAAATTGTCATTGAGAGTAGGACCACATACAAAAATCCTGATTACATTCTTTGTGGAACGCAATGAAATATTACTTCTCGTCAGTGTATCGAAAATTTTCAATCAACTAGAGATCGAGACAACAAAATATTAATCGTTGTATTCATTTAATACTTTGAAATATTTCTGTCCTACTTACATTTGATTTTTTAGGCAGGACACTATGGTCAGTCATACCATTAACTGACTGAAAAACGTATTGCAGTGTATCCGGTAGGAAATTCTGGATTAAATTCCAATAACTTTGCTACTATAATGGAACCATTCTATCTATAAGTCTGGCATTTGTAATCTGACCATCCTTTTCATTAATCAAAAGGTCAACCGTATATTGTAAACCATCTAGTAAGAAAGTAACTTGAGCGTCCCATGCTTCCCTATTTTGTTCTGTTGGAAATGAGAGAAGGGTTCTAATCTTAAAATCTTCAATATTTTCTCCATAAAGTACTTCAGTCGCTTTTTTTGCTGCTGTTTCTACTTCTTTTTCTGTGAGAACGGGATTCATAAATCAAAATGTATTTGCAAAATATATAAGCATTATGATTTTGATTGACGGTTTGAAATATTAAAACAGATTGTACAATCGTGACAACGATAGCTTTTTTGCTGCCTCGGTAGTCGCTATGCTTCCATTTACTTTAACAACATACGTTTCTGGATCGATTTCTATCTTAGGTATCAGATTATTGTATATCATATTTTTCTTGGATATATTACGACAGTTTTTTACTGGTAAAAGCTTTTTCTTTAGATTTAATTTCTTTTGAAGACCATTTCTTATAGCGCTTTTTGAAGTAAATGTTACTGATGTAGAATATTTGGCCTTACCCATGGCTCCAAACATTGGTCGATAATAGATAGGCTCTGGAGTTGGAATCGATGCGTTTGGATCTCCCATGAGAGAATATGCAATAAATCCACCTTTAATAATGAGCTTGGGTTTTATGCCAAAAAATTGTGGCGTCCAAATTACAATGTCTGCTATTTTCCCTGCTTGAAGTGAGCCTACGTACTCTGAAATTCCATGTGTTATTGCAGGATTTATGTTAAGCTTTGCTAGGTATCTCTTAACACGCAGATTGTCATTGTCACCTTTCTCTTGTTTTAATCTTCCCGACATCTTTTTCATTTTATCTGCGGTTTGCCAGGCCCTCGTTGTTACTTCACCTACTCTACCCATAGCTTGACTATCAGACGAATACATGCTAAGAGCGCCTAGATCGTGCAGTACATCTTCTGCGGCAATAGTTTCAGCTCGTATTCTTGATTCAGCAAATGCAACATCCTCTGGTATTGAAGGATTCAGATGATGACAGACCATCATCATATCAAGGTGTTCTTCGAGAGTGTTTTCAGTAAACGGTCTTGTTGGATTCGTTGATGAAGGCAGTACATTAACTTCGCCGGCAATTTTTAGTATATCCGGGGCATGTCCTCCACCAGCTCCTTCAGTATGATACGTATGAATCGTTCTGCCTGAGATTGCTTTTATTGTGTCATCTACATATCCACATTCATTTAGGGTGTCAGTATGAATTGCTATCTGCGTATCAGTTTTGTCAGCAACCTTTAATGCTGCATCAATAGTAGCTGGAGTTGATCCCCAGTCTTCGTGTAGCTTCAGACCACAAGCCCCTTCATTAATTTGTTCTAGGAGTGAAGGTTCAAGTGAGTCATTTCCTTTCCCGAGTAATCCAAAATTTAGGGGAAATTCGTCCAAAGATTCTAACATTCTATGAATATTCCAGGGCCCGGGGCTACAAGTTGTTGCCTTAGTACCTTCCGAAGGACCAGTGCCACCGCCTATCATTGTGGTAGTCCCACTGCATATCGCTTCTACTATTTGCTGAGGTGAAATAAAATGTATATGAGTATCAACCGTTCCCGGAGTGCAAATAGTGTGTTCTCCTGAAATAACTTCGGTACTTGAAGAGACAATCATGCCATTGGATACTCCATCCATCACATTGGGATTTCCAGCCTTACCTATTCCCAAAATCAAACCATTTTTGATACCGATATCTGTCTTGATAATACCCATTAATGGATCCATTAGGATAGTATTTGTAATCACAAGATCTAGGGAGTGTTTGCTAGTTATTCCACTTGCCTGTCCCATCCCATCTCGAACACTCTTGCCTCCTCCAAAAACTAGCTCGTCTCCATATGTTATTAGATCTTTTTCGATCTCTACTATAAGATCAGTGTCTCCTAGTCTGATTCTGTCTCCTTTTGTTGGTCCGTATAATTCAACATATTGTCTCCTAGGAATTTTAAGAACCATATCTATTTTTCTTCCATAAAACCATTTTGCTTCAACTTCAAAATGGATATTTGCTTTTGTTTATTGGTTAATTTACCGTTAACAAGACTATTAAAACCAAAAACAATTTTTTTTCCACCAAATTCTGTTAACTCTACTATTCTTGAATCACCCGGTTCAAATCGTAGCGATGTTCCTGAGGGAATGTTTAGATGAAATCCGAATGTCTTACCCCTCTGAAATAATAACGCTTTGTTTGTTTCGAAAAAGTGTGTGTGGGAGCCTACTTGAATTGGTCTGTCCCCTGTGTTTTTTACATTAATTTTTATCGTTTTTTTACCTACATTAGCCAATATTGGATTCTTCGACAAAAAGTATTCACCAGGAATCATATTTCTCAGGCTCCATTAATCAAATAATAGGGTCGTGAACAGTTACTAGTTTGGTGCCGTCATCAAAAGTTGCTTCTACTTGGACACTTTGTACTAATTCGGGTACTCCGGGCAATACATCATCCTTTTGTAACACATGTCTTCCAGAATTCATAAGTTCAGAAACGGACTTGCCATCTCGTGCACCTTCAAGAATGTGATCTGCTATTAGCGCAACCGATTCAGAATAATTCAGTTTTAGACCTCTTATTCTTCTTTTTCGTGCGACCTCTGCGCTCATAAAAATGTATAATTTGTCAATATCTCGAGGGGATAGAAACAATTTAAGTTCAAAATTTATTATAAAGTCATATATTTATAATTGATCTCAATTTAACAATTCGAGATAAATTTTCATGGAGAGTAAAAATACGCAGTTATTTGGTAATGGGGTAAAGAGAACTTATGGCACTGAGGCCATGAGGTATAATCTTCTTGCTGCAAGATTGATTGGTGATCTTGTGAAAGGTTTTCTTGGTCCCCGGGGATTAGAAAAAATGTTTATTGATATTCTTGGTGAAGTGACTGTTACTAAAGATGGTGCAACCTTTCTAAGAAAAGTTGACGTTGAACACCCAGCTGCAAAAGTAATAATTGAAGCCTCAAATACTGTGGATAACACTGTCGGAGACGGTACTACCTCTGTTGTCGTCTTTGCAGGAGCACTAGTTGAAAAAGCGCAAGGTTTATTGGAAATGGGTATTTCTCCGGCACTAATTTCAGATGGTTATCATGATGCGTTGCAGATGGCAATTGAAATTATCAGGAAAGTTGCTAGGGAATCAACAAATTATGACAGAAGAATAATGAAATATCTTGTTGATACTTGTTTGGGATCGAAAGCAGTTTCTCACTTTACTGAAGAGATTGAAATTCCCAGTCTTGTAGTTGAGGGAGTATGTAGGATTGCCAATTTCTCAAAAAACTATCTGGATGTGGATGATATTAAAATTGAAGAAAAAATAGGAAATTGTTCTGAAATTCAGCTTATCGAAGGAACTGTAATAGACAAAACAATAGATGAATCGTCGATGCCTAGAGTTATAGAAAACGCACAGATTTTACTCCTTGACAATGACATTCAAGATGAACGAACTAAAACTGATGCAGAAATTAGAATTTCTGCTCCTACTCAAGTTAAACAATTCCTTGATATTAAAACTAGTAACCTACTTCAAAAGATTCAATTTGTAACCAAATCTGGTGCTAATGTGATTTTTTCTCGCGGAGGCATTGATCCTCTTGCATTGAACCATTTTGCCAAGAATAGGATTTTAACTGTTAAAAGAGTTAAAGAAAATGACTTATTATGGTTGGCAAAAGCTACAGGAGCCAAAGTTGTGAGAGATTTTGATACGATAAGCAGTACTGATATCGGATATGCTGCAAAGGTGTACGAAAAGATGGTCGGTGATGACAAAATGGTTTTCGTTAATGGTTGTAGGAATCCAAAATCAATTACTTTTCTATTACGTGCTAATTCGAAGAAGATCCTTGATGAATTTCATCGTTCTGTTCTTGATTGTATCTATGTACTGAGAAACTTTATTACTGAACCGAAGATTGTACCTGGAGGCGGTGCGGTAGAGCTATTCATTGCCCAGTTAATTAAGGACCGTTCGTATAGATATACTGGTAGGGAACAAATTGTAATCCAAAAATTTGCAGAAGCCCTCGAGGTGATCCCACTAACAATTGCCAAAAATGCTGGAATGAATACTATGGATATAGGGACCCATCTGAGGGAAAAAGTCCATTCACAAATACAGATAATGAAGAAGAGAATATGGAAAAGAGAATATCAATACAACAACCATCATGACTGGTACGGAATTAATGCAGTTGAAAGAAAAATAGACAATATGATGGATTTACATGTCATGGAGCCGCAAATAGTAAAGGAACAGATCCTTATTACTGCAACAGAGGTCATTATTTTGCTTATGCGAGTAGATGACGTACTTATGAAAAAACCAATTAACATCCATGGACACACTCATACCCATATAGATGGTACTACACATTCTCATAAGGGAGGAAATAAACCACATGATCACTTTGATAGGTTAGGAAAACAACAGAGACCTATGCATCACTATTACTGACCTAAATACAAGTCGACAGGTGTCGTAGCTATAATAATTATTGTAAATATAACATCGATTGAAAGCAGATCGTGTTGTATTTAGGACCGTTACAACATGAAAAATGTCTAGACATGTCCAGATTATACTACATATTGGATATTTGGCATGACATTAATTACATTCCCTTTAGACTATGGAGCAAGAACATAGCTTGTAGTTGGAATAGGTTCCATTATTGTTAAACGCAATCTTTGTGTCCTCTCAAGTTTAATGTTGAAAACAATCTTTCTGAGGCTTTCTGGCACGCCAACCATAACCTGATCTGGTTTCAGGAGTCTTGGAATATTTTTTTTTATTTTACTTCTATTATTCCTATTCGAGCGCAATTGATCAATGACGTACTTAAGATAAATGTATAAGGTCTCGTTAATGTTAATCTTCAATTTTCTTGCTAATTTATTATTTATATCCTTGATTGAATTTGAAAGAATAATATAGTCTGTCTTACTATAAAACTGATAACCCCTTGTGAAAGGAGATGTATCGGATTCTCCCTGAACAGTAACTGTAACGTCTATCAGAATACTATAACATATCCATTAATTATTTTTTGGCATCTTTTCCATAGGTTAATGGAGGTCTCTTTGGAACTTTGGCCTTTGGTCCTTTTCCAAAGTCATAGGTATTGCCCAGCCCCCTGTAGAAATTTGGTCTCACAGGTTTCCCTTGAGTCAGGCCCTTCTTGGTTAGTGACAATCCTGCCAATAGTTCGACAATCAGCCTGTTTGCTAAACCTGAGGTGATACCACCATTGTATGAATTACCATCACTTACGTCATAGTTAGGAGCTACTTCAACCAAATCAAATGCAAATCTGTCTGGATCAAATGAGGTAGAAAGAAGCCGCATAAGTCTCATACCTTCCCGTGATGTCAAACCATTTGGTTCAGGTTCTCCTGTACCAGGAGCATATGCAGGATCAAACGTATCTATATCCCAGCTTATGTACACTGCATCAACGTTATCATTTGCTCTGTCCGCAGCCTCCTTTGCTATCTTGTCAATACCTAGCTCTTCAACATCAAGCATTGTGAACCACTGGAAATCCTGATCAGCCATCCATTTATACAAGTCAGGTCCAGGCCAATATCCTCTCGGTCCTATCAGAGTGTAGTTCTTTCCTTTGAGACAGCCAAGCTCCATTATTCTTCTAATATGCGCACCGTGATCATATTTGAATCCACACAATCCTTGTGGGGCACAATCAGCATGAGTATCAATATGTATCATTCCAATATTTTTATACTTCTTGGCAAATGCACGCACATTTGCAAAAGTTATGGAATGATCTCCCCCAAGCATCACCGGAATGCCATCAATATCTAGAACCTCTTTGACTTTATCTGTCATCCTTCTATGTGATTCAACGACATCACCAGGGGAAACATTAACATCGCCGTAGTCGACAGTTCTAAATACTCCGAATGGATCAACTCCTGTTTCTATATTAAAATGTTCATAGGGTGGTGAAGGCACCGTGGACGCTGCCCGAATTGCTCGCGGACCGTATCTGGCTCCGGGTCTAATTGTTGTACCAAAGTCAAAGGGTTCTCCAATTATGGCCACATCTGGTCTGACGCTTTTCAGCTCTTCGTGACTTCGTAACCAAGGCAGTTTCAAGAATGTAGGAATTCCAACAAAAATTGGCTCATCGTTACCTTTGTAGGAATTACCATAAAATTCCATTCCCATATTATTTCTAATGTACCTAATTGATACCATTTCTTAAATATTTCTAAGTGTAGCGCCATCATTTATGAGTCGCAAATTTAAATAGCACTAATTCCAATCTAAAATATGGATTTGATGACACAGGTGTATGCAATGTTTGCTGCGATACTTGCTTCGAGCGCCTTTTTTCTGTACTTTGGTACTATTGGGCTAAAGAATGAACCTCAAGAAGAAGTAAATGCATAAATTCATTAACGAGGCCCTGCAGAATTCCATAGAGATTTCGAGGATAGGATCGTGTTTCCTGGTGTTTCTGTTCAATGATCTTTGATTCAATATTTAATCGGCTCTCTAAGGGATATTCACCTGGAAAGCCAAATATTCTAAGACTTAGTAAGAATGATGCCTCAAATGAATTGGTAAAGAACGGAGAAGATATGGCAAATGCAAAGAGATATGATGAAGCATTGACATTTTTTGAAAAAGCTCTAAGTATTAATCCAAATAATGACATGGCTTGGGGTGACAAGGCATTGATTCTTGACAAGGTGGGAAATACCGAAGAAGCTTTGTTGTCCTTTTCAAAGGCGATTTCAATTAATCCAAATAACTCAATTACATGGCTTAACAAAGGACTAACTCTACTCCGAACGCGTAAATTCAATGAATCAATAGAGTGTTTCGATACTGCTATAAAACTTGATAATAGCTATGCAAAGGCCTGGTATAATAAGGGTAGAGCGTTGGCAATGCTTGGCGAAAATGACAAATCGCAACCTTGTCTAGACAAAGCTCGGAAATTAGATCCAATGCTTTATGCAAAATTGACTAGGTTAAAGTTTTAGGTAAACTAGCAGACTATCTGATTGCTAGGACTGGACAATGAGCATGTCCTATTACTGAATTTGCAATTCCTCCCATGAGGAATCTGGCACCTCCGGTTATTCCCTTTGTTCCAATCAAAATAAGATCTACATCGTTATCTTTAGCATAATCAATAATTCCTTCCGCTGCTGACGATTTGATTACTACTGCTGTAGTTGTGTTGATGCCTTCTTTTTCCAATAACACCTTTGATTCATTCAGAAATTCCTCTGCTTGCTTCTTCACGGCCTTTTCATACTCTTCGGCCTTGCCTCCTCTATAGTAACCAATCATATTGCGAATGACCCCAAGGGATGCCTTGTCTAAAACATGTATTACAGTCACACTGGCGCCTAGTGACTTTGATAGTGTAATGGCATAGGCTATGATTTTTTCCTTGTATCCTGATTTATCAAGTGCAATAAGTATTCTGCTTATTTTTGGCTTCTCATTTCCCACTGATTTGTTATTGGTCTCTTGCGGCATATTTGTTTCGCCTATCCCATGCCTATCTCTTACTTGGAACTTTCCTTATATCTATTGGATTTACCCATTTAGAAACATCAGTTCCAGTTACCACATCTTCCTCTGAAGGGATTAAATAAATTACATCGTGTCTTGAAGGTTTTCTCTTGTAAGTAGCTAAACTCACCGTTACAAATACTACAAAAGATACTATCGGTGGGATGATTGTGTCTAGGCCTAAATACGCAAATAGAGGACTGTCAGGAGGGGCGGTGCTAATTGTGAAATAGAATATCATTCTAAGTACCGATCCGATCACGATTGAAGCAACAGCCGCCTCAGGTGTAGACTTTTTCCAATATGTGCCCATTACAAGTGGGACAAAACAACCAGCAAACACAATGTCAAATGCGAGAATCAGGTATACACCAGGTCGGGGAATAAGTGCGCCAAGGGCAAATGCAGTAAAAAACATTGGAATTACGAAGATTCTAGTCGCAAGGAGTAATTGTCTATCGCTAAGCAATTTACCCTTTAATCTCGGCAAGATATTCCTCTGCAGTATGTTTCTTGATATCACACTAGCAATTGCTAATGTACCTCCATTAGCAGTGGACATCCCGCAACTAATAGTACTAACTAACATCAATATCCCAATCACCTCAGGTACATGCTTTATAGCCACCACTGGATAAAGAGTGAAGGGATCTTCAATGTTTGGCTCCAAGGTGTGGCCAATAATTCCAATCATTGTAGTAGGAATAAGTATAAGCATGGTCAACCCAGCTGCCAGGTAACAACTTTTCTGAGCTGTTCGCCCTCCTGCAGCAGCGAAGACCCTCTCCATAAAATCTAGTGCTACTATGTCTCCTAGTCCCAAAGACAGTATCGCTGCCCAATTCACCAACGCTCCGGCCTTGAAATCTAATAGACCAGACATGTCCATGAAGCCTGGTGGTGCATTTGCTACTATCGCTTCAAGTCCACCAGGAATCGGTGACCATGGGCCAATGAAATAGAGAAATCCCAACCAGAACCCGACAACAGCTAGGTAAATATGAAAGATATCAGTGTATGCGCAAGAAAATAACCCACCAAAGTAAGTATATAGTAATACAATAGCAGTGGAAATTAACATGGCATAAATCAGCGGAATACTTAAAACAACCGATAATATGTAACCACTAGCCGCTAAATTGCCAGCTACTAGAACGATAAAGCTAATAGACATTAAAGTACCTGACATTATCTCTGCGGTATTCCCATATCTCCTAAAGTAAAAATCTGCAAGGGTTATCATATTCATTCTATTAAATGTCCTGCCAAAGAACAACCCCGTCAATACGAGACAAACCGCCAATCCAATAGGTATGGCCGCACCAGACCAGAATCCATATTGATACGACAATGCTACATTACCCAAGGAGGCATTTCCGTCCACCGCTTCGGAGACCAGCATAGTTCCAACAAAAAATAACGGTAAAGTTTTACCGGCAACTATATACCGTTTACTACTTTTCTTAACAAACTTAACTGCTAAAACTCCAATGACCGCTGTTGCAGCAACAAATATCATCACTATTATCGGATAAGAAATGGGTACCTCTGTCATAGGGTCACCAATCAATAAATATCGCAATATTTAAGGATATTTGAGTTAAAAATAGTATATTATGATTGATACCTTCAATAACTTTGGTATCCTAGCAGAATAGCTATCGCCAACCAGCTGCTAAGCAAACTTGTGATTTCTCATCATATGTAATTTGAATGATGCTTCACTTTGGAATGACTCGTCGCACACAATACAAGAATAAGTCGTTTTCTTATCATGTACAGCCGTTGCATGTTCTAATAACTCGAATCTATCGTTGAAAGTTCCTCCGCAAGCTCCACAGCCATACTTTTTCATTTGAAAAATTTATTTCCATCGATATTTAAGATTTTAGGAATTCATAATTGATATCTGGCTGCAATTGAAGGTTACATAATCTATTGAATCCGACATAGTCCTCCCATTCAAAACAATGATTATACAGGTTTATGCATAATGAAAACTGGTTCCGATTAAGAAATGTTAACTGAAACCATCTGGTCAAAGAACATTGTCTGTATTTTAAAAACAAGACTAATATTCAAAGATTTGCTACCATAGAATCACCATTGCCTTCAACAGTATCTATACGAAAAAAATTATCACATGACTTGTTAAATTTGGACATTGATGAGGGATTAAGAATAGAATCGACTAAGAATAGAAAGAAGTTGTTTATCAATAAGAGAACGTCACGATGTTTTATTCTTCAAATATATTCTGAAATAACTAATGTATCAGAATTTAAATTTTATAGAGATATTAATCATATTCATACATTAATTGATAACATTTTTGGAAAGGAATATTATATTTCATTATATTGAATCACTATAGATTTATTTTCAAAGTATATTCGCTTAATTGTAGAAACACCAGACCAAGATTCTGATGCTATTAAATGTGAGATCATCTACTAGGGCGCCTATCCAATTATAAACTATTCCTCCAACTTATAAGGATCATCTGAGAATCAAGTTGTTGCACTAATACTCAAAAATTAAGCAACAAGATAAATGTTCATATCAAATTCAACTTGTTCAGTTGATCCTTGACAGAATTAATTAAACCCTAAATTAATGGCGATACTTTACCTAGATACTTGTACTTCTATTGTTGAAACGTTTCTGACTTTACCGTCTTCAGATTGAATAGTTTCGGATCCTATTTTTACAGATCCAATTTTATATCCTATATTACCCATACGCTTTACAATAATTTGTGCTACGTCTACTGCACGGGTAATACTTCTCCCCCTGGCTTTTATAACAACTGTGGGCTCATTTGCTAATTGAACCAGGGTTGCAGTGACATAGGTCATCAAAGGCTTCTTTCCTATCAAAATTTCGTTAGTCGTCCTTCTTGTTTCAGCATTTGAGGCCATGTTATTAGTGCAAATCAAAAATCCTAAATATATTAGTTGTTCAATTATTGTTCCTCAGAATGCTTTAGCAGTATGTCTTCCAAGTTGTCTGGGTTATTGACTATTTCTTGAACTACCAGAGGATCATCTACTTCGTAACAGTGCGTGAGATTTTCTTCATCTTTGTAAAAAATATAGACTTTCCTATCGTAAATACAGTGATACATTTTATCAACAGTCATCTCTTCAGGTTTAATCTTTATACCGTCCTTTTCAACAATAATAGGATAATCCAATGACTCTGATATTTATTAGATAAAATAAATTCTATACGGATGGAATTAAACAAAGAACTGTTAAAGATAAGAACTTTGTTCAGCAAATTTTTGTGCAAACAAGCGATCTCAAAGGTCGGTGTTTCCTAAAACCGTAAGATCGGATATCCAGTTCATTGAGTCAGTAATATCCAGTTCAGTTATTTTAACAAATCGTGCATTGACTGGACCTTCTTTTAGGTCGTAAATTTCTGAAGGTGAGTTAGTACCCGTTGTCGAGTAATATTCAGCAGGTGTATATTGTTTTCCATCATTTGAGAATTCTAGTGTGAAGAATTTTATGTCATTGTCCTCGTTTGCAAAAGTTACCTTAATACCGCATATATTTTGTTGTTGACCTAGGTCCAATGCAGTCCACTTCGGTTTGTGCGTGGAATTATCAGAATTAATGTCGGAGTTGTTAGTATTTCTATTAGTTTGTACATCTGCTATTGGGATATCGTTATATTCACAACTATTTGTTGACTCATCATTTTTTAGGAAATCTGGGCTTGGCTGTGCTCCTTGCTTTTCAACATTACCCACATTCACCCTTTTATCAAATTGATTTAATACCTGCTTCTCTGTTGGGGATACCTGACCAAAACTAGATGAATCAGGGTCATTTGATTTCAAATTTGTGTATAAATTATCATTACTATTCATTATACCATTATTACCAGATCCTAGATCTAAATCTTTAAGTTCAGGTTTCTTAACTTCTATCAAGCAAGTATATGTCACATATTTCCCATCTGGGTATATTACTCTAAGCTCTAAAGTATTGGGTCCAAACACATCACCAAAACTGAATTGAGATTTTCCTACTCTGTGAAGGGGAGTCATTTCTGTTGTGTCTGCATCATAGTCAACAAAAAATGCATTAATTTCTCTAGGTTTTGTTAAAAAACTAAAAGAAATATTTTCACCTTGAGATATCTGCGCTATGGGTTGGGAGTCGTCAGGTAGTTGCGGAAAATTGAGTCTTTTCAAATTTTCATTTTCTACAACTACGAATGGCGCCATTTCATAGGACTTGTTCTTATACACCATCTTGGCGACCGGAACATCACTACGTTGTATATTATCATGAGCAGATGTTGAATTTGTATCATCAACTGATTCGCTTTTTGCTTTAGGCTCTGCGCTAGCAAATAATGGTATGGCATTTTCAAGTGGAATTACAAAAATCATAAGTAAAATTGTTGAGAGTAGAAGGTATTTCTTATTCTCGTTTATTGATCTTATCAAAACTGAAACCGAGACTTATTGGTAATCTTTTATATTTACGTAATGTCGAAAAAATTACTGAAATCAACATCAATAAAATAAATTCATTGACTATAAGATAATAACATAATATCGATTAAGCGTTAGTAGAACGATTGAAATATCTAAATTCCTCCTTTTATATAAAATATACCACTAGCTGGAATAATTTTTATTCCAAGAATTATTAATTGTGATATTGAATGAGAGTATCTCTTTGAATGAACTAGAAGATAAAGTAATTTTTCATATTGATTTTGATTATTTCTATGCACAGTGCGAAGAGCTAAGGAAGCCGGAATTGAGAAATATTCCATGTGTTGTTTGCGTTTATTCAGGACGAGATGAAGATTCCGGTGTAGTCAGCACTTGCAATTATAATGCGAGAAAATACGGCGTAAAGGCGGCGATGCCAATTAAACTAGCAAAGTCAAAATTAAAAGACGTGGAAGCAAAATTTCTTCCTACAGATATGCCATACTACCAAGACATATCCAGAGATGTCATGAGGATAATTCAGAATTATGGAGATTTATTTGAGCAAGTCAGTGTTGATGAATGTTACGTAGATTTTACAAGGGTCACCAATTCGGATTTTAATGACGCAAAGATTTTTGCAAGCTCATTACAAAAGAATATCAAACATCAAAGTAAATTAACTTGTTCCATTGGGGTAGGACCAAATAAACTAATATCAAAAATAGCATCAGCTGTCATCAAACCCAATGGAATTACAGTTGTTAGTCGTGAAGAGGCTAAGAACTTTATCTCAAATTGTAAGATTGAAGATATACCAGGTGTAGGTCCAAAAACTTTGAAGAAATTGCAGGCCTTGGGAATTAACTCGATTTCAGATATTTCAAAGAATAGCATATTTGAATTGAGAGACGTTTTAGGTTACAAGACTGCAGCTTTTCTGGTAAATGCATCAAATGCGATTGACAATTCGCAGATAAAAGCTCGTGAAACATCGAAACAATTCGGCAAAATAGTTACCCTAAAAAAAGATACTGTAGAGATGGAACAGATTAATATGACGACTGCAAGTCTTTGTACAACTATTTATGAAAATCTAAGTAATAAGAAACAGGCTTTCAAGGTCCTTACTATAATATTGATTTTAGAAAATCTCCACCATGTATCAATTTCAAGAAGTCTGAAGCTATACACAGCTTCCTTTGATGAATTACAAAAGAACTCATTGTCTATCATAAAAGAGATGATTAAAAATAATTCAATATCTATTCAAAATATTAGGAGGATGGGTATTGTAGTATCCGAACTTAAGGATATATCTGGACAGAATTCGTTACTTAATTATTTAGATAATTAATTGTTCAATTTGTGACAATCTCAAAACTTGTAAGGATAAATTAACATATTTACGACTAGCTGTAGATGAACTACGTTAGTCATCATCGTTTGTGATTGTTATGGTCTGTTTTGCCGACAATTCGCCAACTGGATTTTTTCTTGCAATTATGAATTACAAAACTAAATTATGAGGATAGAGATGTTAAAGATTTGCTGATTAGACCTTTTAGAACTTTATCTGACATTGTTTTCGTTATTTTTGCATTAACGAAATTTGTTTTACCACCGCCCTTCCCTATTTCCTGATGGCTTCTAAGATTATCAAAAATCTCGACACAATCTAAATTAACATCATCGCTCCTTGCAAATACAAGGTTTGCCATATCGTTGTCATTTGCATTAGCTAGAATAATAACAGTCCGAGGTTCCATTATCCTTTTTCCTACGAAGGTTTGAATAATTCTCCAATCGATATTGTCGAGGATTGCGGAAATTACAGTTATATTCTGCTTATCAAAGTACTGAATAGGTATATCAGTTAGCACCTTATTTGTTAATTTTTTCAGCTCATTGTAATAGTGTTCTCTTTCTCTATAGAGTTTCTTAATAGTCGCTTCTACAGTATTATGATTTGATCCTACTTCTTTGCATATAATATTAATTTTTTCCGTTAGCTTAACTGCTTCATCCATCGCTCTTTTTCCAACCAAAAACCTAATCTCGTAATCTTGACCATTCATAGACATGCTAGTTACCAAAAAAAATTTACATTCAGACAAATTAGAGACATGTTCCATTGAACATGCAGCAAGATCATGGTTTTCTATTTCAATTACAGTAATTTTATCGACATTCTTCAAGCGTGGTTCATTGGCTCTCAGGTCAGGCAATTTCTTCTTGGCTTCATCCAGTGAGGAGAATGAGTGATGGAATATCTTTCGTCCTTCTATTATTAGTTGGTTGACTTCCTTCTCAGCCAATACTATCTTATCAAAATCTAGTTCTACCTCCGACGATTTAAGAAATGCGACATTGTCCGAATCTTTGTGTTCTACCTTTCTCACTTTCAAAGTTTTCTTTACTATTTTTTGTAGCGATCCTATGAAGGCGTGTTCAGCTGTATGTGAAGCCTTCGTATTCAAACTTCCTCAGTTCCTACCTGTTAATCCAAGTTATTGATATACATGAGCATTAAGGCATTAATTATTGACGAGGCTGCAGGACTTCCACCTTTTCTTCCAATATTTGTAATAAATTCGATATTAGTCTTTGATAGCTCAAGTTTCGATTCTTCAGCCGAAACAAACCCTACAGGTATACCAACTACAAGTAAAGGCCTTGCTACACCTTCTTTTATCATATTAACTAATTCGTGTAATGCTGTTGGAGCGTTTCCTATCACAACAATTCCGTCGTCAACTTCTTTTGATGAGTATCTCATTGCCACTTTGGATCTAGTTTTATTCTCATTTTTGGATATGTTAATTACGTCTTTGTTAGATATGTTGCATATCACACTGGTTCCAATTTTTGCAGCAGATTTCTTGTTTATTCCTGCCAGTACCATATCGACGTCAACAACAATGTATCGCCTCTTTTTCAATGCCTCAAAAGCACTTTCTATTGCATTGGCTGAGAAGATAATTCCATTCCTGTAAGGTTTTGCAAAATCAAAATCCGCAGTTGCATGAATTACACGTCTTACAATACTCCATTGGGGTGCGGTGTAATCATGAGTTCCTATCTCTGATTCAATTATTCTCATACTCCTTTCTTCTATTCCCAAAGAAGCTTCTGACATGTCCCTTGATTTTGCCCTAATTGCCCTTTTTTGTGTGTCGTTACTTTCAGCCAACTTTTTCTTCTGCCTCCTTTGCTCTTTCAAGTACCATTTTTGCTAATTTTGGGTCAACACCAAGATGTTCAGTAACATAGACCGGAATATTTTTCACATTATATTTTACCAAAGCGGAGTCAATATCTTGTACAATATCTTTTTTTATGTGAGTTCCTCTGTGTAGAAAGTAAGGAACTATAATCAATACATCAGGATTGTTAGAAATAATTCTTTCTATTCCATTACCTATACGCGGTTCATCCAGTTCCAGAAAACAAAAAGTAACACTCCTAAAAAATGGTTTTAAATTATTAACAGTGTATATAAATGCAGTCCTGGCACTCCTATCACTGCTTCCATGACCTATTACAAGAATGTCGCAATTGCAGTTTTGTGGAATTATCTTATTTTTATGTCTGGCGTAATTAATTCTATCTTTTATAAGCGTATTAAGTGTCGTATGGTAACTCAAAGGTTTGGCAATGACGACTTTTATTTTTTTATCATAACAAATTTTTGCTGTCTTTTTTACAGAGTCTTTTAGCTTCATTCCAGGATACAAGAAATAGGGGATAACAGTAATTGAATCTACATTATTGGATATACACGTATTAATTCCCTCTTCAATATAAGGGGGTATAACCTCAAGGAAGCAATGATCCACATAGGCGTATTTGCTTTCTTCCTTTATCAGAGTGCACAATTGCGAAAGTTCTTCTTTAGCCTCTGGTTCCCTACTGCCTCTATCAATCAGTAACAGAGCCCTTTTCATCCTAATTTCCTTCCCTAATGTAATTGATACGACCTACTGCAACTGTTAAATTGGGTGGGAATTTTTGCTTCTTGACCACAAGCTCACCACCTGAGCTAAGTATAGATGAAGCTTCTGAAACACTTGATGTTCCTTCGTATTTTTTTACGACGTCTGAGGGATTTGGGACCGTCACCTTGTCTAGTTTCTCTTTATCAATATACTCTAGAGGAATTCCATATTTATCAGAGAAGGAACCTAATGAGGGAGGAGATTTTCCCCTATATATTGTTGCTAGGTTTCTGATGCTAAGAAAAGACAAACCATTTTCTTTCAATACTTTTCTTATTCCATCTTCTATATCTTTTTCAGTAGTGTCCCAGTGAAAACCCAATCCTACAACAAGACTCTTTGGTCTATAAATTACACTCTTTTTAATCAACAGTGGATCTGTTATGATTCTATCAGAGATAATCAATCCGGCTTTAAAATTATCTTTTTTCAATTCATCAATATTTTCTATTATTGATACGTTTTTTGGTAATTCTTTATCCCACCATTTTGTTTCACCAGCATCTTGGTAAACCCCTATTTTTTGTTCGTTTACCATATGTGCACTTACCGTAGTTACGTTGTCAAAATTCTCGATACGCCAGTCGAAGTTGTTCCCTAAAAGATCTACTGCTATTGTTTCATTAACATCTGCTGCTGTGGTGATGACTGCTGTTGAATTCAAAATGTCTGCAATAGATTTGGATAAAGCATTAGCACCCCCTAGATGACCCGAGAGTGCACTTATGACAAAATTTGCTTTGTCATCTATCACGATAACTGCTGGGTCTGTCTTCTTATCCACCAAGAGATTTGATATCAAACGGATGACAGCTCCCAATGAAAAAATGCATATGATACTATCATACTCTTTGAAAGCCTCTTCAATCACATTTTTTGTACTTTTTTCAAACCAGATAATCCCGTCAGTAGAATCTTTATGTTTTGACTGTACGTAAATTGATGCTGATGGGATTTTTTCTTGTATTCTTTTTGATATATTGATTCCATTTTTAGTAATACAAATAATAGCTATATTGTGGGCCATGAAGTACTTTATAAAATTTATTCAAATAATATACTTTATGTTGATTTCACGGTTACAAGAAATATAAATATTCAAATATTCAAACAACAGTATTCGTGTTAAATTCAAATGACACTTACTTTCTTTTGTAAAAGGAATCGTCATGCTGAATGCCCTGGTGAATGGCCTATGGGAGATTCGTGCGGATCGGATCATGACTGCTCCTTCGACGTAAAAATGTCAAAATGCGAGTGCTCCTGCCATGCCTGAATTTTCTTTGTCTTATAGAAATTAATCTTTATGGTCTCGAAATACTCTGATGAAATAATCCCGTCGGGGTCAGAAATTATGGTTTTTAGATCACTTCTATTTCAAACAGCCACCACGTCATCATACCCCGTTAACAATTTACTGTTTATTAATTTCATTAATTCTTTAGCCTTTCGTTTTATAGAATGATCAACCTTGATAATAACTAATCCTTCTAATGGCTGACCATAACATACTATTGTATTACTAGGTGCAAGGTAACAAACAGGAAGTGTCAATAAATCCTCTTCACCGACGACCTGTAAAACAAAATTTTTCTCAACCGACAGAGCAAATTTTATTTTGTCAACTGCTTCCTTTGTAATTGATCCAGGAGGATTAATACAAGAAATCTTTGTGGCGCCTACAGATTTTCTGTCAGTCACTCTACTGGATCCGGTAGAATTTTTAACTTGCCTTCTCTCAATTCCGTCAATGATGGCCAGGTTAGGAAAAATATTAAATGAAATAACTCTCTCGGTAGTACGGTCCCCTACCGTTATTAACTTTTCATTATTGACGACAATTTCTTTTCTTAATTTTCTTTCTGTGATATCTCTATCTAAAACTAGTTTTCCTAACGGTTTTTTTAGTTCTTTAAGAACATTAGGCGGTATTGACACTTTGAGATTCTTTTTCTCTTGGCTGCTCATTTACAGATTTTTCTTGTTCCTGCAATTCAGAGGCAATTATGCTGATTCTTCCAGCAACAGTACGAGCAATTTTGTCAAATATTATTGCTTGGTTATTATTTGGTTCTGAAATACTTACGGGGTTACCGCTGTCACTTGCGGTCATTATCTGCTGATTAAGAGGAATTTCCCCAATGAAAGGAACATTAAACTGTTCACTAACTTTCTGACCGCCTCCAGTACCAAAAATATTAATTTTATTATTACAATGTTGACATTCCAAATAGCTCATATTTTCTATGACTCCTATGATAGGTATGTTCAATTTGTTAAACATGCCTACCGCTTTTACTGCAACGTTCATAGCCACATCTTGAGGAGTAGTAACTATAATTATTCCTGTTATAGGTATTGTTTGCGCCAAAGTTAGTGGTGCATCTCCAGTACCTGGGGGTAAATCAATTATTAAATAATCGAGATCACTCCAGTTTACATCAGTTAGAAATTGTTTTACAATTCCAGCTACTATTGGACCTCTATAGATTCCTGCCTGCTGTGATTGTTCATAAAAGAATCCCATTGAGATCACTTTTACACCTTGAGCCAAGACAGGTTCTATTTTATTATTAATTACTTCAGGCGCGTTTTTAAGTCCTAACATGAGTGGAACACTTGGTCCGTAAACATCAGCATCTAATAATCCAACTTTTGCACCGGTCTTTGACAGTGCTAGAGCTAGGTTGACAGAAACTGTGGTTTTTCCCACACCTCCTTTACCACTTGCAATCGCAAGTATGTTCTTTACACCAGGTAGCAATTCGTCCATTGATATTGAACGTCCTTCCATAACTCTGGCAGTTACTTTGAGATCAAGATCTTTAATTCCCAAGTCCATCATAGAGTTGCGAACAGATTCTTCAATTTCGCTATTAAAAGGACACGCAGGAGTAGTAAGCTCTAATGTGAATCCAACTTTTGCGTCGTTAACCGTAAGGTCTTTAATCATGCCCATTGACACTATATCTTTATGCAATTCTGGATCTTCTATTGTTTGTAATTTTGACATGATTTGCTCTATTGAGACCATACTCTCGTACTCTTCCCGAGAATATTTAAATCATACAATGGATCCATTTTGATACTAAATAACAAGAATAATGAAAAGGTTCATAAATTGATAATTCAAACCAATTAGACAATAAGTAATGTTTGCGATAATACACATGGATGACGTTGTTAGAATACCGCCCAATATGATGAAAAAATCGCTCAATGAGACCACGATGGAAATTCTCAAGGAGAAGTATGAAAGTATGATTAATCCTGAATTGGGGTATGTTGTCATGATTATTGACGCAAAAACAAATAAAGTAGGAAAATTGGTATCCGGCGATGGTGCTACTTTTCATAAGGTATCATTCAAAGCTTTGACGTTTTATCCGAAATTGCAAGAAATTGTCGAAGGGGAAATTGTTGAAATCACAGATTTTGGTGCATTTGTTAGAATAGGCCCGACCGATGCATTATTACACCTCTCTCAAATTACCGATGACTATCTGAAAAGCGATGTCAAACAAGGGGTAATAGTTGCAAATCAATCAGCCAGATCCCTTAAGATTGGTTCGAAGCTCAGAGCTAGGGTAACTGCAATTAGTTTAGGAAAAGGCTCGGCCATGGGCAAGATTGGAATTACCTGTAGACAGCCCTTTCTAGGAGCTCTTGAGTGGATTGAAGATGAGATAAAAAAGGCTAAGGCCCCTGTGACAAGTGGTCAAAAAGAAAAAAAGGGAACAGTGCCAGCTTAAATGGCTAAGGAACTTGCGTGTAAAAAATGTAGAGCCATTACTATTGGGAAGGTATGTCCCGTCTGTAAGTCTACCGAACTTTCATCTGATTGGTCAGGTACAATAGTAATATTTGACTCAAAGAATTCACTGGTTGCATCCACACTTCAAATATCAACTCCACATAAATATGCACTAAAAGTAACTTGACCTCAGAGCAAAAATCAAAAGATCTAAATCAATATTTTAACTTACGAGAATCTCTAATTGGGTTTCTCAGAGAAGATATCGGACAGGGCGACTTGACCAGTGAGTACTTGGTCGATGAAGATTCGAAATCCACATCGTTTATTACTTGTAAATCTGAAGTTGCAGTCGTTGCAGGGCTGGAAGAAGCTCATACATTATTTGATATTTGCAATTGTGAATCAAAGGCACTTGTTAAAGATGGTGATAGTGTAAGAAAGGGTCGCAAGGTAATGATGATAAGGGGAAATACGAAATCGATTCTAAAAGCCGAAAGGACCGCTTTAAATTTGATAATGCGTATGAGTGGAATTGCTACTGATACTAAGAAATTTGTAGATATTGCAAAAACTGTATCAAATGATATAAAGATCACAGGTACTAGAAAGACTGCACCGGGTTTAAGGTTCTTTGACAAGAAATCAATAGAATTGGGTGGTGGATATGCACACAGAAATACTTTAAGTGAAATGATACTTATAAAGGATAACCATCTGGCGGTAACCAATTCGATTGGCCATTGTATATCAACGGCTAAAGCGAAATCTAGTAATAATATAGTGATAGAATGTGAAGTTTCTGATACGAGAGCATCAATAGAGGCTATTAAAAGTGGCGCGGATATTATAATGCTGGATAACTTTTCTCCCCAAGAAGCTCATAAAACTATTTCGTATTTGAGGAGATCTGGCTTGCGAAGTAAAATTCAAGTAGAGATATCGGGAGGTGTGAATCTTTCAAATATCAAGGATTACGCATCTGCTTTACCAGATATGATATCAGTAGGTTCATTAACTCATTCGAGTAAATCAATAGACTTTTCTATGGAGATCAATTGATTTATTTATTTACTAATATTGATTAGGATATCAATAACATACGCTCAATAGCAGTTCTTGCTCTGTCCGAAATATGTTTAGGAACCTTGACTTCATATTGATCAAGTACTAGAGAATCAACTACTTTTTCTATTGTAATCTTTTTCATATATTTACAGACAGCGTTTTCCTTGACTGGTATGAACACTTTGTCTGGATTTTCTTTCTTCATTCTATACATTATACCTGTCTCTGTTGCAACAACAAATTCGCTACTATCGGATTTCTTGGCATATTGCATCATTCCTTCAGTAGACAGTATGTGAGCTTTCTTGGATATATCACCAGATGCCAGACTGTAAAGGGTTGACGAAGTACAGCCACACTCTGGATGAATCATGAATTCTGCATTATTGTATTTTTGAATTATATTATTAATATCAGCTGCTGTAATACCCGCATGAACATGACATTCTCCCGGCCACACATACATATTCTTCCTGCCAGTGACTTGTCCAACATAAGAGCCTAGAAACATGTCGGGTAAGAATAAGATTTCGGTACCACTCGGTATACTGTTTACAACCTTAACTGCATTGGATGAAGTGCAACAATAGTCAGAAAGGGCTTTTACTTCTGCACTGGTATTAACATAACTCACAACGACAGCATTAGGATGTTCCTCTTTCCATTTCTTTAGTTCATATGAATTAATAGTTGATGCAAGTGAACACCCTGCTTCTAAATCTGGAATAAGCACCGTCTTTTCGGGGCACAGTATAGAGGCAGTTTCTGCCATAAAATGCACACCACAAAAAACTATAATATCGGCATCTGTTCTGGCTGCTTCTCGCGATAAAGCTAATGAGTCGCCAATAAAATCAGCTATATCTTGGACTTCCGGAACTTGGTAATTGTGTGCCAGTATGACGGCGTTACGCTCTTTCTTTAGTGTTTTAATTTGATCGAAATGCATCGATTGGACTAATGTCATGTGATGAGCTTTTTTTATCTAATTATAAATTTAAAGTAGTATAATTTAGGATAACATTGCCCGTTTCACTTATGGTAAGGGCAATACTTGCCACTTTGATTTAATTTTGAGAAAATAGGGAAAAAATGTGCAGTAATAGATATATTATATCGTAATCAAACATAGGTCAAATGCCAACTCATGGATCGTTAACAAAGGCGGGAAAAGTAAGAGGTCAAACACCTAAGATTGAAGGAAAAAAAAGAGCAAATCCAATTTCAAAGTTAAGAAACAAGATAAACTTTGTAAAGAGATTTGAAAAAAGGCGTCAACCTGGACAAAGAAAACCAGAACGTATGGGCAGAAGACGTTAATTGAATATCTAACACCCTATATCCTATTTCTAAAGTTTTATACTATGAACTGGGAATTATGTAAATCCAAATATTGAGAAAAAGTGAAAGCTCTTACAATATGGTAAAAAAAGTTGGCATCATTGGCTATGGTAGTATAGGTAAAGAGATAATAGCAGCAGCAAAAAGGGAAGAGATTCCAAATGCCAAAATCGTGGCATTATTTGACAAAGAGCCTCAAGTCATTAGGTCAGCTGGTCAAGATAATGCTGAACTGCATTTATTCTCGGATTTTAATAAATTCTACGAGTCTCCGGTTTATTCCAGTTTAGATATTATAATTGAATGTGCTTCGAAGGACGCTGTTAGGGAATTTAGTAAAAGAATCATTGAGTCAAAAAAGGATCTTTTGGTTTTGAGTGTAGGTGGTTTTTCAGATCAAAAGTTCCTATCGGAACTACAAGATTTATCGATCTTCAATAATGCCAAAATATGGATACCTACTGGTGCCATAGCAGGATTAGACTCAATTAGGAGCGTAAGAAAATATCTGGATAGTTTAACCATTACAACAACGAAACATCCCAAATCATTTGCAGGGGCCCCATATTTCAAAAATTCAAAAATAAAATTGGATGATATTTCGAAAGAAACAGTCCTATTTGAGGGCAGTGCTATTACAGCAATTGAATTATTTCCTGCAAATGTGAATGTAGCAGTTTCAATAGCATTAGCTGGGATTGGATTAGATAATACTAGAGTAAAGATAATAGCTGACCCAATGATATCAGTAAATAAGCATGAAATACTATGTAAGGGGAGCTTTGGAGAAATCCATGTTATTGTTCAGAATATTCCGAGCCCTACAAATCCTAAAACCAGTTACCTGGCATCGCTATCGGCTATTGAATGTTTGAGAGGCTTGTGCAATGAAAATTTCAGAATAGGAACTTGATTTGGATAAATTTTGACAGTTTATATATGGAATAAATATTTGACAAGGTTAACTATGAGTTACAACGGATTTAAGACAAACGACATGTTTGGACCAAAACCAGTGGAAGTTGGAAAGGAATACGATGTGCAGATAACAGAATTGAGTAGAAAAGGAGACGGAATTGCAAGAATACAACGATTTGTAATATTTGTAAAGAATGGAAAGGTCGGCCAAAATACAAAAATTAAGATAATCCAGGTCGGAAACAGATTTGCAACTGCCGAGATTGTCAGTGATTCTGAGAGTATTCAGAGTCAGACTGAAAACACACCAGCAAGTGCTGATGCTAATACAGAAGCTAGTTCTGAATAGTCAACCTGTATCAATTATGTTTTAAACTTCAAATTATTTTATATCTTTTCAAAATATTTAATCTCCAAAAATTGTATTTATCAATTTTAATATTTGTCAACACCAAATTCTAAATTAGAAAATTGGCTTGAACAATAACATTATAGCTATTATTGCGATTTCCTTTATAGTAGTTGGTTCGTTGTGGGGAATTGGAAATCTCATTTCTAATAACAATAACCAATTGTCCGATAGAGGGGGCATATTATTGTTAATGAAAGATAACAAATTTAATGTTACTAATCCAGATATCGCTGTGAAAATCGATAAGCCGCTAAAAATTACTATTGCAAATCAAGATTTCAGAAAACATAATTTTATAATTGATGACATGAATATTAATACAGGATTTATTTCAAGCGGACAAGAAGTTACTACGGTAATTGCTTCAGATAAAATAGGTGCTCATAGGTACTATTGTTCAATTCATCCCGGTATTATGGAAGGAAAAATTATAGTCAATCAGTAAAGAGAAAGAATAGTTGAATTTCCGTACCATCTACTGAAAAATCTGGAAATAATTGACAAAGAGCATTTAATTTGAATAATTGTATGTATTTCAGCTCTTAAACGAATCAGTTAGTTTCTTATGATAGATGCTCTTGCATCCTTCTTTACGCAATATATGAGCCGGGATTACACGTAGATACTTGATTCTTCGTTTATCGTAGATAGTACATAAGAATTTGTAGCAGATAGAACAGACAAACTCTGTCTCCATTTACATTATCATCTGATGATCGGGAATTAATCTTTAACCTATTGATTGACTTGACCTCTAAGATTTTCTAATAACCTCTCAACAGCATCGAACGATGATAGTTGTGAGATAGTTTACTGCTATTTGGTCAAAACCTAAGGTCAAAAAATAAACCAACACTTAAAATTAGGCAAAAAACCAGTCTAAAAAAATGGCTGCACGAAAGAATACTTCGAGAAAAAAGAGACTGATAAAGAGAGTCAAACAGAATAGACCTGTGCCAGCCTGGGTAATAATTAGAACCCATCGTCACACTAGAACAAATCCAAAGCGGAGGGCTTGGAGAAAGTCGGATGTGAACGTGGGATAAATGGATAGTGAATGAGATAAAATGTCAGAAGAAAATACAACAAGAATATATACTGTGAATTTATCAAAGGCGTGGGATACTCCAAAATACAGAAGAACTGATAGAGTAATAAACATCATAAAGGAGTTTACACAACGTCACATGCAAACTAACGAAGTCAAGCTAGACCAAGATTTGAATAGACATATCTGGTCTAGAGGAAAAACCAACCCACCAAGGAAGATAAGGTTAAGAATGATAAAAGAAGACGATGATACGGTTATAGTCAGTTCATTTATCGAGGAGAAAGCGCCACAGCTAGAACCTGAGGAGTCGGTTACTGAGGAGTCGATTGTGACAACAGAAAGTAAAGATTCGCAAAAAGAGTAAATAGAAAGTATAGAAATTTCTTAATCTAGTGTATTAAAAATTTGAGCTAACCTATGAATAGTAGTGAATGAATTAATTTAGACGAAAGCAATTTCTAACTAATCGATTAAGGGTAACGGTAGATCTATGTTCGGATGCGATTCTGGTATATCCCAATCTAAAATGTTTTCATCAGGTATCAGGTTGAGTGGATCGTAGGAATCAAATTTTGTTCTCCCTTTAATTGACGCTATGAGATGCATCTTATTTCTAGAAGAATCAGAAACTACAAATGAAATTTCATTTGCATCTCCTTCCATAGAATTTTGATAATTACTCAATATTTGATTTAATCTTCCAATAGGTTCATTTCTCGCACCATTCACATATAGAATTGATTTTGTTATAGTGGATGTTCCCAGTGATGAATAAAGTTGGGCAATCAGATCTTTAACACCTACTTCAATACTGTTCTCTTTCAAGGTTCCAGAAACTATGCTTGTTCCCAAAGTTAACGCGATCTCAGGAATTAGTTTGATTGTGTTGAGGACTATTTCATTGGTTATTTTAGAGCAGGCCTCAACTGTCAGGTAAGGATTTATTTCCAAATAAGCATCATTATCAACAACAAAGTTAATATCAGAATTTAATGATATTCTTTTTAATGATATGCTAGCTTGAAATAATCTATCCTTTTCATGACCAAACGGCATAGTCACAAATGAGATAATTCTTTTATTGAGTATCCCCTTTGCAATATGTGAAACCATAGGTGCAATGGCAATGCCTGTTTTTTCACCCAGACTAGTTACTAAAATGATAGTTTGATATTTTGATAACTTCACAGATATCTCTTCTTTATGAAATTCTAGAAAGGATCTGATTTTGTAAACCGAAGGGTTTATCCATGATTTACAATCAATATGAACTGAGTTTGAATCTTCAAGTTCCTCTTTGAGGGTATCTATAAACAAAAAATCATGTTCAGCATTTTTTAAGTTCGATAGGATATCCTTGCCAATTTTACCGATTCCGATTAACAGTACAGGTTTTCGTAATTCAATACCATCCTCTGACAATCAAATCAACTCCTATTCTGAACACCGATTATTAGGATAAAAATTTAGTAGATTAAATCAAGTATCTTATTTGGTACAAAAATGTTGATAAAATTATAGGAATTAGAAAATTAATTCTCCTAGCAATGAATAATTTGAAGTTTCTACCACTTTTACTGCTAGATGCTGTCCCAATACCCATTTCGGATCTAATCTTTTTCCTTTTGATAAATCGACTATTACCGGTTTGTAGGCATAATTTCTGCCTTGTAACCTACTATTATCCAAAAGTTCATCGATCAAGATCTTGCCCTTCCATCCCTGCCACATTAGATTTCTTCTAATCGATATTTTCTTAATTGTCTGGTGTAATCTAATACTTCTTTCTTTTACAACTTTCGTACCAAGTCTAGTGTATTTTGAAGCAACGGTTCCAGGACGAGCACTATATCTCGATGAATTAACAACATCTGGTTGACTGTCTTCTATAAGCTTAAGTGTCTCTTCAAAGTCTGTTTCGGATTCTGAAGGGAAACCAGTAATTATATCCGTAGCGATTGTTATCTCTGGTATCGCTTTCCTTAGTTCTTTTACCACGTTAAGAAAAATTTTAGCAGTATGCCCCCTTTTCATTTTACGAAGAATTCTTTCACTCCCACTCTGGACGGGCATGTGAAGAAACTTGAATATCTTGTCATTACTCCGATAAAGTTGAATCAATCTATCTAAAAACCTTGGAACGTACATTGGATTCATCATGCCGACGCGGATTTTATATTCTCCGCCAATATCTGCACACTTTTCTAGTAGCTCAACTAGATCAGTATTTAAATCCAATCCATAACAACCATTGTCCGTAGAAGATAACCAAACTTCCTTACAATTTGCTGCTACATCAACTTCCATTTGTCTTACTATTTCACCAATCCTATAGCTCTTTAAGGACCCTTTTGCTAATTTCGTTTGACAAAAGCTACATTCGCTAAGACATCCACTAGAGATTTCGATAATACTGACTACTGGATTTAGCCTCATTCTAGGAAGATTTACTTTCGTTGACATAGAGTCTTCTAATGCCACAATTTTCTTACCGTTTAGACAAGCATCAACTACATCTATTGTTTTATCTAACGATTGTGGACCTAGAAGAGATGAATTAGGAGAGAATGATTCAATTAGTTTTTCACTAGTTTTTGGAAGACATCCAGCAACAATAAGTGGCTTTTTTGAATATTTTTTTATTTTTGAAATCATCCTATGTTCAGTAGCATCTTTTACGGCGCACGTAACTATGATAGTAAGGTCTGAATCTTTCCTATTATAAGACAAATCATAACCGTTCTCGTAAAGCATTCCTTTGATTATTTCTGCGTCTGCATTATTAGCTGAACATCCAAAAGCTTCTATCCACACTTTCTTTTTATCAGACGTTTTGAAATTTTGAAAATCAAAACTAGTGTTATCCATTGAAAAGGTTGAATGATTAAACTTGACCAATGTTATCAAATATAAAGGAAATTATAGGTAGTATTTCAATTATTTTATCACAGAAACAATGATTGAAGTTACACGTACTTTCGTGGTTTAGTTAATTTGAAGTTTTTCTTTCAAAGCGAATTTAGAATTCAGTGCTTCCTTCTTAGTCTTAGGGTATCGGATTCAATTATTTTTTCCGTCGCATTAATAAGATTCTGTATATCTTTTACATCATGCACAGCTGAGATAGCGCCCATCTTATGAGGCAGAAAAAATATTCTGTATTTTGTCATTAATGAAAAATGATATTTAGCAAGGGTTTCATTATCAGACAGAGATACATCATTTGCGTTCATTATATCATCTACTTTATTTGAGAGAAAATGTGTTAGAAAAAGGGAACCAGTGCCGGTTACTTTTGTTTTCAATCGATAATCTGAAAATAATTTTCTTAAACCAATCCGTGCTATGTCTCCTAATTTATTGATTTTATTATAAACTGTTTGTCGGTTTTTGCTGATATAATTTAAGGTAGCGTATCCGGCAGTCATTGTAAGAGGATTTGAAGAAAAGGTTCCACCGCCAACATAACATAGCTGTTCCTTAGACCTATTCTCTACTGGGTTGGCTAATTTCATTATCTCCTTTTTACCACATACAACTCCTATTGGAAGGCCTCCTCCAACAATCTTTCCTAGCGTTATGATATCTGGATTCAAACGATATAGGGAACAAACGCTTCCAAAATTCAATCTAAATCCAGTAACAATTTCATCTAAAATAAACAATAGATTATTTCTTTTGGAATACTCCTCCAAACCCTTCAAGTAATTGATATCCGCGGGAATACATCCTCCGCCACCCAATACTGGTTCTATAATTATGCATGCCAAGTCCTCTTTTACGCTGTTTAGCAATTTGATAGATCTGTCTAAATCATTAAATGGAATTGATTCAACAAAATCACCCTCGGCTCCAGTCATACCTTTTCCTTCATCAATTTCGAATGGATAATTTACCGATTGCATCAAATCTGTATTAAATCCATGCCAGCCGCCAATAGTTTTACAGATAATCCTTTTTTTAGTTACAGCTCTAGCGATTCTGATTGCATACATTGTAGCTTCAGAGCCAGTAGTACAGAATCTTAAAAGTTCGCTAATAGGGATCGATTTTTTTATGATTTCGCCTAGCTTTATGCTTATATCATTCGCAGTACCATATAGCGTACCCCGACGGATTTGCTTATCAAGGCTCTTAACAACTACGGTAGGTGAATGACCTAGAATTAACGCCCAATGTCCCATCCAGTAGTCCACATACTTATTGTCATCTACATCAAAAAGATGTTTATTTCTTGCCTTATTCACAAAAAATGGATAGGGTCTAAAAAAACGAATATTATGACTAATCCCTCCAGGGAAGATCTTTACAGATTTGCCATAAGATCTTCTTGAGTTATGAGTTTTTTTTTTATATAAATTTTGTAGACTGTTGGATGTCACTATAACAATCCTTTACAAGACCTATTTATTACGATTATGAAATATCAAATAGAAAATAAAAAAAGGTGTCATACAAAAGAACAATATGATGTTTTGAACAAATTAGAAAACTCTATCGTATTGAATGATTTTGAATCCATCATCTAGTTAGATGTAGATCAGGTGCGTTGGGCTATTAGTAATGGCAGGCTGAACATCTCGCAAAAAGCTCGATGCGTACACCTCCATTCTATCAACGCCATCTTCTTTGGCCACCCTCCTCTTTACAGAAGGCTGTCTTTTCTCGGGAAAGGTTTCCTCCTTAGATGCTTTCAGGAGTTATCCTAAACAGCTTAGCTGCTCAGCCTGCCCTGTCGGACAACTGATATACCAGAGGCTGCGTTGCCCTGTTCCTCTCGTACTATGGGCAACTTCCCCTCAAACAACCACACCCCTGTCAGGCAGAGACCGACCTGTCTCACGACGGTCTAAACCCAGCTCACGTTCCCCTTTAATGGGCGAGCAGCCCCACCCTTGGCTCCTGCTGCAGAACCAGGATGGGAAGAGCCGACATC